>OLGA01002214.1_pt1 | contig 14177 bp, 18 predicted proteins | sample 1604881 | NCBI WGS metagenome assembly OLGA01 (sample SAMEA3888896, study PRJEB22519) | human gut metagenome | biome: human gut; feature: human-associated habitat; material: faeces | place: Denmark | collected 2009
AAAATCGTCGTAGGTATGCCGTGCATTTCCATCTCATTGGCAATAGAGGTCAGCGACGCGGGAATCTCTTTTTTGGAAGAAGTCACAACAGTTTGTGTGTATTCTTCTGACCTGAAACCAAATGTCTCTTTTGTCCAGCTGGCGATTGCCCCCACAAGTCGAACCCCAATGCATAAGCTGTCAAAGAGGTCGCCAGAAGAACTGCAATAACTGCCGCAAGGATACCGGCTGTGCGAAGCACACGTCTGTATGGACGCGCATTTGAACGCAGTGCAGGCTGGAGGATTTGCGGTTTGTCGGAGGTAGCATTTTGCTGCGGCTCATCATCAAGATCAAAGAGGGACCGTTCATCGCTTGAGGCAAAACGATAATTTTCGTTGAAAGAGCTCCAAGCGCGATCGACATCCTTAAAATCAGATAGCGGCAGCTCCTGACTGCGCTTTTCGATCACCTCCATAATATATAAAATTGCATCAATATCAGATTCTTCGCCGTCTGGAAGCTGAGAATCCTGCCGGAGAATTTCGTTTAATTCCTCGGTACTCATCTCATCAAACTTTGAAAAATCTCGATGGAAATGCTCTTTGGATTCCGACATATCTGCGAACCCCCTTTGTCTTATATATGTACGCAACCGGTTCATTGGGGACATCAATTAAAAATCTTTTTCAATTATTTTTTGTAGCTTCTTTTTCGCACGCTGCACGCGCTTTTTGCAGGCTTCAACCGAGATTCCCAATTCTTCCGCTGCTTCCAGCATGGAGTATTTGCGAATAACTATATTGATCAGCAGCTGAAAGTCGTCTTTTCCCAAAGCATCCGAGTAGGCCGCATGGAATTCTGCGGTTTCCACATTCGCCTTTGCTTGTGGTTCGCACACGGACATGGCTACAAGCAGCGCGTTGCTCAGTCTGGCTTCGGTTCGCTGCCTGTTGCGAATTACATTTTTCAGTGTATTGATAAGCCAGCCGCGCGGATTCTTACTGTTCATCAAACTATCCGGCTTTATGCACGCAATTCGAAAAGTGTCCTGTACGGCCTCTTCCGCAAGCGTCCTGCTTCCCAATGCATTCTTTGCGTAAAAGCACAAACGAGTGTACATCTCCCGGTATAGTTGTTCGATATATTTCTCTTCTTCCTGATTTAAGCTCATGTTATATCCTTCTTAGCAAAGAGAATCACACAATACCCTTTATTCCAATCCCGAAAATTCTTCAATACAAAGCCGAACCAACCGTTCCACTGCAATTATAAACGATTCCGGCTTATCCCTCAAGAGCGCCTCAATATTTCGGATGCGTGCATCAGGCTGTTCCGGATACAGCAGATAATCCACGCTCACACCCAAAGAATCTGCCAGATCATATAGCACAGAGAGACTGACACCCTTATTGCCGCGTTCGATATTTGCGCAAAATGACGTGCTGATGCCTGCTTTCTCAGCAAGCTGTTCTTGCGTCAGTCCGCGCTGCGTCCGCAGCCGTTGCAGATTCGTTCCGATTATTGTAGCAATTCTCTTGTCCATGTCAACCACTCCTTGCGGAATAATTATATTTTCCACAAGAGATACTCGGAATAATCCAATAGAGCGTATTTTTATTTCTAGCAGAAATAATAACAAATAATCACATATAGATGTCCCTTTATTGCATAATTCGGACATATATAGAACAAATATGTAGACTGCTCAAGAAACATTGCAAAAAAGAATGGCTTAATTCGGAATGGGTATTGGACATGTAGAAAACACTTTGAAAAAAGTGCAGAATGCGACGTGGCTCCAATCAACTCGGAAAGTATAGAAAATGCATTCTGCCGCCTGTACTACAAGCTTAAACACTACGGCAGTCCCATCTTCGCACAAATGCTCTCGAATCTCCAGAAGATTCGCTACAGCCGGATGCTCTGGAGCGAGGACGTGATCTCTCTCAACAAGAAAATATCAGATACACTCAGTCAGGTTCAATTCCTGGCCCAGCTTCAGCAGGCGGGCGGCGTTGACCCTGATACTTTTATTTCATCCAACAACAAACTCAGCGAACAGCTCCGCAGGCTGAAACAGGAAAAGGCTAGGCTTCTCGACACCGACAGCGACGATTTAGCGGATCGCACACGCGATCTTATGGACGCGCTGGAAGACGGGCCGGATTTCCTCGACGGCTTTGATGCGGAGCTGTTCGATGCGCTTGTAGAGAAAATCATCGTAGACAGCAACGAGTGCCTGCGGTTCCGGCTGAAGAACGGACTGGAGCTAATCGAACAGATTGAAAGGACACGACGCTGATGGGGAATCGAAAGCTGCCGTTTGGCTACCAGATGTGCATGGGCGAGATCGTTCGGAACGAGCCAGAGGCCAAAGCCGTGCAGGATATCTTCTTGCAATATACGCTTGGTGCGTCACTCAAAGAGATTGCAGAGCAGATGAGCAAGACTGGCCCAACCTACGACGAAGGCAAGAGTTGGAACAAAAACATGGTGGCGCGAATCTTGGAGAATGCCAAATACACCGGTGTGAACAGCTATCCAAAATTAGTTGACATAAAATTATTTGAAGCAGCCGCCGAGAAGCGCCAGACCAAGCAGCGCCTGCCAGAGCGGACACCCGCGCAGAAAGCACTCAAACGCATCTGCTCTAAAGCGCCTACACCGGAGATCGAGCAGCAGGTCACACACCTGCTCGGCGGGCTGGCAGAGCAGCCGGAGCGCATCACGCAGCCAGAGCGAACGCCCAAACCGACATATACAAATACGCAGGGTGAACTGGACGAGATCCTGAACACCCAGCCGCTCGACGAAGACGCTGCCCGAAACCTGATCTGCAAGCTGGCACAGGAGCAATACGATGCCATTGGCAACGAAGAATATGAAACCGAGCGCCTGCGGCGACTATTTGCGGCGTTTGAATGCACGGCAGAACTCAATGCGGAGCTGCTGCAAAGCACCGTCTCCGCTGTGCTGGTGATGCGACAGACGGTGCGCCTGCAGCTCAAGAATGGGCAAATCATTGGAAAGGATGACCTTGCATGATAGACGAAAAGCCGCGCGTCATAATAATTCCTCCGAAGCCGGAGTTCCAGCAAACGACGACGGTTACAAAACAGCTTCGCGTCGCGGCATATTGTCGCGTCTCGACCAAGGAAGAAGAGCAGGCCAGCAGCTACGAAGCCCAGTGCGAGTATTACACCGACAAAATCATGTCCAATAAAGAATGGACAATGGCGGGGATTTTCGCGGATGAGGGCATCACCGGCACATCCACGAAAAAACGCACGGAATTCCTGCGCATGATCCGCCAGTGTAAGCAGAAAAAGATCGACCTCATCCTTACAAAGTCCATCCAGCGTTTCGCGCGTAACACACTCGACTGCATCAACTATACGCGCATTCTCCGTCAGCTTGGCATTGGCGTCCTATTCGAAAAGGAGAATATCAACTCACTTCCAGCGGACAGTGAATTCATGATTACGATGTACGGCGCGATGGCGCAGTCTGAAAGCGAATCCATCTCCGGCAATATCCGGCGCGGCCGGCAGATGCACGCGAAGGTTGGCACGCTCAAGGTTCCCTGTTACTGACTTTATGGATACGAAAAAGACGCAGATGGAAAATTCCGCGTCATACCAGAACAAGCAGAAATCGTGCGCGAACTCTACAAGCGATATGAGAGCGGCGCCAGCCTGCGCAATCTGAAAGACTGGTTGGAAGAAAACCAGATCAAGACCGTCCTTGGCACAGACGATTGGTCAATTTCCGTTATAAAAGGCATTCTGACAAATGAAAAATACTGCGGCGACGTGCTGCTGCAAAAGACCTTCTGCACCGATGTCATCAGCAAGAAGATTGTCAAAAATGTTGGCCAGATGGCGCAGTACTATATGCCGGATCACCACGAAGCCATTGTCAGCCGGGAACAGTATAATGCGGTGAAGACCGAAATGGCAAGACGCGGCGCCTTACGCACACCTTCCAAGCAGGCGGTCACAGGACTCTCCTGCTACGGTGCTGCACAATGAAGCGTGTGACGCTCACAGGGAGCTGCACAGGCATAAGGCAAGGGAAGTCACCTTTTCCGATTTGCCCTTAGACGAAGCGCGGCAGCTTCATACCTTTGATGAATATTTCAAACGGGAAACCGCCGAAACCGTCTTTGAGAAAGCCGGGAAGAAAATCACGCCGAAGCTGCTTCTTGAAGCAATCCGTACTTTGCCGGAAGAAAAGCGCAAAGCCGTACTCCTGTACTATTTCGAGGGAATGAACGACACCGAGATTGCGGAGCTGTTCGATACGTCGAGAAGCACGATACAGTACAGGCGGACAAGCTCTTTTGAGAAATTAAGAAAATATCTGGAGGAAAATGCTGATGAATGGGACGAATGGTAACGAACCCGGCTACCCGGAAAATGCCCTTGTTCCCTATCCTGTCATTGTGGCAGCGACAAAGGGCGACCCGGACGCCATGAAGATTGTCTTGCAGCATTTTAGCGGCTACATAGCCCGCCTCTCCATGCGGAAGCTGTACGACGAGCGCGGGAACGTCTATTTTGGCGTAGACCACGACATTCGGGAACGGCTGCAAGCAAAACTGATGATGGCTGTCCTCACCTTTAAGGCAGAGGAATAAACCGCAGCGGCGGGACGCTTTCTCTCTCCCCCTTTTCCGTTCCGCTGCTGACGCGGCAGCAAAGCCATTCTGAACCTTGACAAAGAAAGCGGCGCAAGATAACGGCGGCGCAGCATAGGGCAAATCGGATACGTTCCTTTTGCGCCGAGCCATACGGTGGGTGCGCCATGACGCTATCCGGGTGAGGTTATCCCCGCCCGGACAGCCGAGCGACCAACACCGCGCCGGAAAGCAAGTGTAGCGGCTTGCGGGCGACGACACGCAAAATATACAATGATACTTCCTTACAGCCACAGTCCGAGCGTTAAGAGCGTCGCAGGCAATGGGTAGGGCTGCATGAGAACCATGCCGGGGTGAAATTCCCATGAGGTTATGCTAATAACCGTCCGATTAAAGCCTTTGTTTTATTGAATAGTGGACTTGCTGCTATTCATAGACTGTATTATATGTTTGCGAAAGAAAGGGGGATTTTCTTTGACGCAAAACCAAACGCCCGTTACCACAACGGAGCATAAAATCGGAAAAGTTACTTACCTTGTATGTTCGTCCGCAAGTGAACGCGCAACGGACACACTGGATAAAAAGATAAAAAAGCTCATTCGCAAAGACATGGAGCTGAACCCCGCAAACGCCCGGAAATAGGGCGTTTCTTCACATTTTATACATGACACAGGCAGCGGTATGTGGTATAATATAGACAGTACAAATACCATGCTTGTCTGTCGTCGGAAAGGAGGACAAAATGTTACAGACAGACAAGATTACCGCTTTATATTGCAGATTGAGCCAGGAAGATATGCAGGCCGGGGAAAGCGAGAGCATACAGAACCAAAAGATGATTTTACAAAAGTATGCTGACGAACACCACTTTTTCAACACACGCTTTTTTGTAGACGACGGATTTTCCGGCGTGAGCTTTGAGCGTGAGGGGCTTCAAGCCATGCTGCATGAGGTTGAAGCCGGGAACGTGGCGACCGTCATAACAAAAGACCTTTCCCGTCTGGGACGTAATTATCTGAAAACCGGCGAACTGATAGAGATTGTTTTCCCCGAATACGAAGTGCGCTACATTGCCATTAACGACGGTGTAGACACAGCGAGGGAAGATAACGAGTTTACCCCTCTGCGGAACTGGTTCAACGAGTTTTACGCCCGCGACACCTCAAAGAAAATCCGGGCTGTCAAACAGGCAAAGGCGCAGAAAGGCGAGCGCGTCAACGGCGAAGCTCCTTACGGCTACCTTATCGACCCGGATAACCGCAATCATCTGATACCCGACCCGGAAACGGCACACGTCGTAAAACAGATTTTTGCAATGTATGTACGGGGCGACCGTATGTGTGAAATCCAGAACTGGCTGCGGGACAATGAGATATTGACCGTCGGGGAACTGCGCTACCGCAGGACAGGGAGCAAACGCCACCCCCGCCCACAGCTCAACGCATGGTACAACTGGCCGGATAAGACACTGTACGACATTCTGACAAGGAAAGAGTATTTAGGGCATACCATAACCGGGAAAACCTACAAGGTATCTTATAAGTCGAAAAAGACGAAAAAGAACCCGGAGGAAAAAAGGTATTTCTTCCCCAACACTCACGAACCTTTGATTGATGAAGAAACCTTTGAACTTGCACAGAAGCGGATTGCCACCCGGCAACGCCCGACAAAGGTTGATGAAATTGACCTGTTTTCCGGGCTGCTCTTTTGTGGGGACTGCGGCTACAAAATGTATGCAGTACGCGGAGCCGGGACGCTTGAACGGAAACACGCCTACACTTGCGGCAACTACCGCAACCGGGCAAGAAATGATATGCTCTGCACTACGCATTATATCCGCAAAAGCGTATTGAAAGAACTTGTCCTTGCAGACTTGCAGCGAGTAACGTCTTATGTGAAAGAGCATGAACAGGAGTTTATCGAAACCGCCAACGAGTGCAGCGCAAAGGCAGTACAAAAGACGCTGACACAGCAGCGGAAAGAGCTTGACAAGGCGCAGAACCGTATTAACGAGCTGAACATCTTATTCCGCAAGCTCTACGAGGACAACGCTTTAGGGAAACTTTCAGATGAACAATTTGCTTTTCTGACTTCCGGCTATGATGAAGAAAAAAAGACGCTGACCCGGAGGATTGCGGAGCTGTCACAGGAAATCGACAACGCCACCGAGCGCAGCGCGGACGTAAAAAGGTTTGTCGCACTGGTACGCAGATACACAGCGATTGAAGAACTGACCTACGAAAACGTCCATGAATTTATTGACCGTATTCTTATTCACGAACTGGATAAGGAAACGAACACCCGCAAAATCGAAATCTTTTATAGCTTTGTCGGCAGAGTTGATACAGGCGACAAGCCTACTGAAAGTATCTCCTATTTCAGACAGATAGGAGCCGACGTAAAGAGTTATGCTATCTAACATACATCAAAAAGAGGTAAGATAACACCCTCTGCAAAAAAGGTTACGTTATCTTACCTCAACAAAATTTGTCCCACTCCAACCGTCGTCGATGTACTCAGAGGCATTGGTAAAGCCGTGTTCCTTTGCGTAATTCTGTAGTATGGTGCGCTGTGTTTCGATGCTGATGCTGTCCCCATAGGTCTCATCATCGCGACTGAGTCTCATGTAAAGTGCGGTATTGTATGGCTGTCTCATGCTAAATTCCTCCTTCGAATAGAAACAACCCCACGCTTACAATACACTTGCAGTATACCATAAACGTGGGGAGGAATCAATACAAATGCGGGAATCGTATCAGAATGTTAAGAAACCTGCTGTGCAGCCGCTCGAACAATCGTGTTTTCCATAAGATTCTCAAGCGTTTTTCCTTTATTCGCAAAATGCTCTACAATTTCAATACGCAGATTCCCGGATACAAAATACTGTTTTCCATTCTTCGTTATCGTACAGACGCGCGGCTGCGCTTTCTGTACGGTATTTTTCTTATCCATGCCTGCTCCTTTCGTTTTACGGAAGATCCGCATACCTCTTCAACATCACGCAAAGCTGCTCTCTGTTCACCGGACTGTGCAGCATCAGATCCCCCCGCTCGTCTCCCCTGAGGATCCCGTTCCGCAACGCCCAGTTCACCGCATCCTTTGCCCAGTCCGCGGCAGTGTTGTCAAGTGGCGTATCGATGGCAAGCAGCTTCGTGACCTTTTCAGCCAGATCACCGAGCCTGCTGTAAAGCCAGTCACCAGGACAGGACTTGTTCGCAAACCATCTGTGGACAGTGATAACCATCTCGTCTGACTTTGGTGTGTAGCTGAGCGTTTTCTCACGGTCCCCAAGCCAGAGTAACTTCGTTTTGCCGTTCCGTCTGCATATATCCGTACACAGATAGATGAGCGATTGGTATACAGCATCGCGCATCGCGTATGGCTCGGTGGCGTCAGAGGCGCACTCGATCGTGACCGCGCGTTGGTCGTTCGCTTCATTGGAGGAACACCACGAACGGTTGCATTCTTCCACAAACATCCCGATCTGTCCATCCGCGCCGATTCCGTAATTGGAGCTAGCCTGACGGGAAGCCTTGGAAAACAACTTCCCCAAGGCTCCTACGTCGCATTGCCCGACCAGTTATCCCAGAAGAATTCTTATCCGAGTAGATTTCTATAATCCCTTGGTTTCACAGATTTTTTCCTAAATGAATATAGGATAATCATACCTCTGTGTTACTCTGTTGCCGGAGGTGATTATCATGAAATCTATAGAAGTTCACAATGAACAACTGAAAAAACTGCTATCTGACTACGAAAGCGAATTGGCTGCAAATGGTTATTCAGAGGAAACAAGAAAAGAGCATGCCTGTGTTCTCAGGAGAATTCAGATCCACATCGAAGAGCATGGACTGACTGATTACGATCCTTCTGTCGGTGATGCCTACTATCAGGAATATCTGAATACTCATGAAAACCCCGGAACCTGTGATGTTGTAAAGGCTATTGTCAGGAAATTCAACACTTTCTACCGGGAAGGCTTTGTGCCACCCGCTGACAGAGGAGCTTTTTACAATGCTTCTCTGAAGGAATTGATGGACAGCATTGAAAAAGAACTGCGCGCCAAAGGTTATCAGGATCCTCCGATACAGTTCTATCGGCGTCTTCTCAGGCCAGTCCAGCATTTCATGCGTAAGCAGGGCATCGAGGTTTACTCCCCGGATGTCGGAAGGCAGTACATCAAATGGTATCAAGAAAACCATGACCGGGTTTCTGACCAGGTATTGCGGTTTATCACGAGCTGCATAAACCGTGTGAACGATATCGCGGAAGAAAATGGGTACATCCGCCAGCATGCCGGCAAACCGGGAATTAAGCCGCCAGGCATATTTAAGGAATCCGCCGAAGGCTTTCTCGAGGATTGCAGGCTTTCCGGCAATAAATCGGCCACCATCAGGATCAAGGAGATTGCCATAAGCCAGTTCCTTACAGAATGCGAAGCTGATGGCCGTAAGTCCCTCAAAGAGATAACGCCATCAATGGTCATAAGCATTTGCAACCGTCCCGGAACCAAGAAGTATTGTCCGTATGTGGGACATTTCCTTAGATTCCTTGCGTTAGAAGGGATGACGGCAAACGATCTGTCAACGTTTGTTCCGAATACGAGGTTCGATAACAGGCCCCCTTCCACCTATACCGTGGATGAGATAGCTTCGGCAGAAGACGCAATCGGGAGGGATGACCGGCGCGGAAAGCGTGACTATGCGATCTTTTTGCTTGCATCGAGGCTTGGAATACGCGCCGGGGATATAGTCAGACTGCATAAGGAAAGCCTTGATTTCAATAACGGCATCATTTCTTTCACACAGCACAAGACACATAAAGCTGTATCCCACCCTATGCTGCCGGAAATACGAGAGGCATTGAAAGACCATCTGGCCTGTTCAGGATATAACCCGGATGGTTATGTTTTTGCGGGGACTCTTGCACCATACGGATTACTAACCAATACCACGATAAGCAATACCATCACCAAATACCTAGAAAAGGCTTCTGTTGATACTACTGGCAAGCACCACGGGCCGCATTCTCTCAGGGCATCCATGGCGACATCCATGGTCAACGACAGCGTGCCGTATGATGCCGTCCGAAAAGCCCTTGGTCATTCCGACCCCAATGCCATAAAACACTATGCAAAGAATGATCTTGAGAACCTGCGCAGGTGTGCGCTGGAGGTCCCGGCAGCATCAGGCATCTTGCTGGATTATCTTGGAGGGGAGGCTTGCCATGGTTGAATTTAAAAGCATCCTTGCGGGTGAAATGAACAGTTTCCTCTCCCTGTATGAGCAGGAGGTCGCGAAGGAAAGCTACTATAAAGCCACACGGTATCTCATAAAGTTTGATGAGTATCTGAGCGACATATCCTGCAGTGACAAGAACTTGACGGAACAGCAGATTTACGAATGGCTCGGAACTTTTGACATAAAAAAGAGCTCCCTCTGTAAGATTGTGACCGTTCTGCGCCGATTTCTCCGCAATCTCGAAGGCTATGGGTATCGGCCTTTTATTCCCCCGTACCCTAAAGTCCGGGATGATTATGTCGCTTACATCTTTACGGATGAAGAACTCGACAGGATCTTCGCTATTGCCGACAGCGGATCTGGTGCTTCAAAGGTCTATCCCTTCAGGGATGTGGAGTTGCCGATAATACTTAGGATCCTTTATGGGTGCGGCATGAGGCTCGGAGAGATTCTGACCCTGCGGACGGAAAACCTGGACTTTGAAAACGGGACATTTATCCTGGAGAAAACAAAGTCAAAGGAATACCGTTATGTTCCCATGAAGCCATCCTTACAGAAAATCATGAAAGCTTACTGTGCGAAAATGGGGCTGATCGGTGTAAAGGACAGATATCTGTTCCCTGGGAAAGATCTGGATACCCCGATCCCAACTGATACGTTGAAGGAACCGTTTAGACGCATCATGAAAGCAGCCGGCGTTGAGCTTGAAGGATACAGGAAGCATGAACGCGGGCCATGCCTCTATTGTTTCAGGCATGTCTTTGCCCATAAATCCTTCGAAGTCGGCGTTGCCGAGGGCTGGGCTGAGGAAGACCAGATTCCATGGCTCTCCGTTTACCTTGGACATTATGACCTGATGGCGACAGAAAAGTATCTGAAATACGGCGGACAGGAATCCGCCAAATACATGGAGCGTTTTGATGACTACAGCATGGATATCCTTCCGGAGGTGAGCTTTGATGAATGATAAATCTGTTTTTCTTTCCCTTCTTAATGACTATGTGAATATTTATCTCCCCGTAGGGATAGGCGTCCAGCCGAACACGATCAAGTCTTACAAGTATGCGTTCCGGCTGCTCATTGAATATATGTACGAAAAGAACGGCATTGCCGCCGATTGTATCTCTTTCGAGGACCTGAATTATGACACCCTCACTGGATTTTTTGAATGGATCCTGACGGAACGCAAATGCAGTGAGACGACCAGAAACCAGCGGCTCGCCGCACTGCTTTCCTTTTCAAAGTACGCACAGAACAGGGATTTTGACGCAGCCGTTGTTTTTAGGAACAGCATCATCAGAATTCCTGTAAGCAAGCCGAGGGGAAAGCGGCGCACCTGGTTCACAGCTGAAGAGATGAAAATCCTGCTTGCTCTTCCTGATGACCGTATAGCCATAGGATTGCGCGATAAGATGATCCTTACAACCCTGTATGTGACTGGGGCAAGGTCACAGGAGCTTTGCGATCTTACCGTGTCCTGTGTCAGGAAGAAGAAAGACCGGACAGCCATTGAGCTTAATGGCAAGGGTGACAAGAGCCGCCTTGTCAATATATCCGATGCGTATGCGGCAATGCTGGATTCATACCTCCGCAAGCAAAGGATTCATGGGATTTCTGACCGTCATATCTTTTCCAGCCAGACGCATGAGCACATGACCATTTCCTGCGTGGAAGAAATCGTGAAGAAGTACGTGAAGATGGCGAAAGAGCTGCATCCTGATCTTTTTACCATGGGTACCTATACCCCGCATTCCTTCAGGCACAGCACGGCTACTCACATGCTGGAAGCCGGAGTGCCGCTGATGGCGATCAAGAAGTTCCTCGGACATGCGTCTATCCAGACCACCCAGGTATATGCAGAATTGTCGCAGAATACCGTAGACAAATATGTCAAGGAATGGAACGAAAAATGGTTTTCCAAAGAGATCCATACCGAAGAAAAGAAGGAACTTGAAGAAGGAAATATGCCTTCATTCCTGAACGTGTAGCAAAAACTTATCCCAGAAGATTCATGAATCGCGCAGAGATTAAGTGGCTCATCATGAAGCTGCTGGGATAATATTTCTTCTGGGATAATTGGTCGGGCAATGTGACGTAGGAGCCTTGGGGGAATTGTTCTCCAAGGCTTCCCGTCAGGCCAGCTCCAACTACGGCATTGGTACGGATGGGCAGATCGGGATATTCGTGGAAGAATGTAACCGTTCATGGTGTTCCTCCGATGAAGCGAACGACCAGCGTGCGGTCACGATAGAGTGCGCATCTGACACCACCGAACCGTATGCGATGAATGATGCTGTGTACCAATCGCTTATCTATCTGTGTACGGACATATGCAGACGGAACGGCAAAACGAAGCTGCTCTGGCTTGGAGACAAGGAGAAAACGCTCAGCTACACTCCAAAGTCGAACGAGATGGTGTTGACCGTCCACAGATGGTTTGCGAACAAGTCCTGTCCGGGTGACTGGCTTTACAGCCGACTGGGGGATCTGGCGGAAAAGGTCACAGACCTGCTTGCCGATACGCCGCTGGACAACACTGCCGCGGACTGGGCCAAGGATGCGGTGAACTGGGCCTTGCGGAACGGGATCCTCAGGGGAGACGAGCGTGGGGATCTGATGCTGCACAGTCCGGTGAACAGGGAGCAGCTTTGTGTGATGCTGAAGAGGTGTCATGATGCGAAATTCCATTGCCGCTATCGGCAAGAAACGGCGTTTTTTCACGATTGATGTGTTGATTTTTTGCCGATATTATGCTATATCTCACGCCTTCCGATGAAAATGCCGCGGAGGGCGTTTTCTTTTCCCTCTCGCACCTCGGCTCCCTTCCCTTTTCCTACCTTATTATATACCAAACATGGAGATCGTGCTATGCAGGAGATAACAAATACGCTCACGCGTGAACAGTGGCTGAATGAATACGACTATATCACCATCGAGAAATTTCTGAAAAAGCTGTACTGTGACGGCCGGATCACAGCGGGCGAACTACACAAAATTCTCCGTATCGTATGCGATATTTTCTCCCCGGTACACGCGGAGATTCGCGTATGAAGACTTGCTATTTTGCGCATTCAGAGGGATATATATAGTAGCACAAAGGAGGTCTTACCATGAAAAAGGTTGTAAAAATGGATGTTCCCCCACGTCCGGAACGTCAAAAGCTGCGAGTAGCCGCCTATGCGCGGGTATCTACAAACAGCGATGAACAGCGAACCAGTCTGGATGCGCAAAAGACATACTACGAAAGCTACATCCGCGCGAATCCGGATTGGGACTTTGCAGGGCTATACTATGATTCAGGCATCACAGGGACGAAAAAAGACATCCGAGAGGGACTCATGCATATGCTGGAGGACTGTCGGCGCGGCAAAATTGACCATGTAATGGTGAAATCCATAAGCCGTTTGGCGCGGAACACCGTGGATACACTGGAGATTGTCAGAGAGCTGACGGAGCTTGGCATTTCCATTCTCTTTGAAAAAGAGAACATCAACACGCAAAGCATGAACGGCGAGCTGTTCCTAAGCATTCTATCGAGTCTGGCGCAGAGCGAATCTGCCTCCATCTCGAAGAACGAAAAATGGAGCATTCAGAAGCGGTTTGAGCAAGGCACCTACGTAATCGCCAGCCCTCCCTATGGATATAAAAATGTAGACCGCCGCATGGTGATTGTTCCAGAGGAAGCGGAGGTCGTACGTTTTGTATTTTCGCAGTATATCGCCGGATGCGGTACGTTTCAAATCAGCAAAATGCTTACGGAAAAAGGCGTTTCGCCAAGATACAGTTCCCGATGGAATGACAGCGTCATAAACAACATGCTGCACAATGAAAAGTACGTCGGCGATGTTCTCTTTCAGAAAACGTATTCGGATGAGCAGTTCAAACGCCGTATCAACCACGGAGATGTCACACAATATCACGTCAAGGACCATCACGAACCCATCATCAGCCGTGAGGATTTCAACAAAGTGCAGGCTCTGATGAAGCACAACGGGCAAGTATGCGGAAATGCCACAGGGTCACACAAATACAATAACCGATACCCTTTTTCGGGAATAGTGTTCTGCGGAGAATGCGGGGATAAATGCAAACGACGTCACCATTCCACGAAAGCCGGGAAATACCCGGTGTATGCCTGCACAACACATTTGTTTGACAAAACGCAGTGCGGCATGCTTGCCATCGATGAGGTTTGTCTGAAAGCTGCGTTTACCACCATGATGAACAAGCTGATTCGGTATCATGGAAAGGTTTTGAAGCCGCTGCTAGATTCTCTTCGGAAGAACGGACAGCAAGCCAATCAACGCCGTGTCGAG
>OLGA01002220.1_pt1 | contig 14150 bp, 10 predicted proteins | sample 1604881 | NCBI WGS metagenome assembly OLGA01 (sample SAMEA3888896, study PRJEB22519) | human gut metagenome | biome: human gut; feature: human-associated habitat; material: faeces | place: Denmark | collected 2009
GGCGGCGGAGGACGGTGATGCCAACGCCGCAGTGCAGATGGGCGTCAACTGTCTTTATGGTGTCAACGGGGTGGAAAAGGACCCCAAAAAGGCGTTTTACTGGTTTTCCCAGACGGCGGAGGACGACCCGGCGGGCCTGTACTGGCGGGCGCTGTGCTATGACAACGGTCTGGGCGTGGACCAGGATGAGGACCGGGCCTGCCGCCTGTATCAGGAGTCGGCAGCCCATGGCTACGCCCCGGCCCTGTGCAACCTGGGCGTGTGCTATGAAAGCGGCCAGGGAGTGGAAAAGGACCCCGCCAAGGCCGTGGAGCTGTATCGCCAGGCGGCGGACCAGGGCTACCCCATGGGCCGGTGCAACCTGGGCGTCATGTACTTTTTCGGCCAGGGGGTGGAGAAGGACCAGAAGAAGGCGGCATACTGCTTCGCCCAGGCGGCGGAGCAGCGTCTGCCCCGGGCCCAGTACCTGCTGGGCGTGTGCTGCGAATTCGGCGACGGCGTGGAGCGGGACGTATCCCGGGCTCTGGCCCTGTACCGGGAGGCGGCGGACGCCGGATATCCCGACGCCCAGTGCGCCCTGGGGGTGCTGTATCGTCTGGGCAAGGGCGTGGCGCAGGACCACAGGGAGGCAGCCCGCCTGTTCCGCCAGGCGGCGGAGGGGGGCTATCCCCGGGCCTGGCACTTTCTGGGCCTGAGCTATGACCAGGGCACCGGGGTGGAGCAGAACGCCCAGGAGGCCTTCCGCTGCTTCCTGGCTGCCGCCCAGGGGGACTATACCGAGGCCCTCTGCCAGACGGGCATGTGCTATTACTTCGGCCACGGCGCCGAGAAGGACTATGACCGGGCGGCGGAATATTTCCGCCGGGGAGCGGAGCGCGAGCATCCCCGGGCCATGACCCGGCTGGGGGTGTGCTATGAAACCGGCCACGGCGTGGAGCAGGATGTGCAGCGGGCCGAGGACCTCTATCGCCGGGCCATGGCGTTGGGCGAACTGGAGGGCCAGTACTGCCTGGCGGGGCTGCTGCGGCGGAGAAAGGACCCGGAGTCCCACCGGGAGGCCGCCCGCCTGCTGCAAAAGCCTGCCGCCGTGGGAATGCCCCGGGCCCAGTATCTGCTGGGGGTGTGCTACGAAACCGGCGACGGGGTGGAGAAAAAGCCTCGGTACGCCGCGTACATGTATCACCGGGCCGCCCTGCAGGGCCACCCGGAGGCCATGCTCCGGCTGGGCATCTGCTACGAGACCGGCGTGGGGACGGAGAAGGACCCCGCTATCGCTGCCAACCTGTACCGCCGGGCGGCGGAGCAGGGCAGCGACCTGGCCCGATGCCGCCTGGGGCGGCTGTATGAGCGGGGCGTGGGGGTGGAGCGGGACCTCCGCCGGGCGGAGGAGCTGTATGAGGCCGGGACAAGGGCCGGAGTGTCCGGGGCAAAGGAAGCCCTGGACCGGGTCCGGGCCGCGCTGGCCGCCCCGCCGGAGCCCCAGCCGGAGGACAAACCGGTGGACAAGAAAAGTCCCCTTCGCCGTCTGCTGGACCGGCTGAAGGGACCGAAATCAGAGGAATAACAGGAAAAGGGGCATCCCCCGGCGCATCGCGCCGGGGGATGCCTGTCGAGAAACCCGGCTGCGCATTAAGCGGCAGTCGGATTTTGGACGCATATAACGCAAAAAAGCTGCGAAGGGTCATAGCGAAAACGCTCCTTCCATTTCCAAGTAGCCGGCTTTTTCAGATTCATGGCCGCCCTTCATCGTTTGCGGGCGCTTGTAGGCTGTGGATAAAACTCTGCCGTCATTGAAGACCTTCTTGCAGACATGAGGCGTTTTGTAAGCGGAATCGGCAACGATAGTCTCTACCTGTGGAAATTTCTCTGTTCCATTGTCGTAGACTGCATCAAAAACCACGCTGTCATGGACATTTCCGGGAGTCGCCACGGTTTCCAGCACGAAACCGTTCTTGTCACATGCAGTATGGGCTTCGTAGGCAAACTTCCGCTTGTGGTCTCCTTTTGCGAACAGGCCGCTGTCCGGGTCGGTTACGCTTTTGGTAACCATGCGCGTCTTATCTTTCTTGCGGCGAGCCAGCTTTTTCCGGGAGGTGTTATCTCTGCGTTTTTTTCGGCGGCTTTGGCGGCTCATTTTCGTCATCGAAAGACTTTTTGCCGTGTGCTTCCCGGTCTGCGTTGACTTCTTCCGCAGTCCGCCGCAGAGACGGCAGTCCGTACAGATGCTGGATCAGCACCATCTTGAACAGCACCACCGGGTCGATGCTGGGGCGTCCATTATCCTCGCAATAGAGTGGCTCCACCATTTCATACAGACATGTGAAGTCTACCGCTGCATCTATCCTTCGCAGCAAATGCTCCGTCGGCACCAGCTGATCTATGACCATATATCATAAAAACGCGAAAAAGCCCAGCTTTTGCCGGACTTTTTCGACAGGCTGAGCGGGAGGGACGCAATGCGTCCCTCCCGCTGTTTTACTCAGAAATGATGTCCAGCTGCCGTAGCTGCTCCAGAAACGCCTGGGCGTCCCGCAGGGCCGTGGCCTCATCCACGTCATACTCGGCCCGCATAGCCGCCGCCAGGTCCGACGCATCCGCCGCCTGGGGCAGATGGTCCCACAGCAGCTCGCCGGTCTCGTTCAGGATCACCAGCCCCTGCAGCTCCAGGGACGTATCGCCTATGGGCACCAGGATCACGTCCCCGGCGATGTTCCGCTTTACCAGCTGCTTACGAATTTCCATTTTCAGCCTCCTCAATGGTCCGTCGGATCGTCTCATGGGTCATCCGGCAGACATACTCCGGCTTCACGTCGAAGCGGCCGGTCTCCGTCACGCACATGGCGGCGCAGGCGTGGCATACCTCCTTCAAGCGGCAGCCGGCGCACTCCCCCGGCAGGCGGATCTTCTCTGTGGCCGCTTTGGTCTCCTCCCAGGCCCGGGCAAAGCCCATTTCCGGCACGGAGAAAATCGGCTGGGTCATCATGCCGCAGGGAGTCATCCCTCCCTGCCAGTTGATCCAGAAGGCGCTGCGCCCGGCGCGGCACATGACCCCCTCGCCGGGAGTTCCCTGGCAGTCCTCGTCCTCCGACGGAAGCGCCATCCCCTGCTTCATGGCCTGGGCCCGCTGCTGGAACTGCTCCGGCTCCAGCCGCAGCCTGTCCCACTGCACACTGTAGTCCGCCGCCTGGCAGGCAGTGAACCGGTCATTGCAGCCCACCAGAGCCTCGTCCCGGCGGATAGGCGGGAACATATAGGTGGCCAGCTGCATGGGAATCTCCAGCTCCCGGGCCATGCCATAGATGGCCTCCATATCCGCCACGTTATACGGCGTCATGGACGCGTTCAGCTTCACGCCGATGCCCAGCTGCCGCAGAGCCCGGATATTCTCCGTCACCCGGCCGAACATGGGGCGGCCGCACAGGCGCTCATAGGTGGCCTCGCTGCCGCCATACAGGGTGATGTTGAAGCGGAAGGGCGGCTCATGCCGGAAGAAATCCAGCCAGTCCCGGTCGATCAGGGAGCCGTTGCTATTGACGGACACCAGCAGCCCCATTTTCTTCAGCTCCGTCAACAGATAGCGGAAATCCGTCCGGATCAGCGGCTCGCCGCCGGTCAGCAGCAAAAACAGCATCCCCCGGCTGCGGGCCTGTTCCGCAACGGCCAGCCATTGGTCCGCCGTCAGCTCCCGGCCCCGGCGCTGCTGCTCCTCCGCCGTCAGGTGGACATAGCACATTTTGCAGTTGAAGTTGCACCGGGCCGTCAGCTCAAAATTTCCCGCCAGGGGCGTGCCGGTCCGGCAGGCCCGGGCATGCAGATAGGTGGACAGGCGGGGTTCCGTGGTGCCAGTTTCCATGTCAGCTCCTCCTCAATTCTTCTTCCAGGGTCCGGACGGCGTCCCCATCCGCCCGGCAGGTCAGCTGCCGGACGGGCACGTTGGTCACCAGCAGCGCCGCCAGCTCCGTCATCCGCGCCGCGGAAGCGGCGTCCCGCTGATAGTAGGCGCACTGGCTCAGCAGCCGGGCAAAGGCCTCCTGCGGCCGCAGCGCAGTAATCCGATTTTCGCTTCCCTGCTCCAGCAGGATCACCGCCTGCAGCGGGGCCGTGACGTTCCGGCTGATGCCGGAGGTCCCCGCATAGAACACGCCGCTGACGGTCCCCGTATCGGGCCGCACCAGGGCGCGGTCGCCGTTGACGATCTCCGCCCCGGCATAGCGCTGCCACAGGGCGGCCTGGGTGCTTTTGCCGATGCCGCTGGGGCCGGAGAACAGGATCCCCTGCCCCTGCCGGGTGACGATATAGGAGCTGTGCAGCACCAGCATTCCGGCATCCGCCAGAATATCGAACAGGCTCGCCGCCTCCAGCACGGTCTGGGTGGATAGCGACTCCCGGTAGCGCCGGGCGAAGGTCACCTCCGTGCGGCTGCCCCGGGTAACGGCATAGGTGAACTGCGGAGCCATCCCCGCTGCGCTGTAGCGCTGCAGCGTGTGCCGTCCGGCATCGGTATACCAGCGGAACGTCACCCCCCAGTGGGCGGCGTCATCCGGCGGCTGCGGCAGCCGGTCGCTGAAGGTCAGGGCGATGGTGTGCTCCGCCGTCCCCTCCGCCGTCCGAAAGGGGCGGCACAGCGCCGAATCGGTCAGTTCCTCCGGCGACTCCAGGGCCAGGGTCATGCCGCCGAAGCGGTAAAACTCACGGTGCATAGGTCACGAAAAGCAGCCGGGAGCCGTCGGAAAAGTGCCCGGCGTAGCAGCTCTGGGTCTCGCCGGGGCCCAGGTCCGTCAGCCCGACCCGATAGGTGATGCCCCCCAGCAGCAGGTCGCCGCTGGCGTTTTTGTAGTACACATACACCTGGGACACGGCGCTGTCGCCGCGATTGGTGACGGTGATGGTGTTCTGCTCCGTGGTGATCTCAAACAGGTCCTCCTGCATAGACAGCGGCTCGCTGAACACGGCGTACAGCGACACGGCGGCGGTCAGCTCCTCCGGCTTGTCCGGCAGAGCCTGGCGGCTCAGCTCCAGAGCCTGGACCGTCTGTCCCGCAGGCAGGGTGCTGATGTCGAATTCATAGCTTTCTCCACTGCGGGAAAGGGTGATGTGGGCGTACTGCACGTCCTGTTCGCCGGTGTTCTTCACCCGGATGCAGAACACGTCGGACACCGTCTCGTCGGTGCCATCCTCCACAAACAGCCCGGCGTAGCGGCCGGTGCTGACGATTTCCAGGTCATTGCCGATGGCCACGCCGTCCAGCTTGGAGGGCTCCGGGGCCAGGCCGTATTCGTCCGGCTGGCTGGGCTGCTTCTTCCCGCAGCCCGCGCAGGCCAGGACCAGCGCCAGGGTCAGCAGCAGGGCGGCGCACTTGATGGTTCGTTTCATAGATTGCTCCTTTGCAAAGAGCCCTGCCCCATGGGGGCAGGGCTCTTCCGGCGTATTAGATTGGGTCAGGAGTTGAAGATTTTAGCTGCATCAGCCAAAGCATGGTAGCAGTACTTCTTACCATCTTCAACCTTTGTGATGCATCCAGCCACACTAGTCAGAAATATGACTTGTCCACCGATGTCGAGTCCACAACTGCCAGACGACTGTGTATCAGTCTTCCACCCGCAGCTGGTCGCCGTATTGCTGGTCAAGTCGAAGCTCTCGAAGCTCAGCATCGGGGTCACATAGGATTTCATAGTTTCGATTGCTCCTTTCTCAGAACCACCAGTTCCACCAGGTGGTGGGCCGCACCGTCAGGGTGGCGGTGATGGGCTCACTGGCAGTACCTTCCGCATTCACTGCGCAGACTGCGTAGTCCGTGGTCTGGGCAGGAGCGGTGGTGGTGTAGGTGAACACGTGATAGGTGACCTTGGGAGACCACCAGCCCCAGCCGGTGCGCTCGGTGCGGGTAGTATAGCTGGTGACGGTCACGCCGTCCACCGTGATGCTTTCCACGTCCGCGGAGGTCTTTACCGTCAGGGTAGCCCGCTTACCGGTGCGAACCGCACGGCCCCAGTCGGCCTGGAAGGTCTCCGGGCTGAAGGTCTCCACCGGAGCCGCAAACAGGGCCTGGACCATGGCAACGGCGTTGGCCTGCTCTCCAGCCGTCAGTTCACTCAGCGTCACCTTCTGATCCGCCTTCGTATAGGTGATCTTCAGGTTGGTCAGGGACAGAATGCTTCCACTCGTGTTGCTGATGGTCACCAGCTGACCGCCCTTCGCCTGTGCGGTGATGTCATAGTACATCTCCGTGGCGGTTTCGAGCGGCTTTTCGAGCTCAGTGGTGACATTTACGCCCTTCACCGTCATTGTAGCCGTGCCCTTGGGGGCCTTGGCGCCGATCTGGATGCTGGCAATCTCGCTATTTTCCGGCACCTTGAAAGAGATGGCCTGGCCGTTTGCCAGATAGACCTCATTGTTGGGACCATAGTTGGCATACTCAGCAATCGTGGCACTTGCAGCGCCGTCGATGAACACAAGCTTCTTCTCACCACTTTCTTCTGCCGTCTTTACCAGCTCGTCGTGCAACTGGATGTACTGCGGATAACCCTCATTATCCTTGGTGTAATCCGCATAGTCACCCATGGGGTTGTAAATGCGGATGCCATCCAGCCAGAAGTTGTATGTCCCGCTTTCCGTCCCATCAAAGAACTCATTAAAGAACACCTGGATTGTCACGTTATAGGTGCCATGGGGCAGGTCGGTGACCTTCATGACGGGAATCTGGTACAGAGCGTTGTTGCCGCCAGTCTTGTCGGTCGTCCACTTCCCGGTTTCCTCGTTATAGTTATACCCATAGTAGTTGTCCACCAGGAAGTTCTTGTTGTAGTTCTCGCCGGTGACCTTGACCAGGATAGCGCCGGAGGTGTTGTCCGTCAAGGAGATGACATCGAAGCCGGTGCCTGTGAAGGTGAAGCTGGCGGTGGGCCAGGCGTCCTTACTATCATCCCAAGTCTTGGAATCCACCGCCATAGCGGACGTCACCGTCACCTTGTGGGCGGTGCCCATGGAGAGCATGGAGGAGCTGTTGTACTGCTTGTCGTAGCCGTAGACACCGCTCTTGCCCAGCTCTTCCAGAGCCTGGTAAACATTGCTTCCGCCGTCTTCGGTAGCCGCGTTGCCATTGTTGCCCACAGTGCTCCACTTGGCATTCTCGGCCACGCCCGAACCATTGGTAAAGCTGGCCAGGCTGTCCTCATAGTACACATTGCTGGCGGGGATGATGTTCAGGGTCTTGGGCAGGGTTTTCTCCGCATTGTCGAACTTATAGGGCACGTTCAACGTAATGGTGTCCTGACCATCGATGGTGGTCCTGGCGTTCAGCCGGTACACAACGCTGGAGTTATAGCCAGCAGCAGTAAGCTCCGCCGTGCCATATTTGGGCTGCCCATTCAGCGCGATAGTACCGCTGGCATTATCAATGTAGTTTTTTGCGCTGGGGTCAAAGATGTTCGTGATGTTCAGCGGCAGGCCGAAGTCCACCACATAGGTTCTGGCAGTACCGCCATCGTTGTAGGCATAGATGCTGTGGCTGCCATCGCCCCACAGTCTTGCGCCACCGGCACTGGCCGTGACCTTGATCGTGTTGGTATAGGAGATGATCTTGCTCGGTGCCACGTCCACCGTTGTCTTCAGGAAGCGGACATGCAGGGACTGGTTTGCTGCAAGCTTCACGCCCGCCACCGCAGTGGAAAGCTCTTCCAGGGAGGCGGCGGTCTTGGTTTCACCCACCTGATTGCCGTCTGCATCTGTGACGAAGCAGGTATATCCGTTGGCGGACTGAGAAACCTGGCCCGATCCAGCCGTCACACTTGCATCGGTCACGCCAAAGCCCAGATTGGCCTTGCCGGTGAAGCTGTCGGTATCCTCAAAGGTGAAGTTCGTCATGACGGTGTTTCCCTTGTTGGTCACCACCAGGTCATAGAACAGGTCTCTCCCGTTATCCACCACTGCGCCGCTGTTAACCGGGCTGGTGTACTGGCTGTCGCTGTAGGCATTCTTTTCCACGGCGATATCGCGCTGGACCAGCTCCATGTTGGTCTCGATGGCGAAGGTGGAGGCATCGGAGCAGCGCTCCATGTAGAAGAACGTGAAGGTGGCCACTTCGCCGTCTTTCAGCTTGTAGGTGTTCTTATCCAGCTTGTCCAGCTGCACCTTCTTGGTGTTCCGGCCATGGGCGCCGCCCAGGTCCAGAGCCAGGACGCCGTTGATGTACATGTACACATCATCGTCGCCGGTGAAGGTGAAGTACAGGTTGGCACCCTCGTTGTAGACAAACTGAGACTCGCCCCGCAGGGTGAAGCTGCCATTTCTGTGCTCCCCATCCGTGAAAGAGGTATTCTTCAGCAGGCCTTTCTGCTCATAGCCAAGGCCCTCCAGGGGATAGAAGCCCAGGTTGTTTGTATCGCCGCCGCCGTTGGAAATTGTTCCGTTAGACTTGTCGAATTTAACATCCTCGGGATACTGCTTTTCATCGCTTATCTTGTATCCCGCTTTAAAAGTATACTTATCACCATCCGCCGTCAGGACAATGGACTTGTAGGTATCCACAGCCATACCGTAGAGGGGAACTTCGCGCTGCTGCCCATTCACATCGGTAACGGGGACCGTCGCTTCGGTGTCGGGCTGATAGATGGTGTTCAGCAGATACCAGGCCAGGTCGTAGGCAGTCTTGATATCGTTATAGGATTTAGTGACCTCAAACTGCGCAGAAAACTCCGTTGCGGATTCGTTTTGAATCGATCTTTTGCCATCCTCCGCGACAAAGGTCTTGTAAATATAGGAGTTGCAGTTATAATCGCTGTCACTAACATCGTTGTAGTACCCGGCCTTCAGCAGACCAGCCACATACCGAACAGCGGCATCGGTGTACACCGGCATGCCATTGGTGCCCAGCTTCGTCTCTACCAGGCCCGCACGGGACCAGTCATTATCCGTACCATTCGGGTAGAACTTCGTACTTGTGTTTGCATTGCCCGTCCGTTGGATGAGAGTCCCTTCAATCTTCTCAACGCCGTATGCTGTGCCGCTTACCTCCAGATTCCCATCGGCATTCATGTATGCGTTCACGCCGTTCCCATCACCTACACCCCAGTTGACGGCTTTAGTATGCACCAGGCCATATCGATAAGAGTCGGAATATGTGCTGCCCGGATTGTACGTCCAGTCAAACAGCAAACCATCGGCGCGGTAGTCGATGATGGAGATGGGGATCTCCACGCGGCCATTGACCGTAATGTTGTATTGCGTGTCACCGATCACGGCCGTAGTATTACCAACCGCAACACCGGTGAAGGAGATGGATGTCCGCTCCGGAACAGTCACGGTGCCAGAGGCCGCCATGCGAGTGAATTTCCCGTTATCATAGTTGCCCCATTCAATTTCGGCCAACTGCCACCAATTATTGCTTGGCTCCGTGATTTCTACTCTGATATAACGCACACTGCCAATGTTCCCATTGACATCAAATGTCTCTGGAGTCGTGCTTCCGCTATAGGAGCCGATAGTCGTCCAGCTATTCTTGTCAGCAGAAACTTTAACTTCTGCATTCGTACAAGCGTCACCTGTACAAGATGTCAGTCTCACTGCATCAAACGGGATTGCTACACCCAGGTCCACTTGCACCCATGCGCCCTTAGCTTGGGGACCCCATGACCAATACTTTGTATTGGTATTCCCATCAATGAGGTTTGACGCAGGATAGCTCCCGTTTTCCGTATATGCTTTAATGTAGGCCGAAGCCGAAGCCTCATAGCTCACCGTTTCGCTGGGAACATCTTTCGTTGCAACTGTCGCATACTGCCCATTCGGAGCGGTGACGATTTCCTGTATGCCGTCCACGCTGACAGTCTTCGTACCGCCGACGGTCAGGGTGATATTCTCGGTCTTGGAAGGTGCCCCCTCCGCCAGCTGGACGAGGCCCATTTCGGAGAAGTGGGGGACCTGGAAGGTGTATTTGCCGCCGGACAGGGTGCCGGAAATCAGCTTCACAGCGCCGTTGTCGATGATATAGGCGCGAATGCGGGAAGCCTCTGTGGCCCAGCCCTCGGGAACAGGCAGCGTCACGGTGCCCTCACCGGTATAGGCCTTGCCATCAACGGCGGGAGTCACGTTATAGGAGACGTGTGCTTCTGTGTCAAAGATAAAGTCAGAAGTAATTTTCTTCACTTCCACCGTTGCCTTCTGGCCCTTGGCGCCAGTCACCGCAACGGAGACACCCGTGGCATCATCAGAGGCGGACAGCTTTACCTTACCGGTGAAGTAGTCGGGGTTGTACTCTGCCATGGCCTTGATGAGGTTGTAGACACTCTGCTGGTTGGTCTGGTTCTTTTCCCTATAGCCATAGCCCGTCGTATAACCAACACTAGGGCCATCGCACCACACGCACAGGATGCTGCCCATGGGCTGCTCTGTCCCCGTGTAGCCCATCATCTTCGTTACAGGTATGCTCTGTAGGTTGCTTAAGGCACTCTGATAACTCCACTGAGGAGATAACCAAGCTTTATACAGGTAGTCTCCCAGCACATAGTACCAGTCTCCGTTGTTGTTGAGAATTTTGAAGCCTTTGCTCAAGAATTCCGCAACGCTAATGGATTTCTCTTCTGTCCAATAGCAAATGACAATGTCGTTGTCAAACTTGACACCTGGCTGACTCGAAGCAAACTCGGCTCTGTAAATGCCGTCGTTGTAGGCCAGGGTGGTCATGCCCGCCGCCTTCACGATTGCGTTCATGTCGTTGACCATCTTTGCATAGGACGCATAGTTGTCCTTGTCCAGGCCGCTTTCGTCAGCACCGATGTTGAACATGGTGCTGCCCTTGCCCGCAAAGTATGTCACATACTTCTGGAGCAGGGCCTTGGCAAAGGCCACAGCCGTCGCGTCCGTGGGGTCCACAGCCCAGTTGGAGGTTCTACCGTCATTAAGGTTACTAATTATATTACTCTTACCGCCCACGCCCAAAGTGTTCATCGCATTGACTGCCGTGTACATATGTCCCGGGGCATTAAACATAGGGATGACCTTAATGCCCGATTTATTGGCATAGGCAATGATGGCGTCCATATCGCTCTGGGTCAGCACACCGGCAGCTGCACCGGCAAGGCCGTTGCCGCTGTTGCCGCTCTGGATAGCCGTCTTAACAGCATCACTCTCGTACTCCGTCCCGTTCACCGTGACGGACATATTATTCAGCAGGAAGCGCAGGCCGTCGTTGCCGAAGGCCAGCTGGATATGCGTATAGTGATTTTCCGCCAGCTGATCGATGATGCCCTTGATCTCACTGACGGTGAAATACTTTCTGCCGCAGTCCAGGTGGAAAATGCGCAGGAACTCGCTGTCCTGGGTCGCGGCCTTGTCCTCGCCCGCCTGGGCGCTGGCCGAGGTGGCGAATGCGGAGATGGGCAGCAGCCCGATCATCAGAATCACCGCCAGAATCAGCGACAGCAATCTCTTCCGCGGAGATCGTGTTTGCGATTGGTTCATTTTGTTCATTCCTTTCCTTGATATGTGATTCTCTGGTGCCCTGTACGAGGGGCTGCGGAGTCCGTCCCCGCATACTTTCAGGCATTCTAACTCAGAATCTGAGTTAATCCCTTCTCCGCCTTTTTGCAACAGGAAATTTGACAATTCTGCAAAAAAATGCCGCCCGGGTTATGGTCATTCCGCAGAGTGCGGTCATACCCCTCCCGGGCCCGGCATATGCTGTTACAAACTCTGAAAAGGACGGGATGGCCATGAGAAACGGGAGAGTGCGGGTATTTCTGCTGCGGCGGCGGGCGGTGGCGGCTGTGGGGGCCCTGGTGCTGGCGGGGGCCATCTTCTGGGCGGTGAGCTATCCCGCCGGGACGCCTGCCTCCGCCGTGCAGCGGCAGCTGCCGATCTACAGCGTGGAGCGGGAGCAGAAGATGTGCTCCGTCAGCTTCGACGCCGCCTGGGGTGATGCAAAAGTGCGGCAGTTCAGCTTCTGAACTGCCGTGCTTTTTGAATGAACGATATTCAATTAATGTCCCGACGGCTTTTGCTCCAGATGTTCTTTCCTTGGGCTCTGTCATCACGAACCATCCGGCAAAACAGGAGAAGCAGAGGAAGTTTGGTTATCCATTTCGCTTTGTCGATATTGCGACTCGTCTTGCTACAGATGCCTAAGAAATTACTACAACCAAAAAATCCACGACAATCTGAATTGAAACCAATCTTCCGCGTTTTTACACCAGTGGGTGGGAAACATGGTAACCGTCAAAACAGAGGGCGGCTGGACACACATGGGACAATAGTGGTGGCGAGTTGTGAAACTTTCCACCACTATAACGTTCAGGGTGTGAAGTAAATGACGAGCAATGAACTGAAACATGAAGCCAAATTCGCACTTTTCAACCCAAAATCTTACAGGAATCAATTGCTGTCTGTATAAAGAGCATTACAAAAAAGGAGTATGTATCGCTAAGGCACATACTCCTTTTTCAGCAGCCCTTGTCCGGCAACTGTCAGATTATTTGTTTCGTGAAACCTGTTTTATGAACAGCTACCCGAGAGGGCCAGCCTCTTTTATTTGACGTAAAACAAGTTTACTTGGCGGCCTTCTGAGCCTTGATGGACTCGAACAGCTCGGGCACGACCTTGAACAGGTCGCCCACGATACCGTAGTCAGCCACCTCGAAGATGGGAGCGGTGTCGTTCTTGTTCACGGCGATGATGCACTCGGAATCCTGCATACCAGCCTTGTGCTGGATAGCGCCGGAGATACCCAGAGCAACATAGACCTTGGGATGCACGGTCTTACCGGTCTGGCCGACCTGGTGGTCAGCGGAGATCCAGCCGGCGTCCACGCAGGCGCGGGAGGAACCCACGACGCCGCCCAGGACCTCAGCCAGCTCCTCGGCCAGCTTGATGCCGCCCTCCACGTCCTTGGAGATACCACGGCCAACGGACACGATGAAGTCAGCGCCGATCAGGTCAACCAGCTTCTTGGCGGCCTTGACGGTCTCGGTGACCTCGGTGTGGATGTCAGCAGCAGCCAGCTCAAAAGCGGGATGCAGGATCTCCACGTTCTTCTTGCACTCGCGCTTCTTCATAACGCCGGGGCGAACGGTCGCCATAGCGGGGCGGAAGCGGGGGCAGATGATGGACGCCATCAGGTGACCGCCGAAAGCGGGACGGGTCATCTTCAGGTCGCGGGACACGTCATGCGGCTCGCGGTTGATCATCACGGTGCCCAGCTTCTCGATGCGCTCCTCGGGCAGGGTGGAGGCTTCCTTCAGGAAGCCCTTGTAGTTGGGCATGTCGATGTCCAGGTGGGTGCAGTCCGCGCACAGACCGGTGTGCAGGCGAGCCGCGCAGCGGGGGGCCAGGTCACGGCCGATGTTGGAGGCGCCGAACAGCAGCACCTCGGGCTTCAGCTCCTCAACGGCCTCCACGATCACCTTGGTGTAGGCATCGGTGGTGAAGTCCTTTAGCAGGGGGGAGTTGTACACGTACACCTTGTCGGCGCCGTACTCGCCCAGCTCGGCGGCGATGCCGTCAACGTTGTCGCCCAGCAGGATGCCGCACAGCTCGACACCCAGCTCATTGGCCAGCTTCCGGCCCTCGGAGATCAGTTCGAAGGTGGTGGGCATCATCACGCCCTGGCGCTGCTCGCAGAACACCCATACGTTCTTGAAGGCAGCGGTATCAGCACTATTAAAAGCCATTTTCTTTTCTCCTTCCTTAGATGATGTGCTTGGCGGCCAGGATGCCGGCCAGCTTGTCGGTGGTAGCCTTGTCAGCGCCCTCGAGCATCATGCCCGCGCCCTTCTGAGGAGGCGTGAAGGAGGTCAGAATATTGGTGGGAGAACCGGCCAGACCGATGGTGCTCTTGTCGATCAGGGGGTGATCCTTCAGGGTCTCGTAGGTCATAGTGACCAGAGGCTTGCTGTAGCACTCGAACGCGCCGCCCACGGACAGGTAACGCGGGGTGTTCAGCTCCTTGATGCAGGTGATCATGCAGGGAGTCTTGACCTTGATGGTCATGTAGCCGTCCTCCAGCATGCGCTTGACGGTCAGGGTGTCGCCGTCCTTGGTGATCTCGCCGGCATAGGTGACCTGGGGCAGATGCAGCTTCTCAGCGATCTGGGGACCCACCTGTGCGGTATCACCGTCGATGGCCTGACGGCCAGCCAGGATGATGTCGTCCTTCTCGA
>OLGA01002222.1_pt1 | contig 14146 bp, 9 predicted proteins | sample 1604881 | NCBI WGS metagenome assembly OLGA01 (sample SAMEA3888896, study PRJEB22519) | human gut metagenome | biome: human gut; feature: human-associated habitat; material: faeces | place: Denmark | collected 2009
AAGGAGTGTACTGGACGTACACGACTGATGAGAAAAGGAATATAGACCGAAAAGATTCCCTTAGATGATGCAGGTTATTTTTTGAATGTTACTTAGAACGGATAACCCACACCGAAATGTACCGCGAAACCATCTCTGCGGAACCATCCGGATGGTCCTACCCAGCGTTGGTCAGGAGCTTTGGACGGGTCCCTCACAACCATACCCATATCGACTCGCACGAGTATGAAATTCAGATCAAGCCGCAGTCCAAGTCCCCAGTCGGCCGCGATGCCGCCAAGAATATTCCGTGATGCGAACCGTCCGTCTTCGAAGGAACTTAATCCGCTGTTTCTCAGGTACCATATGTTGCCGGCATCGAAAAACAATGCGCCGTTGAATTTCCAGAACATCCCGAAACGATATTCGAGATTGGCTTCGATTTTCATGTCACCTGTCTGGTTCGGAATCACGAAAACGGTATCGCGTTGGGCGCATCCCGGGCCTACGGCTCTGGCTTGCCATCCTCTTAGGCTGTTGGCGCCGCCGCTATAGAACTGCTGCTCGAAAGGTATTGTCTTCGAGTTGCCGTAAGCATGGCCGGCACCGATGAGAAATCTGGTCGCAATCGCCTGCTTGTTGTTTTTCCCGAACACCCAGGTCTTTCCGGCAGTAAACTCCCCTCTTATATATTGAGAATAGCTTGTGCCCCATATCTGATGCTCGTTCAGATCGGCATTTTTCTTCATTACCGGGTTGAAAAGTGACAGCACGTTTCCGGCTTCGTTGGCCTGGAATTTAAAATAATGATAGGTGTTTTTCGGGTTGACGTCCGTGCTGGTGGTATAATACAATGTTCCTCCGGCACCGAAGTCGAAGTGGTCCGTATAAGCGCTTCCTGCAATGGTATTCTTCATGACATTTTCCAGGAAGGTTTTGTCTATCTTGAACATTCTCACCACATTAAGCTGTGTCGGGTAGAATTGGAAATACAATTTCTTGTAGGAACCGGTGTATCCGAAGGAGTAGGAAATGATGTTCCTCTTGTATTCCGGACGGTCCTGATAATTATATGATGCCTTGACTTCCGTAGACGGTACGGATTTTCTGAATCTGCTTACCGGGATGAATACGAATCTCGGGAATTTGATCCCTGCCGAAATTCCGAATTCCGTGGAACGGGTGCTGCTGTTCGGCTTGAATTGGAAATTGCCGGTGAAGCTCAGATTGAGCACTTCCCCTCCATGAAATATGTTCTTATGGTAGAATGCCAATCCCGGCGAAATGCCCAGCAGTCCGCTGGAGTTGGACGAGGCTTCAATGTTCAGCTTCAGACCTTGCAACTTGGCGGTGGACAAGGAGATATCGGCATTGACAAGCGCCGTGTCGGACTGGCGTATATCCACGTTGACACCGCTGAGGACGCTGAGAGACGACAGTCGGTTATAAGTATTGTTTACGGTATTTTCGTCGTAGAGGTCTCCCGGGCGGATCGTATTCAGGTCGCGCAGCACCTTCTCCCTTATCTTGAAACTCTCCGGATGCGAGATGGTAACCTCGTCGAAACGGAACTTGCGGAAGCTGACGGCGTCCTTGGGAGTTTCATTTCTGGTATACTCATTTATCGTATAATCCAGAACCGCATATCCGGGACGGGTCAACGTGTCGGCCTGGAAGAAAAAATAATTCTTCGTGAAACCGTAGTAGCCGGCATTCCTCATCTTCGCCGCAGAACGCTGGCTTTCAGCTTCCAATGTCTCTTCCGAGAGAAAGTCGCCTCTCTTTGCCAATACCCTGCCGGTGTCCGGAAGGAAGGTTTCCATGAATTCCGGATTGTCTGGAAGATGATAATGTATATCGCTGATCGGAAAGCGTTTGCCTAGAGTTACATCATACGATACTTTAACCTTCTTCCGTTTTACGTCAATGCTTGACTTTACTTCGGAATCATAGTATCCCAGGTATTCCAGATGGCGTGAAATGTTCTCGATGGAAGCATCGACCTTGTCCGGTTCGTAGATTACGGGAGGAGTGCCGATCTTGCGGAATAGCCTGGCGAAGAAAGAATTGCTCTTGCCGCCCCAGTTATAGACATTGATGAACGGATTCCATCCGAAAATCAGGTTCGAATTCGGCTTCTGCTTGATGTACGGATCGATCTTTCCGGTATTGAATTTCTTGTCATTGCTGACATGGACTTCCGTCTTGGCGAGCCTGTATTCACCGTCCTGAAGGACGCGGGTGGTACTGCAGGAACCGGCAACTGACAACAATGCGGCCACCGCCAATACCGGCACCGCAGCAGACAAGCGTCGTATGAAATCCAATGTTGCCAAAAAAAACCTATTTCATTATGTTTTCACACAAATTTACGTCTTTTTGTCCGATATTATCTTATAAAATGAACCTAAATTGAAACTGAAAACTTATATTTGCATCCGATTTCGGTGACGGGACTGTTTTCGGCGGATTCCCGGGTGTCGAATTCGTGCTATTTTATGTAATTATGGATTTTTTTTGAGATTTTAACAGTTTCTTAAAGGATGAAGAATAAGTATATTGACCTGGTCGGCCAGACATTCGATTTTCCGCAGGATGAATTCAGGGTTGAAGACGGTTCCCTGATTGTCAATGACATCAACATGATGGATATCATAAAGGAGTACGGTACTCCTCTGAAATTGACTTATCTTCCGAAAATCTCCAGTCAGATTCAGCGTGCGAAGCGTATGTTCCGCAATGCTATGTCGAAAGTAAGTTATGATGGTGAATATCATTATTGCTACTGTACGAAGAGTTCCCAGTTCGAGTTCGTCCTTGAAGAAGTGCTGAAAAACAATGTCCATATCGAGACCTCTTCCGCATACGACCTTAACCTTATTCAGTGCCTTAAGGACAAAGGCTTGGTAAACAAGGATTTGATTATCATCTGCAACGGTTTCAAGAAACCGCAGTATGTAAGGAACATGGCCAATTTCCTTAATTCGGGATGGCACAACCTCATACCGGTTCTCGACAACAAGAACGAGCTGGAAGACCTTGACGATCTCGTGGAAGTTCCGACCAATCTCGGTATCCGTATCGCTGCTGAGGAGGAACCTTCATTCGATTTCTATACATCCCGTCTGGGAATCCGTTACAGCGACATCATACCTTTCTACAAGAACGGCATCAGCAAGAATCCGAAATTCAAGCTGAAGATGCTGCATTTCTTCATCAATACGGGTATTCGTGACACCTCATATTATTGGAATGAGCTTTCACGCTGTCTAAACCTCTATTGCGACCTGAGGCAGATCTGTCCTGACCTGGACTCTCTCAATATCGGTGGCGGACTTCCTATAAAGACCTCATTGACATGGGATTATGATTACAAATACATGATCGAGGAGATCGTGAACCAGATCAAGACAGTGTGCGAGTCCCATGGCGTTCCGGTTCCTGACATCTATACGGAGTTCGGCAATTTCACTGTCGGCGAGTCCGGTGCGACAATTTTCAAGGTCCTGGATGTCAAGCAGCAGAATGACCGTGAGTGCTGGTACATGATCGACAATTCTTTCATGACCACGCTTCCTGACACATGGGGTCTGAACCAGAGATTCATCCTCTTCCCTATCAACAAGTGGAACGATGAGTACCACAGGGTGTTCCTCGGCGGCCTGACATGCGACAGCAAGGACTACTACAATTCCGAGGCTCATGCCAATGCAATCTTCCTTCCTATAATAAGGAACCGCAGGGACCCTCTCTACATAGGATTTTTCCACACTGGAGCATATCAGGAAGCGATTTCCGGCTATGGCGGAGTCAAGCACTGCCTCCAGCCGTCACCGAAGCACATCCTCATCGACAAGGACAAGGACGGAAAGGTTACCACGCGCCTGTTCGCGCCGGAGCAGAGTTACGAGTCAATGCTGAAGACTCTCGGATATTAATCCTTGACAATACTTCCACCAATGTCAATTTCGGTGAATGAAATAAAAAAAGTCCGGTCGCTCTCGGAGAAAAAATTCCGGGACAGACTCGGGCTTTTTTGTGTGGAAGGCGAGAAGATGGTAGAGGAATCGTTGCGGTCGGGTTTCGAGGTTGAGACTGTCTACCGCAAGGATGAAATCGGCGAAGAAGCAATGTCGCGCATCAGTGCGCTTTCTTCTCCTTCTCCGGTCCTTGCCGTAGTTCGTAAGCCTTTGGATATAAGCATTGAGGACAATGCCTTGTTAAGTTCTTATTTAGGCAAGTCCGGACTCTATCTGGCCCTGGATACGATACGAGATCCCGGTAATCTTGGAACCATTCTGAGGGTTGCCGACTGGTTCGGAATAGATGCTGTTTTCGCTGCGCCTGACACTGTCGACGTGTTTAATCCCAAGGTGGTCCAGGCGACAATGGGTGCCATTTTCCGTGTGAAATTCCATTATGCTGAAATTCCGGCTCTCTGCAAGGCTGCGGTTTCCGCCGGCGGCAATGTCTATGGTACATTCCTGGACGGAACCGACATGTATGCAAAGGAACTCAATCCTGGCCATGACTCCCCTTCCGTAATCGTCATTGGCAATGAATCCAACGGAATCTCGGACGATGTCGCCGGTCTGGTTTCCGACCGTCTTTACATTCCGCCATATCCTAAGGACGGCACCGGTTCAGAGTCATTGAATGCGGCTGTCGCTACAGCAATTACAGTCGCCGAGTTCCGTAGAAGGTCATAATTCCCGCGCAGGTTTTCATAGTATTCGGGAAATTTTGCGTATGTTTGGGAATGTAAATCTTTGGCTATGTACGAGACTTTAAGGCCGGAAGACTTCGGCAAGACCCATTTCAGTTCACTTATCCGGTTCAGAATCAACCGTATATTGATGATTTGCAGCAATTATGATGCATTCATCATGGAAGAAGACGGACAAATCGAATCGCAGGTCTACAAGGAATATGTGGAACTGAACATGTCAGACCCTCCGACATTCGTGTGGGTGGAATCTGCCGAGGCGGCTAGACGCACACTCGAAAACGAGCCTGACATTGACATGATCATCTGCATGTACAATGAAATCGACAAGGATATTTTCCCTCTGGCGGCAGAACTGAAGGCTGAGGGGAAGCCGATTCCGTTCGTGCTTCTGATGCATTATTCGAAACAAATCAGGAAAAAAGTCACTTCCCAGGCAGATTCCGGCGTGGATTTCGTGTTCAGCTGGCATGGAAACGCGGATCTCATCCTTGCCATAATAAAACTTTTCGAGGACAAGAAAAATGCTGATAATGATATACTTGGAATAGGCGTCAGGGCGATTCTGCTCGTGGAGGACTCGATACGCTACTATTCCACATACCTTCCGGAACTGTACAAGCTTATTCTCAAGCAGAGCAATGAATTCCTGAAAGAAACATTGAATGAGGACCAGCAGAAGAACCGCAAGCGTTCAAGGCCGAAAATCTTGCTCGCCACGTGCTACGACGAGGCCATGTCTCTATACGAAAAGTACAGGGGCCACTTTCTGGGCATAATATCGGACGTGGGAATGGTCGTGCATAAGGGAGACCCTCCTAAGACGGAAAAACTCGATGCCGGCATTGATCTGGTGGAGCATATCAGGAAAGACGATCCGATGATGCCGGTATTGCTCCAGTCTTCACAGGAAAGCATACTCGATGTGGCAAAGCGACTTAACGTCGGTTTCCTGAAGAAATACTCAAGGACATTGTTCATGCAGTTGTCCGACTATATCAAGGAAGAGTTCGGTTTCGGCGACTTTGTATTCAGAGATACGAAGGGCACTGAATATGGAAGGGCAGCCAATCTTCAGGAACTGGAACATACCATACAGAATGTGCCTGACAATATTCTCGTCAGCAACACTTCCAAAAACATGTTCACCAAGTGGTTCTTCGCCAGGGGGCTGTTTGTTCTCGCCAATAAATTCCGGCTCGTCCATAGTGACAATGCCTCTGAAGCAAGGAAGATTCTTGTAAAGGAGATTCAAGCTTATCACAAGGCGATGGGACGTGGAATCATTGCAGAGTTCTCCAACAGAAATTATGACAGGTACATATCATTCGCCAGAATCGGAGAGGGTTCGCTGGGCGGTAAGGCCAGAGGCGTCGCATTTCTGAACAAGCTCATTGAAAGACATTCATTGACAAACAGATACAAGGATATAAGCATTTCCATCCCCAGGAGCATTGTCATAACTACCGATTATTTCGATGAGTTCATATTGGAAAACGGCTTGCAGTATGTGATCGATTCCGAACTGTCGGATGACGAGATTCTTTCCGAGTTCGTGGCTTCACGACTGCCGGAGGGGTTGATTTCGAGCCTGAAAACATATCTGAAGACTGTGGATACGCCGTTGGCCATCAGGTCCAGTTCCAAGCTTGAAGACAGTAATTATCAGCCGTTTGCGGGAGTGTATTCCACGTATATGATACCGCTTGTGGAAAACCGCGACCAGATGCTCCGAATGCTGGACAAGGCGATTAAAAGTGTCTATGCCTCAGTGTTTTACAATGGCAGCCGCACATATATCCAGACGACCGGAAATCTACAGAGCGAGGAGAAGATGGCCATAGTGATACAGAATATCTGCGGTTCGGAGCACGAAGGGCTCTATTATCCGTTGCTCTCCGGCGTCGGAAGAAGCGTCAATTTCTACCCTATCGACAACGAAACCACAGAGGACGGTATCGTCAATATGGTTCTAGGACTCGGAAAATCGGTTGTGGAAGGCGGCAAGACATTGAGGTTCAATCCGAAATATCCGAAAAAGATTCTTCAGCTGTCGCAGCCCGGCCTGGCAGTACGCGACAGTCAGAAGAAGATGTTCGCTTTGGACTTGCGCCCCGGTGCTTTCAAGATCTCAAGAAATGAAGGAGTAAACCTGGCTCATATCCCTGTGACAGAGATAATTCCTGATTATCCATATTCCGATATGGCATTCTCGACATACAGCATGTCTGACAACAGGATTGTAATCGGAACGGAAGAAAAAGGAGCCCGAATCGTCTCTTTCGATGCAATCCTTAAATATGGCAAGTTTCCGCTCGCGCAGGCATTGTCCGATATTATGGAAATCTGCAGGAAGGAACTGCTTTGCGAAGTGGAAATGGAGTTCGCAGCAGACATGGCGCCGTCCGGAAAACTTTCATTGAAACTATTGCAGGTCAGGCCGATAAGCTCTTATTCCTCCGAACAGGATGTTGATTTCAATGACCTGAAAGATTCTCTCGGGACCAGATATTTCGAGTCCGTCAAGGCGTTGGGAAACGGCCATGTGTCTGGTGTTTCACATATCGTTTACATTTCGCCGGAAAGTTTCGATTCTTCGAAGACGCGCATGATTGCGGAAGAGGTGTCGGAAATCAACAACATGTTCAAGTCCAGGGGCGAAGGATATATTCTGATAGGTCCGGGACGTTGGGGCTCTTCCGATCCTAACCTGGGCATCCCTGTCATGTGGAACGACATATCAGAAGCCAGAATGATCGTCGAATATAGTATGCCTGGTTTCCAGATAGAGCCTAGCCAAGGTACGCATTTCTTCCAGAACATCACGTCTCTGGGTGTCGGCTATCTCTCCATTGACTCATTGTCAAGTCATGGAAGCATTGATTTCCAGGCTATCGGCAACATGGAGCAAGTTTCTTCAATGAAATATGCCACCGTTCTCCGCGCGCCGGAAGAAATAGTGGCATATATAGATCGGAATACGAACCGCGCCGTAGCGGGGATTACTGGAAAAGCTTTATAATTACGCCATTGGTTGCCGGAACGTGTACGCTTACCGGCGTCGTATGGTTAAATTCCTCTGATTCAGGCATTTTCATCCAATTGAATGCGTGCTCCGGGATGGAAATTTTCATATCAGCATCGTTCTTGGAGAAATTGCAGACGATGAGCAAGGTCTCGTCCTCGAAGTCACGCAGGAATGCGAAATGCCTGTCGGGATTGAAACCGTCCGAGGCGTAATTGCAATAGCAGAGGTCATAAAACGTCCCCTTGCTGACAGCATTGTCCTCGGCTGCGAATTTCAATGCCTTCCTGTATGTGTCCAGCATTGTTTCTTCTTCAGGCGCCAATGCCTCCTTTTCGCCATGAATATATTTGTAGAGTCTTGTCAATGAGGATGGTGCCCACCAGTCGAAGATGCTGGTACGCCCGTCTCTTCCGCTGAATCCTTCATTGTCCATTCCGCGCTCGCCTACCTCTTCGCCGGCATACAGCATGAAAGGGGCGTTGTTCAGATAAAGGGCGGTGTAGAGCGCTGCGTAAGAATTTCTGGCGTCACATCCGAAGAAATCGGATGCAAAACGCTGCTCGTCATGATTTTCCAGAAAATTCAGCATGTATGGCTGCAAGTCGCCCAATGACTGCCAGTTCCATGTTATGCGCTTGGCGGACTGCCAGTCTTCTACCGGAACGCCGCTGTCCTTTACGTTTTTCTCGACAATCGCCCTCAATGTATCGTAGATTCCGGATTTGTCGTAGAGAAGGTCGAAGCCGATTTCCCGTATATATTTGGAATACAATGTTTTCTGATATACTTCTGCAACGAACAACAGGTCCGGTCGGTCTTTTTTTATCCTGCTTATAAGCCATTTGAAGAAGGCCGGCGGTACGAGTTCCACCATATCGCAGCGGAATCCGTCCACGCCTTGTCCGGCCCAGAAATTCACGATGTCATACATCTTCTCCCAAGTCTCCGTGTGGGTGTCACAGTAGTTCAATTTGATGGTGTCATACCAGTCGTTTACGCCCGGAGAGGATGTGTATGAATTTCCTGACGCCATTGCTGGCATTTCCATATATGTCTGATTCTGAATGGGTAGAGCTAGCGGAATGCCTGGATAATAGAAGAAGTCATTGCTGTCTTTCCAGTGTACGGATTTGTCGTCACTCTCCCCCAATGCCGCCATTCCTGTAGGCGCTGGATGAGCTGCGGCAAATCTGCCATAATCCCTGGCCACATGGTTTGGCACGAAGTCTATAATCACTTTAAGTCCGGCCGCATGAGTCCTTTCCACAAGTTTATGGAATTCTTCCATCCGGTTTTCCGGTTCATCAGCCAGATATGGGTTCACATCGTAATAGTCCGTGATGGAATAAGGAGAACCGGCCCGTCCCTTCACCCAGTCCGCAGACGACGGGGTGCATCCGTCGCTGTCTTCCGCTGTCGCGTGTCTGATTATTCCGGTGTACCAGACATGAGAAACACCAAGACTCCGAAGATACTCCAGAGAGATGGTGTCAATGCTGCTGAACTTTCCGCACCCATTGTCTTTCAGTGTGCCGTTTTTGATGTTTTTTCCTCCAATGTTTGCCCAAAGACGAGGAAGCATCTGATATATGATGATTTTACCCATTTATGCAGTTTATTATGAAAATACATCCCTGTTCAACTGCACATTTCATGCCTTGCACAAAAAAAACGTGGACAGCCATAAAAGCCTTTTGTCTTGTCCCAGACAGGATTTTTTTCGCCATAAAGATCAAGCACGATAATCTTCCCTTCAGGAACGCCTGAGAAGAACGCCTCTACCTGTTCTTCCTGCCAGAAAGAACTGCGTACCTTTCACACCAGCCCAGTCATTTATCTGAGTGATTTTTGCTTCTGGGTAAAGCTCTTTGTAGACTTCTTTCCACACTGACTCCTGACCTATGATAGAAAGCGGCATATTGATTCCTTTCATAGCCATGTAGTCTATCATACGTTCCCACTTCTCCCAGTCCCACCAAGGCATGGTGTAACCATATGTACAGTAGTTGAATATATAACGATAGTCGTATTCAGTCTCCTTCCTTATCTTCATATCCACAGACGGGAGAACCTCAGGAAGTTCGAGGTCGAAATCATTGACTGAAACCTGGACCCCTCGGAAATGATTTCAAAAACATCCTTTCCGCCTTCAGCGGGAGTTATTTCGGAAAAGACAAAGTTACGGCTGGCATCTCCAAGTACTCTTTCTGCAAGCGCTTCTATGCCATCAGGCTGACTAGCACAGCCTGATGACAGAAAAGCAAACACTACTAAAAAAACCAGATAGATATTCCTTGTAGAATCTTTTTCATTTCTTCTATTTATTAATACAATCTTATTTCAACAATATGGACTGCTGGGTTTGCACTGTTTCTCAACATATTCACTCGTACATATCTTGCAGGAGTCTCATCAAAGAAAGAGAGCTGTCCGTCCGGAACAGATTTTTCTGTATTTTCACTCCTGTCCACAACCTGCTTCCAGTCCTTTCCATCCACTGACACATCCACCGTATACTGGTAATATCTGCGTCCGTCCCAGAACGTGAAGAGATTTATGGCCTGCAGATTCGTGACATTGCCCAGATCTACTATCGCCGATGCCGGCCCCCTTGATCCCCAATACGTATCAATGTCCACTTCACCGTCAACAGCCTTGAACCCTTCGGCAGAATCTGCGATTTCACCGTTCTTCTGCTCAAGGAAACACTTTCCCGTGGTGACATTGTCCTCGAAGTCCCGATATACATACGTACACTTGAAACCGTTGCCTACAGCCTTGCCGCTTCCGTCGAAACACTGGGCACTGAGCTCTGTTGTCGAAGAAATCGGGACCGGAGACTTGTATTCCGGCGAAGTTGCCACAGGAGCCGAACCGTCAACGGTATAGCGGAGCACCGTACCCGGGCATCCGTTTTTCAGCGCAACCTTCATACGGCCCGAGAATATCTTTTTCTGTCGGCCTATGTTGACATCCCTCGGATCCTTCACATCCCCTAGATTCACAGCATCGATCGGACAGAATCTGTATTTGACGCTATGGTAGCCGACCAGTCTGCCTTTCCTGTCGAAAACGCCGTATTTCACAAATGCGTCCCGCGTTATTTCAAGAACGGAGTCCAGCTTGTCGGAAGAAGAAGTCGGCATAGAACCGTCCGTAGTGTACCTTATGACGTGAGACGGGTCCAGAGGCTTCATCTCGACCTTTCCCATGCTGCAGAATGTATTGACTCTGTTTTCATCGAGATGTCTGCTGCAAGGTGATTTGAAGCCGGAACGGATTTCCCTGACAGGAAAGATTCGATTCATTATTTTACCGTCCACTGATGCGAACGCCTGTTCGAAGTATTCGAAAGGCCTCTGCCGGCCGTCGTTCCACATAGCCTCGCTGACGGCTGCCAGTCTTGTATGGAGTGTCTGCACCTGCGACGGATCATCCATTTCCCACGCACACATCTGGCCTCCGAGGACAGGAGTCGTTTCAGGATCGAGACGTATGGGATTCTGATAAGCCGGTGTCACGCTCCAGTGATTCTCCCATCTCGTCATGCCGAAATTGTAGATATACTCCGGGCTCCACCGCCAGCCAGGTACGACATACATCGGTTTCCAGGAAGCGTTGATGATTGTAAAACCGTTAGCCAGGAGGCTCTGAGGTGTCCGATAGGCAGTTTCCCAAGCAAACATCAGCAGATCCTCAGGAATAGTCACGTGCCTGCTGCCTTTTCCCTGAAAACTCTCCCATGCAAGAGGCTGCTTACCGTTCTCCTTGACGAAATCGTACATCTTCACTATGAATTCGAGATATAGGTCGTGCACGTTGTCGAATCCCTTTTCCTTGACAGCTTTCTTCACGTGGTCGAGCTTCTGATACTCACCGAACCAGCACTCGTCCGCCCCTATGTGGAAATACGGAGCTGCTGAGAACACGTCCATCATCTCCTTAGCCACAGTCTTCACAGCTTCGACTGTCCGGTCGTCCGCAATGTCTATCTCACCCCATCGTGACTCTCCGAAAACATCAGGCATCCTGCGTCTCATCTCTGTGGAATGGCCGGGCAGGTCGAACTCCGGAAACACGGTCACTCCCCTGACGCGCGCATACTCGACAAGTTCCCTGAGCTGTTTCTGCGTGTAATGCCTTCCAGGAGTGGCGAGATCAGGGAAAGCCTTGGACTCGAATGTGAAAGACTGGTCGTCAGACAGATGCAACTGTACAGTCTTTATCTTGTACCAGCGGGCAAGATCCACACACTGCTTCAGCGTCTCGAATTCAATCCATTGCCTTGCCACATCCAGCATAAGACCCCTATATTCCCTGACAGGAGAATCTGTCACGACAACTTTAGCAAGCGACCCGTCAAATCCCGTCATCTGAAGCAGGGAGGTCACTGCATAGGACATTGACTGATAGTCCGGTGCGGTAAGCGTGACTCCGTCTCCGTCCACGGCAAGACGATACTCCTCGGAAGGCATAGTCTCATCTTTCACCAGCATTATGTCAGCATTGCCTGAAACTTTTTTTCCGGACAGCCCGGTATGGAATCCCAGATCATCGACAATGAGAGCAGCGAGGTCTGCGAACTCTTTCGGAGCGGACACCTTATAGTTGTCCGGAAGATTGTATGTGCCTGACTGCATATCCACAGTCTGCGGATACGGAACTATTGTCAGATTGCCTGACAGGTTTTCGGCATTAACTGCTGCAATATTGCAGAGCAACACCAGTGCGGTCATGTAGAATTTCATATATTTCAGTGTTACGCTATTTTAATGTCACATCGTCATCGATTGTTGCCGACCCCGCTATGTCCACATGTTCCGAAGGGGCAACCATTCGCCGCCAGGGTCGGGGCCAAAGCATATTTTCACAATGCGAAAATAAGAATCATTATCTGTCCCGACCAGTCTTTTTGTTGCAAAAGACGGTTAAAATGTTGATTCTGCAGCAGCGGGACAGGGATACCGAACTCCGGGACTATCCGACTCTCCTGTTTCCGAATGTTCCGAAACGAAATGCGAAAGAGACTATCAGATATCTTCCCAGAGTATTGTTTCTTGATTCAAGATGATAAGTTTTACGATTATCAGGCAGAAAACTGGATACCCAAATATAAAGATTTGTTGAATAGTATATTCATGTAATATTTGCCATTTTATCTACTTTTGCCTTTGAACTTAAACTTATTTTGCAAGAACATCTATAAGAGGCAGCATATCATCATACCAGCAGTTGTTGTATATGTCGTAGAACTTATCGAGACTATTTACCGCCCATGGGAGGTCATACCTCTCCAGTTCTGATTTCATGAACGATGCAAACACACATTGTTCTTCAACGGTATAGTCATCACCTTTATTGTAGTTGCCAGGCATCCACGCACCAACCCAAGTAGGGATACCAGTACGTTCTTGCCATTCCGCACCGATGTTTATAATGTCGCGTATATTCTGCATTTCCCCCTCTGTGCCTGTCAGCCAATATTTTTTACTGTTAGGATCCTTGCTCGGTCCAGCAGCATAGAGATGCCACTCTGCCATCACATAGTCACCGCACGAGGTTGGTATCACCATCTGATCCAAATATGCCGGATTAGAAAGTCTGGCTGGCGACAGAATAAGTATTCTGGTGGGGTTTGATTGGCGGATAATATCAGCAATAGTCTGATTATAGAGATTGATAGCCTCATAATCCTTTCCTGCCACATCGCTCCATTCTATATTAAGGTTGAATACGAGGCGGTGTGAAGAGTGGGCATAATGCTCAGCTATTTTTTTCCACCATTCGGCACATTCTGCCAACGTCATTTCATTGGGGTTCAATTCATAGTCTAGAGCATTGTATGCCAATGCTGGTATAATACCATTATTGAGGCAGTCATTTATACATCGGTCGAGAACTTTGAAAAGCGTTTCGTCGGCAGGTAGTTTCGTGCGTATTCTTGCCGTATTGAATCCTTTCTGCTTGATCGCTTTGACTTCGTCTTCTCCGTAGAGTTCGATTTTCTTGCTAAATTCAGCCCATTGCACATCAAAGCCACGTCCCATCATCCTCTGCATTTCTTTGGGCGTGATAGGGCGATCTGCAATCTTGTTATCTTCATCTGACTCGACTGCCGAAGCTGAGCAGCTTATAAACATCAGACTCAATATCGTAAGTAGTGATAATAATGTTTTCATATTATGTATGTTACAGTTGTGTATTCGCTAAAACTATCATTATTACGTTTATCCCTGCTCAAGTAATTCTTTGTCCGTCAAGAAATCCAACAACCCAATAGTCAACACGCCGAGTTCGTCCTCCTTGCGATGAATAGTTAATCCGCTCTAAAAGTGTCAACCTAAATCAGGGAAGGTCACATCCAAATATTTCTTACGTTCAAATATCATATTAGAGTACTATTTTTGATATTA
>OLGA01002223.1_pt1 | contig 14135 bp, 9 predicted proteins | sample 1604881 | NCBI WGS metagenome assembly OLGA01 (sample SAMEA3888896, study PRJEB22519) | human gut metagenome | biome: human gut; feature: human-associated habitat; material: faeces | place: Denmark | collected 2009
CTGCAAGGCTTGTGCAGCCTGAGAAGGCAGACCCGCCTATTGATGTAACGCTGTCGGGTATTACTATCTCTGCAAGGCTTGTGCAGCCTGAGAAGGCAGACCCGCCTATTGATGTAACGCTGTCAGGTATTACTATCTCTGCAAGGCTTGTGCAGTCGTAGAAGGCGGAATAGCTTATCTGTGTGACACCGTCGGGGACGGTATATGCGCTGCGTCCGTTGCCTTTGAGATATACTATCAGCTCGCTTCCGTCCTTGTTAAACAGCACACCGTCAACGCTCGAATAGTTTTTATTATCCGGTGAAACGGTTATGTCTGTAAGGTTTATGCAGCCCGAGAAGGTATACTTGTCTATTGATATAACACTGTTCGGTATTACTATCTCTGCAAGGTTTGTGCAACCGAAGAAGGCAGACCCGCCTATTGATGTAACGCCGTCGGGGACGGTATATGCGCTGCGTCCGTTGCCTTTGGGATATACTATCAGCTCGCTTCCGTCCTTGTTAAACAGCACACCGTCAACGCTCGAATAATTTTTATTATCCGGTGAAACGGTTATCTCTGCAAGGTTTGTGCAGCCGGAGAAAGCAGATCTGTCTATTGATATAACACTGTCGGGAATCACTATGCTTGTAATTCTTGTGCAGCCAAAAAAAGCTCCATTGTCTATCCATTTGACCTCGAGTCCTTTTATTGTTCCGGGGACTACAACCTTACCCGGCCCCTTCTTGTTGCAGCGGGTTATTCTTACTCTATACGTATATCCGTACTCAGTCCAAATTTTCTCCACCTTATACTCAAAAAGCCCATCTTCCGTTGTCTTGGTTTGAGTTGCCGCCTCCGCTTTCAGCGAAAGCATGGGCAGGCGGATGCCGACGAAGCCGCTCAGGGGCGCGGCGCCAAATATCATTATCAGCGCCATAGCGGCGGCAAGCAGGGATTTGAAAATATTTTTTCTTTTCATTGTCTCTCCTCCGATACATTTATTAGTATATTCCGTCGAATATCTCTTTTTCCATAATATACCTTTTATAATTTTCTGTCAAGAGATTTCATTGCAGTGGGTAATTTATCGTACAGTGCTGCCGCAAAACAGGGTTATCGCAGCAAAATAAAGTGATTTTTTTTAAATTCCAGCACTCCGTCGTCCCTGAGCGCGCAGAGCTGAGCGGACATCGCGCTGCGGTCAACGCACAGATAGTCGGCGAGCTGCTGGCGGTCAAACGGGATATCGAATTCGTTTTTTCCGCTTTTCGTCGCCTGCGCGGACAGATAAGAAAGCAGCTTTTCGCGCGTCGTGCGCTTGCCCATGTGGCTGAGCTTCGAGTTGAAATTCAGATTTTTGCGCGCGAGCTCGTGTATTAAATTGCCGACGAGTGCCGAGTGCGCCGAGCACGATTTCGGGCATGATTTGAGCACATATTCGACCTTCAGCCGCATTATTTCGCAGTCGCTCTCCGCCTGCGCGCCGACGGTCAGCCTCTCGCCCGTGCACGCAAAGGACTCCGCGAATATCCCGCCGCGCGTTATCCGCGCGAGTATGTTGCGGTTGCCCCAGAAATCGTCCTGCACTATCAGCACGCTGCCGCTCAACACAAGCCCGAGCGAATCCGTTCTTTCGCCCTCGTTCAGTATTATTTCACCCCCCGCATACCTTCGGCTCCTCGCTTCGAGTGCGCCGAGCAGCTCCGGCAGTTCGGTTTCGGCTATTCCGTCAAAGAGCGGCGCCGATTTAATTTCCGCAAAATTTTCAAACATTTTTAATCCTCCGTTGTTTTTGCAACAGTATTTCTGTCTCAATTCTACTATAATTGACTTGTCAGGTCAAGAAAACAAAGCTTAAACTCGGAGGAATTTTTATGAAGCGCAGAATAATACATATTGACGAAGAAAAATGCAACGGCTGCGGAGCCTGCGCCGCCGCCTGCCACGAGGGCGCAATAGCCATGGTTGACGGCAAGGCAAGGCTCATACGCGACGACTACTGCGACGGGCTCGGCGACTGCCTGCCCGCGTGCCCCGCGGGCGCGATAACCTTTGTCGAACGCGAGGCCGCCGCCTACGACGCGGAGGCGGTCAAAGAAAACATGATGAAGAAAAGAGGCGGCGGACATCAGGGCTGCCCCGGGTCGAGGCTGATGACTATCAACCGCGACGAGAGCGCCGCTTCTCCGTCACAGCTGACGGAAATGCAGAGCAGACTGCGCCAGTGGCCCGTTCAGATAAAGCTCGTGCCGGTAAACGCTCCCTATTTTGACGGCGCAAAGCTGCTCATCGCCGCCGACTGCACCGCCTACGCCTACGCGGCATTCCACGAAAAATTCATAAAAGGGCACATAACCCTTGTCGGCTGCCCGAAGCTTGACAGTGTCGATTATTCCGAAAAGCTGACCGAGATAATCGCAAACAATAACATACAGTCCGTAACTGTCGTCAGAATGGAGGTCCCCTGCTGCGGCGGTATTGAGCACGCCGCAAAAATCGCGCTGCAAAACAGCGGCAAATTTATCCCCTGGCAGGTCGTGACAATATCGACAGACGGGCGCATACTCGACTGATCGGTTGATTTATTTGCGCCTTTGCGGTATCATATACTGCGGAGGCGTTTAGAGATGAACAAGATAAATTATCAGCTCGCCCTCGACCGCGAGATCGAAGAAATAAAAAATAACGGGCGCGTGCCGACCCTGCTGCTACATAGCTGCTGCGGGCCGTGCAGCAGCTATGTACTCGAATATCTGACGAAATATTTCGACGTCACCGTGCTCTACTTCAATCCCAACATCTACCCCGCCGAGGAATACGAACACAGGCTCGACGAGCAGCGCAGAATAATTTCCCTTCTGCCGACCGAGCACAGTGTAAAATTTCTCGAATGCGAATATGACCACGAGCAATTCATCGAAGCCGCAAAGGGCTATGAGCAGGAGCGCGAGGGCGGCTCACGGTGCGAAAAATGCTTTTATCTGCGGCTCGAGCGCACGGCTCTCGAGGCCAAAAAGCACGGCTTCGACTATTTCACCACCACCCTCTCCGTGAGCCCGCACAAGAATTCTCAGCTTCTGAACCGCATCGGCGAGGAGATGGGCGAAAAATACGGGGTGCGCCACCTACCCGCGGATTTCAAAAAGCGTGAGGGGTATAAGCGCTCGATAGAGCTCTCGAAGCAGTACGGGCTATACAGACAGGACTACTGCGGCTGCGAATTTTCGAAGCAGGGCTAAAATTACATAAAAACCGTCCGCCGCATTTAATTATACGGCGGACGGTTTTGTTATCTTATCCTGTAAATAACTTTATTCTTCATCTCCTGCGAATCGAGCAGACCGAACTCTGAAAACTTCAGCACGAATTTGCGTACCGTCGCAAAGGCTGCGTCTCCGAAGTCCTTTTCGAGTTGTTTCGTCGTGAAGCTCTCGCCGCCGTATGTCGATAATACGAACTGCCAGAGCTTCGCCTCCTTTACCGTCACTTCACCCGAACGCAGAATCTCATTGTATCTTTCCGTTAAGTCCGTTTTAACTGCATCCGGTTTCATTTCGTCATATACATATTTTATAAAATACATAAGAAACGGCGTAACATCGGTAACGCCCGCAAACCTTGCGTTGTTTTCGACAAGAGTGTATGCGTCATAATATTTTTCCCTGCTTTTTTCAATGTAGCTTGACATAGGAACAAAGAGCGTGCTTTCATATCCTCTCTGAATCAGAAACCACATATGCAAAAGGCGCGCCATACGTCCGTTTCCGTCAAAATACGGATGCAGGTATGCGATATCAAAATGCAATATTGCCGCCTTGAGCAGGTCGTTTGTACCGTCATCGGCATTCGCAAAATACACAAACCGCTTCATATATCCGGAAAGCTTTTCGCTTCCGATACCGCGGTGCACGGCACTGTCGCCGCTCATGACATACACATCGTCATGGCGGTAATAATTCCCGTCGCGCAGTCTGTCATCGCCTTCAAGAAAATCTCCTATCGCCATCATATAGAGCTTATGGATATTCTCCTCCGTTATATGATTGCGCCTGTCACTTATAAAATCAAAACCGCGCTTTAGTCCGTATATTCTGTTCTCGCCGCTGTCCTTCGGCGCATTGCCGCGCATTATGCTGCGCACGCTGCTGCGGTCAAAATCAATGCTCTCGATTGCCGAGGTTGCAACAATTTCCTCCTCGACCGCCTTTGCGGCATATGCGGATTTCTGCGCGGTAAAAAGCAATTTCACCGCTTCAAGATTTACTCCCGTGCATGACGTCAGATATACAAGACTTTCGCCGTCAAAATCATTCAGCGGCAGCTTTTTATAAAATGACGATTTCAACACATTGATAAATTCTTCAAAATCATTCGGGTATTTGTATTTGAGCTTCTTGAAATTCGTTATGTGTTTGTCCGAGAGCATTTGAGAAAATTTCAGTACATCCATCCAATCACCAACTGATACATATTGATACTAATTAATATCAGTATAGCCGAATAATATTCTTTTGTCAACCCACAAGTCAAAAAAGTATTGCCCGCCGCATTTAATTATACGGCGGACGGTTTTATTATCAAAGAAAAGCAATACAGCTGTGGAAATTTCTTTGATTTTATGCTAAAATAATTGCAGATTACTTCAAGGGAGTGTTTCAGAATGAAGGATAACAAAAAACTTGTCAACGAGATAATCAGCGACGTCAAGCACGACATGAGCAACGAGGAGATAATCGCGCTGCTCGCGGACAGCCGAATTGCCGCAAACCCAGACAAAGAAAAATACACCTTCGGTCAGCGTGCGGCGGATAAAATCGCAAAATTCGCCGGAAGCTGGGCGTTCATATTCTCTTTCACCGCCCTGCTCATTCTCTGGATGGTCGGAAATGTCATACTCGCAAAGCGCGCCTTTGACCCCTATCCGTTTATCCTGCTAAACCTTGTGCTCTCCTGCGTCGCCGCACTGCAGGCTCCGCTGATAATGATGAGCCAGAACCGCCAGGAGGAAAAAGATCGCCGCCGCGCCGAAAACGACTACAAGGTAAATCTCAAAACCGAGATAATGATCGAAGACATTCACGGCAAGATGAACCGCATCCTCGCCCGTCAGGCGATATTAATGAAGCTGATGAAGATAGACGAAAGCACGATGAAGCAGATAACGCTCGAAATGCAGGAGGAGATGTGCGCCGAGGCGTGCAGAGCCGAGAAGATCAAAAACGAGCACAGCGAGCATAAAGAACCCGAAGAAAAGCCCGAAAGCTGATTTGCACCTTGCTTTTGGACTCCGTTTATTGTATACTGACCCTTGACAAAAGCCCTTTGGAGGAGAAGAAAAATGAAACAGCTCAGCATTATTCCCAACCCCAATAAAATCGACTACCTCGGCGGCAGCGTCAACACAGAAAGCTTCGATTCCGAGAGCTTTTCCGCCCGTCTTTCGAACAAGCTGTCCGAGGAGAGCTATGTGCTCGAGGTGACGGAGAACGGCGTTGAAGCCACCGCCGGCGGCGAACGCGGAGCGTTCTATGCAAGTCAGACATTAAAGCAGCTAAAGCAGCTCGACATCTGCCCCTGTGTGAGAATAGAGGACGCGCCCGCGTTTGAATACCGCGCGTTCATGCTCGACTGCGCACGCCACATGACTACGGTCGAAAACATCAAAAAGCTCATCGACGCCGCGGCGCTCGTCAAGATGAACACCATGCACTGGCATCTGACCGACGACCAGGGCTGGCGCGTTGAAATTGACAGCCACCCCGAGCTTGTTTCCGTCGGCTCGCACCGCCACCGCTCGGATTTCGGGCAGTACCACTTCGACGAGGAATATTCGGGACATTTCACCAAGGACGAAATACGTGAGATAGTCGCCTACGCGGACGACAACTATATTGAAGTCATCCCCGAGTTCGATATGCCCGGACACACGCTTTCCGTGCTCGCCGCCTACCCCGAGCTCTCCTGCAAGGGAGTGCCGCTCAAGGTCGGCACAAAGCAGGGCATATACGATGACATTCTCTGCGCCGGAAACGACGACGCATTGAAGCTCGTTTTCGACGTGCTCGGCGAGATGGTTGAGCTCTTCCCCGGCAGATTCTTCCATATCGGCGGCGACGAGGCACCCAAGACCCGCTGGAAGGAGTGCCCGAAGTGCCAGGCGCGCATGAGAGAAAAAGGGCTCAAAAACGAGGAGGAGCTTCAGGGCTGGTTCGTGCTCCAAGCGATAGATTTCCTCAAAAAGCACGGCAAGACGGCGATAGTTTGGAACGAGAGTCTCAACAGCGGCATGATGCCCAAGGACATCATCGTTCAGCGCTGGATGGATAAAAAGGATCGCTCGGTCGAATTTGCCAACAACGGCGGAAAGATGATAGTCTCCGAGTTTTATTATTACTACTGCGACTACCCCTACGGCATGACCTCGCTCAAGAAAACCTACAGCCTCGACCCCTATATCAAGGGCTTGACCGAGGAGGGGAAGAAGAACGTGTTCGGCGTCGAGTGCCCGATTTGGACGGAGTATGTCCGCGACTTTGACAGGCTCTCGTATATGTGCTTCCCGCGCTTTTGGGCTGTTGCCGAGGCCGGCTGGACAAAGAGAGAGAATATGAACTGCGAAAGCTTTGAGGAGCGCTTTGAAGCTCTGCACCCGATGCTCGAAAATATCGGCATAAAGCCCGCTCCCCGCTCCGATTGGAATCCCAATCCCCTGCGCTGTCTCTCCGAGCTTCGAAAGTTCTTCAAGGGCACGGCAAATCTTCCGGATATCAAAAACATGATCCACAATAACCACGCATAAATTTTCACTAAACGGCTCCGCATAAAAGCGCGTGTCCGTAAAGCAGAAAAGCTCCGACAGTATAATTTCTGTCGGGGCTTTTCCGATATATATTGAAGTCGTATGACAGATTGAACAGCTTGATGAATCGGGAGCTGCGGGAAATAAACCGCCGTCAGTCAAGCAGCTTTAATATTGCAAATCTGACTCAACCGTGTAGGGGCGGATATCATCGTCCGCAGTTTATGCAGTGATTTATTGATATGTACTCCATCGTCAAAAGGTAAGCAAGCGACTTTATAAACCCCGACAAGCGAGTTTCCAATAGCCGCGCCGCAGTGGAACGGGCTATCTGAGAACTGCGAGGGAACGGCGTACTTTGTACGCCGCACGAGCCCGCACTCGTTCAAGCTCCAGCGCGTTTGCGGGCGAATGTGCCGAGCTGCCTACTGAGTAGCACAAGCTATGTACTGCGGCACGGCGTTAGAGGGGGGTACAGGGGGTTCCCCCCTGTTTTGCTTTTCTTTTGCAGGCGTTTTCTTTTTCAAATAAAAAGAAAATGCCGAAACGCTGTAGAAAATAAAATATTTTGTTAAGGTAGGTCGCGAAGGTAGTGGATAAAAATTTACGACATCGCGTTATGCCGCTAATGCGTCAAAGGGTCGTCGAGTCGCCGACCCCTACAACGCCCCCTACAAAGGGAATTGAAAACTTAAACGGCCGGGGCAAGTTTTTTGGCAAAATAACTAAAAATCTATTGTAACGCCCGAAGTAAAAGTATATAATTGTTGCATAAAGTAAGGAGGTATGAAAATATGGCAAACAATGCACCGCAAGGAAGAGCGCTCAAAACTTACACAAAAAAAGAGAGTGCGATGTACTATGTTGGTCTGGCCGGTCAGAACGTATTCTATAACATAATCGGCACCGCGCTGACCTACTATCTTCAGTTTACCATTCTTATCCCCGCGTTCACAGTCAGCGTCATTATGGCTATCGCCCGCGTGTGGGACGCAGTCAACGACCCGATGATGGGCACGATAGTTGACAAGACCCGCACAAAATGGGGCAAGTGCAGACCCTATCTGCTTTTTGTTCCGTTCCCGATAATGATAATCACCATACTCTGCTTTACAAACTTCGGTTTCTATGACCCTGCGGCCTCGGCGACGAGTATGCACAACATCCTCATCGTCGCCTACGCCGCCTTTACCTACATACTTTGGGGCATGACCTATACGGTCGGCGATATCCCGCTCTGGGGCATAACCGCTCTCATGACCGAAAAGGACGACGACCGCAACAAGCTCCTCTCCTTTGCGAGAATCTGGGCGAGCGTCGGCGCGGGCATCACCCTGCTGACGATAAATTCCGTCGCGCTGAAGCTCGGCAGTACCTTTGCGGTCAACGGCAGAACTCCCGCTCAGGGCGAACGCCTCGGCTTCATAACCGCCGCTGTAATATTCTCCGTCGTCGGCTTTATTCTCTATCAGATGGCAGGTATTTTCGTGCGCGAGCGCGTCCCCGCCTCGAAAGAGACGCGCACGATGAAGCAGAATTTCGCTCTCATGTGGCAGAACAAGCCCTTCCGCCAGATACTGCTCTCCGGCGTGCTCGGAAGTCCCAAGTCGACAATAGCTCTCGCGGCGATGTCGCTCGTCTCGTATTACTACGCGAGCAAGGATCCTCTGCTCGCCATGCTCTATATCCTGCTTCTCGGCGGTGCGCTGTTTATAGGTCAGTTCCTCTCGATGGGACTTGCGCCCATGCTCGTCAAGAAGTATGAGAAAAAGTCGCTCTACAACTGGTCGAACCTTATCGGCGCAATACCCTACGGCGGACTGTTCTTAGTCTATATGATAGCGCCGAACCACGATCTGACCACCGTTGCCTGCCTCATAATCTGCGCCGTACTGTTCTTCGGCAGCGGCTTCTCCATGGGTATTACAAATGCCCTGCAGTCGCTTATGATAGCCGACGCCGTCGACTACGAGGAATACTGCTCCGGCATACGCCCGGACGGCGTGTTCTTCTCGGGGCAGACCTTTATAGCCAAGATAACCGCTGCTATTGCGACAGTTATAAACGGTATCGCCTATTCGGTCGTCGGCTTCTCCGACGCCAAGGTTCAGGAGGTCAACGACTATATCGCCGCAGGCGGCATTCCGCGTCTCAATCCCGAATATCAGCCGTTCATGACCGTCCTGTTCTTCATCGTCTCCGTCCCGCCCGTCATCGGCTGCATTCTCTCCGTCCTGCCGACGATAAAATACGCCCTGTCCGACAAGGAGCATAAGCGTATCCTCGACGAGCTCAACGAGAGAAGACACGCGGCAGAAAATTAAACTCGGGTCATTTTCGAAAAATAACATAGACAACATTTTGAAAGGAGCAATTAAATGAGTCATGTAGATATCCGCTTCGCGGACAAAAACTCCGAGCGCTATATGCTCGCAAGAAGGATATATAAAGTAATAGAGGATCTTGAGAACGAATACCTCTATCCCGACAGCGAGACGCTCGGCGGCTTCAAGTTCCGCGACGGACAGTATAAATTTTCACAGATTGACGAGGGCGAATGGACTGATTTCGACCCGGAGAACGATTACTGGGGCTACAGAGAGGACTATGCGTGGTTCCGCCACAGCTTCACCGTGCCCGAGCGCTTCGCGGGCAGACCGGTTGTCTATCAGCTGACCCCCTCCGCAAGCGGCCCGTGGAATCGCAGCAACCCGCAGTTCATCATGTACTTTAACGGCGAGCTCCGTCAGGGCGGCGACTCGAACCACAGCGAGATACGCCTGCTCGACTGCGCCAAGGGCGGCGAAGAATTCGACTGCTGCCTCAACGCATATTCGGACGCCTGGGAATTCAAGGGCAAGCTCAGAATGGGTGCGCGCCTCAAGGTCGTCGACGACCTTGTGAACCGCCTCATCTTCGACCTCAGAACTCCGCTCAAGGTGGCGTCCCTCTATAACGCGGACGATCTTCCGCGCATCGATATAGTCAAGGCGCTCAACGATGCCGTCAACCTTATCGACTTCAACACCTCAGACTATGATACCTTTGCGGCATCCGCCGAGGCCGCCATCGACCTGCTCGACAGGGAGATATATTCAAAGGACGCCATGGACGCCACAGCCTGCTGCATAGGTCACACGCACATCGACGTCGCGTGGCTCTGGAGACTTCGTCAGACGAGGGAGAAAGCCGGCCGCTCCTTTGCAACCGTCCTCAAGCTCATGGAGGAATATCCCGAATACAAGTTCATGTCCTCGCAGGCGCAGCTCTATGCGTTCGTCAAGGAGGACTACCCCGAGGTCTATGAGGGCATCAAGAAGATGATCGCCGCAGGCCGCTGGGAGGTTGAGGGCAGTATGTGGGTCGAGTCGGACACCAACGTCACCTCCGGCGAATCCCTTGTCCGTCAGTTCTTAGTCGGCAAGCGCTTCTTCAAGGACGAGTTCGGCGTTGACAATAAGATAATGTGGCTCCCCGATGTTTTCGGCTACAGTGCGGCGCTCCCGCAGATTATGAAGAAGGCCGGCATCAACTACTTCATGACCACAAAGATATCCTGGAACGAGTTCAACAAAGTGCCCTATGACACCTTCATGTGGAAGGGCATAGACGGCACGGAGATACTCTCCCATTTCTCGCCGAGCACCGACTGCTTCGACGAGGGTGACTCCTGGCAGACTACATATAACGCATACTTGAACCCCGAACACATCCTCGGCGGCTGGCACAGATATTCGCAGAAGGATTTGAACCGCGAGTATCTCTGCACCTTCGGTCACGGAGACGGCGGCGGCGGACCGACCCGCGATATGCTCGAAATGGGTCGGCGCATGGAAAAGGGCATACCCGGCTGCCCGAAAGTCAAGCAGGAATTTGCAATAGACTTCTACCGCGACCTCGAAAAGGACGTCAAGGGCTCGCGCAGACTGCCCAAATGGGCGGGTGAGCTCTATCTTGAGTTCCACCGCGGCACCCTGACATCGCAGGGCAGGAACAAGCGCTACAACAGAAAGAGCGAGCTGCTCTATCACGACATGGAGACGATTTGCGCCGTTGCCGACTCAAACGGTATAGCGTCTTATCCTCAGCAGTTCATCAACGACGGCTGGAAGATAATCCTGCTAAACCAGTTCCACGATATAATCCCCGGCTCCTCGATAAAAGAGGTCTATGAGGACTCAAAGGAGCAGTATGAAAAGCTCATCTCGGAGGGTAAGGCGGAGATTGCCGAGACGCTCGGAAAAATTGTCTGCACCCCGGACGGCAATGCGCTGACCGTTTTCAACACCTTCGGCGCAGAGCGCGACGATGTTGTTATCACCGATATGCCCGCTGACGAGCATTTCTCGATAGTCGATGCAGACGGCAACATCATGCCGTGGCAGAAATCCGCCGACGGCCGCCTCGTATTCTTCGCAAAGGGCGTGCCCGCAAAGGGATACAAGACTTTCAGCATAATTCACGGCGGCGAGCAGGGCGAAAACACCGTCAAGGTCGAGAACAAAACTATAGACAACAGATTCTTTACCGTCAGATTCGACAGAGATATGAACATCGCCTCTCTCATCCACAAGGCGACCGGCAGAGCCGTTGCGCCCGAGGGCGAGGTGCTCAACAAAATTTATGCCTTTGACGACAGACCGTTCAACCATGAGGCGTGGGATATCAAGGCGTATTTCGATCAGAAGTACACCGAGATAAACGACGTCAGCGCGGTTGACGTGACGGAGAGCGGTCCCGTCCGCACAGTTATAAAGGTCACGCGCAAGTTCCTCTCCTCGACCATTGAGCAGAGCTTTATCTTCTACGCAGACCTGCCGCGCATAGATATAGACTACACGGTCGACTGGAAAGAGAAGAAGATTCTTCTCAAGGCGGACTTCCCCGTTGATGTCAACGCGACTCAGGCCACCTACGACATCCAGTTCGGCAACTACAAGCGCCCGACCCACCGCAACACGCTCTGGGATTTCGCGCAGTTCGAGGTCGTCGGTCACAAGTGGGTGGATCTCAGCGACAACAGCTTCGGTCTCTCCGTCCTCAACGACTGCAAGTACGGTCACGACATCAAGGACGGCCACATCAGAACGAGCCTTCTGCGCTGCGCCGTAAACCCGAACAGCGAGCAGGACAGAGAGATTCATCATTTCACATACTCCCTCTACCCGCACGCGGGCTCGGTCGACACCTCCGACGTTGTCAGCCAGGGCTATTCGCTCAACCTGCCGCTCTACTGCGTCAGCGGCAAGGCGGCGCACAGCAGCTACTCGCTCGTGAGCACCGATAAAGACAACATAATAATCGAGACTGTCAAAAAGGCCGAGGACAGCAGCGACACAGTCATCCGCGCATACGAGACTTGGAACAAGACTACGGACTGCGTATACACCTTTGACCGCGTCCCGAAGAGCGTATATGTCTGCAACCTGCTCGAGGAAAACGAGGAGCAGCTCGAAGTAAACGGCAACACAGTCGCCCTTAGATTCAAGCCTTTCGAGATAAAAACGGTAAAGGTCACATTCTGACAGCGCAGATAACACACCGAAGCCCCGCCCCTAAAACGGGCGGGGCAATTGAATCCCCCGCGCAGCCAAAAGCCGCGCAAATAAAATTCGCGGCAAGTCACAATTCCGCTTGACAAAGCCCTGCGCATTTGCTAAAATATCATAGCCGTTAAAAAATACGGACAGGTATCGAAGTGGTCATAACGGCCCTGACTCGAAATCTTTCCAGCGCCTGTCCGTTTCGTCCCCTCGAAAACCCTTGCTAATTCTGGGTTTCCAAAAATTCAAATCGAATATTTTTTAGCTTTCTCTCCTGCTTTTCTCTCCAAAGGATTTTTGAGTGCTTTGGAAATGACGAGAATGGCGGGCAGAAATAGACACGGAGCGATATCGAAGTGGTCATAACGGGACTGACTCGAAATCAGTTGTACCTCACGGTACCGTGGGTTCGAATCCCACTCGCTCCGCCATCAAGAGCCTGTAATCAAGCCGATTACAGGCTCTTTCCTTTTTCCGAAACGGGCAATTCCGTGCTCTTTCACTTTTTCGGAGAGAAAATCATCCGTTCTCCCCAACATCAATCGATCCCCACCGGCTTTCGAAGTCGCCGCCCTCCGGCAGAACAAGCCCTGTCTCCATCGCCTGTGCCGAGGTGATCTTGGACTTGTAATCCAAGTGGGCGTAGATGTTCGCCGTGGTGGTGAAGTCGCTGTGGCCCAGCCACTCCTGAATGTGCTTGAGAGGCACGCCGTTGGCCAGCAGCAAGCTGGCACAGCTATGCCGCAGATCGTGAAAGCGCATCCGACGCAGGCCGTGGTCCTCCAAGAATTTTGGGAATGCCGAGGTCAGATAATTGGCCCGCATCCGCTCGCCCAGCTCATCCACAAATACAAAGCCATCATATTCGTGATTGTAACAGTTGCCGCAGACCTGCTTGTTCAGCTCCTGCGCCTCTTTCACCTGCAAAAAGTATTCCCGGAAGCTGCCGATCAGCGGCAGGGTACGCAGACTGGACTTGGTCTTGGCAGACTGCTGTTCAATTTCCATCTGCTTGCCTTCAACAGTAATCGTTGTAACGGTTCGTATGACCGAAATCGTTCCACGCTCAAAGTCGATGGCGTCCCACTTCAGCCCCAACACTTCGCCCCGACGGAATCCATAAAAAGCGGCCACCAGCACCGGCAGCTCCAGCTTGGTGCCCCGGAGAGCTTCAAACATCTTCTGCATCTCCTCTGCCGAAAGGAAAACCGGCTGAAAGCTGTTTTTCTTTGGCCTATCCACCTTATCCGCCACATTCTGCACCAGCATATCGGTCTTGACCGCATATTTCAGTGCCGAGTGGATAATCGCGTGATAGTGGATGACCGTATTTGGCTTTACCTTTCTGAGCATTTCGGAATAAAACATCTGCAAGTGTCTGGCTTCCAGCTCCCGCAAGGTCAGATTCCTTTGGCGGAAGTACGGCCCGACTGGCTTCTTGATCATTGCGGCGTAAGAACTGTATGTTGCCACAGCCAGCCGCCCCTTGGCGATTTCCAGCCATTCCAGCAAATAATCGGCAAACAGCATATCGCTGCTCAGGTCGCCTACCTCTTTAGGCGGCTCAAACTCCGCCCGAAGCCTCGCCAGCTCCGCCTCCGCTTTGCGCTTGTTGCCCTTTTCGAGAAGTCCCAGCGAGATCCATTTCGTTTTCCGCTGCCCTCCGGCGTTTCTATAGTTCAGCACGGCGTAATACCTGCCGTTTTTCAATGTCAGATGTCCTGCTACCAATTTCATTTCCTCCTGTCCTTTGTATTTGCAGAACAGAACTCCAAACCGACAGTATCAGTATACCATCGGTTTGGGGT
>OLGA01002231.1_pt1 | contig 14107 bp, 8 predicted proteins | sample 1604881 | NCBI WGS metagenome assembly OLGA01 (sample SAMEA3888896, study PRJEB22519) | human gut metagenome | biome: human gut; feature: human-associated habitat; material: faeces | place: Denmark | collected 2009
GCCCTGACCGTGGCGTTGGCTTCCTGCAGCCAGAAAGAGGAAGGCGTCACAGTAGCCGGCAATCCGAAAGCGGTGACCGTATCGTTCGCCAATGTCACCCGTTCGGTCGGCGACAAGGTGGATAAAGACAAGACCGCCCTGTACGAGGATTTTTACGTACTGTTTACCGACGATGCCGGTAAAATCTACAAGGGAAAGAGTGCGGACCTTACCACGGATGCACCCATCTATTTCGCCAATGCGGCCGCAGCGGGCGATATGACTTTCCACCTGCTCGACAACAGCGTGAAAAAGGTGTATGTAATCGCCAACCCGACCGATGAGATTAAGACCGCAGCCGATGCGGCGACCGGTATCAATGAAATCGAAAGCGTTGTCGTGGCTGCCGCAGCACAGCAGAGCGTCAATCCCAACGACAATGCCGACCTTGTGCTCTACGGCGTATGCGAATCGCTGGTAGATGCGGGTACCGCCGATGACAAGGGCCATGAGGATTATTATACGGCAGCCGTGAACATCAAGCCGCTGGTAGCACGTATCCAGATAGGTGCCTTCACCTGCGACTTCACCGATACGGAAGGCATCACGGCCTACGGCATCGAGCAGGTGGCTCTGAACAACTACTATACGACCTGCACCCTCGGCGGTACGCCGGGCGGCCTGAACAATACGCCCATCACCGGTAACGTGTTCGATTTCTTCGCCGATGCCGACAGGCCTGCGTGGAGTCACGATGAGGCGACCATCCATCTGGACAACAGCGACGTGGAAGGTGGCAGCAACACGCATGCGTTGGCCGATGACGCGAATTTCTGTTACGACATCTTCCCCGGTGTGACGCCTCAGCTCCTCGTACAGCTCAACGATACGACCGATGCGGGCAGTCCCGTTCCCTACTATCTGGCAACGGAAGGATTCAGCGGTCTGAGCGACAACACCTTCAAGGCAGGTTACATCTATAATGTGAACTTCTCGTTCAAGTGGAACGACCCGCTGACTCCGGAGAAGTGCGTTACCGTGAATGTGACCGTCGAGCCGTGGACGGTGGAGGCGATTACGCCTGAGTTCTAATTCATCCGATTTATCACGGAAGCGGGAACGTTCCGCCTCCCGCTTCCGTTTTTTCCATTACGTAAACATACAAGGACTTATATGAAATTGGGGAATACTGTTTTCTGCCTGTTGCTGCTCGGAGGGCTCTCCACCTCCTGCATACGCGAGGACTTGAGCGACTGCTTCAGCACCAATACGCTGCTGCTGAGCTATAAGGGCGATGGAGAGACCGAGATTTTCGGCGACAAGATTTGTCGGGTCGAAATGTATGTTTTCGATGCGGAGAACCGTTGCGTTGCCAACGGCGTGCTTCCCCCGAACGAAGTGGAGGCACGGGCGGCGAAACTGCCGCAGCTGAAGCCCGGAGACTACCGTATCGTCTGTCTGGGCAATACCCACCATACGCAGGTGGGCAACGTCGCTTCGTGCGATTTCAGCCGGATTACCTTTGCCGACGGCGGCTATTTCGCCGGGGAGACCGTTTCCGGCAACGATTCGCTCTATTATGCGACCACGCCCTTCACGGTGGAACCTTTCACCGGCAGGGAGGACGACAACAAGACACGGCTCGTCGAGTTCGCCAGCTCGCACTACGACGTATCGGTCGAGGTAGCCGGTATTCCCGATGCAGGAATGAATGCTGCGGCCGCTTCGATGCCGACACTTGAGATTTGCGGTGTATCGCCCTGCACCGACTTTGAGAACCGCGCTTGCGGAGAGGCGACGGATTATCTGCTCGAAACCGAATACGACGGCGGCAGCAATCTGCTGACCGCACGCACCAATATAATGCGCCATACGGACCATTCGCAGGTGGGCGTCTGTCTGCGTTCCCCCGACGGCAGGACGCTGCTGGCGGAGGTCAATCTGGCCGAGTTCCTGGCCGAAAACCCGGTCATCGACTGCTCCCGCAACGAAGTGCTTATCCCCATACGCATGGAATTCGTATCGGGGAAGGTGGTCGTGACCGTTCCGGAATGGTACATAGAGGATGTGAAACCCGAATTTTAAGGAACGATAATTATGCGAAGAATAGGATTTATCTTGTTTGTTTCCCTGTTGGCCGGTGCCTGCTGCGCCGCCCTGGCCGGATGTGCGAAGGGCGAGGGGCCGGTGTCCGGCGAGGAAATCAACGTGGCGGTACAGGTGAACGTGGATGCCCGTGCGGTGGAGAGTACGGACGGTACGCCGACTGCCGCGGAGGCGGAGCTGCACTCGCTCCGCGTCTACGCCTTCATCGGCGACGAGCTGGTCGGATACTATTTCAATGACGCGGAGGTAGCCGATTCGTTCCTTATGGAGATGGCCGTGCGTTCGCTCTCGATGCAGACCGTCGACTTCTATGTGATTGCCAACGAGGCCGCCATGGTGAAGCCCGGTTCGTCGGAAAACCTGACGGAGGATACCCCCAGGAGTGTGCTCGATTCCTATACCTTTACCGCGCTCGATACGGCGAACGGTCTCCCGATGTTTTACCGGGACCGGGTGGAGATAGATGTGGCGACCGATGCCGACGATAACCCGCAGACCCTGCCCGGACATGCAGGGCATACGCTGCTGAAGCAGGAGCTCGATTTCCCGCTGCGGCGCCCCGTCGCCAAACTCGGTGTCTTTGCGGCCAAGGAGGCCGGCGAATCCGCCGCTCTGACCGTCACGGGACTGACCTTGCTGAAGGAGGGTACCCGGATGTACAACTACCTGATGCCGCAGAACGAAACCGTACTCGGGAGCATCGGGACCATGTCGGAGGATATCCTCCTTTCGGCGGCGAACGGCGAGGTGACGGCGGCGCTTGCGGAGGGCATTTCCGATGCCGAACGCAAGAATCCGGAGAACTATACCCCCGTGCTGGCCGTTCCCTTCTATCCTTTCGAGAATCCGTTCGGAAGCGGCGACTGGAGCCTGCCCGACGCTGAGGGCCGGGGCAACGTGCTTCGGATAGACTATACGTTCGGCGGAGAGGTACGTTCGGGGACGGTTTATCTGCCGCCGATGCTCCGGAACCACTACTATGCGGTGTGCTGCCTGATGCGGAACGACGGAAAGATTGCCGTGGAGTATCTCGTGGCCGACTGGGACGACGCACCCGCATGGGACGATATGGAGTTCGCCTATCCGACCTATGACAATCCGCTCATGCCCTTGTCGGGCAGCGTGGCGGATATGAAGAATCCGACGGTCTATTGTTCCCTTAACGATACCAATCCGGAGGCCGGCGACTTCTCCGTGAGGTTCCGCATGACGGCGCCGGCCCAGCAGGAGTGGAAAGCCACCCTGATGGATGCTTCGCCGGCCGATTTCGAGGTCAGGGTTTATCAGGGCGGCGAGGAGGTAACGAATCCTACGGCCTCGGAGGAGTGGTACACGATTACCGTACGGGCACTGAATCCCGATATGGTGGGGCAGACGGTGCGGCTCGGCATCGCCATCACGCCGACCTGGCTGGCTCCGGGCGAGACCACCCTGTTGCTGATAAACGGACTGACGGACGCCATTGCGTGGCCCGACAGCGGCAATATGCCGGAGTATATTGAGATAGAGCAGATTCCCAATCCGAACGATTAACCGAATGAAACGATGAAGACAGTATTGTATCGTATTGCCTGCTGTGCGGCTGCCGTTATGCTGGCGGCCTGCAGCAAAACGGGTGACCTTCTTCCCGGCTGCGGGTCGGGCGACAACATCGTTCTCGATGTGTCGTCGGCGGGGGCCGTCAGCCGTGCGGAGGCGTCGGGCGCCGAAGTCGCCGTCAGCCATATCGACGTGCTCATCTTCGCCGGCGACGAGACCAAGGTGGTCCATGAACGCGTGACGGGAGCGGCTGCCGCCGGCGGAAAGATAATCCTTTCGGCAAAGCGCAGCAGTTTTGCCGAAAATGTCGGATATTGGGTATATCTCGTCGCCAACAGCACCGAAGAATCGGAGGCCTTCGATGCACTGACCAACCTGAACGGACTGAAGGCCATGCAGCAACGGGACCCCAACATACACATGACCGGTATCGCCAGCCTGCCCGACATGCCGCAGACCTTCCTGATGGACGGGATTGCCTATACGGGCGACAGCGAACCGGCATCGCATGCCGCAGTGGTACTCAACGACGGCGATGCGTCGGCCGATACCGAATTGAAGGCCACGCTGAAGCGTGCGGCGGCAAAGATAGTGGTGAGGATACGGAAAGGAGAGAAGGTGGAGTTCAGCAACGAGTCCGGCGCAGGTGAAGCCGGATATTACCTGCGCAACATGCCCTATACCACGTCGGTCATCTCCGGCGTCGATGCCGATGCCGAGCTGTGGACGCCGGGACGCAACGCCTCCTCCTATTTTCACTGGACGGCCGATGTCGTGACCGTGACCGCTTACGCATACAGCCATGACTGGGCGAACCAGAGTGCGCTGGAGAAGGAGACGCGCCTTATCGTGAACGTGCCGCTCTATCCGCTGGACAAAGAGGGCAATCGCGGCGAGTTCCAGCCGAGGAGCTATTACCAGATACCCGTCAGCAAATCCAAGAACCTGCTGCGCAACCATTGCTATCAAGTGGCCGTTACGGTGAATGCGGCGGGTGCGACCGACCCTTCGGAGGCGCTCGAACTCGGTCCCATCGAATATTCGGTGAGCGAATGGGACGAAGAGACGATAGACGTGGGAGGCGGGACGGAACATCCGATATATCTGACCGTGAATACCGACGAGATGGAGATGTATAACATCGAGGCGGATACCGCCACGCTTCGTTTCGCCTCCTCGTCGCAGGTCGGGGTGGAGGTACTTCGTGCCTATTTCATCAACAAGTTCGGACAGGAGGAAGCGGTGGACCGGGATATCTTCGATGCCATCCGGGCGACCCCCGCCGAGGGGCTTACCGGCAATATCGACGTGTACAGTCCGCTGCCGCTCAACAATGCCGTGCGTTACATCGAGCTGGAGGTGACCAATACCGACGGGGCTACGCCGCGTACCGTCATCGTCGAGCAGTATCCGCTGGAGTACATCACCAATATCCAGGGATGGTACTCCTACCGCTCCGATTTCGGCGGTACGACCTACGAGCTGATAAACGGAGAGCCGGTCGATAATCCCTACGATTCCGATAACCGCCTCAACGGAAACGATGACCGCATCGTGGCCGTCGGAGGATGGAACAACGGGACGGGCAGTTGGAGGAACTATTATCAACGGGGCGGGTCGAATTCGTCCTATTTCTTCACCTCCAAGGTGGCCGAACAGATTACTTCCGGGAACAATCGGGGCAAGTCCAACATTTACTATTACTCTTGGGACGAGTCGGAGGAGAATGTCGGGTCTTGGTGGAGGCCTCGTTATGAGTACAGCTACGAGATAGCTACCACCGGTTTGTTTACACCCGGCAACGCCCGCATGTACCATGTACGGATTACCGCCTCGTCCGGCGACTATACCGTGGGGAGGCCGCGCATGAGCGACGGCGTGACCGACCCGGGTACCGACAACGAGGTGATGGTGTCCCCGTCCTTCATGGTCGCGTCGCAGTTGGGGGCGACCTTCTCTCCCACGCAGGAGAGTGCGGCGAGCCACTGCAAGGAGTATGTGGAGGTGTACCGCGACCCCGAAACGAACGAGGTCGTCCATCTGGACGACTGGCGTCTTCCCACCAGGGCGGAGATAGGGGTCATCATCGAGTTCCAGTACCGACCGAATGCGGCGATGGACGAGGTGCTCGCCGGCCCGGAGTACTGGAGCGCGAACGGCATCGTCGAGAATCCGAAGGCCACTCAGGCGGGTTCTGCGGCAATCCGCTGCATCCGGGATGCTTACGACGGCGGGAAATGAATTGTGAAAGGCAATTAAAATCGAGAGATATGACAAGGAGAATACGCTATGCGGCCCTGCTTGGTGCGCTGTTTCTGGCCGCCGCCTGCCAGCGGGAGGAGTGGCCGGCGGACGGGGGAATGTCGGCGTCGGACGGTTATGTGACCCTGCGTGCGGGGGTCGAGATACCCTCCATGCCCGAGGTGGTGACGAGGTCGGTGGACCCCGACGGACTGGATGTGCAGACCATGACGCTGTTCTGTTTCGATTCGTACGGGCTCTTCATATCGACCGCCGATGCGGAACTGGACAGGCAGGGCGATATGCAGGGTTCGCTTACCGCCCGTGTACCGGAGAATACGCGGACGATACATTTCATCGGGAACCAGAATATGCAGGATTTTGCGGAGGACAGTTTCCGCAACAAGTCCGAGGCGGAAGTCATGGCCGTACTGGAGGGTTCCGCGGGCAAGATGATATATTGGGCCCGTTTCGCATGTGCGGCAGGAGACAACCGGAAAATCGACGAGCAGATGCAGGGCAGTACCATCGTCCTCGTACGCAACCAGGCGAGGGTGTCGGTGCTGAATCCTACGGGCAACGGTTTCCTCGAAGTCACCGGTTTCGTGGTCTGCAATACGAATGCCTACGGGACCGTGGCCCCCTGGCATCCTCAGGAGGGGTTCGTATGGCCCGGTACCGAGCCTTTCATAACGCTTCCGCAGAACAGGGCGGTGGTGAGCGACATCATGGACGTGCGCACCGCTTCCGACCAGTATGTCTTCGAGAGCGAGAATGCTTCGGACAACCCCGTGAGCGTCATCCTTCGTGGGCATCTGCCCGGTGAGGATACCGACCTCTATTACCGTGTCATGCTCATCGACGACGAGGGAGAACAGGTGTTGATACGCCGTAACTGCCATTACCGGCTGAACATAGCCGGCACGCTTTCCTACGGACAGCCCGACTTCGCCAGCGCGCTGGAGGCGCCCGCCACGAACAACGTCTGGGTCTCCATATCCGACGAGGTGAATGAGGTGGAGGACCAGAACTACATCCTGGCCGTGGCGAAGACGAGCTATGTGCTCGGTGAGGAGGAGACGGGCGATTCCTATACGCTCTATTATACCGTGACTGGCAAGAACGGTACGCGGATAACCGAAGCCGACCTCCCCTCGGTGACGTGGCTGGACGGTAACAAGGTGGGGGGCATGAACGTGGGAAACCGTTTCGCCCGCATCGAAAACAATACGGTCGGCTACGGCGAGATAACCGTGAATCTGCTCCGGATGGGGGAGAATGACAAACTGGAGGGTACGCTGCTCGTGAAGAAGGGGCGTCTGCAGCGGAAAATCAAGGTGATAACGGTCAAGACGCAAAAGTTCGAACCTGCATGGGTGGGAACGCAGGTTTACGGCCACAATATCGGCGAGCACGTGACGCTGATGTTCACGATTCCGGAGAGCTGTCCGCAGGAGCTGCTTCCGCTGCGCGTACTGATTTCCACCAACGACCTCGACGTGCGTCATGAATCCGGAATGGACCTGCCGCTCGTTTTCAAGGGCGAAGAGGGCTATGGCGAGCTGGACAACGAGTGGGGCTATAAATATGTTTACACGGCCCGGCAGACCGGTGTGCAGCGCGTCTATTTCGAGAACGTCCTCCTGCAGGGGGAAGGACATGTCGGCGATGTGATGCTGGAAGCGAATTTCTTCGACGAGTTGACCAAACAGGTCGTATTCGCCGACCACCAATTCTCCATCACGGTCTCCGGACTGAATGAATACAACAACCTGCCCGGCGGCGATTATGCGGAGGACGACGTGATACTCTACCGTCTGGTACCGCAGAAGAAGGGGGCCAACGTGCAGTTCGATATGCAGATGATGAACAACGGCGAGCAGCCTGCACAGCCTGTCAATGCCGGGGACAGGGACGAATTCCTGCTCTATTCCCAGAATCTGAACTATTACCTCGACGACGAGACGGACAAGGCGGGTGTTGCCGAATTTGACTGTACGTTTTATCCGATAGATGAGGAGTCCTGGGGAAGCGGGGGCCGCGTGCATATGTTCATGCCGAAGAGGCCCCAGAAACCTGCGTCCGAAACGGGCAGGTATGCCATCTACATGTACACCAACCGCGCGCAGAGCGCCGAAGTGGTACGTATCGCCTCCAACCAGCCCGGGTCGTCTTCTGGGTACCCCGGTAACGGAGGAGCGCCCTACGAGGGAAATGCCTATCGGTCGGTGACGTTCGAGCTGGCCAACTACAATCCGTTCCGCTTCGCGGCCCGGGTGAACGGAGAGGGAACCGATACCTCGGGAGCGGAGGAGGAGACCGTGACGCCGCTGTCGTGGACGTATCGTCCGCAGCAGCAGGTGGATATCGAGCTGGATGTGACGAGCTTCGCCGGTTCCGACGGCAAGTCCGTAGACCCCTTCGGGGAGCCGTTCGAGATATATATCGACGCTCCGATGCTCGAGATAGACGAATCGAGGCTGGCCGAGTGCAACCTGACGGACGGGAAGCTGAAGGCTGACCCGTCGGTTCCGGGAAGATTCATCTATACGGTGGATGCGCAGAGAAGTACGGAGCGTACCTTCGGCACGGGCAGTGCGCTGAAAAAGGACGGAACGCTCCTCGACAACGGCGGCTCCGTAGACCAGGCGGGTGAACGGAAGCGGCTGCCTTTCCTTACCGGTGAAGTGGTGAGTGCCGGCGACATCACCGTCAGCTCCGACGAGGAGATGGTCGTATTCTTCCGGAAGACCTTCCGTGTCACGAACGAGTCCATCCGGGGTATCATTCGGTATAATGACAACGGGGTGATGCGCGACGTGCCGCGGAATGCCTTCGTCTCCTTTGAACGCGTCAGCAACGGCACGCGGATAGGCTCCATGACGATTACGGCCGACGGAGAGTACGAACTGCGCCTGCGCAAGGAGTATGCCTTCAACTGGTACACCGACCCGATAGGGGTATATTATCGGGACGGAGAGGGGAATACATGGCATGCGGACGTGACCAGCCTGGCCGACCTCTTCGACGATACGGCCATCGAAATGAGACTGGAGGAGGGCAATTGACGACATGCGGTATCGAGGCTGCGGTATCGCTGCGCCGTGCAGCCCTGCCCGTACCGCACGCTTGGACCGCCGCACGGCTCCGAACCTGCCGAAGGTTCGGAGCCGTGCGGTATCGGAAGAATCAGACGTATGGGTTTTCTCTCTGTCGTGTCGGTGTGTGCGGCCTGCCTGGCCGTCGCCGGCTGTGCGTCTATCGCCGGCTCTCCGCTTCGTGCGGGGGGGTGAAACGGAGCTGTCCGACGGGGTCGGGTTCCGGCTGCCGGATATTCCCGACACCCTTCGGGGAGCCGCACGGGCCGAGTATCTTGCGCTCCATTACTGGGACGGTTTCGATTTCGCCGGCGCGGATATCGCTGCTCCGGGGGCCGAGCAGGCATTCGTGGATTTCCTCGGACTGCTGTCCCGTATCGCCTCGGCGGACGGTGCATTCGGTGCGCTTTTCGGGCGCGCGGCTGGTTCCGACGGGTTGTACCGTCTGATGGAGCTGTGCGACAGGTATCTTTACGAACCTTGGTCGCCGATGCGCAGCGATGAGCTGTATGCGGCCGCGCTGCGGGCATTTACGGAGAGTCCCTGCATCGCGGAGATAGACAAGGTTCGGGCCCGGCAGGCGCTGGAGAGGCTGTCGATGAACCGGCCGGGTACTCCGGCCGCCGATTTCATCTATGTCGACCGCGGCGGGAGCCGGCATCGCCTGTCGGATATCGAGGCACCGCATATTCTGCTGTTTTTCCACTATCCCGGCTGCGGGGAGTGCCGCCGGATGAAGGCCGCGCTGGAGGCTTCGCCGATTGTGGGCGAGTCGCTCCGTAGGGGAAGGCTTGCCCTCCTGGCCGTATGCGTCGGAGAGCGGGACGATTGGGAGCGTTCCGGATGTCCGATGGGGGGAATTGACGGGTTCGACGGAGGGATGTCCTCCTCCTGCCGGACGGTTTATGACCTGCGGGCTCTGCCGACGCTCTACCTGCTCGACGGCGAACGGTGCGTGATATTGAAGGATGCTTCCATGGTACAGGTCGAGGAGCGGCTTGCAGCCTTGTGCAGTGGACAGGCTGCGGCTGCGAAGCGACCGTCATAGTTCGGAGGAGCCGGAACGGATGCATGGCCGCTATCTTGCCGCACCGGCCATATCCCGGAAGGTCTTCCGGATTCTGTCGGCTCTTCTCCTTCCTGTTTCGGAATTTTCGCCGTGTCGGGCCGGAATGACGGACGTATCTGTGTCCCGATAGGCGGGAGTCCGCGTTCCGCGTCTTGCCCGACCTCTTCGTCTCTGTCGTTGCTGTCGGTTTCTCTTTTCTGTCTCGGGAAGGTCCGTGAAAGAGATACCCCGCCATACGTCGTATGGCGGGGTATCTTCGAGGTGCGAAGCGGAATCGAACCGCTGTAGAAGGTTTTGCAGACCTTTGCCTAACCGCTCGGCCATCGCACCGTAATGTTTCGCTGTCCCGTTTCGGGGTACGAAACGGTGTGCAAATATAGCCAATAATCTTCATTCTCCAAAAAATAGGCGATGCGGGTGCGGTAAATTTGGTGCCGGGGCATTTCCGACGGCCGCATTCGACCGGAGCGGCCGGCATCCGACGGAACCGTCTCCGCTGTGGGCCGCCGGTGCGGGCGGTGGAAAAGGACACAGGCGGTGGAGAACGGAAGGAGGAGAAGATACGGGAGAGACAGTACGGGTTTTTTATTACCTTTACGGTAAAAACCGCGGCGGCATGACGGTGGACGACATAGCGCTTACGCTTCAAAAGGGACTCGGTGTCCGGGGAGCGGCACACCTGCTCTCCCTGGCGGGCAGTGCCTCTGCGGTGTATGCCGCATCGGAGGGGGAGCTGTCCGGAAAGTTCGGGCTGCGGAGCGACATTGCGCGTGCCCTGGCGGCGAAAACCGCGCATCGGGAGGCGGAAGAGGAGCTGCGCTACATGAGGCGCCACGGCATATCGGCCGTCGCATCCACGGATGCGGATTACCCGGCGCTGCTGCGGGAATGTCCCGATTATCCCCATGTCCTCTATTTCGTCGGCGACGCCGCGGCTTTCCGCGGCAGGATGCTGTCGGTGGTCGGTACCCGTGCGGCGACCGTTTACGGTCAGCAAATGTGCGATGCACTGGTGGGCCGCGTGGCCGAACTCGCCGCCGGAACGGCGGTCGTCAGCGGGCTCGCTTACGGGATAGATGCCGCCGCACACCGTGCCGCTTTGCGGTATGGGCTCCGGACGGTGGCGGTTATCGCCAATCCGCTGCCCGGCGTTACCCCCGTACAGCACCGGGCATTGGCGCACGACATTGCGGAGCGGGGCGGGGCCGTGGTGACGGAGCTGCACTCGCGGACCAGGCAGAACGGCGCTTATTTCATACCGCGCAACCGGATAATCGCCGGGATGGGTGAGGGAACCGTGGTCGTGGAGTCCCCGGCCGGAGGCGGCGCTCTCTCCACCGCGGCGTTGGCGGACGGTTACGGCCGTATCGTAATGGCGGTACCGGGGCGTGCGGGCGACCGGTGTTCGGCGGGAGCCAACCGGCTCATCATGGAGCGCCGGGCCGCCATGGTGTGTTCGGGTGACGATATCGTCCGGGAGTTGGGATGGGACATTGCGTGTCCGGGATTTATTCCCGTCCGGGAGTCGCCGCCGGTGCTGAACGGAGACGAACGGCGTATCATGGAGTGTCTGCATGACGGGGAGGCTGCGGACATGGATACGCTGGCGCTGCGCAGCGGCATACCGATAGGACAGATTTCGGCCGTGCTGCTGGGGCTGGAACTCGGCGGGATGGTCCGGGCGTTGCCGGGGAAAAGATACGAAAAGAGCTGACCGGTGCGGCGGGAATGCGGCACGGGCGGACGGAGGAGTCCGGAAGCCGGTCTGTCCGTCGTACCGGAGAGGGAGGATACGAAACACGAACGATATGGAACTGATAGATACGCATACGCATCCGTTCGACGAGGCATTCGATGTCGACAGGGCGGAGGCGGTCGCGCGAGCGTGCGAAGCCGGGGTTCGCAGAATGATGTGTCCCGCGATTGACGCTGCGACGCATGCGGCCCTCTTCGGACTGTGCGACGCATACCCGGATGTCTGCCTGCCCATGATGGGCCTGCATCCCACTTCGGTGAACGACAATCCCGATTGGCGCCGGGAAGTGGCGCTCGTGGAGGAGTACCTTTCGGGAGGGGCGTCCCGCCGTTTCTATGCCGTCGGAGAGGTGGGGCTCGACTTCTATTGGAGCCGGGAATGGCAGAGGGAGCAGGAGGAGGCTTTCCGCCGGCAGGTCGAATTTTCGCTCCGCTTCGGCCTGCCGCTCGTCATCCATACGCGGGAGGCGTGGCCGGAGATGCTAGGCCTCCTGCGGGAATTCCGGGGAAGCGGAGTGCGGGGTGTCATGCACGCTTTCAGCGGTACGTGGGAGGAGTACGAGGCGGTGAAGGCGTGCGGCGATTTCCTGTTCGGCATAGGAGGCGTCGTTACCTATAAGAAGAGCACACTGCCCGAGGTCGTGTCGCGCATGCCGCTCGGCGATATGGTGCTCGAAACCGACGCCCCCTATCTGCCGCCGGTTCCTTACCGGGGGAAGCGCAACGAGCCGGCCTACATCGTCCACGTCTGCAGGAAAGTGGCCGAACTGAAGGGCATCGCTCCGGAGGAGGTGGCTGCGGCGACATCCGCCAATGCGTGCCGGATGTTCGGCATCTGATTCTTCCCTCCCCGGTTTTTAACGAATTCGTTACCTCCGCAGCTTCGCGGATAACGAAAAAGTCATTAAATTGCACCCCGTTTCCAGCGCACGGAGGGCCGTGCGGCGTCTTTTACAGCATATTTGTTGAAGTGGTTGAAGAAATTATTGGTCTATGGGAAGGTCGTCAGTGCTTTTGATATATACCGGCGGTACGATAGGAATGAAGACGGACCCCGTTACGGGGACGCTCGTACCGTTCGACTTTAACGGTATTTATGACGAATTTCCGTCGCTCCGGCGGCTGGACGTGGACCTTGAGGTGCTGCCTTTCGAGCCTATCGATTCGTCGAATGTGGCCCCCGAACTCTGGGTGAGGCTGGCGGATATCATCCGGGAGAATTACGAGCGTTATGACGGATTCGTGGTGCTGCACGGCACCGACACCATGTCGTATTCCTCCTCCGCCCTCAGTTTCATGCTCGAAAACCTCGGTAAGCCGGTGGTGTTCACCGGCAGCCAGATACCCATCGGAGTGCTGCGCACCGACGGCAGGGAGAACCTGATTACCGCCATCGAGATTGCGGCCGCCAAGGAGGAGGGGCGGGCCATTGTACCCGAGGTGTCGCTCTATTTCCAGAACAGGCTGTTCCGGGCGAACCGGACGAAAAAGCACAGCGCCGAGGAGCTCAGCGCGTTCGCTCAACTATCCCGCGCTCGCCGACGTGGGCGTGGGCATCCACTACCGTTACGGCGCAATATGCCGCTGCGACGCCGGGAAGACCTTCTCGGTGAATACCGCCGTATCGCAAGACGTGGCGGTCGTCAAGATATTTCCCGGCATGACCGAGCCTGTTTTCCGGGCCATGCTTTCGGCCGAAGGGGTGAGGGGCGTGGTGCTCGAAACCTACGGGGCGGGAAATGCACCTACGTTCGGATGGTTCATCGGAGCGCTGGAAGAGGCCATATCGCGGGGGGTACATGTGCTGAACGTGACGCAGTGCGTGAGCGGTTCGGTGAATATGGATATTTACGAAACCGGTCGGCGCCTGCAGGAGGCAGGCGTCATCAGCGGCCGCGACATCACGACCGAGGCGGCGCTTGCCAAAATGATGTGCCTGCTCGGCCGCGGCTGCGGTACGGCCGAGTTCGTGGAGCTCATGAGGCACTCCGTTCGGGGTGAGATGACCGAGGAGTGAGGCCCGCCCGCCGCGGGGAGACCGTTCCGGCAAATGGCAGGATGCCCCGGAAACAGCGGGAACAGGGTCTGACCGGGATAATAGGTGTATTTTTTTAGAAGAAAAAAAATTTCTATATTTCGGAGGTTTTTAAGCTGGCAGTATGTCTTTTTACTGACATGCCGGTTTGGGTATCAAGTGGATTCGATGTTTAAATAATTGAAAATCTGCTTTTTATCTGCAAAAAGGGAGAAATGACCGAGTGGCTGAAGGTGCGCGCCTGGAAAGTGCGTATACCCCAAAAGGGTATCGTGGGTTCGAATC
>OLGA01002235.1_pt1 | contig 14080 bp, 7 predicted proteins | sample 1604881 | NCBI WGS metagenome assembly OLGA01 (sample SAMEA3888896, study PRJEB22519) | human gut metagenome | biome: human gut; feature: human-associated habitat; material: faeces | place: Denmark | collected 2009
GCACGCGGATCTCAATGGGGTCGCCCATGGGCGCGACCTTTTGCAGCGTGACGCGTGTGCGGGGGATGAGTCCCATGTCGAGCAGGCGGCAGCGCAGTGCGCCGTCGCCGCCGACGGCGGTGATCACCGCGGACGCGCCGATGCTCAGTTGATCCAAAGTCATGCTTGCGTTCCCTTCTTTTCTGCAGGTTTGATGTATCCATCTTACCTTAAAAAGGTATCATGCAAAAGAGAGAATGTCAACTGTCGCAATGCGTTGAAATGGACAAGAAAACGTGCTATGATAGCCGAAGATTTTGGATAGGAAAGGAAGCGAGGGGAGCAAAGAAAAGCAGCTCCCGCGTTGCATGATCGCAATTTTGCTTGCGCCGGTCTATCTGCTGGCGAATTATTATCTGCTGCGCCGCACAATGGGCTGGGTGAAAGCGTGGTTTCCGTTTTTCCGCTCGGTGCGCCATTGGGCTTTGCCTGTTGCGGTGCAGGTGTTTCTTGCCTGCTCCATCGTCATCGCCTTTTTCCTGCCCGAGGGCAGGGCGCGGCGCGTGATGAAGCTCATCGGCAACTACTGGCTCGGCGTGCTGCTCTATGTGCTGCTCGCGGTCATCACGGCTGATCTTCTGCGATTGCTGCTGGGGTACGTGCTGCCGTTCAGGCACATCTTCGTCACAACAAGAATGCACCGCATCGCGGGCTGCCTCTGCGCGCTCGCCATCCTGACTGCGTCTCTCTGGGGCGTCGTCAACGCGCGCATCATCCATGTAACGCCCTATGACGTGACGGTCGAAAAGCAAGTTGCGGGCATGGATGAGATGAAGGTCGTGCTCGTGGCGGATCTGCACCTTGGCTACAACATCGGCGAAAAGCAAATGGAGAGAATGGTGGAGAAGATCAACGAACAGGACGCCGATCTTGTCGTCATTGCGGGCGATATCTTCGACAATGAGTGGGAGGCGGTGGACGACCCGGACGGCATTGCGGCAACGCTGCGCGGCATCCGCTCGAAATACGGCGTTTACGCCTGCTACGGCAACCACGACATCGAGGAAAAGGTGCTCGCGGGCTTCACCTTCCGCCAGAGCGCGAAAAAGGAGAGCGACCCGCGCATGGACGCATTCCTGAAGGAGGCGAACATCACGCTTTTGCACGATGAGGGAAGGCTCATCGACGGGAAATTCTACCTATACGGCCGCCCGGACGCGCACCGTCCCGGCCGCGGCGTCGAGGTGCGGAAAACGCCGGACGAGATCACGGCGGAGATGGACAAAAGTAAGCCCATCATCGTCCTCGACCACCAGCCGAAGGAATTGCAGGCGCTTGCGGACGCGGGCGTTGACTTGGACCTCTGCGGCCACACGCACGACGGGCAGATGTTCCCGGGCAACCTCACCATCAGGCTGATGTGGGAAAACGCCTGCGGGTATCTGCGGAAGGGGAAGATGCACAACATCGTGACCTCGGGCGTCGGACTCTTCGGGCCCAATATGCGCGTGGGGACGAAGGCGGAGATCTGCCCGATCACCGTGCACTTTGCCTGAGCGCAGCAAAACATGAAAAAAGAGGAACCGTTTCGTAACGGTTCCTCTTTTTTGCGCTTATGCCATCTCGCGGAAGCGCGCGGCGATGCAGGCGGCGGCCTCATCGGTGGAGAGGCTTCCGGTGTTGAGATACAGATCGTAGCCGTCCGGCGCGCCCCAAGTGCGGCCGGTGTAGTTCTCGTAGTATTTGCGGCGCTGCCTGTCCATCTTGCGGATGAGGCGCACGGCCTGATCGCGCGAGAGCTTTTCCTGTTCCATTTTGCGCCGGATGCGGTGCTCGTCGGGCGCAGCGACGAAGACGGTGAGGAGCTTCACGTCTTCGCCGCGCAGCACATAGTCTGCGCAGCGCCCCACGAACACGCACTCTTCATGCCGGGCGATGCGGCGGATCTCATGGCTTTGCAGAGCAAAGAGCACTTCGCTCGTCGGCTTGCCGCGCAGCACATGGTAGTTGCCCTCGTGCACCGTCTGGAAGAGGTAAGGATTCGTGGCCTTTTCGTCGGAGGACGAGAGCGTCTTTTCCGAAAGCTCGCCATACTCGCAGGCAAGGCGGATGAGCTCTTTTTCGTACACGCGGATGCCGAGCAGGTCGGCGGTCTTGACCGCGACCTCGTGGCCGCCGCTGCCGAATTGACGGCTGATGCTGATGATGCGATTTCCCATACTTGCTTCCTCCGCTCTCTATTTATTTCAGCGCACTGAGCGCCTGCTGGGAAAACGAAACTTCGCGCGTGGTGGGGGTGATGACGGCGGAGACCGCCGCCGGTGCATCGGTGAGGATGAGGTGCAGCACGCCGCTGCACGAAACGCTGATCGAGCGCAGCGTGCCGTCCGCGCCGACAAGCGCCTCGATGCGCCCGGAGGTGAAGGACACGTTCTGCGTCTTGATGCCCGGGGCGATGGCGGCGGAAAGCGCGGCCATGCCGTCCTCATCGAGCGTGAGCGAGTACGACCGGCCGTTTTCCGTCTCCGTGCAGGCGGCGGTGCCGTTCATCAGCAGCTCGCAGCTGAGATCGATGAGCTGCGCGGAGTCGACAAGGTCGGCAGAGTCGAGCTTGTTGCCGCTTTCATCGCAGATGACGCCATCCGAAAAGTAAAAGGCGAGCGTATTCTTGCGGATGCAGGAAATGCTTTGCCCGTCGTAATCGTGGCGGTCGTACTGGAGCGTATCGCTCAGCACGATGGGGCCGCAGTCGGCGGAGAGGGCAATGTCCGCCGAGAGGGTATCCTGCCCGTAGAGCGCAGAGAGCGCTTGCAGCAGGCGGAGCGTATCGTCCGTGAGCGTGCCGCTCACCTCGGTGGAGGACGCGCGCATGGCGCTGCGCACCTCCTCGGGGATGACGGGGGCGGACGCGCTGTCGCGGAAGAGAACGCTGGCCTCGACGCGAAGATCACCCGCGCCCTCGCTGCGGAAGCGCAGCTCCATCAGCTCGCCGCTTTCGGCGATGAGCTCAACGCGCAGGGAGGTGAGCGCTGCCGCGTCAGCAATATCGTCGGAGGCAAGCAGACGCAGAAGCGCCGCCGCGTCCTCGCCCTCGGCGGTGAGGGTGTAGATCTTTTCCTTGCCGTCTACCGATTTTTCGATCGTCAGGCTGCGGCAAAGCCCGGCGGTCTGATTGAGCAGCGAGGAATAGTCGGGGTAGGCATCCGCGATGGGATAGGCGCGGCCGTTGGCAAGATAGATGACGCCGTTTGCATAGTAGAGCGCCGCGCCATCACGGTTAATACAGGTGAGGGTCGTATCGTCGAGTTTTGTGCATGTGACGGCGGCATCTGCCTGTACGCTGAGCGTGCCGTAAGAGACATCCACGGTGAGATCCATGGAAAGCGGGTCCTGCTTCATGCGCGCTTCGATGAGATGATAGGCCTCAAGGTCCTTCTTCACATCGGAGTTGAGGAAGAAGACCGCGGCGGCTGCGAGCAGTACGAGAACGGTGATGAGGATGGGAAGCCAGCGGCGCTTTCTGCGGCGGGGCTTGGCGGGCTTGGCCGCGGGACGGCTGAGCGCGTCCTCGCGCGCTTCGCGCTCTTCGCGCAGCAATCGAAGCTCCTCCTCCGCGCGCGCAAGGCGCGCCTCGATGGAGTCGGGGGCGCTCGGTTCGGCTGTCGCGCTCGGCGCGGCGGGCTCGTTGGAACCCGCGGGGGCAGCGGGAGCAGCTTCCTGCGCGGAAGTGTCGGGCGCGGCGGCGCTTTCCGCTGCGATCACGGCAGGGACGGGAGCTTCCGCTGCGGCGGGGACTGCCGGACGCGTGCTGCGCATGATGCGCTCGGCCTGCTCCACGGCGGCGCGCTGCTCGGCGCGCCTGCGCGCGCGGCGCTTTTTGCGGCGGTGCGCGCAGACAATGAGCAGAATGAGCACGAGCAGCACGAGAAGGGACATGAGCCAGATGCCGATGACGGAGATCGTGCTCACCGCCGCGATCTCCACACTTGTTCCGCTGACGGGGAAGGTGAGGTAGCTGCCCATCGTGCCGGTGTCGACATTCTGCCACGCGCCGCCCTCGCGGACGTAAATGCGAAGATCACCGCTGTCCTCGGGCGGGAGGTAGCGGACGGTGTGCTGTGCGCTGCCATCGTCGGCAAGGTCGAGCTTCCACTGCTCGAGCACCTCGCGGTTGGCGGTATGCGGCGGGAATTCTCCGCGCCGCAGGCAGGTGAAGTAGCCCTGCAAACGGTCGAGGAGCGAGCCGGACTGTACATCGAAGGCCTCGGGCGTGAGCGGCTCGGCGGTCAGCTTGATGGCGTCGCCGTCGCTGTAGCTGCCCTCGACAAGCAGGACGGAAAGCCCGCCCTCGCGTGTCTGCTCGGAGGCGAGACCGGGGGTATAGGCCTCGTACACGGCCGTGACAACGGTGTCGAAATGAAGCGAATCAAGGTCTGTGCGGTCCCAATGGGCGTGGTAGCCCTCCTTTTCGGGGATATCGGGGATGTCGCTCTCGTCGAAGGACGCGCCGTAGTCGAACGAGCGGCGCAGGACCTCCTCGCCGCCGGCGAGGAAGGTGAGCGTGAAGGTCTTCATGCCCTCGGGGATGCTGGTGTTTGCGCAGAGCTGGGAGAAGGAGATCGGCTCGGCGCGGCCGACAAAGCCCTGACGGTTGATGCCGGGCAGATCGTCGGAGACATAGTAGTTGTTTGCAAAGGCGCCCGTATCGCTGCCGGAGATCGCGCCCGCGTACTGCTGGCAGTCGGTGACGGCGACGAGAGAGTAGTTCCATGTCACGCTGGAGCCGCTGCCGTCAGCCTTGGAGGCAACGCCCGAGCCGACGATGCCGCCGACGTACTTTTTGCCGCCGAGCGGGCACTTGGCAAAGTTGCCGTGCACGGAAGCGCCCGTAACGCCTGCGATACCGCCGACATAGCTGCCGTTCTCGCTCGTGACGGGGCCGTAGCCCTCGCAGGCGGTGACATAGCCGAGGTCCATGCGCCCGACGATGCCGCCGACATAGCTGCGCTTGCCGGAGATGTTGCCGGTGTTGACGCACTGCTGCACGATGGACTTGTACGCATACTGCTTGCGGTAGCTGCCCGAGAGGCTGCCGGTCACGTCGTCCTCGGGGTCGAGCGTATACTCGATGGCCATGGAGCCGGCAATGCCGCCGGTGTTCACATCGCCGTAGACGGCGGCGGTATTTTTACTGCCGGAGACCTTGCCGAGCGTGACGGCGTTGATGTCAACGTCGGAGGAGTCGGAGATGATGCTGCCGGAGCCGCCGCCGACACTCTCGATGGCGGAGAACATGGAGTTCGACAGCTCGTTGAACTTGCTGTTGATCGAGCGCAGGTCGCTCGAGAGCGTGCTCGAGCTTGTTTTGACGTTTTCGGTGATCAGCGAGAGCTGGCTGCCCGCCGCGGTGATCGCGCCGACGACCGTGTTGAAGTTCGTCACGCTGACAACGTCGGAAATGCCGGGATGCGGCCCGATGATGATGCCGCCGTCAATGTCGATGCTCGGCGGGGTGATGGCGTCGAGATCGACGTTCACGCGCACATCGCCCGCGGCGTCCGAAGCATCGGAGAGGTAGCCGGAGATGAGCGTGAGGCGGTCACAGATCTCGCCCGTGCTGTACTGCGTGTCGTTCACGGCCTTTTCGACAAGGCGACTGAGCTCATCGAGCTGAGACTTCATCACGGAGAACTGGCTGGCGGAGACCTCGGTGCGGACATAGGGCTCCATCTGTCCGGCGATGCCGCCGACGTCCTTGCGCCCGCAGACCGCGCCGCTGTTTGTGCAGGAGCGCACCTGCCCGCTGCTGCGCCCGACAATGCCGCCGACATTGTAGCCGATGTGCTGGTAGCCGATGGCGGCCTCATTCACGCACTCGCTGATCGCGCCGGAGGAGTAGCCCGCGACGCCGCCAGTGTCGGTGGAGACGCTGAGCGTGTCGAGCTGGGAGAGCTTGGAGAGGTCGAGCGAGAACTCAAAGCTCAGATCGTCTAAGTCGATGGCGGGGTCGGTGCTCTCGATGTTCACATAGGCGCGGTTTTTGCTCGATACGATCGCGCCGAGATTGTAGCCGGCGATGCCGCCGGTCATGTTCTGGCCGAAGATCGCGCCCGTGGCCTCGCACGAGCGGATGACGCCCGTGGCGGCGTTGTACCCCGCGATGCCGCCAACATTGCGCTTGCCGGAAACGGAGCCGTTGAAGCTGCAATTTTCAATCGTGCCGTGGTTTTCACCCGCGATGCCGCCGAGGTCCTGGCTGTCGCCTGAAGGGGTGAGAGCGCCCTCAACATGCAGATTTTTCACGCTGCCGCCCTTCTGCACCACGCCGAAAAGACCTGCCGGGGAAACGCTTTCTTCCATATCAAGGCCGCTGATGGTATGGCCGCCGCCGTCAAACGCGCCGCCGAAGGAGGGAATGGGCAGCACGCCGGTGCTTTCCAGCACAAGGTCGTTGTCGAGCACGACCTTTTTGCCGCGCGAGTAGGAGTCGAGCGTGCAGGAGCGCGCGAGGGACTGGAGATCCTCCTCGGTCTTGATGTGGATGGTATCCTCCACGTCGGCAAGCGCGCTCGTGAAGGGAAAGAGGGATAATAGCAGCAGCGCGCCGAGCGCGAGCGCACAGAGGCGATGTAATTTAGTCTTCTTCATCATCTTGCTCCTCATTTGCAGAACCTGAGATCAGGTTCAGGTCGATGTCTCCCTCGACGGTCGCGTGCATCACACCGTGGACCGTGCCGTTGATGCTGCCGCGCACCATGCCGTTGACGGAGACCTTGCCGTGGGCGGTCTTCTTTTCACTGATGGACGGGACGGAGAAGGAGGTCTTGTCCACGATGCCGCTGCCGATGAGCAGGATCTGCGGGAGCGCGAACATGACCATGATGATGGAGATGACCGTGCCGCGGCCGAGGCTCTCGCCGATGCCCGCGATGACGGGCTCAGAGGTCATGCTGCCGATCAAAAAGCCGCAGATCGAGAGGATCGAGCCGGAGGTGATGATCGTCGGGAAAGCGAAGTTCAGCGTTTCCACGATGGCGTCGCGGTGGTGCATCTTGCCCTTGAGCTCCTGATAGCGGCTCGCAATGACGATGGCGTAGTCGATGTTCGCACCCATCTGGATGGAGGAAACGATCAGGTAGCCAAGGAAGAAGACATACTTTCCCGTGATGGTCGGGAACGAGAAGTTGAGCCAGATGCAGCCCTGGATGACCAGGATCAGCAGCACCGGCATGCCGGCGGAGTTGAACGTGAAGAGCAGCACCAGCATGACGACGAGCACCGACACGATGCTCACAACCTTGTTGTCCACGGCGAAGGACTTTTCAAATTCGTATTCGTTCGTCGATTCGCCCGCGAGATAAACGGTGTCGTCAGGATAATACTTCTCGGCGATCTCAAGGATCTTGTCGGTGAAGGCATAGGTCTCATCGCCGCTTTCCGGCAGCGTGAGATAAATGAGCATACGGTCGTAATCCTCACCCTCGAGCTGGGCCTTCGCGCTCTTCATCTGCACCTCGGCATCCTGCAGCAGCTTTGTCTGCTCGTCGCTGAGCGTGACGAGCCCCGCGTCCACCTGATCGCAGACGAAGAGGAACATATCGATGAGCGGAACCTTGTAGGTCGATAAATTGCCCGCGAGCTTGCCGTATTCCGAATGCTGCGCGGCGTAGGCGGCGTAGACGACCTGCGCGGCCTCGTAATCAAGACCCGCAAGCTCGGCGAACTGGCGCGGCGTCAGCTTGTCGGCGAGCATATAGCCGTCGAGCGCCTCGATGTTGGTAAGACCCATCGTGGAGTCGACCTCGTCGTACTGCTCAAGCTCGCTCAAAATGGCGGATTCTCTGTCGTAATCGCCCGTGGGGACGATGAGCGCGAGCATATTTTTCGAGGTGAAGTTTTCCTCGATCATCTGCTGGGCAAACTGTGTTTCATTCTGCTTGGGTGCGGAAATGAGCCCGTAGCCGTAGGCGTAGGGGCAGTTGGACGAAAGGCGGAAACCGATGACGGCCAGCGCCACGAAGACGACGGGGATGATGTAGCGCGTGGCGAAGTCGAGCTTGCCGACAAAGGAAATTTTAGGGACGAAGCTGCGGTGCTGCGTGCGGTCGATGAGCGGGCCAAAGAGCATCAGAAGACCCGGCATGACGATGAACGCCGCGAGCAGCGCGAACATGATCGATTTGATGAGGCAGAGGGCCATATCGGGGCCGAGCTTGAACTGCATGAAGAGCATGGCGACAAGGCCACCGATGGTCGTGAGGCTGCTCGCGCCGATCTCGGGGATGGATTTGCTCAGCGCGATGATGACGGCCTCGCGCAAGGGCAGGAGCTTGTGCTCTTCCTTGAAGCGGTTGCAGAAGATGATGGCATAGTCGATGGAGAGCGCAAGCTGCAAGATGCTCGTGACGGAGTTTGAAATGAACGAGATCTTGCCCATGAGGAAGTTTGTGCCCTGGTTGAGCACCAGCGCGACGACGAAGGTCAGGATCAGCACCGGCACCTCACCGTAGGTCTCGGACGTGAAGAGCAGCACGAGTACGATGACGATGGCGACATAGACCATGATGACGCTGATCTCGTGGTCGATGGTCTCCTGCTGCGTGTTGCCAAGGTCCGTATCGACATAAAGATCATAGTCGCGCAGCAGCTCCTTCACCGCATCGAGCGAGTCAAGGCAGGCGTCGTCATCCTCACTGTAGGCAAAGGTGACGGAGTAGAGCGCGGAGAGATTGTTGTAATGCGCGCTCGTTTCGTCGTAATCGACGCTCTGCACACCCTTGACCTCTTTGATCTTGGGAGCGAGCGCGGCGGCCTGATCGGGCGTGATGTTGGCGACCATGACCTCGGCCGTGCCGTAGGTGACGAACTGCTCGTCCATGATGGTGAGCGCCTGCTTCGTCTCCGAGTCGGCGGGCAGGTAATAGGTCAGGTCGCTTTCGACCTCGACCCAGTTGCGGGAAAAGACGGAAAAGATCAGCAGGATGATGGTGAGCAGGAAGATGAGATTCCGCTTGTCGACAATAAAGGTCGCGACCTTTTCCATAAAGGAGGAACCCGTCTCCTTGGTTTCGTTACTCATGGCGGAATACGTTCCCTCCCTTCGTTCTCTCATCGCTGCGCTTTATCGCACGCTCGATACCGTCCCCTGCCGGCGGCTCGTGCGGGACGATCTGCACGATATCGCCGAGCGGACAGTCGAGCCTCTGACAGATGCGCACGAGTACCTCGAGCGAGACGAGCTCGTTTTTCGAGAGCTTGGCGAGCGTGTTGGAGCTGATGCCGACCTCGCGGGCGAATTCTGTCTTGTTCCAGCCTTTGTCGATGAGCTGCTTGAAAAGGCCATTGTAGGAAACAAGCATAGCCGATACCTCCTGCTGCTTTTTTTCTACATTATAGTCGGCTATCGGTCAAAAGCAAGTAAAAATTTGCAAATGCAGACATTTTGTGGGCGAAAATATAACAAAATTGCAAAAGTGTACAAAGATTGAGTGCGGCGGAAAGGGGGGCGGTAGAGAAGAAAAGCCGAAGGCCACTCCGGGAAGGAGCGGCCCTCGGCCTTTGGCTCGCGGGGAAGAGCATTAGCCCAGCCCAAGAGCCTCTTCAGGAGAGATATAAGGACGGTTCTGTTTACGACCGGTTTCTTCCAGTGTGAGCTGGCCCTGATGGAAGCATAGCCCGCGCCGCAATCCCGCATCCTCGCTCAGCGCCCGGACCACGCCCTTGTCCGCGATGGCGAGGGCATAGGGCAGGGTGGCGTTGCACAGCGCCACGGAGGCGTCCTTGGGATAGGCGCCGGGGATATTGCCCACGCAGTAGTGGAGCACGCCCTCCTCGGTGTAGGTGGGGTCGGAATGATAGGTGTTGTGGCAGGTCTCGATCGCGCCGTGCTCATCGCAGGACACGTCCACGATCATGGCGTCCTTCTTCATCTGCCGGACCAGCTCGCGCGAAACCAGATGGTCGGTGCGCCACTTGGGCCAGAGGGTGCAGTTGATCAGAAGATCGGTCTGCTTGACAAGCCGCTCGATGTTCTCCTGATTGGACATGACGAATTCCACGTTGGGGCCGAGCTTCATCTTCGCGTGCTCGAGGCTGTAGTAGTCGATATCCACCAGCGAGACCATGTTTCCGCAGCCGGAGGCCAGTTCCGCCGCGCCGATGCCGGCACAGCCGGCACCGATGATGGTGACTCTGGGGGCGGAGAGTCCGTCCAGCTTTGCATAGAGACGTCCGCATCCGCCATTGGTGCTCTTGGCGAATTCGCAGGCGGCAAGGAAGCCGCCCTTGCCCGCGATCTCGCTCATGGGGCGCAGCAAGGGGAACTTCCCGGCGCGGTCGATCACGTCCTCGTAGGCAATGCCCGTGACGCCGGCTTCCAGGCACACGTCGGTCTGCTCGCGGGAGCCGTTGGAGTGAATATAGGTGAAGACGATCAGATCCTTGCGCATATAGCGATATTCCTCGGGGAGGATCTCCTTGACCTTATAGACCATGTCGGCCCGTTCGTAGGCCTCCTTGGCATCCACCAGCTCCGCGCCCGCGGCGGCGTACTGCTCGTTGGAAAAGCCGCTGAGCAGACCCGCGTCGCGCTCGACAAGAACAGTGTGACCATGGGCGCAGAGCTCTCTGACCGCACTGGGGGTGGCGGCGACGCGCCCTTCATCCTTTTTGATTTCCTTCAGAACGGAAATAATCATAGCTTTTTTACCTCACTTGCTTTGCCGATCCTCGAAAGATGTGCCTTGCCGGGATTGGCAGTTATTTGCTTTTCCCCAGCTCTAACTCCTTGGCGCGCTCATCCCAATATTCAGCCTCAATGCCGATGACCTCGGAGGTGAATTTGCGGCCGCCCGCGCTCGGGCTGCGCAGGGATACCTTGATACCCTAGTATACCTCTTTCCCGGCGATCTGTAAATGGGCTGTCAGAGAAAAGGAATATTGATACGCTGCGCCGAAAGGACGCATGGGCGCAAAAAAAGAAGCACTTAGCGCGCTAAGTGCTTCTTTTCAGTCATTGCTGTTTGCTCAGTTTCCGAGATTTAGCTCGTAGGTGCAGAGGTAGAAGAGGAACGAGGTCATCTGATAGCGGTTGATGCGCGTATCGTAGGAACTCAAAAGCTCATCAAAGCTGCTGTCACGCGAGGTGATGTCCTTCTGGTCGCACCAGATCATGGCCTTAGCAGCCTCGCGCGTGAGGCCCGGGCCGTCGGTCATCACCTGGCGCAGCTGATCCGGGTCCACATAGGTGTTGACGCCGGACATACCGGCAAAGCGGTAGATCAGGATACAGGCGGCGCGGTAGTCGAGCTTATCGTTGTAGCCAAAGTTCAGCGGGTCGTTCGGGCGCAGGAGCCGCGTTTGATAGGCCCAGCACACCGCGTCATAATAGGGGTAGGAGGCGTTGAACGAGCGGCTCTCGTAGTCACTCGGCAGGGCAGAGTTGTCTGTCTCTGGACGGCCGGCGATGCGGTAGAGCACATCGACGAATTCACCGAGCTTTGCAGCGGACTGTCCGCCGAAGACATTCGGAGACTCCGGGTCCACATAGCCGTTGCGATACATATAGAGGACGCTGGCTTGGTTGAAGATGCTCTTGATGTCCGTAAACACCACCGTATCCGTCAGGCTGCCGCCGCTCGGTTCCTTGTTGAAGACGTGGGCATAGTAATCGCTGTTGACGATGTTGCTCGAGAGCTTGAACTTGTTGTCCACATACTGCCGGTAGGCTTGCAGCAGCTCATCGGAGATGACGATGCCCTCGTTTGCGGGGATGACCGTCTCCGTGTCGGCGTCGTAGCGGAAGGCTTTCGTCAGGAAGGAGCGGTTCGACAAAATGGCGGCATGGATGCCGCTTGAGAGCACGTCGGTGCCCGCCAGCAGACGGGAATCGTACTCTGCGCCGAAGAGATTGAGCAGCGTCGGCAGGATGTCCTCCGTGGAGCAGTATTCGTCCACCACGATGTTCTGCGAAAGGCCGGGCACATAGCAGATGAAGCTGTTGCGGAATTTTTCAAATTTCGTGTCCAGCGTCTGTCCGGCAAGCTCGTTGTACTCCTCCTCCGTCAGTCCGTAGGGGTAGTGATCGTTCGTGAGGACGATGCAGGTCTTGTCGGCAATGCCGGCCTCCTCCAGCCGCTGCACCAGATACTCCAGTGCATACTCAAGCTCCAGGTTGCAGGCGATGTACGCCTTGACTGGATCAGAATAGGGGAGATCTTCCACTGCGGCCCGGTTCTTGGCGCTCATGGCATTGTCCCAGTTGTACTGGTAATGGCCGCTGAAGGTCATGTAGTAGGCGTGGAAGGGGGAAGAGCTGTTGATGTAATCGTCGACGGAGGCTTCCATCATTTCAAGGTCGGAGGACGGCCAGTCGATCTTCACGTTCAGGCCCGAATCCGCTGCCTTGAAGTTATAGCCCATGTTGGCATGGGTGATGTTGCGATTGTAGAAATCACCGATGTAGTCGTGATAGCCGTAGGAGGTATATCCCATTTCGTTCAGCGCGTTGCCGAGACAGAAAGGAAGGTAGTTGGTGCCCGCCACGTTGAAGCTCGAATCCGTCTTGGTGCGGGACATATCCGGGAAGAGGCCCATGCACATGGTGTATTCGCCGTTGGTGGTGACGGACTGGAACGAGCCGTAGTAGTTTTCAAAAATAATGCCCGTGTGGGTCATTTTGTAGAGGGTGGGCGTCAGCTCCTCACTGATGAACCATGGGCAGAAGCTCTCTGCGCAGATGGTGATGAGGTTATAGTCCTTCAAAAGACCCGTGTAGTTGCTCTTGCGGCTGGGCGTGACCTTGGCAAGATACTCATCCGTTGCCTTGAGGATGGCGCTGTCCGTGCTGCCGGCCAGCTTGGCAAAATCGATGTCCTCGATCACGTTATAAGAGTTGCTGGTGTAGGTCTGCTGGGCGGTGCTCGTCTCCAGAGAGGACGGCGTAAAGTAGGTGACCTCATCCTCTCCGCCAGAAACCATGTAATGAAGCTCCTGCACGGTGGTGGCAAGCATGCCGACCTTTTTGTAGCTGCTGTCGGTGGAGGTATTCACATTGGCAAGGGTCTTGTAGACGGAAAAGGGCTTGTTGCGTCCGACGAACAAAAGCCCCGCAGTCACCAGCAGCAGCACGAGCAGCGCTGCAAAGGATGCCTGCGCCTGCTTCCAGCGCAGGCGCTGCTTGAGCGCCGGGACCTTGCGCAGCACAAGGCAGAGAATCGCTGCGAGCAGCGGCAACAGCAGAAGAAGGATGCGCGGCAGGTTCCTGATGATGCCGTAGACGAGCTGGGAATTGAAGTTGGTGATCACGTTCTCACCCATGCTGACCTGACTGATGGGCATGAAATTGCCGAAGATGCACTGGTAGACCAGCTGCACCTCTGCAAAGAGCACCACGAGCAAGACAAAGAGCGAGCCGACGATCTGACGCAGGATGCGCGGCAGGTACGAGGTGAGAAGCGAGAAGAGGATGCCGCCGATCAGCGCAAACAGAATCGGATAGATAATCTGCCGGTCGACCTTGTGATAAACGCACAGGTGCAGGCACAGCTCGACATAGACGCAGGTGAAGCAGAACAGCAGCAGGTCGGCAGCCCATGTCTTCCAAAGGCTGCGGTGCGGGGGCTGCGCGGCTGCAGAAGGTTCAGATGTATCATGGTCGGAGACCTGATCAGATATCTGCTCGGTATTCTCTGCCAAAGTGTCGTTGGGTTTCAGTTTCGTATTCATAAGATATTCTCCTGCTGAGAGCTTTTTTTCAAAAGAAAAGGATAGCTTGCGAAATTTGTCGAAATATCGACATGGAGCATATCATAGAGCAAATGATCGCAAAAGGCAATCATTCTTGTAAAAAAATTAAAAAAACCTTTACAAATTCCGCGGCAGAAAGTGCCCGCCTGTGCGCTTATATGACGAAAAGACGGCAAGATCCGCTCGTTTTGCTTGACTTTGGTAAAATTCTGTGATATCGTGCCGTGGAAACAGGTTACGGACCGAAAGGGATAACGACTGTGCTGAGCGGCACAGTCGTTATCTTTTTTTATGCCCATACCACAGGAGGAAAAGGCAGCTATGTATTTGATGATCGACAATTACGACTCATTCG
>OLGA01002239.1_pt1 | contig 14060 bp, 11 predicted proteins | sample 1604881 | NCBI WGS metagenome assembly OLGA01 (sample SAMEA3888896, study PRJEB22519) | human gut metagenome | biome: human gut; feature: human-associated habitat; material: faeces | place: Denmark | collected 2009
GCGCGATTGAGTTGGCTTCTCCTCCATGCTTTGCCCGCGTGTTTATCCTTTTGGCACTGCGACTTCCTCCCTTACCGCACGATTCGATAATAACGCCTCGATGTCAGCAAATACATCAGCGCATAAATCACCGCAAACACCACATAGCATCCAATCCCGATTCCATAAAACAGCGAGTCATTATGCAATCCAAATGCCCCTAAAATCAGCCGAATCATCGGCATCGCAAACAGCATATGCAGCCCCGCCATCAGCAGCGGCGCAAAGAACACCGTCAGCACCTGCGAATTGACGCTCCGGCGGATTTCCGCATCCGTCAACCCCACTTTCCGCATCACGGCAAAGCGCTCCGCATCCTCATAGCCCTCGCAGATCTGCTTGTAGTACATAATCAGCACTGCCGCAATGGAGAACAGCGGGCCCAGAACCATGCCAAGGAAGAAGAGACCGCCGAAGAAAGAAAGGTAATCCCTGCGGCAAAGCGCACGCGTATCCACATTCAGGGAAGACATGCCGTAAAAGTCTTTTCCCGTCGACTTTATTGCCTCCCAGCTTCGGCTGCGGAGCGTCTTGACCAATTTCTCCTGCGTGTCCGTGTCCGCCTCCGAATCCAAGTCGAAATGCAGCGCCAGACGATCCATCATCATTGCCTCGCCGCTCTTCTCTCCGACCAGCGCCGTTATTTCGCGGCGGAACGCTTCCGCATCGTTGGTGAAAACGACCAGGCAGCCCCATGCGCTTCGGTAATCCGCGCTGAGCAGCCGCTTCGGCAGCTCCTTTTCCGCATGAATCATGCGGTACGGCGCAGAGCCGTAAAAGGACATGCTGGAAAACGTTTCGTTGGTCTTGAACGACGCGTACAGCAATTCCCTGTCCGCCAGCGTCACCGTTTCGCCTGTCGCCTGCTCATAAACAGACAGCGGATATACGGTCAATTCCAAAACGTTCGCCTTGAGCGAATCTGCATCCGTGATAATGCCATAATCGCCGTTTTGCACCTTTCCCGTTGCCACCAGTGCGCGCTGGGATGTGATGTTTTCCGGCGTCAAGCCCATTTCCTCTGTCACGTCCAGCGCCATCTGCTGCATAGCGTCCAGTCGTTTCCAGTTCTCCTCGCCGTCGCGCGCCTCCAACCCTATCGTCAGGTTGATGTCCTGCGGGCAGATGGCGTCCACCATGCTGTCCGTTCCACCATACAGGCAAACCGTCGAAGTCAAAATGACCAGCACCATCGTGCAGAGAATGCAGATGGTCGCCATGCCCGCGCCGTTGCGCTTCATGCGGTACGCCATGGCGGATACGCTGATGAAGTGGCGCGTCTGATAATAGTAGCGTTTGTTCCTGCGCAGCATTCGGCACAGCGTTACCGACCCGGACACAAGCAGCAGGTATGTCGCCACAATCACCATCAGCACCGCGATGAAAAAGAATATCAGCGCTTCGAGAGGCGATTGGCTGACTGCCGCCACATAATACGCGCTTAGGAGAATCAGCAGCCCAATCAGCCCAAAGAACCAGTTCGCTTTCGGCGGCTTTTCCCCTGTGTTTTCGCTCTTGAGCAGCGCCACAGGGTTGCTCAGGCGCATCCGCCAGAGGTTCGCCAGCAGAATCAGCACATAGATGCCGCCGAACAGCAGCAGCACCCACGTCACGCCATCCGGATAGAACAGTTCCATCGGCACGGTGTAATCCGCATGCAGCAGGTTAATCAGCGCCATTTCAACCAGCCGGGAGAGGCTCAGCCCCAGCAGCAAACCGCCAGCGAATACCAGCAGCGCCGTCAGCAGCGTTTCCCACAGCATCACGCGAGCAATATTTCCTTTGCCCATGCCGAGGATATTGTACAGCCCGAACTCCTTCATGCGCCGCCGAATCAGGAATGAATTGCAGTAGTAGAGAAAAATCACCGAGAACACGCTGATGACGATTTTGCCCATTTGCAGCACCATCAGCGTCGTGCCGCCCATGCTGAGCGCGCCCATCAGCGCCGGCCGCGTCAGATAATTCATGATGTAGGACACGCCCACCATCAGGATGCCCATCAGCAGATATGGCAGATATGTTTCCGCGTTTTTGCGGATGCCCTGCCACGCCAGCTTGGGATAAAGCAGCGGTTTCTTCATGCCATTTCACCGTCCATTGCGTCCTTGCGCGTCATCACGGTCAGCGCGTCGCTGATTTTCTCGTAGAACTGTTCGTTCGTCATTTCGCCGCGGTAAAGCTGGTGATACACCTGCCCGTCACGGATGAAGAGGATGCGCCCCGCGCGGCTTGCCGCCTTCACCGAGTGCGTCACCATCAGCAGCGTCTGCCCAGTCTGGTTGATTTGCTGGAAGACGTCCAGCAGCGCGTCCGTTGCGCGGGAATCCAGCGCGCCGGTTGGTTCGTCCGCCAGAATCAGGCGTGGATGCGTAATCAGCGCCCGGCACACGGCGGCGCGCTGCTTCTGCCCGCCGGAGACTTCATAGGGGTACTTTTCCAGCAGGTTCGCAATCCGCAGCTGATTGGCAATCGGCAGCAGATTCGCCTCCATCTCGCGCCAGTTCATGCCTTGCAGCACCAGCGGCAGGAGAATATTGTCCTTGAGCGAAAAGGTGTCCAGCAGGTTGAAGTCCTGAAACACGAACCCCAGCTGATCGCGCCGGAATGCCGCCAGCTGACTTTCACGAATCGCGCTGATGTCCTTGCCGTCCAGCAGCACCGTGCCGCTCGTCGGGCGGTCAAGCGCCGCCAGTATGTTCAGCAGCGTCGTTTTGCCCGACCCCGATTCGCCCATAATGGCGACATACTCGCCCTCATCCACCGTGAAGGACACATCCGTCAGCGCTTGCACCTGATTGCCCCCGAACCGCGTCGCATACACCTTGCGAATATTCTTTGCTTCCAGCAATGCCATGATTCTTCCTCCTCAAAAGCCGCGCTATTTCCGCGGGTGAATTTCCTTTTGACACGTCTATTCTACCACGCGCCCGACCGCCCCGCCATCGAATCGGGTGACATTTTGCCCGTCCTGTGTGACATTTCTGTAAGATGGGGCAATTTTTCTTACAGCGAACATGCAATTCTCCAAAGAAAGAATTTTCCCATCCGGGAACAACCACCCAGCCGCTATCGTTTCTCTAAGTGCCGGGTGAATAACTTTCCCCGACACAAAACGCAATTGCGAAGGCATAAATTCCTGAACGACTTTTGAAAGGCAGGTACATAACCATGAAGAAGCTGATTTCCCTGTTCCTCGCCCTGATGATGGCAATCCTTGCAATCCCCGCGCTGGCGGAGGATGCCCAAGACCCCGATATGGCATTTGACCCCGATATTGACCCCGACTTTCTCGTCGGCGCATGGGAAAGCTGGACAGGCAATCCGCTGGAAATCCCCGACGACGTGAAGGCGGCGTTCGAGAAGGCAATGGAAGGTCTGGTCGGCTGCACCTATGAGCCGATTGCGATTCTGGGTTCGCAGGTCGTTTCCGGCATGAACTACTGCCTGCTCTGCAAGACCACCGTTGTCACGCCCGATGCGCCTGTGTCCTACACACTGGTGTACATCTACGAAGCGCTGGACGGCACGGCGGAAATCCTGAGCATTCAGGATGTTGTGTTCGACGCATTTCCGGCGGAAAACGGCTAATCTCCCCCACAAAAACACGCGGCATGGAACGTAATTGCTCCATGCCGCGCTTATTATATCGAAAATTAAGAATTGCGGGAGTAGTTCGGGGCTTCCTTGGTGATGGAGATGTCGTGCGGATGGCTTTCCGCCAGACCCGCGCCGGTAATCTTGATGAACTCGCTGTTCTTGCGCAGGTCGTCGATGTTCTTCGCACCGCAGTAGCCCATGCCGGAGCGGATGCCGCCAACCATCTGGAAGATGGTGTCCGCCAGAATTCCCTTATACGGCACACGGCCTTCAACACCTTCGGGCACGAGCTTCTTTGCGTCCTCCTGGAAGTAGCGGTCTTTCGAACCGTGCTCCATCGCGCCCAGAGAACCCATGCCGCGGTACACCTTGTAGGAACGGCCCTGATAGATTTCGGTCGCGCCGGGAGCCTCGTCCGTGCCCGCGAGCATACTGCCGAGCATGACGCAGGAGCCGCCCGCAGCCAGTGCCTTCACGATGTCGCCGGAATACTTGATGCCGCCGTCAGCAATGACGCGGATGCCGTGCTTATCAGCTTCTTCCGCGCAGTCCGCCACCGCCGTCACCTGCGGCACGCCGATGCCTGCCACAACACGGGTCGTGCAGATAGAGCCCGGCCCAATGCCGACCTTCACGCAGTCAACGCCCGCGGAGATCAGGTCATGGGTTGCCGCCGCCGTCGCCACATTGCCCGCGAACAGCTGAATATCCGGGAAGCGCTTGCGGATGGCTTCCACCTGACGCAGCACGCCGACGGAATGGCCATGCGCCGTATCGATGGAAATCACGTCCACTTTCGCGTCCAGCAACGCTTCGATGCGATCGAACACATCGTGCGTCACGCCGACCGCCGCGCCGCAGAGCAGACGACCCTTGGCGTCCTTGGCGGAATTCGGGTACTTCGTGGACTTTTCAATGTCCTTGATGGTAATCAGACCGCGCAGCATACCGTTTTCATCCACAATCGGCAGCTTCTCGATGCGGTGCTTCGCCAGAATCTGCTTCGCCTGCTCAAGCGACGTGCCGACGGGCGCGGTGATGAGGTTTTCGCTGGTCATGACTTCGCTGATTTTGCGGCTGTAATCCGTTTCAAAGCGAAGGTCGCGGTTGGTCAGGATACCGACAAGCTTGCCGTCGCGGGTAATCGGCACGCCGCTGATGCGATAGCGCGCCATCAGGTTTTCCGCGTCCTGAATCAGGTGATCGGGAGAGAGGAAGAAGGGGTCGGTGATAACGCCGTGCTCAGAGCGCTTCACCTTATCAACCTGCGCTGCCTGTTCTGCAATGGACATGTTCTTGTGGATGATGCCCAAACCGCCTTCGCGTGCCATTGCAATGGCCATGCGGGAATCCGTTACCGTGTCCATTGCGGCAGACATCAGCGGAATGTTCAGCTTAATCACAGGGGTGAGCTGAATCGAAAGATCGACTTCCTTGGGCAGCACTTCACTGCGGGCCGGAACCAGCAGCACATCATCGAACGTAAGACCTTCCCGAACAACCTTTTGCAGCATGGGCGAAAATCCTCCTCGTAATGCGTCTTTTTTTGCCGAAACTGGAACCTTCCAGCCTCAGTTTGCCGTAGGTTATCGGTTATTGTAACAAACTTCAGCCCCTTTGTCAATGGCTTTCCCGGCGAAATTTCGCCCTGCAGAGGGGCGGAGCAATGCTTTCCTTCGCTTGTCCTGCAGGGTTCCTTCCTCTTTATGCTTTTGTCCTTTCATCACGCTTTTCTGCCGTTTCTCCCTTTTTCTCCTTTGGCACGGGGAGCAGCAGCCGCAATTCAAACCATCCATCCTTCGTATCAATTGTCGCCGACCCGCCGTAGCTGTTAGCAATGCTCTGGATGCTCTTCAGCCCATAGCCGTGGTAGCGCGCGTCTCGCTTGGTTGTTGTCGGCATACCGTCCACAAAGCGCAGCTCGCCGCTGTAACAGTTCTCCACGCGAATGCGCAGAAAGTCCTTCTGGCGCATGGCGGAAACGTGAATCAGGCGCTGCTCCGGGTTCGGGAGTTTCTTCACGCTTTCGATTGCGTTGTCCAGCGCATTGCCAAACAGGGCGCTGATGTCCATCGGGTTCATGAAATCCAGCGCCTGTCCGTCGGCGACGCAGGTTAGGCTGATGCCTTCGCTCTGGCATTGGATGGTCTTTGCGGTCAGAATCGTGTCCAGCACGCGATTGCCGGTCTTGTTCTGCGCCTCGTAGGTGCGAATCTGCTGCTCCATCTGGTCGAGGTACTCCGTGCGCTCGGCGGCGGAGGCGGCGCGCAGCAGCTGAATATGGTGCTTCAGGTCATGATACTTCTGGTTGACCAAGGCAATGGATTCTTCTGAAATGCGGTAACTCTCGTACTGCATGTGCAGCAGCGCCTGCAAATGCTCCATTTCACGCTCTGTGCTGATTTCCAGAATGACGACGTGATAGGCGAACAGCATCGCGACGCCGCCGAGGTCAACGGTGGTGCGGATGATATAGATTTCCGCCGTGAACTGGCTGGAAAAGGGCGTTCCGGTGAAGGCAAAGCTGATGTTGCTGACGGAAAAGACGGCAATCGCAAGGACGGCAGCGGTGAACAGTTCCCGCACGGTAATTTTGATGAGCTTTGAGCCGTCGCGGTATTTCCGTTCCAGCAGAAACATGGTGTAGAGGATGATGGCGTGGACAGCGGCAAAAACGAGTATCGTTGTCCAAACTGTGAGCGGCAGCCCCGGCACCGTCACGAAGAAATAGAACAGATACCACGCCAGCGACGCGGAAAATTCGCCCAAGATGAATGCGCGGGCGCAATAGTAGCCCGCGTTCGCCCATGGCATGTGCGTTGCAATGCGGATATAGAAAAAAATCAGTGCGACTGTCACGCCCATGCAGGGGAAAAAGCCAATCGCGGAAACACCGTCCGTCAGCGTCATGAAACCGGCAATCAGGGCAAGAAATCCAGCGCTGATGCCGAATTTCCTGCCCTTGCTGAATGGGCTGCCATATAATTGAATGTAGAAGGTACTGCTCAGCCAGTACGCCAGCGCATAGAGCAGACCCGGCGTATGCGACAAATCGACGTGCATCATTTGCCTACCTCGTTGATGTAGTTGTTCAGGGCGTCCAGAAACGCCTTTTTCTTCGGGCGGCTGACCTGAATCTGATCGCCGTCCACGTCCGCGCAGTTTTCGTTCACACCGTTGACGTGCTCCAGATTGACCAGATAGCACTTGTTGCAGCGGAAGAAGTGGTATGCCGTCAGCGCTTCCTCCAGTTCGGACAGAACGCCCTTTGCCTCCAGCGTTTCGCCGTCCAGATGGTAAATCAAACTGTGATTGACGACCTCGATATAGCGAATCTGGGAGATATCCAGCTTGCGCATTCCGCCTTGGAAGGGAACGGAGATGAATTTGCGCGTGCGGTGCTTCATGCGCTCCAAGGCGCGCTGCATCCGCTGCGAAAAAGCGAAGTAACTCACGGGCTTGAGCACATAATCCAGCGCATCCACCGTGTAACCCTTCATGACGTACTGCGGCGTGCTGGTAATAAAGAGGATAACGACCTCCTTGTCCACCTTGCGAATTTCGCTGGCAGCTTCCATGCCGTCCATGTAGCGCATCAGGATGTCCATGAGGATGATATCGTAATTGCCGCGGTAGTCCTCGACGATTTCCGCGCCGTCCGGAAAGATGGAGACGTGAATCTTCTCGTTAATCTCCTGCGAAAACCGTTCCAGATATTCTGTCAGTGTGCGCTGACTGCTTTCCTCGTCTTCAACCAGTGCTACGCGAATCATCGGGCCGACCTCCTTTGCAAACAGCTTGGTTTCCAATAGTATAGCAAATCTCTTGCGCAAAAGGAAGCCTTTTCGCACGGAAAAAGCAGGCGAAATGCCTGTAATGTTTTGCACATTGTGGATATGCACAAAACCAGCCTGCGAAATCTGGGAGAATTACTGTATAAAATCCACACACGCCAAAATAAAGACAGTTTGCGCCGAAAATGTGCTGCGTGATTTTTTTCTGCTATACTAAAATCAATCTCAAGCCTTGGTGAAAGGAAGGAAACACATGAAGGCGAAGAAATTTACCCCTGCAATGAGAGGCCTTGCGGCACTCATGACCTGCCTGATGGTTCTCTCCATCGTCGGCACGGGTGTGGCAAACACCTACCGCGGCGCACTGGACGATACCTTGGGTACGGAAAGCTATGTGACCATCAATGACGACAGCGCGGCGCGCTTCAAGACCGACTACGCGACCATCGAAGACATGGCGGCGGCGGCGCGCGACATCGCCATCCGTGAAGGCGAAGAAGGTACGGTCGTCATGAAGAACGACAACGGCGTTCTTCCGCTGAAAGCGAACGCGAACGTTGCCTTGTTCGGTCTGGCGGCGTATAATGTCTATGGGCCGAAGGGCGGCAACGCGGACGCGGCATCGCTGGCGGATGCGCTGGCAGGTGCAGGCCTCAACGTCAATGAGACGCTGAAGGACTACTACATGACCAACATCATCAACATGCACACCGAGATGCGCGCCAACCGCTGGACGGGCAAGGAAGTTCCCACCACGGTGTATGACCACATGTACGTCAGCGCGCCGGGTGACTGGACGACCTACCAGATTGCGGAAGTGCCGCCGGCGGAGTTCGAAGCGCTGGGCGTTCCGGCAAACTGGAAGGAAGCTATCGCCAAGGACAGCATCGGCATCTGCGTGTTTGCGCGCGGCGCCGGCGAGGGCAATACCTACAAGCCGGGCTCTGCGCTCAACTACGCGGGTGAAGCAACCGGCGAAGACCCGCTGAAGCTTTCTGCCGATGAGCTGGCGGTTGTCGAGGCGGCGAAGGAAACCTGCTCCAAGGTCATCGTGCTGCTGAACACCGGCAACAACATGATGATTGCCGACATCGCCGAGGGCGGCTCGCACGAGGTGGACGGCATCTGCTACATCGGCTGCCCGAACGACTACCAGACCATCGGCATCGCGAACGTGCTGACCGGCAAGGTCAACGCGACGGGCGCGCTGGCAAGCGCTTTCGTGCGCGACCACCAGTCCATCCCGGCGGTGCAGAACGTCGGCGGCGACTACTTCGCGGATTACGAAATCGTCTGCCGTAATGACGACCCGCGTTATCCCGGCAAGGAAATCGGCAATATCGGCACGGGTTCCTTCGGCGGTGCGGATACCTACAACGGCGGCATGTACATCGTCGAGGCGGAAGGTATCTACGTCGGCTACAAGTACTACGAAACCCGTTACTTTGACGCCGTCATGGGTCAGGGCAACGCAAACAGCGCGGCCGGCGCAACGCAGGGCAGCGCGTGGAATTACTCCGACGAAATGCTCTACACCTTTGGTCATGGCCTGAGCTACCTTGATTACACCCAGACCATCAAGAGCGTGACGGTTGACCGCAGCGTGAACGGCAACATCACCGCCGTCATCGAAGTGAAGAACAACTCCAATCAGGACGGCAAATTCCTCACCCAGCTGTATGTGCAGCAGCCCTACACCGACTATGACCGCACGAATCTGGTTGAAAAGTCCGCGGTCATGTTCCTGAACTCTGCCAAGGTGGACGTCGCCGCCGGCAAGAGCAAGGAAGTTACCATTACTATTCCCACCAAGTATCTGGCAAGCTACGACGCGAACAACGCCAAGACCTACATCCTCGATGCAGGCGACTACTACTTCACGGCAGCAGCCGGCGCGCATGAGGCGGTCAACAACATTCTGGCGGCGCAGGGCAAGACCACGGCCGACGGCATGGATGCGGCGGGCAGCAAGGCTGTCGTGAGCTGGAAGCTCGATCAGCTGGACAACACCACCTTTGCCATTGCCAACAACACGACCGTTACCAACGTGGCGGACGATGCTGATCTGAACTACTGGCTGCCCGGCACGGTCACTTACCTGACCCGTCAGGACTGGAACACCTTCCCGATCAACTACAACAAGCTGAACCTCAAGATTGCTGACAGCCCGAAGAAGGATCAGTGGATTGCCGAAATGCGCGGCGAAACCTACACCATCTCCGACACGGGCGCGGCGGCGGAAGCTGTCCCCGGTCCGAAATTCACGGCATCCGAAATCGGCGCGGAACAGCTGAACAACATCAATGACCCCTACTGGGACAAGCTGGTTCATGCCATCACCATCGACGAAGCGGTCGGCGCAGTTATCCACGGCGGCAGCCGCTCCGATACCCTGACCAACATCGACAACCCCGTCGTCATCCAGAACGAAGGCCCGACCGGCATCAGTGCTGGCTACACCGACGAGGCGACTGGCAAGACCTACAAGTTCAATGTCAACTCCCAGACGCTGCTGGGCTGCTCCTTCAACCCGGAACTGGCGTATCAGTGGGGCTTGGTTGAGGGCAACTCCTGCCTGTGGGTTGAACGCTACGACCTGTGGGGCAGCGGTCTGACGCTGAACCGCACGCCGTACAACGGCCGCAACTACGAGTACATCTCCGAAGACCCGATGCTGACCAACGTCATCGGCCGTGAAGTGATTCAGGGCTGCTCCGACAAGGGCATCATCAACGGCCCGAAGCACATGGGCTTCAACGATCAGGAACACAACCGCGCTGGCATCTCCGCGTACATGACCGAGCAGAAGTTCCGTGAAACCGATCTGCGCGGCTTCGAGGGCGCGCTGAGCGATGCGTTCGGCATGGGCGTCATGATTGCCTTCAACCGCATCGGCGCAACGAACGCTTCCCACCATGTGGGCATGATTCAGAAGATTGTCCGTGGTGAATGGGGCTTCAAGGGTCTGATTTCCACCGACATGATGAACAACTACCTGTACTTCAACGCCGAATCCATGGTCATGGCAGGCATCACGCAGGTTGCTGACTTCGCGGCGGACAACAGCCACATCAACCTTGGCGAAGGCGGCGTGGACGCAGTTTGGCCGCACATCTCCCTCGAAACGGTGTCGAAGGACTCGAACCTCGTCGAGCAGGCGCGTGAAAACCTGAAGTACCAGCTCTACATCTTCGCCAACAGCGCGATTCTGAACATCTCCACCCAGCGCGTGAACACCTGGTGGGATACCGCGCTGACCGTCACCACCTACGCCAGCAGCATTCTGGCTGTCCTGTTCTTCCTCGCGTGGGTTGTGCTGACGCTCCTGCCGGAAAAGAAGCCTGTCGTTGTGCGCGTTGAGAACAAGCGTTAAGGACAAGGAGGAATAAACATGAACGCCACGAAAAAACTCTCTGCCGGCGCTTGGCTCTCCATCGTCACTTGTGTCCTGAGCCTTGCCGCGCTGGTTGCGTATCTGATTAACACGTCCGCTGCCGGCTACTTCCAGAATGCCACGGTGTCGAACCTTGTGCTGATGGTCGTGGGCGCGGCTGTGCTGGAGGCGGCTGCGGTCGTCTTGAGCATGGTCAAGGGCGCGAAGAAGGTTGTAGACCTGCTGACGGGCCTGTGCCAGATTGCGGCTCCCGCGCTGCTGGCGCTTGCCTTCATCAATCTGGTGTCTGCCCGCGTCGAAGGGTTCGCCTTCATTTACTTCTCCAACGCGGATGTGCTGCTTGAAGTGCAGACGGCGGCGAATATGTCCTCCGCCACCTGCGCGATTGTGAATCTGGTGCTGCTGGCCGTTTCCAGCATCGCCGGTGTCGTCAGCGCGTTCTTCACCCTGAAGAAGTAATCGAACTTGCGGCGGTCAGGGGAATCTCGACGATTCTCTTGACCGCCGTTTTCAATCTCATTCGGCAGGTGGTAAACATGTTTCAGATTCAATCGTTTACTTGCGAGGGCTTGCGCGACCATCTGGTGACCGACTGCGCCGCCCCGACGTTTGCCTATTTCGTCTCATCCGACCGCGCGGGCGCATCCGTTCAGTCCGCTGAACTGACGGTAAACGGCTGGACAATCCGCAATCCCGACCAGTGCGGAACACGCTATGCCGGGCAGCCGCTCAAGCCCTTCACGACGTATACCGCGACGCTTACCGTCACGTCGGACAGCGGCGAAACAGATACTGCCCGCCTGACCTTCGAGACGGGACGCATGGATACGCCGTGGCAGGGCAAGTGGATTACCGACGGCGCGTATGTGTTCAAGGAAAAGAAGGTTTCGCCCGTGCCGATGGTGTTCCGCAAGGCGCTGCCGCTTCGGGGCGAAATCGCGCAGGCGAAGCTGTACGCCACGGCAATGGGCATCTACGAGCTGAACATTGACGGGCAGAAGGTCGGCGAGCGGTATTTCGCGCCCGGTTTCACGTCCTACGCGCATCAGCTGATGTACCAGACGTATGACGTGACGGACATGCTGCATTCAGGCAGCTGCATCACCGCGACGGTCGCGGGCGGCTGGGCGGTCGGGTCGTTCGTGTTCACGCGCGTCAATCGCGTGACGGCAGACCGTCAGGCGCTGCTGGCGGAGCTGCGGATTACCTACCGCGACGGCAGGACGGAGGTCATCGGCACAGACGAAAGCTGGCAGGTGACAGAGGACGGCCCTGTCCGCATGGCGGATTTCTACGACGGCGAAACGTATGACGCAACCACGGAGCTGGACAAGGCGAATTGGCGGAGCGCCGTACAGGAGCGTCTGCGCGTGAAGCCGAAGCTGATGGCGGATTACGGCGCGGACGTGAAGGAACACGAGACGTTCGCTCCCGTATCCTGCAAGAAGTTAGGCAATGCGCTGATTTACGATTTCGGGCAGAATTTCGCAGGTGTGGTGCGCCTGACGGTCACGGGAAAACGCGGGCAGAAGATTACCATCCGCCACAGCGAAGTGCTGAACCCTGACGGCACGCTGAACACGGCGTTCCTGCGCACGGCGAAAGCGACGGCGACGTACATCTGCAAGGACGGCAAGCAGACGTGGTCGCCGAGGCTGACGTACATGGGCTTCCGCTACATCAGCGTCGAGGGCGTGCGGGAAGAAGACGTGCAGGTGACGGGCGTCATGCTGTACTCTGACATTCAGCAGACGGGTTCGTTCCGCTGCTCGAACGAGATGCTCAACCGCCTGCAGGAGAACATCGTCCGCAGTGCGAAGTCAAACTTCATGGATATTCCCACCGACTGCCCGCAGCGCGACGAGCGCATGGGCTGGACGGGCGATATTGCCGTGTTTGCGCCGACGGCGGTGTTCAATTTCGACATGAACCGCTTCTTGGACAAGTGGCTTCTGGATGTGCAGGCGGAACAGCTGCCGACGGGCGGTCTGCCGAACACGGTGCCTGTGCAGGGCTACGGCTTCCCCGCGACGATGCCGAAAATGGCGGTCGCTTGGTGGGTGCGTCCTCGTGCCGTGGGCGCAGTATATGGCGCAGGGCGATGTGGGCGTGCTGCGCCGGATGTATCCGACGATGAAGAAGTACGTCAACGCCTGCCGCTTCTGGTGCGGCTTCGGCTTCGGCAAGCACCGTTATCTCTGGGAAATGCCCGGCACGCTGGGTTTCGGCGACTGGGTTGCGCCGGACGTGCCGCAAATGAGCCAGTGGCAGGGACGCATCAAGTGGACAGGCACGGCGTCGCTGCGCAACACAAGCGCGCTGCTGGCGAAAATCGCGGATATTCTGGGCGAAACGCAGGACGCGAAGCACTACCGGGCATTGTCCGAAAAGACGGCGGATGCGTACTGCTCGATTCTCACGGACGGCAACGGCAAGCTGCTGGAGGAGTTCCAGACCGCTTACGTCCTGCCCATCTACCTGAATATGTTCCCCACGCAGCAGATTCGGGAAAAAGCCGCTGCGAACCTCGCCGCGCTGGCGAAGCGCAACGACTGGTGCATCGGCACGGGCTTCCCCGGCACGCCGTACATCCTCTTCGCGCTGTGCGACAACGGGCAGGTGGATGCCGCATACCATATGCTGCTGAACACGAAATGCCCCTCGTGGCTCTACGAAGTCAAGGCAGGCGCGACGACGATTTGGGAACGCTGGGACGGCTTGGACGAGAACGGCGTCTGCCCGATTGGTGACGACGGCACGGACAAGATGATTTCCTACAACCACTACGCATCCGGCGCGGTCGGCGACTTCCTGTACCGCCGAATTGCGGGCATTGAGCCGACAGAAGCCGGCTACAAGGCTTTCCGTGTCAAGCCGATTCTGGGCGGCGGGCTGACGAGCGCCTTCGCGAAGGTACGCACCCCCTACGGCGACGCAAGTGTACAGTGGGAAATGGCGGCGGACACCTTCACCGTGACGGTATGCGTCCCGGTCGGCACGCGCTGCGAACTGACGCTGCCGAACGGCACGAGCCAAATACTGGCGAGCGGCACGCGCACGGCGACGTGCAGCATCCGCTGATTTGGTCAAAATATCACCGTGCCCGAAATGCCCTGAAAGCGGGGAATTTCGGGCACTTTATACTATTTCCAAATTCACCTGCGCCATCTGCTTGCGCCTTTTCCGCTCTGGCGTCCGGTCGTTCCATTTAGCGTAGCGCTGCTACGCTGCAT
>OLGA01002247.1_pt1 | contig 14036 bp, 10 predicted proteins | sample 1604881 | NCBI WGS metagenome assembly OLGA01 (sample SAMEA3888896, study PRJEB22519) | human gut metagenome | biome: human gut; feature: human-associated habitat; material: faeces | place: Denmark | collected 2009
GAAAAACTCCGTGGAGCTGTTCCGCTCTCTGGACATCCCCGTGCGCCAGCTGGAGTGCTGCTCCGGCGACCTGGCCGACCTGAAAGTGAAATCCGTAGACGTGGAAGCCTGGTCCCCCCGTCAGAAGAAGTACTTCGAGGTGGGCAGCTGCTCCAATCTGGGCGACGCTCAGGCCCGCCGCCTGAAGATCCGTGTCAACGGAGAAAACGGCAAGTACTTCGCACATACCCTCAATAACACCGTGGTGGCTCCTCCCCGGATGCTCATTGCGTTTCTCGAAAACAATTTGAACGCCGACGGAACCGTCCGGATCCCGGAGGTTCTCCGTCCATACATGGGCGGCAAGGACAAGCTGGTTCCCACCAAGAAATAATTTTTAAGCGGAGGACATTCTCGTGGAAGGTGTATTTAGTAAAAAGACAAGTGTTCACTTCTACGACTGTGACCTCTACGGACGGATGAAGCTGACGGCGATCAACCAGACTCTGGCTGACATCGCCGATGAAGACTACGCCCAAAAGGGAATGTCCCACAGCTGGCTCTGGGAGCATGGCTTCGTGTTCCTGCTTTCCAAAGTCAGCGTTCGGTTCCAGCGCTTCCCCACTCCCCGTGAAGTCCTTACCGTCTCCACTTGGGAACGGGAGGTCAAGGGCGCTTCCTTCTTCCGTTCCTTTTCGATCCACGACGAGCAGGAAAATCTCGTCCTCACCGCCGACAGCGCATGGATGCTGGTCGACCCAAAAAACCGCCAGATCCTCCGCCCCTCGGCTTTCCCTTATGCCCACCCCACCTACCTCCCGGCGGATTGTCCCCCTTGCCGGAAGATCAAGTGGGAGGACGGCACACTGGCAGGCCGGCGCAAAGTGGTCTACTCCGATTTGGATGGAAACGGCCACGTTTATAATGCCGTCTATGCCGGCATTGCCTGCGATTTTCTGCCGCAGGAGACCCTAAAACGGGAGATCTCTGCTTATCAGGTAAACTTCGCCCATGAGGCAAAATTAGGGGACACGCTGGACATCTGGCTCCGGCAAAATGAGCAATCTTCGGTCATAAAAGGCACAGTTGGGGATCATGACAGCTTTTTATGCGTTTTGGAATATCGCCCGGATCGTGAAACCATCGGCCCGGAACGGTAAAAAAGTCATGTGAAGGGACCGCCCCGCAAGGAGCGGTCTTTTTCTGCTCAAAACAGTCTTTTGTATAGATACAGTTGTACGCAAAATCTAACATTCCCGTTTTTCCCTTCCACTCCTTCTCTTTCCTTCCACATCCCTCTGCGACCGCCCCCAAACGCCTCTTCTCCACCTCCGCAAAACGGCGCAGCGCATTTTGCTTTCCAAAGCCTTCCAATCAGCAATGAGAAGCCTGCAACTCCTCCACACGAAAGTGTTTCCGAAGTTTTTCTTCGGAGGTATGCTTCGGCTTGGGGTTTCTTGCCTTGACTGAAAGGTAAAAAAAGCCTTAAAAATTCTTCCGCACGTTACACAAACCTATCCCAAAACCAGTAGAGGTGTGCCTATTTGTACTATTTAATACAAATAATACAATTTGGAATATTCTCTTGCGAAAAATGGCGTTTCATGTTACACTGAAACCAAACCCATCCGACTTAAAGGAGGCTCCTATGCGCCCGACAAAATTTTCATTCCGACTGCTTTTTACTTCCGGATTGTTTTTGCTTTTCTGCACCTTTTTTGCCCTTCCCATTTCGGCCGCCAATGTTTCGTTGGAGGTGGATTCGGTGCTTCCTGCCGGGGAGAGCATTTTTGTCCGTTATACCGGCGCTTCTTCCAAAAGCTGGCTGGGCGTTGCGGCGGAAGGTGAAACGGAGCCTGTCCGTCTGGAACTGGACGGGCAGGCCTCCGGAGCCGTGGAGCTTCCCTGCCTTTCTGCCGGGACGTACCGTTTGAGCCTTTATCGTTACGGTACAGCGCCTGCTTATGAAACCACCGTTACCGTGACGGATTCCCCGGTCTATCTGAACACTGCTTCCGTTGGCTGGGGCGGTTCAACAGAACTGCATGTCCGGCGGGAAGAACGGAAGGAAGACGCATGGGTCGGCATCTTCCCCGCTGGAGCGGTTCCGGGAATGGATCCCTGCCCCACTTGGATCTACCTGCGGGATCTTCCGGAGTCCGGCTCGGTTTCCACTTCTGACTTTCAGGGGGATGTGCCTTTTGCGCTGCTCCCGAAGGGCGAGTATCAGCTCATACTTTTTGAGGACGGAGGCTATTCCCCCGAAGTATCCTGGACGTTCCAAATCGATACCGCCGATGCACCCAATCTGTTCCTTTTTGTCCCCAAAAATACCCCGAAAAACAGCGTGGACGGCACCTTATATATTACTTATGGTACAAATCCATCTAAATATTACTGGATTGCATGGGCGGATGACGCCGGCGTCTTGGAGGATTACACCCCTCTCGGAATGGTTTCCTCCGAAAGCGAACAGCTGGCCTTCTCCATGCCGGACCATGCCGCCGTCCCTCGGGAAGCGACCCGACTCGTTCTCTGCAAAGGCACGGAAAACTCCTTCCAGAAGCGGGAGATCGTCGCCTTCCTCCCTGTGTCCCCTGTGTTGGAAACGCCTTTGCTGTCCTTTGCCGTTGTTTCCGACATCCATGTCTCCGAGAACTACTCCTATGTCTATAACCGGAACTATACCCGGATGGTTCGGGATGTGATCCGGTCCATGCCGGATGCGCAGGTACTGATGATCGACGGGGACGTGACCAATAACGGGAAGCCCGCCGAATTCAAGATCTTGGGCCGCCTTTTGTCCCAGTTTCAGGATCAGATCCCTCAGTATCTGCTGCTGGGGAATCACGATCTGGCGCTGAACCGGGGCGAGTGGGGCGCCCAGCTTTATAACTTCTTAAGCTATACAAAGATGCCCGGCGTTTACTACGATTTCTGGCTGGGCGGGATCCGCTTCCTTTGCTTGGGCTCTCAGGAAAGCGTGAAAACGGATGATGTTTCTGCTTCCCTTCTGGAGGATCAGCTGGAGTGGCTTTCCGAAAAGCTGGAGGGTGCCCAGGATGCCGATCCGGACGCCCCTATCTTCGTTTTTCTCCACCAGCCCCTTCAGAATACGGTCACAGGCAGTGAGGACAGCGCCATTCTTCAGAATGATCAGCTGGCTGAGATTTTAAGCCGCTATCCGCAGGCTATTCTTTTCACCGGCCACACCCACGCCGCTCTGGATGCGGAAAAAGTCCTTTGGGACGGCGGGAAGGATCGCTTCAGCGCCGTCCACAGCGGCAGCGTCAGCTCTCTCTGGGACTTTTCCGAAGAGTCCGCTGCCGGTGGCCCGGATACCGGAGCCAAGGGAATTATGGAAGGCAGCCAGGGCTTAAAGATCGAGGTTTACGACGGATATATCCGGATCCGCAGCCGGGATTTTTCCTCCGGGAAATGGATGGGCGATGCCGAACGGATCCTCTGGTATCGATGAAGGCAGAAAATGCTTTGCCGTCTGTTCCTATACGCAGCGGTATTTGCGCTAAACGGACGAAGAATAGGAGTTTTTATGGGAATGCAGCTGCTTTGCGGCTATCCGGATACGCCGGATAAGAATCCGAACCATGCAATGTTCCGGCTTCCGAACGGATTGAAGGTGCGGCCGATCCAAATTTGCGGAGGAACGCCCGGGAAGGCGGCCACGGTGACGGTTTTTGCGGACGTTCACCTGAATTTCTGCGATGAAACGGATCGGGAGGAGGCGAACCCTTCCATCCTGAGTACACGGGAGCACCGGAAATGGATGGCGGACGGTGCGGCTGTTCCCGCTTTGCGGAACGCTATGGATCTTGCTGCCGACTCCGATCAGACGGTGCTCATCGGTGACGTTCTGGACTATCTTTCCCACGGCGCCATCCGGCTGATGCAAAAGGAGATTCTGGATAGGGATCCTTCCGTCTGCATGGCGATAGGCGGTCACGAGCTGACCCGGGTGATGCAGGGAAAAGTGCCGGATCCCACTTCCCTTGCCTCCCGGTATGAGGTGCTCCGAGCGGTCTGGCCCAACGACTTGCATTACCATTCCCGGTACCTTCGGAATGCTGCAGGGCAGAAGAAAGCCCGGCTGGTTTTGCTGGACAACCACACGGATCAGTACGGCGCCGATCTGCTTGCCCCTTTCCGGGAGGATCTGGCCCTCTGCCGGGAAGAGGGGCTTCCTCTGCTGCTTTTCCAGCACGATCCCATTTATACGAACCAGGGGGAAACGGCTGCCGCCGACTGGTTCTATGAGCCGGGGGACGTTTCTGAAATGCCGTGGAATTTATGGGAAAACGGAGCCGGCGGGAAGCATTCTACGGAAGAAACGAAAGCGCTTTACCGCCTCATCGTGGAAAACGGAGACGTGATCCGGGGGATTTTCTGCGGGCACATCCACAATCACTGTTATACGGAAGTTCTGGCTTCCGATCCGATGGGGAACCCCGCTCCCATTCCTCAGTACATCGTCACCGCCAACGCTTACCATCAGGGCTGCGTTCTGCAGATCACCGTGGAATAAAAGAAGAAGCCGCCCTCTGAGTGAAAACAGAAAGCGGCTTTGTTATATTTTTGTGATTTTAAACGATATGTATTAGCCTTGTCCCCGGATATAGGCGCTCAGGATGGCAGCATAGCTTAAGTACGGGATAGGCTTTCCTTCCGGATTGCCGGAGCCGAAAGCGTAGCTCTTGCCGTGGGTCAGCTGCTGCAGACCGGTGCAGTAGTCTAAAATATCCCGGGGCTTCTGTCGGATGAGCCAGGAGAAGCGGGTGTCCCCCAGCAGCGCCCAGCGGTCGTTCCACTGCTTCCAGAGAAGCTCCACCGGCCGGTTCCGGGCTTCGGTCAGGTGGATTCCGTCGAAGCTGCAGCCGGTCAGCTCGGAAAGAGGAATGGGCGTTTTTGAATCGTCCGCCCAGATGCAGGGCTTTCCCTGCCGATGGACGGCGGCTGCTAATTGCCGGTAATTTTCCGGCGTTCCACATGGAACATTCCGAAGGATCACGGCGCAGACCGCCTCTTCTTTTGCCAGAGCCTCGTAAGGCGCTGGGTCGAAAACCGGGACGGAAAGCCCTGCCGCCAGCTTCATCCCCTCCCGGAGCCGAAGCCCTTTCAGGGCGGGAAAGCCGTCTTCAAACGAAAGCTGCACCACAGCGCAGTCAAAGCCGGATACCGCCGCTGCGTCTGCAAGGGTCTGCACCCGGGCGTTTTCCGTGGCCCAGAGGGTGTCCCCTCTCCGCCAAACCAGCTGTTCCGCCAGCTCCCGATTCAGGGCATACTCGAAAAAGACCGCCCGTCCCGGTTTTTCGTGGGACAGGACCCGAAGAAATTCCCGATAGTCCGCCATAACTCCTCCGTTACAGGCAGAGCCGGTAGATGTCCAGCATCTCTTTTTTGCCCAGCTCGATATAGTCCGGCAGGGTGCGCTTGCCGAAGAAGGTGCATTTTTCCGCCATTTCGTCGAAGCGGGAATCGTCGATGGAAAGCTCCGAGAGCCGGACCGGCATCCCGATGGAACGGAAGTAGGCTTCCGCCGCTTCGATCCCGGCAAGAGCCGTCCGTTCCGGGTGCTCAAAGTCCATGGGGATGCCCCAGACATTTGCGGCGTACCGGGCGAAGCGGGGGACGTTGTATTGGTAGATGTATTTTGCCCACGCCGGGAAGATCACCGATAATCCTGCCCCATGGGCCACCCGGTCGTAAGCGCCGGACAGCTCATGCTCCAGCTGGTGGCAGCGCATGACGAAATTTTTCCCGCAGCCGGTGAGGCCGTTGTGGGAAAGGCTCCCCGCCCACATCAGGGCGGCACGGGCCTCATAGTCCTCCGGATCTGCAATGGCACGCTTTCCGGCTTCCGCTACGGTCCTTAAAAGCCCCTCGTCCAGATTGTCGGTCAGGGGGGTGTCGCCGTTTAAGGAGAAGTAGCGCTCCAGGGTGTGCATCATGATGTCCACGATGCCGCAGCCGGTCTGGAACTTGCCGACGGTGAAGGTGAGCTCCGGGTTCAGAATGGAGAAGAGCGGGCGGTTGCAGGGGGCGTTGAAGCCCCGTTTCAGCCAATTTTCCTCGTTGGTCAGGACGCAGGAATCGCTCATCTCGCTGCCGGAAGCGGCGAGGGTGAGGATTGTCCCGACAGGAAGGGCTTTTTCCGGGATCCGCTTTTTCGTGGAGAACTCCCACGGGTCGCAGTTGTAGTAGGCGCTGGCTGCCGCCGCCTTGGAGGAGTCAAGGACGCTTCCGCCGCCTACGGCAAGGATCAGGTCGACCTTTTCCTCCCGCGCCAATTTTGCGGCTTTCCGGGCCAGGCTCACCTTGGGGTTTGCTTCCACGCCGCCCAACTCCACGAAGGAGATACCGGCGTCCTTCAAAGAGGCGACTACCGTGTCATAAAGTCCGGAGCGTTTGATGCTTCCGGAGCCGTAGTGGAAGAGAACCTTGGAAAACCCGTAGGAACGGAGGATCTCCCCTACTTTTTTCTCCCCGCCCCGGCCGAAAAAGACCTTGGTGGGAGTATGAAAGACGAAATCATTCATGAAATGACCTCCTTTATACTTTTGCCTGTTCATTGAAGTCTTTTTGAATAGCCTGCAGGGTGCTCATGATCTCCCGCAGGCAGCTTAAAGAATCCTGCCCCTTCAGCTTGACGGCAAGATAAGGGGAGGAGCCGGCGTTGATCGTGACCCGCCCCTTCATCCGGGCGGCCAGGGCGCCTGCCAGATTCAGATCCAGCCGCTCCGGGATCAGGTGGAGGGCGTCGGATTTCTGGTTGATCTCCTTGAAGCCGAACTGGGCGGCGGTGTTCCGGAGGAGGGCTACGTCGATGAGCCCCTTTACCGACTGGGGCGGTTCCCCGAACCGGTCGATCAGCTCGTCGATGAGATCGGAGCTGTCCTCCTCGGTTTTGATGGAAGCGATTTTCCGGTAAACGTCGATGCGCTGGGACAGGTTTTCGATGTAGTCCTCCGGGATGTGGGCTTCCAGCTGCATATCCACCAGGCATTCGGCGGTGGCGAGGGTGTCCGGGGTTTTCCCCTGTTTTTCCGCCACGGCTTCGGATAAGAGCCGCAGGTACATATCGTAACCCACCGCTTCCATATGGCCGTGCTGCCGGGTGCCTAAGATGTTTCCGGCGCCCCGGATCTCCAGATCCCGCAGGGCGATGCGGAAGCCGGAGCCGAATTTGGTGAACTCCCGGATGGCGTTTAACCGTTTGGTGGCAGTTTCCGAGAGCACCTGCCCCCGCTGGAAGGTGAAGTAGGCAAAAGCCCGGCGGCTGGAGCGCCCCACCCGTCCCCGGAGCTGATAAAGCTGGGAAAGGCCCATCCGGTCGGCCCGCTCGATGACCAGTGTGTTGCAGTTTGCTACGTCCACGCCGGTCTCGATGATGGTGGTGCAGACTAAAATGTCGATCTCCTGATCCATCAGCTGCTTCCAAATCTTGGATAGCTCCTCCTCCGGCATTTTCCCATGGGCGACCCCTACTCTTGCTTCGGGGATGGCTTCCTTAATCCGGGCGGCGCAGCCGTGGATGGTCTCGATGTTGTTGTGGATGTAGTAAGCCTGTCCGCCCCGGTGGAGCTCCCGGCGGAGCGCCTCGAAAATGACGCCGTCGTCGTGCTCCAGAACATAGGTCTGGACGGGGTGGCGGTTCTGGGGGGCTTCTTCGATGACGCTCATATCCCGGATGCCGCTCATGGCCATGTTGAGGGTCGGGGGGATAGGGGTCGCCGACAGGGTCAGCATATCCACCCCCGCCAGCATTTCCTTAAACCGCTCCTTATGGGCAACGCCGAAGCGCTGCTCCTCGTCGATGATGGCAAGGCCCAGGTCCTTGAAGTGGATGTCCTTTGACACCAGCCGGTGGGTGCCGACTACGATGTCCGCCCGGCCGTTCTGGAGCTTCTGGACCACCGCCTTCTGCTCTTTGGGGGAGCGGAACCGGGACAAAAGCTCGATCTCGATGGGAAAATTCCCCATGCGGTGCAGGAGGGTCTGGTAGTGCTGCCACGCTAGGATCGTGGTGGGGCAGAGGATGGCGCACTGCTTCCCGTCCATGACGCACTTGAACGCTGCCCGGAGCGCCACCTCCGTTTTTCCGAAGCCAACATCGCCGCAGAGCAGCCGCTCCATGGGGACGGGCTTTTCCATGTCCGCTTTAATCTCGGCGATGCAGCGGAGCTGGTCGTCGGTCTCCTGATAGTCGAAATGGGCTTCAAAATCCCGCTGGTATTCGGTATCCGGGGAAAAGGCGTAGCCTTTCACCTTCATCCGCTGGGCATAAAGGGCGATGAGCTCGTCCGCCATTTCGTCCACGGCTTTTTTGACCCGTGCCCTCGTCTTCTGCCACTCGCCGGAGTGGAGGCGGTTCAATTTTACCTTGGAGTCCTCCCGGGGGCCGATGTACTTGCTGACCAGATCCAGCTGGGTCACGGGGACGTAAAGGGTGTCGGCTCCGGCATACTGGATCTTGATATAGTCTTTCACGATGCCGTGAAGATCCAGCTTGTGGATCCCGGCGAAGATGCCGATGCCGTGGGCCACATGGACGACGTAGTCCCCTTCCGTCAGATCGGAGAGAGATTTTATTTCCTCCCCTTTCCGCTTCCGGGGCTGGGTGGAGGGGGCGATCACGGCTTTTCCGGTGGTAGTCAGGGAGAAGCGGATGGTCGGGTATTCAAATCCGGCGGAAAGCGTCCCCGCCATGACCAGCACTTTCCGGTATTGCAGTGCTTTCAGATCCTTGACGCAGGTGGCGGGAAGCCCCATCCGGGCCAAGTCGTTTGCAAGGGTGGAAGCGGCTTTCGCCGTTCCCGCCAGCACGACGCAGCAGTACCCCTCTTCCAATAAAGGCATCAGGTCGCTTTGCAGGAGCTTCAAGTCTCCGTTCCAGCCGGAGGACTGGAGGGGGCTGAGGTTGATGATGTCCTTGATCCCCTCGCCGGAGCCGGTGCGGGCGAAGGTGTCCAGAAGGATCACCCGGTGGGCCTCTATCTTTGCTTCTGCCTGCTCTGGGCTCAAGAGATAGCTGTCCAAGCCCTTGCAGAGCTGCCCTTCGTCGAAGAGAATCTTCAGATCCTCGCTGTACTGCCAGAAAAGGCCCCGGGCGCCTTCCCTTGCTTCGGTGCGCTCACTGATGAATAAGGGGGCTTTGTCGAAGTAGTCGAAAAGGGTGGCGAAGGTATCGTATGCCAGGGGGAAGTATTTATCCTCCGAAGCCAGCTCCACCCCGGCGTCCAGCTGTTCCAGATCCTTTTCCAGCACGGCTTTTGCAGCGGCGAAATTCTTCCGGTTCCCGAGTTTTTCACAAAATTCACTGAGCTTTGTGGATAACTCGCCCTCTGAAAATACCACTTCGTTGGCGGGAGAAACGTCGATGCGCTGGACGGTGTCCGTCCGCCGTTGGGAGTCCAGTTCGAAATAGCTCATGGTGTCGATTTCGTCGCCCCAGAATTCGATCCGGACGGGAGCGGGTTCCTTCGGCGGGGATAAGTCCAGGATCCCGCCCCGGATGGAGAACTGGCTGATGCCGTCCACCTGCGGGCGGCGGACATAGCCGGAGCGGGAGAGCTTTTCCGCCAGCTCCTCCATGGAAACGGCGTCGCCGGGGGAAAGGGAGAAGGTATTGGCAAGGAGCACCTCTTTCGGAATCGTCCGGGTCATGGACGCCTGCATGGAAGCGACTACGATGGACGCCTCCCCTGCCGCTAAGCGGGAAAGGACACTGAGCCGGGTCTGCTCGTATTCCGTGGAGACTCCCTCCACCTGCCGGTAGGAAAAGTCCCGGTAAGGGAAGAGGAGCGCCACTTCCCCGGAGGCGGCCATGGAGTTGATGTCCATAACCAGCCGGGCGGCGCTGGTCTCGTCCTGAGTGATGACTAAGACAGGTTCCTCCAGCTCCACGGCGGCGGCATAGAGAAAGTGCGCCTTATGGATGGCGGAAAGCCCGACGCAGAGGGCTGGAACCCGTCGGGAGCGCAGGTCCCCGATCATCTGGGTGAACGCTTCCAGCCGGGAAGCAACGGTGGAATAGAGTTTCATAAACACCTCGCTAGAGAGAAAGGGTTCAGGAATTATAAAGGTTCATGGCCTTTTCGATGGCTCCGGTTATGACAAGCTCTGCGATCTCTTTGCAGTGGGAGGCGGCTTCGTTCAGGCTCTTCCGCTCCGCTTCGGTAAAGGTGGACAGAACCCAGTCCGCCAGATCGTAGTTGGGGTTCGGTTTTGCGCCGACACCCAGCTTCACCCGGGGGAAATTGTCTGACTGGAGATAGTCGATGATGCTGCGGATGCCGTTGTGGCCCCCGTGGGTGCCCTTGCGGCGGATCCGGAGCTTTCCCGGCTCCAGAGAAATGTCGTCAAAGAGGACAAGAACGTTTTCCGGCGGGATCTTATAGAAGGAGGCGGCTTTTTCCACAGCCACGCCGGAAAGGTTCATATAGGTCTGGGGCTTCATGAGCAAGGCCCGCTTCCCTCCGATGGTCACATCGGCGGTGAGGGCGTCGAATTTGCTCCGGTCGATGGAAACGCCCAGCTGCCGGGCGATCTCGTCCACGGCGATGAAGCCGGCGTTGTGGCGGGTGTTCTGGTATTTCCGGTCGGGGTTTCCAAGGCCTACGATCAGGTAGGCGATCCCTCCGGTGGATCTTTGAAAAAACGGCATAGCAAATGCTTTCCGAAAGCGGCGGAAGGCGGCTTTCGGCTCTCTCCTTTTCTGATGGATTCGATTACTTTTAGTTTACCACAAAATGCGGTCTCCTTCAAGAAGTTCCAAAAAAGTTCCCGGCCTCCGAAGGAAGCCGGGAAGGGGTCAAAGGTCAATCTGGTTTTCAAACTGCAGAGGCAGCCGGTCGGCGTAGATGTGGGAAATATCCGACAGCGCAAGGCACCGGGGGGAGGTGAGCCCGTCGGGGTTGTTTTTGAACTCCAGGATGGTCACGGAGGAGTGGTTCAAGTCAAAGGAAGACCAGAAGAGCACCGGAGGAATGGCAAGAAGATGGGAGAGCCAGGTGGTCCCGAAGCCCTGGTGGCAGAAGACTGCTACCCGTTTTTCGCTGGGGGAAACGATCCGGTAGACGCTCCCCTCCCGGCGGTAGCCTAAGCGCTCGGTAAATTCATCGGAAGCTTTCTGGATCCGCTCGTACCCTGCTTTTGCGTTGCAGTGGCAGAAGGGCTCCGCTTCCCACCACCGCTCCCCCATTGCCAGCAGCTCCGGGGTCTTTAAACGGTTGGTCTGGTCGTGGAACGCCCATCCCCAGCGGCCGTTCACCTCGCAGGACAGGTCTTCAAAGGCCCGATGCTCACTGGTCCACTCTTCGATCTGTGGCTCGATGTTCAGGACCTCGCAGGTGGGAGCAGCCGTCTGCTGTGCCCGGATCAGAGGGGAAACGTAAACCTCGTCCAGCCCATGGACGGAAAAACGCCGTGCCAGCGCTTCCGCCTGCCGGCGGCCTTTGGGGGTCAGGGAATCGGGATTGTAAATGGGGTCTCCGTGGCGGATGATGTAAAGCAGCATGGGGTTCTCCTTCCTTATCGCTGCAGCATGGCAGCGTAGATCTCACTTTTTTTGAAGCCGGTCTCGGCGGCAATCTGCTTGGCGGCGTCGGTCTGTTTCGCTCCGGCTTCCGCAAGGCGGCAAGCGCGGTCCACCGCTTCTTCCAGCGTCACTTCCTCCGGCTCTTCCGGGGAGGCTCCCTCGACGATGAGGACAAATTCGCCTTTGGGGGCTTTTTCCTCATAAAGGGCGATGGCGCCGTCAAAGTCGGTGCGGATGACCTCCTGATGAATCTTGGTCAGTTCCCGGCAGAGGGACAGCCGCCGGTTCCCCAAAACGTCCCGGATGTCGTGAAGGGTGGTCACCAGCTTGTGGGGCGCTTCGTAGAAGATCAGGGTGTGGGTGTCCTTTTTAAGGCTCTGAAGGTGCTCCATCCGGTTGTGGCGGGTGGTGGAGAGAAAGCCCTCAAAGGCGAACCGGGAGGTGGAGAGCCCGCTTAAGCAGAGAGCAGAAACTGCCGCGCTTGGCCCGGGGATCACGATGGTGACGATCCCCGCTTCCGCCGCCAGCCGCACCAGATCCTCTCCCGGGTCGGAGATACAGGGCATCCCCGCATCGGAGACCACCGCCGCGTTTTCTCCGGCTAAGATCCGTTCAATGATGGAATTCCCCCGCTCCCGGAGGTTATGCTCATGGTAGCTGACCATGGGCTTTTTGATCTCAAAGTGATTGAGCAGCTTTAAGGTGACCCGGGTGTCTTCCGCCGCAATGAAATCCACGGTCCGGAGGGTCTCCACTGCCCGGGGGGAAAAGTCGGACAGGTTCCCGATGGGGGTGCCGACCACATAAAGAGTTCCGCTCATAGCTTCCTCGCTTTCTGATACGGTGCCTGATACAATGCGTCTGTCCGACGGGAAAGGCTCCCGTCGGCGTTCCGGACGGCAAAAAGGGGTTCGATCCGAAGCCCCGGCTTCCCGCCGACCCGCCCTTCGATGAGAGAGAGCCAGGGGACGGCGTCCGCTCGGTCTGCGACCAGAGAGAGCCGCTTCGGTTCCATTCCGTTTTCCCGTAAAGCGGAAAAAGCGTCCGGCAGCCGCTCCGGCTTGAAGGAAAAGCAGAACCGTCCGCCGAAACGCAGGAGCTTCCTTGCGGCTTTGCAGACTTCCGTAAACGTGCAGCTCCCTTCTGTCCGGGCCGTCGCTTTTTCCGGATCCGGGGAAGGGCTCCCCTGAAAGTATGGAGGATTGCAGACCACAAGGTCGAAGCGCCTGGGCAGAAGCGCATCCGGCAGCTGCCGCAGATCTCCCTCTACCGGAAAGATCCGGTCGCCAACGCCGCTCTCCGAAACGGAGTCGGAAAACAGGGAAACAGCCGTTTTTTGAAATTCCAATCCGTATATTTCTTTGCAGAAATACATTTTGTAAAGCAAAAAGGAGAGGATCCCACATCCGGCGCCCAGATCGACGCAGCGATCTTTGGATTTTGCTTCGGCAAAATCCGCCAACAGAAAGGCGTCCATATTGAACCGATGGGAAGGGTTGACCGCCAGCCACAGTGCTTCTCCCTGAGGGCCTTCCCCCAGAAATTCAAAAGAACCGGCCGTCATATTCTCTCCCTCCTTTTGTAGCACTGGTCTCATTTTACCACAAACGCCGGCTCCGTGCAAGGAAATCGGAGGAAAATCCATAGGAAAACCCATAGGAAAACCCGTTGACAACGGCGAGCTTTGATGGTATACTTGATCTGTTAGAAAGGCTGTGAACAGCTTCACCTGATATCCGCCCCCCCTTCAGAGAGAAGGCCGTCTGCTGAAAGGTCTTCGGGAATGCGGTTCGGGACGCCGGCTGGGAGCCCCGCATGAACTGCGGCGCAGACCCTGCGTTATCGGGGTTCAAGAGGCGGATTTTTTGAAAGTCTGCAATTTGGGTGGTACCACGGAGAGACCTTCGTCCCATATTCTGGGGCGGAGTTTTTTTGTTGGCGCAAATCCTTAAAAACTTGGGAACCATATAGCACCGAAAGGATGATTTTACAATGAAATGGACCGGTCTCAACGAGCTCCGGGAGAGCTTCCTTTCCTTCTTTGAAGGGAAGGGACACACCCGTCTGCCCAGCGCAAACCTGATCCCTCAGGGGGACAACAGCCTCCTGCTCATCAACTCCGGCATGGCGCCGCTGAAAAAGTACTTCTTAGGCCAGGCTACTCCGCCCAACACCCGGGTCACCACCTGCCAGAAGTGCATCCGCACCCCCGACATCGAGCGGGTCGGTAAGACCGCCCGTCACGGCACCTACTTTGAGATGCTCGGGAATTTCTCCTTCGGCGATTACTTCAAGCACGAAGCCACCGCCTGGGCCTGGGAGTACATCACCAAAGTCCTGGAGCTGCCCATTGACAAGCTGTGGGTCACCATCTATCAGGACGACGACGAAGCCTTCGACATCTGGACGAAGGAAGTAGGCGTGGATCCTGCCCGCATCGTCCGCCTGGGCAAGGAGGACAACTTCTGGGAGCACGGCTCCGGCCCCTGCGGTCCCTGCTCCG
>OLGA01002253.1_pt1 | contig 14017 bp, 16 predicted proteins | sample 1604881 | NCBI WGS metagenome assembly OLGA01 (sample SAMEA3888896, study PRJEB22519) | human gut metagenome | biome: human gut; feature: human-associated habitat; material: faeces | place: Denmark | collected 2009
GGGCAGTTTGTGTGCGACTTCGTCGAGCGCCTGCCGACGACCGACACGGGCAAGCCCTTCTGCCTTTACGACTGGCAGCGCAAGGCGCTGATGGAATTTTACGGCACGATGGACGTGCCCGAATCGGGCACGAATGAGAACGCAGAGCGGCTGCGCCGGTACTGGTATCTCTACCTCGAGATCCCAAAGAAGAACGGCAAGAGCGAGCTGGCTGCGGCGCTGGCCCTCTATCACCTCTTCGCGGACGGCGAGCTGAACGCGGAGGTCTACGTCTGCGCGGCGGACAAGGATAACGCCTCCATCGTCTACAACGCGGCGATCTTTATGTCGACGAGCGCGCCGTGGACGGCAAAGATGATCGCCCAGGGCGAGCTGCGGCCCATCGAGAGCCGCAAGCGCATCGAGTACCGCAAGCGCGTGAAGACCGGCAACGGCGGGTACAAGTGGATCACGGTCGGCATTCTGCAGGTCCTCTCCGCCGAGGCGTACAGCAAGCACGGCTACAAGCCGAGCTGCGTCATCTTCGACGAGCTGCACGCGCAGCCCAACCGTGAGCTGTGGGACGTTATGACCGGCGCGGCGGGCGCGAGCCGACGGCAACCGGCATGGATCGTGCTGACGACCGCGGGCGACGACCCCGACCGCAGCTCCATCGGCTGGGAGATCCACGAGAAAGCTGTGGGCATCCGCGACGCGCGGCAGCTGCGGCGCATCCGGAGCGATGGCGGCGACGTTCGCTCGGTCCTCTCCCTCCGGCATGTCGGGGACGAGGACCTTGCGGACGCGGAGGCCGAGCTGCTCAGCCGTGACGAGGAAAACTGGCTACCGATCCTCTACGGCCTGACGGCGCTGTTCGGCGATGATCCGGACGACCTGGAAAAGCTCGACATCTGGGACGAGAGCCTGTGGTATCTCTGCAACCCCTCGCTCGGCAAGCATCTGAGCCTGCGCAACATCCGCATGGAGGCGGCAAGCGCAAAGCGCAGCGAAGCCGAGGAGCGCGTATTCCGATGGCTGCGGCTCAACCAATGGATCACGACGAAGTCGGTCGGATGGATCTCGCTCAACCTCTATGACAAGACGCAATGGGGGCCGAGCAAAAAGCGCGAGCGCGAGGAATGGATGCGGCAACTGGACGGGAAGCTCTGCTACGGCGGCGTGGACCTTTCCACGAGCCGCGACCTGACGGCTTTTGTTCTGCTTTTCCCGCCCCAGCCGGGGCTGGACGCGGCGGTGCTGCTTCCCTATGGCATCTGGCGGCCCGAGGCGACGGTGGACGAGGCGGAAAAGCGCGACCACGTCCCCTACCGGGACTGGGCGCGTGCCGGCTTTCTCGACCTATGCCCCGGCGAGGTCATCGACTACGGCGCGGTGGAGGAGCGCATCCGCGAGGCACGAGAGCGCTACGATCTCAAGATGGTGGGCTTTGACCCCTATCTGAGCCGCACCATCACGCAGCGGCTCGCGCCGATCGTGCCGATCATCGAGATCCCGCAGGACCTCAAGAACATGAGCCCGGCGATGAAGGAGACGGACGACATGATGCAGCGCCACACGCTGCTGCACGTCCACAACACCTGCTTCCGCTGGACCTTCGGCAACGTCCGCTGCCACGCGGACGGCAACGGCAACATCAAGCCGCTCAAGAATAAATCAACGGGGCGCATCGACCCGGCGGTCGCGAGCATCATCGTGATGGCCGTGTGGATGGTTGCCAGGAATCAGAAGCCCGATCTTGCCGCGGCGGTGGCACGGGCGGACTTCACGCTGTGAGGAGGAAGGCTGTGGAAAAGCTGCGAGACGCCGCGCTGCTGCTCGGCGTGCTGCTCATTACGCTCGGCGCGGGCATGATCTACCTGCCCGCCGGCTTGATCGTGGGCGGCATTCTTTTGATCGCAATGGCCGTTGTTGACGGCTTTGACGATAGTGCAAACGACGAAGGGAGTGATGGTCAAGCATGAGCATTATCAAGGGCCTGCGCGCGGCGACCGCACGCTCGCCCACTGTGAGCAAAACCGTAACAGTCGGCAGCCTGACGGCTTCCGGCGGTCTGGCCATTGGCGAAGACCCGCAGAGCGCGGCGCGCAAGCTCAGCGCGGTCGACCGCTGCATTGAGATCCTCAGCGACAGCATCGCGAAGCTGCCGAATTATGTGATCGACACGAGGACGCGCGAGCGCACGGACCACGAGCTGCTGCGGCTGCTGAACATCCGGCCGAACGAGGCCATGACCCCATTCATCCGCAAAAAAGTGCTGGAGACGAGCCGCCTGGAAGGCGGCAACGGCTACGACTGGATCGTGCGCGACGAGCGCACGGGCAAGCCGGTGGAGCTGATCCCGGTGCCGTGGTATTTGGTGCAGCTCTGGCACGACATGGCGGGGCGTGTGTGGTACGACGTGACGCATCCATTTTCCGGCGAGGTCATGCGGCTGCCGAACGAGGACGTGTGCCACTACAAGAACGCCACGCGCAACGGCCTGCTCGGTCTCGGCACGGTGACGCGCGCCGGCGAGGTGATTGCCGCGGCGCGGGCTGCGCAGGAGTATGAGCTGAGCTACTACGCCAACGGCGGGCAGCCGGGCGGCGTGCTGGAGACCGACACCGACCTCGGCGGTTATGTCACCGACGAAAAGGGCAGTCCGGTCAAGGCGGCGGACGGCTCGCTCGTGACCAAGAAGGACCGGCTGCGCGCCGAGTGGGAGCGCGTCCACATGGGGCCGAGCAAGGCGCACCGGACGGCGATCCTCGACCTCGGTCTCAAGTACACGAGCATTGCAGGGACGAACCGCGACGCGCAGTTTGTGGAAAACAAGCAGCTGTCAATCACGGACATTGCGCGCTACTTCGGCGTGCCGCTCTACAAGCTCAATGAGGGCAAGCAGGCCTACGGCAGCAACGAGCAGAACGCGATCGAGTATGTCGTCGGCACGCTGCACCCCATTGTGACCCAGTACGAGGAGGAACAGAGCTATAAGCTGCTGACCGACAGCGAGCTGGCCGCGGGGCTGGAGCTGCGCATCAACATGATGGCGGAGCTGAAGGGCGACACGGCGAGCCGCGCAAACTGGTACCGCACGATGAGCGAGCTGAGCGTATTCAGCCCAGACGACATCGCGGCGCTGGAGGACCTGCCGAACGTGCCGGGCGGCGACCGCAGGCGCGCGAGCCTGAACTATGTGCCGCTTGATCTGTGGCCGGAGCTGAGCGCGCAGAGAAACGGCGGCGCGGCCGCCGGAGAGGAGTAAACCGCATGGATATGATCTTTAAGGCGGCACGGATCGAAAAGGCCGCCGTGGGCGAGCGGGAGCTTGCCCTCATCAACGCACAGGCGCTGCGCGAGCTGAGTGCCGAGGAGGTGTTCACCTTCCGTCTGGCCGCCTGCGACAACCAGATCGACCGCGACTGCGAGCGCTTTACCGAGGCGACGCTTGAGCAGCTGAGCAAACTCTATATCGGCAAGCCCGTGCTGCGTGACCACAAGTGGAGCGCGGAAACGCAGACCGCGCGCGTGTATGACGCACAGGTAGCGGACGAGGGCGAGGTCAAGCGTCTGGTACTCAGCTGCTACATGGTCCGCACGGCAAGCACCGCGGACACCATCGCCGCCATCGAGGGCGGCATCCTGCGCGAGTGCAGCGTGGGCTGCGCGGTGGAGCACGCCAACTGCTCGATCTGCGGCGCGGACCAGCGCAAGACGCTGTGCGAGCACTGGCCGGGCCGAGAGTACGACGGGCAGCTTTGCCACTTTGAGCTGGACGGCGCGGCAGACGCCTACGAGGTGAGCCTTGTGGCAGTGCCCGCGCAGCCGGAAGCCGGTACCGTCAAGGCCAAGCGCTACGGCGGAGCCGAGAGGCCGGAACCTCCCGCGCCGAAGGGCGCGGACGATGATGAGCACTGGGCGGACGAAGCCGCCTTGGAGCTTGAAAAAATGAAATTTTAAGGAGGCACACAATGCGTAGAAAGTACAACGACCTGCTGGCGAAGCGCGCCGGCATGCTCACGGAGGCTGAGAGCCTGCTCAAGGAGGGCAAGCGCGAGGAATACCGGAGCAAGATGACCGAGATCGGCAACCTCAACACCGAGATCACCGAGGTCAAGACCCTTATCGACGAGCAGGACCGCCAGTTCATGCAGAAGCAGGATACTCCGGGCGAGGCCAGGGACAAGGCTCTCGAGCGCGCGGAGATCCTGCGCAAGGGCGGCGAGGTCAAGTTCAGCGCGGCGGAGATCCGCAAGGCCATCACGCTCGCGACCACCTCGCTCGCCGAGCCCACCGGCGTAGGCCGCGACATCCGCGGCGGCGACGCGCCGATCAGCGCGATCATCGACCAGGTGCAGGTCGTCAACCTCTCCGGCATGGGCGAGTATCAGGAGCCCTATGTCATCACCGAGCTGGACGCGAAGGTCGGCACGGTGGCGTCCACCGCCGGCAAAGCCCGCACGGCGAGCACCGACCCCACCTTCGGCGTGGCGCAGATCAAGCCCTACGAGATGAGCGTGACGAGCTTTGTCGACCGCAATATCGGCAACCTGACCCCCGCGGACTATTACGCGAAGATCTACGGCATGGCGCTGCGCGCGATGCGCCGCAAGACCTCCGAGCTGATCGTCAACGGCGACGGCGAGACCAGCCATGTGTTCTATGGCATGAAGAACGCCAAGAACAAGGCGGGCGCGAACATCTTCGCGAGCGTAGATGTGGCCGCGGTGGACGTCGACCTGCTCGACACCCTCTATTTTGCCTACGGCGCGGACACCGAGCTCGGCGGTAGCGCCAGATTGCTGCTCACCAAGGCCGACCTCAAGGCCATCGGCGCGCTGCGCGGCACGAACGAGAAGCGCCGCCTGTTTACCATCGAGCCGGATATGGCAAACCCCAACATCGGCGTCATCCGCGACGGCGGCGTGGTGATCCCCTATACCCTCTGCCCCGACCTCACGAGCCTTTCCGGATCGACCGCGAGCGCGAGCGCCGCGATCCAGACCATGATCTACGGCAACCCGCTCAACTATGAGCTGGGCCTGTTCTCCGACTTCACCGTGCGCGTGGACGAGAGCTACAAGGCGCAGGAGCGCCTGCTCACCATTCTCGGCGACGTGATGGTCGGCGGCAACCTCGTGGTCGACAAGGGCGTTGTCGTGGCGACGCTGCCCAAGAGCGGGGGCTAAGCGATGCTGCGCGAGAGGCTGAGCGAGATCGCCGCCTACTGCCGCTTGGAGTCGGACAACGCGGAGCTTCCTGGCTTTGTGGACGCGGCAGCGGCCTACCTCGCCGGCGCGGGCGTGCGCGAGCCGCAGGACGGCTCGCCGCGCTATGCGCAGTATCTGCAATGCGTCAAGTACCTCGCGCTCGACCTCTACGACCGACGCGACACGGCGGTCGATGGGACGCTCGGAGACAATCCCGCCTTTCGGCGCCTCATCAACCAGCTCAAGCTCACCGAGCCTGTGCCCGATTCGGGCACGGGCGAGGGAGCGGAGGGAGGCGCGTGATGCACGTCGACGCGGGCAGGCTCTCAAAGCGCATCCAGTTTTTGCGCAAGACGACAAAAAAGGACGCCGACGGCTACGACGTACCCGGCGAGCCGGAGCTCGTGCGCGAGACCTGGGCGCAGTACAGCCAGACGAGCGGCACGGAGCTGGTGCGCGCGGGCGCGGAATTTGGCGAGGCGAAGGCGCGATTCCTGGTGCGCTACTACGCCGACATCCAGGACCGGCGGCTTACGATCCACTATGACGGACGCGACTATGACATCCTGTATCTCAACGCCTACGGCGACGAAAAGACTTATACGGAGTACTGGTGCGAGCGGCACACGCAGGAGGGAACGGTATGACGCTGAATGAGAGAATCATCGCGGTCGTGACGCCGATCGTGCCGGTGTGCGTGCCGGATCTGTTGGTAACAGAGCCGGATGAAATACCGCCGGATCGGTACTGCACGTTTAACTACACGGAGCTGCCGGACGGACTCGGCGATAATTGCGCGGCGCTCACACGGGCGCTTGTGCAGGTGCACTACTTCGCGCCGCTCAAAGCCTCTACGCTGGCCGTGCGGCACGCGCTGCGCGACGCGATCGCGGCGGTGGACAACTTCACCCTGCCGAGCATCGAGAACGCCACGGACGAGACGGGACAGCACTATGTGCTGGAATTTGACGCCGTGGGACGCTGGGAGGCGGAGGACGATGGCTAAGGTCGAGTTCAAGGGCATCGACGAGGTCGAGCTCTCTTTTAAAGAGCTTGCTGAGCTGCCGGACGAAGTGATCGACGCGATGCTCAACGCCCGCGCCGACGTGGTCGTTGAGGCACAGCGCGCCGAGGCGCGTAAGCTTGGCACGGAGTACCGCAACAAGGGTCAGAAGAAGAACTACGCCACGGGCATGACGGCAAACTCGATCCGGAAGGGCAAGGTCAAGGTCAAAGACGGGCAGCGAGTGCTGTACATCACGCCAGTCGGCAGCAGAAAGCGCGGCAAGACCGTGACGCGCAACGCGGAGATCGCCTTTTTGAACGAGTTCGGCACGAAGACGATCCACGCGCGGCACTTTTTGCGGAAAGCGAACGAACAAAGCGCGGACGCCGCGACGGCGGCGGAGTTTGAGGTGTACAGCCGCTACCTCGAAGAAAAAGGGCTGTAGAAAGGATTACCATGCAGTACGGAGCAAAGATGATCCAGTGGGCACCGTTTGCCGCGACTGATCCGGAGACGGTAAGCGCGCCCCCGAAGCTCGGCACGCCGGCAAACCTCGGCGCGCTGAACAAGGTGACGGAAACGATCAACTTCAATCGCATAAGCGGCCATGGCGACAACGTGAAGAAGGTTGAGATCGTGGAATTCAAGGACGGCTCGCTGGCTGTAGAAACGCTGTATCTTTCAAACGAAAACGCAGCGGCGCTGACCGGCGCAGAACTGGGCACGACGGACGGGGACAAAGACCTCAAGTTCGGCAGCAACGACGTTGCGCCCTATGGCAGCCTTGCCTTTTACACAAATTGCATGAAGGACGACGGGACGAAGTACTATCAGGGCGTCTTCTTCCCTAAGGTCAAGTCCAACATGGAGGGCGAGAGCTACGAAACCAAGGGAGACAGCATCGTGCTGAGCAATGCCAAGCTCACATTTACCGTTTTTGAGCCGCTCTACGGCAAGTACAAGCACAAGAGCGAGGAATTCGACACCGAGGCCAAGGCCGCGGCGTGGGTCAACGAAAAAATCAAGGCCGCAGCGGGCGGCTGAGAAGTGAAGAGACGCGGCACCCGCTGCGTCTCTTTTTCCTTAGGAGGGAAAATATGAAAACATTTCCGTATGAGCTGGACGGGCACAAGTTCTACCTGTGTCTGAACGGGCAGGCGCTTTTTGACGCCTACGACAAATTTGGCTACGAGGGCTTTCTCACCAAGCACATCGAGGGAAAAGACAAGCAGAGCTTTGAAAATACCTGCTGGCTGCTCTGTAAGCTGGCCGAGCAGGGCGAGCTTGTGCGGCGCTGGCAGGGGCTTGAGCGCGGTCCGATCGTGCCGCCGGAGTACTTTAGAGCACATTTGAGGCCGCTGGACGTGGCGGGCGCAAAAGACGCTATCCGCGAGGCGATTACCCTCGGTTTCTCCCGCGAGGAGGAGCGCGAGAAGCGCGTCCGCGACCTCGGACTCGAAGAGCTGCAAAAAAAAACGGCAAAAGCGGAATAACGCGCTCGTGGTGGCTGGATCTGTTGACACAGTTCCTGCATCTGGGTGTACGCGAGGGACTGCTGCTGACGCCCGGACAGGTGCTTGACCTGCAGGAGCTGGAGATCCAGCGGCGCGGCCTGCGCAGAGAGGAGGATAACTGCTGATGGCAACGAGGACAATCACGACGAGGCTCGCGGTCGATGGCGAAACGGAATTTAAGCGGTCGCTGAGCGAAGCGAACAGCAACCTGAAGGTGATGCGTAGCGAGATGGGCCTTGTGGATGCGGAGTTTAAAGGTCAGGCGAATAGTATGGACGCCTTGACCGCCAAAAATAAGATACTGCGCCGCGAGCAGGAGCAGCAGGCAGAGAAGGTCAAAGCCCTGGAGCGCGCGGTCAAGGACGCGGCCGATGCCTACGGAGAAAATGACAAGCGGACAGACAACTACCGCCAGCAGCTCAACCGGGCAAAGAAAGAGCTGATCGACATGAATGATGCGCTGGATGAAAACGAGAAGTATCTCGACGAGGCGCGCAAGAGCGCCGACAAGTGCGCGAGCAGTATCGACGGCTTTGGCCGCGAGGTCAAGGACGCGGGCGACAATCTTGGCGACGGAGGCGGACTGCTCAGCCAGCTCGGCGACCTCAAGGGCCTCCTTGCGGGCGGCGCAGTTGTCGCCGGGGCGAAAGCCGTCGGCGACGCCATCATCGGCATCGTGGAGGACACGGAAGAGTATCGCAAGATCATGGGCACGCTGGAAATCAGCTCGCAGCAGGCCGGATACACGGCGGACGAAACGGCGGAAGCATATAAAAGGCTCCACGGCGTGCTCGGCGACACGCAGACGGCCGCAACGACTCTTGCCAACCTGCAGGCCATTGGCCTGAGCCAGAGCGACCTCATTACGCTGGTTGACGCGGCGACGGGCGCATGGGCGACCTATGGCGACAGCATCCCGATCGACGGCCTGTCCGAGGCCATCAACGAGACAATCCAGACCGGCAAGGTAACGGGCACGTTTGCCGATGTGCTCAACTGGGCGGGCGAGAGCGAAGACGATTTCAACGAGAAACTCGCGGCGGCCAACGGCACCGCAGAGCGCGCGCAGATCGTACTGGATCAGCTATCGTCCCAGAACCTGCCGGACGCCGGTCAGGCGTGGCGCGACGCCAACGGAGACTTAATCGATTATAACGAAAGCCAGCAGAACGTGGACGACGCGATGGCAAAGCTCGGCGAACGCCTCGCCCCGGTCGCGGCCGGAATCAAAAATACTTTTGCCGATGCAGTCAATATCGCCATTGATACGGTGGAGGGCTGGATCGATGCACTGAAGGGCGCAGTGACCTGGCTGGGAAATGTTGCCAACAAAATCCCTGTCATCAAGGAGATCGGGGATCGCGCGGCAGCGGCGAAAGCCGCGTATGACGCCAATCCGTCGCCAAATTCCCGCACGGCGGGCTATAAGCACCTGAATGAATCGCGTGAGGCTGACAGGAAGAGCGGGCAGAGCACATCGCAGACGGTCAATGTACACTCCACCGTCGTGCTGGACGGGAAAGAGGTCGGCCGCAGCGTGACAAAATACCAGCAGCAGGCACAGAGGGCATTCCAATGAGAGACATCGTTTTTAAAATCAACGGCAAAGACCGGTCCAATTGCTTCAACCAGTACGGTTTTTTCGCGGGCGCGACGCCTATTTACAGCGAAGAAATTGAAACAATGGACCGTGTGCGGCACAGCACAGTCGTCCGCCGGCGCGGATATTGCATCGCGCCGCTCAATGACATTTCGGACGCCGAGGCCGTGCAGCTTGCCGAGGATCTGTCTGCCGGCACGCTCAATATCACATACAACAATCCGTGGTTTGGCAGTGCGCCCGTCACGCAGAATATGACAGTTGACGATTTGCAGCTTGGTTTCCTCCTCCGGGACGTGAGCGGACGATTCTGGAGCGGGCAGACGCTGCGCTTCACACAGAGGTGACGAAATGCATACAGTAAGTGATCTTTGGCAGCAGATGCTTGCCAATCCGGAACACGCCGTGGAAGCAAAACTCAAGATAGCAGGGGTAGAGTACGGCGAAGATCAGATCGTGCGCAAGTCGCTCATGGTCTATGGCGGGCTGTACTCCACATTTGGCATCGGAAACTGCTGTGCACGGCAGATTGACTTTGAAATTTATCCACAAGGGACAATCCCACGGCAGGCGAAAATTGAGGTCTATATGCGGCTGCGGCTGGGCGAGCAGGTGAGTGAATGGATCCCGAAGGGCGTGTTTTTCTTTTCCGCGCGCAAGACCGACCGGGTCACGGGCGTTTTGAGTGTGCATGGGTATGATGCGATGCTCAAGGCGGAGCAAACATGGCTTGACAGCAGCTATGATGCGGAGACGTGGCCGATGCCGGTATGGACGGCGGTCAATGACATCGCAGCGCGCATGGGTGTTGCTGTGGACAGCAGGACGCAGCTCAACGCGGCGTTCCCCGTGCAATACCCTGTTGACAGCGAGGGCGATATGACAATGCGCGAAGCGCTGGGGCGTATCGCGGTCGCCAACGCGGGCAACTGGATCATTACGGACGAGGGCAAGCTCTTGCTGGTGGGTCTCAACTCCATGCCGAAAGAAACCAACCATCTGGTGACGGAGACCGGCAGCGCCATCACCTTCGGCGGCGTGCGTATCCTCGTGTAAGGAGGGCAACATGGACAAAACCTATTTAGGGCGGCGGCTCGCGAACTTTTCCCCCGGTATTGCATCAAAGCCTATCTCCAAAGTCGAGCTGCTCGACGAGAACGGCGATGTGGTCGGCGTGTCCGGATCGGACACCGGGCGGACGTTGACGGCCTTGCAGCCGGACGGCACGCATGCAATGGCGGCGGCGATCCTCGCCAAAGTGTCCGGCTACAAGCACATCGGCTACGAGGGTCGAAAGGCGCTGCTTGACCCTGCGGTGGAGATTGGTGACGCGGTGACGGTAGATGGGCATTATGTGCCGCTCATTGCGCTGGACATGACATTCGATCCGTTGTTCGCGCCGGACATCTCCGCGCCGGACGCGGACGAGCTGGACGACGAGTACCCTTACAAATCGCCGACGCAGCGGCAGATCGAGCGCAACATGGCAAAGACGCGGTCGCTCATCACCAAGACGAGCGATACAATCAATCTCCGTATTGATGGGGTCACCGGCGAAGTTTCCTCCCTAAAAGTGTCCCTTGGTAATGTGCAATCTGAGGTCAGCGGGAAAATCGACGGCAATACGGCGCAGAGCCTTATCGACCAGAGCATCGACAAAATTGAGTTAAGTGTGTCCAGCGGCAGCGGAGGCAGCACGTTTACTCTCAAGGCAGGAAGCACCGAACTGAGCACAAACACGCTTGATTTACACGTCAATGCGGTCAACATTGACGGTACGCTCAAGGCAAGCCAAATCCAGGCGGGAGGCATTTACGTTGGAGACCTTGCCGATGGATCGGATTACGCAACTAAGAACTATGTGGACAACAATGCAGGGCTGAGCCAAACAGAGGTCGATGATCGTATCGATACCTACATCGATAGCACTTCGATCACCGCCGAAATATTGCGCGGGCGAACCGTCTCTCTTATGGCTAACCGCAGAACAGAAATCGGAACTATCGAGCTGGTAGACACAACCACAGGGTACGGCATCAGCATCAGCACGTATGATGGAGGCATTCAGCTCGATTCCGGTGGTAATGTGTATATCACGAGCGCATACAGGACGAGACTCCAATTGGACGAGGATGCAGCCAAAATCGGCCCAACTGTATGGGCAACCGACGGAACAGTCATTTACAGCTCCGACAAAAACGTAAAAAATAGCATCGACTATGATCTATCCCGTTATCGTCAATTCGTGCTCGATCTCAAGCCTTGCCGCTTTAAATACAACGAGGGGCAGAGCGGACGATACCATATCGGTATGATCGCGCAGGATATGGAACAAAGCCTTGCTGACAACGGCATTGCAGCATCTGAGTTTTCCGGTTGGTGCAAAATGCCGGTGCGAGACAAAAATCACAATATCACAGGCTACACCTATGGTATCCGCTACGATAGCCTGATCCCCCTAAACACGTTGATGATTCAGGAGCTTGTGAAAAGGGTGGAAGCCTTGGAGAAAAGGAGCTGATTTTGATGGATAAGGAAAAACTCAAAAAGCAGATCGAGGGTGCTTACAGCATGATTACAGGTGTCTATGTCAAGGGCGCGGACGCCAAGCGCGTGGCAATGGCGATGCAGAATCTCGAAAACGCCTTTGCTGAGTTGGACAAGGCGGAAAAGGAGGAAACCGATGGCTGATAAAGCAATTTCCGACCTCACCCAAGCGTTACAGATCACCAATGAAGACCTTTTTGTGCTTGAGCAGAGCGGCGAGGCAAAAAAGCTGAATGGTGAAACGCTGCTGAAATTTGTCACGCTGAGCGTTGTATCGGTCACGGTGACAACGCTGCCCGCAGGAAGCTCGGCAACGGCGACTTACGACAAAGCGACTGGTACGCTGGCACTCGGCATTCCGCAGGGCAGCAAGGGCGACACCGGCGCAACCGGCGCGATCGGCGCCGCAAACGTGCTGACCATCGGCTCGGTCACGTCCGGCAAGGTGGCGAGTGCGACCATTACTGGCGAAGCTCCAAATCAGGTTCTGAACCTTGTACTCGAAAAAGGTGAACAGGGTGAACAGGGCAAGCAAGGTATTCAGGGTGAACAGGGCAAGCAAGGTATTCAGGGTGAAATTGGTCCACAAGGCAACCCCGGTGCAGATGCGCCTACCATCACAGGCATCACGATCCGGCAAAGTGACTATCACATGATCGTCACGCTCTCGGACGGCACGAGCTACGACGCGGGTTATTGCCGAGGCGCTTCCGGTGCTGGTACGGGTGACATGCTGGCGTCTGTGTATGACCCTAACAATAAGCACCAGGACATCTTTGCATACGTTGACAATGCTATCAAGGACGTCAAGGTAACTACTGACGCAACGCCTACGCAGGGCAGCACAAACCCTGTGCAGTCTGGCGGCGTGTTCTCGGCCCTCACCAATAAGCTGGATAAGACCGGCGACGGCAGCAACGTCACGGCGGCGTTCACTGCGGCGAGCACCCGCGCAAACGTTGCGACAGGGGAAAAGCTCTCTGTGCTGTTTGGCAAAATCGCGAAGTGGCTCGCAGACCTCGGCTGGCTTGCCTTTAAGGACACGGTGACGACCAACGATGTCTCTGCGGGCATCAAGGAGAGTCTCAGCAGGGCAGACAGCGCGGTCAACGTTCCTGTCACGGCTGCAGACAATGGAAAATTCCTGCGCGTGGTAAATGGCGTGTGGGCAGCAGCGACCATAGATAATGCAAATGGGGTGAGTTTCTGATGACTGAATATTTGACGAATGACGTCGACCTCAGAAAAGTCGCAGACGCAATCAGGACGAAAGGCGGAACCAGCGCTGCGCTGTCTTACCCCGATGAATACGTTTCTGCAATCAACGCTATCACCACAGGGACGGAGTTAAAAATTGTGGTAAGCACTCCCTCTGGGGCGGCGGTGACGGCGACGAAGGGGAGCAATACCGTGAGTGGTATGTCGGTCAACGGAGTTTGCACGCTTGTTGTTCCGGAGGCTGGCACATGGAGCGTTAAGGCTACGATGGGCGGGCAAACGTCCAAGACAAAAAACGTCTTCGTCGTAGATAGCTACGCGGTGGAGCTCTCTTTCGTGAGCTCTACACTCAACAATAACGACTGGGCGACCATCAAGTCCGTTTCCGACGCGGGACAGGGCGCAAACTATTGGAGCATCGGCGACCGAAAGGCGGTCACGCTTAACGGCACTGTCGGAAATCTCTCGCTCTCGAATGTCACGACCTATGCTTTCATTATCGGGTTTAACCATAATGCGATGGTCGAGGGCACAAACCGCATTCATTTCCAGCTTGCAAAGGCAGCGCTCTCCGGTGGTACGGACGTGTGTTTCCACGACAGTTCCTATAACTCGATCGTTTCGACAACCGGCTTTTTCTCCATGAACAGTAGTAATACCAACTCCGGCGGATGGGAAAGCTCACAAATGCGCACAAACATTTGTGGAACGAGCCTCTCGAACTATTCCGGGACGATTATCGCAGTCATTCCGGCGGCGCTCCGTGCCGTCCTCAAGTCCGTTACCAAGTACACGGACAACACCGGCGACGGGAGTACAGTGGATAGCAACGTCACGGCGACGACGGATTACTTTTTCCTCCTCTCGGAGTTCGAGGTTTTCGGTAGCATTTCCTACGGAAACACGAACGAGAAGAACAAACAAGCGCAGTACGCCTATT
>OLGA01002254.1_pt1 | contig 14015 bp, 8 predicted proteins | sample 1604881 | NCBI WGS metagenome assembly OLGA01 (sample SAMEA3888896, study PRJEB22519) | human gut metagenome | biome: human gut; feature: human-associated habitat; material: faeces | place: Denmark | collected 2009
ATGGTATGATTTATGACCCTGTCACCATCCGTCGTGGCAGTACAGTGAAGGATGCGCTGGATATGATGCACGACTATCATATCGGTGGTATTCCAGTGGTGGATGACGAGAATCATCTCGTTGGTATCGTGACCAACCGTGACCTTCGTTTCGAGCGTCACATGGACAAGAAGATTGATGAGGTAATGACCAGCGAGAACCTGGTTACCACTCACATCCAGACCGACTTGGTTGCCGCAGCTGCCATCTTACAGGAGAACAAGATTGAGAAGCTCCCTGTAGTTGACAATGAGAATCACTTGGTAGGTTTGATTACTTACAAGGACATCACCAAGGCAAAGGACAAGCCAATGGCTTGCAAGGATGCCAAGGGTCGCCTTCGCGTGGCTGCCGGTGTAGGTGTTACAGTTGATACTTTGGAACGTGCCAAGGCTCTGGTTGAGGCTGGTGCTGATGCCATTGTTATTGATACTGCTCATGGTCACTCTAAGGGTGTTGTCGAGAAGCTCAAGCAGGTTAAGGCTGCCTTCCCACAGGTAGATGTAGTAGTAGGTAATGTTGCTACCGGCGAGGCTGCCAAGTATTTGGTAGAGAATGGCGCTGATGGCGTAAAGGTAGGTATCGGTCCTGGTTCTATCTGTACTACCCGTGTCGTTGCCGGTGTAGGTGTGCCTCAGTTGAGTGCTGTTTATGATGTATATTCTGCCTTGAAGGGTACAGGCGTTCCTTTGATTGCCGATGGCGGTTTGCGCTATTCTGGTGACGTTGTGAAGGCTCTGGCTGCTGGTGGTAGCTGCGTAATGATCGGTTCATTGGTAGCTGGTACTGAGGAGAGCCCTGGCGATACTATCATCTTCAACGGCCGTAAGTTCAAGAGCTACCGTGGTATGGGTTCTCTCGAGGCTATGGAGCAGAAGAATGGTTCTAAGGACCGTTACTTCCAGGGTGATACCAAGGATGCCAAGAAGCTTGTACCAGAGGGTATCGCAGGTCGTGTTCCTTACAAGGGAACAGTACAGGAGGTTATCTACCAGTTGATTGGTGGTTTGCGTTCTGGTATGGGTTACTGTGGTGCTGCTACTATCGAGAACTTGCACAACGCTAAGTTTGCCCGCATTACAAATGCCGGTGTATTGGAGAGCCATCCACATGATATCACTATCACCAGTGAGGCTCCTAATTACAGCCGCCCAGAATAATTATTTGAAAAGTAATATGAGATTTTATGCGCTTTTTGCAGCTATGCTCCTTTCGGGGAGCATAGCTTTTGCTCAAAACGACGACCCTACTATCATGACTATCAATGGTCAGCCTGTCAGTCGTTCGGAATTTGAATATTCTTATAACAAAAACAATTCCGAGGGCGTGATTGACAAGAAGACAGTCAATGAGTATGTTGACCTATTTGTTAATTACAAACTTAAGGTTTTGGCGGCATTGGATGCCCATATCGATACAACGGCTTCTTTCAAACAGGAGTTCCTGCAGTATCGTGACCAACAGGTACGTCCGGCGATGATCAGTTTGGGAGATGTGGAGGCGGAAGCGCAGAAAATTTACGAAGAAGCGAAACAACGTGTCAGTAAGTCGGGCGGAATGGTTCATCCTGCCCACATATTGATCCGTTTGGGACAGAAAGCCTCTGCTGCAGACCAGGAAACGGCGCGACAGAAGGCTCAATCTATCTATCAGGCTCTATGCAAAGGAGGCGATTTCGCCGGATATGCCAGAAAGTATTCTGATGACCAGGGTTCTGCCGTCAAGGGTGGAGACATCTCCTGGATATCAAGAGGGCAGACGGTGAAGACTTTTGAGGATGCTGCGTTCTCACTCAAGGTGGGAGAAATCAGCAAGCCAATCCTCTCGGAGTTTGGCTATCACATCATCAAGCTGATGGGAAAGCAGGACTTCTATCCTTATGATTCGGTGAAGAACGATATCCTTCGTTTCATCGATGCCAAGGGAATCAGAGAAAGAATCATCAACGAAAAGTTGGATTCCATTGCCAGGACGTTGCCTGCGGGAAGTGACCGTGAAACCGTCTTGGATCAGAAAGCTTCAGAATTGTCGGCTCACGACAAGAATCTGAAATATCTCATGCAGGAGTATCACGACGGATTGCTGCTCTATGAAATCAGCAACCGGATGGTATGGGAGAAAGCAGCGAATGATGAACAGGCACAAGCTGCTTATTTTGCCAAGAACAAGAAGAAATACAGATGGGAGCATCCCCGCTTCAAGGGTATTGCTTACCATACAAAGGATGCTGCCGACGTGGCAGCGGTCAAGAAATGCGTAAAGGGTAAGCCTTTCAGCCAATGGGCAGAGTTGCTTCGAAGGAAGTTTAATGCCGATGCGGTGGTGCGTGTCCAGGTGGAGGAAGGAATCTTCAAGAAGGGAGATCATCCTGTAGTGGATTCACTGGTGTTCAAGACAAGCGCCAAGGTAGAGAAGGTTAAAGGATATCCTTACGATGCTACATTCGGAAAAATTCTCAAGAAGGGACCTAAGGAATACACGGATGTGAAAGCCTGGGTGATAGCCGACTATCAGGACCAGCTGGAGAAGGAATGGGTGGCAACATTAAGAAAGAAATATCAGTTTGTGGTGTACCCTGAGGTATTAGCCACGGTAAACAAACATTAAACATAAAATTCAAGCAGAATACAGATCTATGAAGACTGGATATAAAATGAGTCTGGCGTTTATCGCATTGCTCCTTATCATGGGCATGAGCGCAAGCGCCTCACGTATGGGCATGAGTCGCCATGCTTCGGTTGCCGACAGTGATTCGGCAAAGTTGGAAGCGGTGAACGACTCGCAGTCAATCGACCCGGGAAGTATTGTTGACGAGGTGATCTGGGTAGTTGGAGATGAGGCTATCCTCAAGTCTGATGTCGAGGTTACCCGCTTGCAGTCGGAGGCTGATGGCATCAAGTTCGTCGGCGATCCAGACTGTTCTATTCCTGAGCAGATTGCCGTGCAGAAGCTTTTCCTGCATCAGGCTGCCATCGACAGTATCGAGGTGTCTGAGTCGGAAGTCATGCAGGGCATCGACGACCAGATCAACTACTGGGTTTCCATGATTGGATCCCGTGAGAAGCTGGAGGAATACCGCAAGCAGAGCATCACCCAGATGCGCCAGCAGATGCATGATGATTTCAAGAACCGCCAGCTCATCCAGAAGATGAAGCAGGAACTGGTGAAGGATATCAAGGTATCACCTGCACAGGTGCGTAAGTATTTCAATGACTTGCCTACAGACAGTATTCCATTCGTTCCTACAGAGGTGGAGGTAGAGATTCTTACCATGCAGCCTCGTATTCCTATGGAAGAAATCAGCCGTGTGAAGAACCAGTTGCGTGACTTCACCGACCGTGTGAATAAGGGTGAGACTACTTTCGCTACTTTGGCTCGTTTGTACAGTGAAGACCCGGGTTCAGCCCGAATGGGTGGTGAGATGGATTATATCGGACGTGGTATGTTGGATCCTGCATTTGCCAATGTGGCATTCAACCTGACTGACCCAAAGAAGATTTCCAAAATTGTGGAGTCTGAGTTCGGTTATCACATCATCCAGTTGATTGATAAGCGAGGTGACAAGATCAAGTGCCGTCATATCCTGCTCAAGCCAAAAGTTTCACAGGAGGCTATCGACAAGTCAATCGGTCGTCTGGATTCCATCGGTAATGATATCCGTGCCAAGAAGTTTACCTTCGAGGCAGCCGTAGAGGCATTGTCTGATGATAAGGATACCCGCAACAACAAGGGATTGATGGCAAATACTGCCCAGGCAGACAACCGTACCTCTAAGTTCCAGATGAAGGATCTTCCTACAGAGGTGGCACGTGTGGTAGATACCATGAAGGTAGGCCAGATTTCTGCACCTTTTACCATGGTTAACAGCAAGGGCAAGACTACCTGCGCCCTGATCAAGTTGGTGAGTAGGGTAGAGGGCCATAGAGCTACCATTACTGAAGATTTCCAGGTAATGAAGGATGTCGTCCTTGCCAAGGAAAGAGAAAAAACGTTGCATGACTGGGTGGTTGACAAGATTAAGAAGACCTACGTTCGTATGAACGATCGCTACAAGAATTGCAATTTTGAATATCAAGGTTGGGTTAAATGATCAATAACAAGCAACATAATATTAACAAGAACGGGCATAGAATCTTTTTCATATTGATTCTATGCCTATTTGGGTTTTGTCTGGTGCAGGCTATGCAGGCACCTAGGAAGAAACATAAGAAGCGCCCGAAGGGTGAGAGAGTCTATCTTCTTCACGCCGATGAGCTGCGCTACGATATGTTTGGCAGAAACCCTGATGCCCAGATTGTAAAGGGCAAGGTTTCGTTTATGCACCAGGGAGGTCATCTCACCTGCGACAGTGCCTATTTCTATCAGGGAACCAACTCTGTGAAGGCTTTCGGTCATGTGCATTACCGTCAGGGTGATACCTTGTCGCTTACCTGCGAGAGGGCTGAATATGATGGTATGATGCAGATGATGCATGCCCGCAGAAATGTGGTACTGCACCATCGCAGACAGACCCTGAAGACGGACAGTCTGGATTTCGACCGTCTGTATAATATGGCGAACTTCTTTGACGGAGGTACGCTCATCGACGGTAAGGACCGACTGGTTTCCGACTGGGGAGAATATCATACCGAGACCCGAGAGGCAAAGTTCGTCTTCAATGTGAAGTTGCGCAGTGGTAAGGATGTGGTTACCACTGATACCTTGTATTATGACGTTCCAACCTCTACCGCCCACATGGTGGGACCTTCCAAGATTGTTTCCGGTTCCAGCGTGGTGCATACGGCAGATGGGTATTATGATACCAAGACCGATAAGGCTAAGCTCTTCGGCCGTTCTACCTTGGTGGATAAGGATAAGTCGATTACCGGTGACAGTCTCTACTATGTGAAGAATGGCGAGAGTACGGGTTATGGCAATGTTGTGTATGTGGATAAGAAGAACAAGAATTCTCTTACCTGCAACTATCTCCGTTATAATGAGAAGACGGGAATGGGATTCGCTACCAAGCGACCTGTAGCCATCGACTATTCTCAAAAAGATACGTTGTGGATGCATTCAGATACCATGCGCATCTATACTTTCAATATCAATACAGATTCGGTATATCGCAAGGTGCATGCCTATCCGCATGTCCGTGCTTTCCGCAACGACATGCAGGCTATCTGCGATTCCCTGGTTTTCAATTCCAAGGATTCCTGTATGACGATGTATAAGGATCCTGTTATCTGGAATGCCAACCGGCAGATGCTCGGTGAGGAAATCAGAGCTTATATGGCTGACTCCACCATCCGCTTTGCCCATGTCATCGGTCAGGCGCTCTCTATCGAGCAGATGCCAGACAGCGTACATTATAATCAGATTACTTCTTCAGAAATGAAATCCTATTTCGAAAAAGGAGAAATGAAGATGACGGAAGCAATCGGCAATGTGCAGACGGTCTATTATATGACCAACGACAAGGACAGTTCCCTGGTGGGACTCAACTATCTGGAGACCGATACCATGCGTATGTATCTGGGAGCAGCCAGAAAGTTGGATAAGATCTGGACCAATAAGTTCATCAGTACCATGTATCCGATTACCCAGGTTCCGCCAGCCAAGTATAAGTTACCTAACTTTGCATGGTTTGAGGACCTCCGACCAACGGATAAGAATGATATTTTTGTATGGCGTGGCAAGTCGAGTGGCACGGAGTTGAAATCCATCAAGCGCCATGAGGCACCTTTGCAATCCCTGAAGAAGGAATCTCTCAAGAAGGACAAGGAGAAGGCTGAAGCTGAGACTGCCTCAGGGAAAACTGACAAGGAGGCATCCAAGAGTGCATCCAAGACAGTTCCTAAGAAAGCAGTTCGTGCAGCTTCCAGAAAAACCTCAAAGGTAGCGCCAAAAGTTACCAAGAAAAACAAACGTAAATAAAAAAAAGAAACGACGATGAGTGATGTCATCCAACTTTTACCAGATTCTGTTGCCAATCAGATAGCAGCAGGAGAAGTGATACAGCGACCAGCTTCTGTCATCAAGGAGCTGGTGGAGAATGCTGTTGATGCCGGCGCCAGGAATATTCAGGTGGTCGTGGTGGATGCGGGTCGCACCAACATCCAGGTCATTGATGATGGCAAGGGAATGTCGGAGACGGATGCCCGCCTTGCCTTTGAGCGCCATTCCACCTCTAAGATCCGTAAGGCAGACGATCTCTTTGCCCTCCGTACGATGGGATTCCGAGGAGAGGCATTGGCTTCTATCGCTGCCGTGGCACAGGTGGAACTCAAGACCCGTCAGGAGTCTGACGAGATAGGTACCCTCGTAGCCATATCGGGTTCCCGGTATGAGCGTCAGGAACCTTGTGCCTGTCCTGTGGGAACCAACTTTTCTGTGAGCAATATCTTCTACAATGTTCCTGCCCGCCGTAAATTCCTGAAATCGAATTCTACCGAGCTCAATAACATCCTTACCGCTTTTGAGCGCATTGCCTTGGTGAATCCGCAGATTTCGTTTACCTTGCACAGCAATGGCACGGAAGTGTTCAATCTTCGTGCTGCCAATCTGCGCCAGCGTATCCTGGATGTGTTTGGCAAGAAGTTCAATCATGATCTCTTGCCCGTCAATGTAGAGACAACCATGTGCAAGGTTTCCGGATTTGCCGGCAAACCGGAGGCTGCCCGCAAGAAGGGAGTGCATCAGTTCTTCTTTGTGAACGGCAGATACATGAAGCATCCTTATTTCAACAAGGCGGTGATGGCGGCTTACGACCGTTTAATTCCGGTAGGAGAGCAGGTGCCTTACTTCCTCTATTTCGAGGTGGATCCTAAGGACATCGACGTGAACATCCATCCTACCAAGACCGAAATCAAGTTTGAGAATGAACAGGCTATCTGGCAGATTCTCTCGGCTGCCGTGAAGGAGAGCATCGGTATGTTTAATGATGTACCTACCATCGACTTCGATACCGAGGATAAGCCGGAAATCCCGATGTTCAATCCGGAAGAAATTCCTTCGGCATCGGCTCCGAAGATCAGCGTCAATCCGGGATATAATCCTTTCAAAACCCGTTCTACTACTATGGCGAAGCCTGTAGGAGCCGGTTTTCCTGGTCCTTCCAGTACCAAACCGGAGATAGACCAGAACTGGGAACAGCTTTACGAGGGGTTGAAAGACCAGGATGAACAGCAGCATACGATGGAACTCTTTGATGAGCCCGAACAGGCTACTGCTGCAGGTACTACGGCTAACAGTATTATAGCCGAGAAGTCGCCATCCCATTATCAGTATAAAGGCAAGTATATCATGACCGCCGTGAAATCGGGATTGATGATCATCGACCAGCATCGTGCCCATGTGCGTATCCTGTTCGAACAGTATCTCAAGCAGCTTGCCGAGCGCACCTTCCATTCCCAGAAGGTTCTCTTCCCGGAAGTGGTGCAGTTCCCGATGTCGGAGAAGGTAATCTTCGAAAAGATCTTGCCGGAAATGAACGGGATGGGATTTGAATTGGAAGATCTGGGAGGTGGCAGCTATGCCGTCAACTCCGTACCTGCCGGTCTGGAAGGTATGAATCCGGTAAGACTGGTACAGGATATGGTATCCAGTGCTGTGGAGAAAGGAGTCTCTGCCATGGATGAAATCAACCAAGCCCTGGCTCTTTCGCTTGCCCGTCAAGCAGCGATACCGCACGGACAGGTGTTGAGCAATGAGGAGATGGAAGGATTGGTCAATGGACTTTTCGCCTGCGAGAATGTGAACTATACTCCTGATGGCAAGTCGGTGCTCTGCATCCTCCAGCAGCAGGAGATAGAGCATCTTCTGGGGTAGTTGCTTCCATCATCAAGGAATGCTATATATAATATCGAAGATTGCTATATATAATAAGGTGTAGTTAAACTGAAAGTTAAAAAATAGATAGGTATGAAAAAGATATTTGCTTTGCTGGCTTTGGCTAGTGTTTCTATGGGAAGTTTTGCTCAGGATGTAGTTCCTGAAGAAAAATATAGTATTGCCACCAATTCTTTTGGCAGTAATTGGTTTGTGCAGGTTGGTTTGGACTGGAATGCATGGTATTCTGCCGAAGAGAGAGGACACGATCTGTCGAAGAGTCCTTTCAAGAAGTTCCGCAGCAATCCGGGCATCTCCCTGGCTTTCGGTAAGTGGTTTACGCCAGGTATCGGTCTTCGTACCAAGATTCAGGGATTCTGGGGCAAGAAGGTGGATGCCGACTGGAACGAGGATACCAACGAGGGCAATGGCAACAAGTATTGGGTAGCCAATGAGCAGGTGATGTTCAACCTGACCAACCTTTTCAAGGGTTATAAGGAAGAGCGCGTCTGGAACATGATGGCGTTTGCCGGTGCCGGTGTGGGCCGCTCGATGACTCACAACAACTATGCCATGAATTACAGTCTGGGTCTTCATTCTGCATGGAAGGTGGCAGAAAAGGTTCAGCTTTTTGCTGAGGCTGGTCTGAATACCTTCGATCATAACATTGATAATTGTGCAGGAAGTGCTTCCCAGTCTTGGACCCGCCGATGCAAGAATTACTATTTCGAACTAGGTGTTACCTACAATCTGGGCTCTTCCCGTTGGAGAAAGGCTCCGGATATGGATATTGTTGATACGCTTCACCAGTCGGAACTGGATGCCCTGAATGCTGCTTTGGAAGATGCCAATGCAGAAAACGAGCGTTTGAGAGGACTTTTGGAGAAAAAGCAGGCTGGAGAGAAGGAGACAGAGCATGCTACCGACGTAGCTCCTGCAGATTCTGGAGATGCTCCAGCAGATTCAGTAGAATAGTAAGTTTTGGCTAAAATTGCCAAAAGAGTCTATATAAAAGGCATTTTCCCCCGTGGAAAATGCCTTTTTTCATGTTTTTTCAACGAAAATGAAAAAAAAGTCGGAAAAAGTTTGGTGGAATCAAATATTTGTAGTACCTTTGCAACCGCTTACGAAAAGTAAGGGCGCTTAGCTCAGCTGGTTTAGAGCATCTGCCTTACAAGCAGAGGGTCGGCGGTTCGAATCCGTCAGCGCCCACCAAGTTAAAAGGTCTTTCAACAATCGTTGAAAGACCTTTTTTGTTTTAATTAAAGCTAAATAATTCTCAGTTTTTCTGTTTTTTCGTAGGAATTCATTAACTTTGCACCCTATATTAATAATACGTATTGTTATGAATTTAGATTTATTGACTGCCATATCGCCTATAGATGGTCGTTACAGGGGAAAAACAGAGCAACTCGCTAACTATTTTTCAGAGTATGCTCTCATTCGTTATCGTGTTCGAGTAGAGATAGAGTATTTCATTACTTTATGTGAGTTACCATTGCCGCAGCTGGCTTCTTTCGATCAGTCGCTGTTTGAGCGTTTGCGTGACATCTATCGTAATTTCAACGAAAACGATGCTCAGCGTGTGAAAGACATTGAGAAGGTTACCAACCACGATGTGAAAGCTGTTGAGTATTTTATCAAGGAAGAGTTTGACAAGATTGGTGGCTTGGATGCCTACAAGGAGTTTATCCACTTCGGCTTGACATCTCAGGACATCAACAACACCAGTGTGCCTCTTTCAGTGAAGGAAGCTCTGGAGGAGTGCTTCTACCCTCAGGTTGAAGAGCTGATTGCCCAGCTTCAGACTTATGCTGATGAGTGGAAGAATGTACCTATGCTGGCTAAGACTCATGGTCAGCCTGCTTCTCCTACCCGTTTGGGCAAGGAAATCATGGTTTATGTATATCGTCTTACCGAGCAGCTCGATTCATTGAAGGCTTGCAAGTTTACAGCTAAGTTCGGTGGTGCTACCGGTAATTACAATGCTCATCATGTAGCTTATCCTGAGTATGACTGGAAGGCTTTCGGCAACAAGTTCGTCAGCGAGAAGCTGGGCTTGGAGCGTGAGCAATATACTACTCAGATCAGCAACTATGATCATCTGGGTTCCATCTTTGATGCCATCCGCAGAATCAACACCATCATCATTGACTTGGACCGTGACTTCTGGATGTACATCTCTATGGATTACTTCAAGCAGAAAATCAAGGCTGGTGAGGTAGGTTCCAGTGCCATGCCACACAAGGTGAACCCTATCGATTACGAGAACAGTGAGGGTAACCTCGGTATTGCCAATGCCATCCTCCAGTTCCTGGCACAGAAGCTCCCGGTTAGCCGTCTGCAGCGTGACCTTACCGATAGTACCGTACTCCGTAACATCGGTGTGCCTCTCGGTCATAGCGTCATCGCCATCCAGAGCACATTGAAGGGCTTGCGTAAGCTCATCCTCCATGAGGAGAAGTTGCAGGAAGATTTGAATAATACCTGGGCTGTAGTAGCTGAGGCTATCCAGACCATCCTTCGTCGTGAGGCTTATCCACATCCATACGAGGCATTGAAGGCGCTCACCCGCACCAATACCCATATGACCGAGGAGACCATTCATGAGTTTATCAAGGGATTGAATGTAAGCGATAGCGTGAAGGCCGAATTGATGGCTATCACTCCTTGCAATTACACCGGTATTTAATCAAAAAGCAGTTTCCCTAACGGGCACCAAGGATATATTAAGACATATCATATATAACATAATTAATAATAATAGATTTATTAACCCGGCCGTGAGGCTTTTATATTGAATAAATTATGGATTCAGAGTTCGAGAACAAACCACAGAGTCAATCGTCTGAGAGCGAGAACACCCGAGAGGGCTTCAACGCAGGCGGTTATCAGAAGAGTTATCGTAGTGTAGGTCGCACACAGCGTCCACGTATTAACAGTCATCGCCCATCATTCAACAGCGATAGAAGTAGCAGCAGTAGCGAGGGTGGCTTCCGTCCGGAAGGCTTCGGTGCTGGCTTGCAGAGCAGTTCTACCAGCTCTAGCAGCGAGCGTCCACAGCGCAGCTATGGTAGCAGCCGTGGCAGCTATGGCAGCCGTCCACAGCAGGGTGGCTACAACAGCCGTGGTGGCTATAACAGCAACCGTGGTGGTTACAATGGTCGTCCTCAGCAGGGTGGCTATGGCAGCCGTCCACAGCAGGGTGGCTACAACAGCCGTCCTCGTTTCAATAATAACGCAGAAGGTGACGATCAGCATCCATCAACTGGTGGCTATCAGCCACGTCAGCAGGGTGGTTACAATGGTCGTCCTCAGCAGGGTGGCTATGGCAGCCGTCCTCAGCATGGCGGTTACAACAGCCGTCCTCAGCATGGTGGCTACAACAGCAACCGTGGTGGTGGTTATGGCCGTCCTCAGCAGGGTGGTTACAATAGCAACCGTGGCGGCTATGGTCGTCCACAGGGTGGTGGCTATGGCAACAACCGTGGTGGTGGCTTCCGTCAGCACACTCCAGGATACGATCCAAATGCTAAATATAGCATGAAGAAGCGTATCGAATACAAGGAGGAGAATATCGACCCAACAGAGCCATTGCGCTTGAATAAGTTCCTTGCCAATGCTGGTGTCTGCTCTCGCCGTGAGGCTGATGAGTTCATCCAGGCTGGTCTGGTAACTGTCAATGGTGAGGTAGTTACCGAGTTGGGTACCAAGATCCTTCGTACCGATGAGGTGAAGTTCCACGACGCTCCTGTAACTTTGGAGAAGAAGGTATACGTATTGCTCAACAAACCAAAGGATTATGTTACAACCAGCGATGATCCTCAGCAGCGCAAGACTGTGATGGACCTCGTAAAGGATGTTTGTCCTGAGCGTATCTATCCTGTAGGTCGTCTCGACCGTAATACAACAGGTGTACTTCTCTTGACCAACGATGGTGACCTGGCTTCTAAGCTTACTCACCCTAAGTTCCTGAAGAAGAAGGTTTATCACGTTCACCTCGATAAGAACCTGACTGCTCACGATATGGATCAGATCCGTGAGGGTATCACCTTGGAAGATGGTGAGATCAAGGCAGATGCTGTAGAGTATGCTGATGATCGCGACAAGGCACAGGTTGGCATCGAGATTCATAGTGGCAAGAACCGTATCGTGCGCCGTATCTTCGAGTCGCTGGGCTATACGGTCACCAAACTCGACCGCGTCTATTATGCGGGTCTGACGAAGAAAAACCTCAAGCGCGGCGCATGGCGTTTCCTGACGCGCGAGGAGGTCGAGCGCCTCAAGTCCGGACAGTACGAATAGCGCGCACGTGCGTGCATGTTACGATAACGAGCGGCCTTTCCGTCGGGAAGGGCCGCTCGTCGTGCATCCGGGCGCCGCCGCTTCAGTGCGTGGCGCGCCACCAGGCGGTCTGCTGCCGGTCGATCGCCGCTTCGGGATCTGCGCTCGGATCGGAGGTCGTGATGCCCGAGAAGGTCCGGATCGGATTGACGCCGTTGGCCATCGAGTAGTACTCCTCCGTATGGCGGTGCCAGGGGACGGTCGCATCCATTTGCTTCTTGAACTCCGCGAGCAGGGCGTCGTCGTCGGAGCAGAGGCGGCGCACGTAGTCCCCCAGATCGAAGAAGAGCGTCGGGGTGTAGCCGTCGAGCCGCTGGAGGTCGCCGAGCCTGCCGGGATCGAATGCGTGCGCGGCGTTGATGCGCCGCATGATGTCGGCGAGCTTCTCCAGCCCGGCGCAGCGCGTGACGCCGATCGTGCCGTAGGGATAGGTATAGGTGCTGTAAAAGGCGTGGAAGGCGTCGCAGATGCCCTCGTAGTCCACCTCGCCGAGCATGTGGCGGCCCGCCGAGGCGTAGGGGAATCCGTAGGCCATGATCTCCGACGTGGAACCGATGAGGTAGTCCGTGACCCCGCGCAGCTCGTAGGCCACCTCGACCGACGACATGTAGCAGTCGTCGAAGAGGATGTACTCCATGTGCAGCCCCGTCCGGGCGAGGGCTTCGGCCAGCGTGGCGATTTCGGTCCGGTGATCGGGGGAGGTCCCGCCGAACCAGCGGGTCAGCGGGCGGTCCGGAGCGGCGTGCTCCCAGTATTCCCGGCGGGCCGGGGCGGCGGTGCGCCCCGGGACGGAGGAGACGGCCGGAAGCCATGCCATGCCGTGCGATCCGATGCTCATGGAGTAGCGGAGGGCGGGGGCCTCGCGTTTCACGTCGCCGAGGACCGAGGCGATGCCCTCGGCCGCGGTGAAGTCGGGCGCGGGGTCGTAGGTGCGGAGCGTGAGGCGTTCGCACCGGCCGCCCCTGCGGTAGAGTTCGAACAGCGACGCTTCGTCGGGAGACTCCATGAAGTAAACCAGCACACGCACGTCGGCGGGAATGCCTTCGGCCACGACACGTGCCATGTCCTCGATGTTGGTGCGGAAGTAGGAGGTGAGGTTGCCCGACCAAGGCATATACATCAGGTGGGTCTGCGCGGCCGTCTCGGGCGGCGTGTAGCCCGGTTCCTCCTTGTCGGAGCAGGCGGGCGTCAGGGCCGCGACGGCAAGCAGGACGCAGAACCGGCGGAGCGTGCGGGTCATTTGTAGGTGCGGGGTTTGAGGTTGTTGAACTGCCACGTGCGGTCGCGCTTGTAGGTGTAGCCCTCGGGTTTGTTACGGTAGATGCGGCTGAAGTCGAAGTAGAAGCCGCGGCGCTTTTTGCCCTCCACGACGTAGGGCGACGTGAGGGGCACGAACTCCACCGTGCGGCTGATGACGCGCGACTTGTCGTAGGAGAACCCTTCGACGGTCAGCACGTCGAGCGCGTGGTCGAACATGAGGATGTGGCGCGGGGTCTTCTGCGTGAAACCGTCGCCCGACGAGAGGATCGTGCGGACGATGCCGTTCATACGGTTCGAGTAGGCCCGTTCGCGCTTCTTGTCGCCCAGCGCGCCGTAGGCGTAGGACATCAGGTTGAGCAGCTTGGGGCTGAACGGGTCGCGCGCGAGGGCGTCGGTCCCGGCCGAGATGATCGCCTCGAGCGTCCCGACGTCGGGCGCGTCGGGGTCCAGCCCCGAGGCCAGGAGCAGCACCCGGTCCAGATCGGGATTGGTGTTGAGCGGCTTGTAGGCGTCCTGATAGGCGTAGCCGTAGTAGAGGTAATGGTGGTCCTCGTCGGTGAGGG
>OLGA01002259.1_pt1 | contig 13998 bp, 10 predicted proteins | sample 1604881 | NCBI WGS metagenome assembly OLGA01 (sample SAMEA3888896, study PRJEB22519) | human gut metagenome | biome: human gut; feature: human-associated habitat; material: faeces | place: Denmark | collected 2009
ACGGGGGCGCCGACTTCGCTCGCGGCGGCCATGATGGCCTGAACCTGTTCGAGGTTGTTGACATTGAAAGCAGGAACGCCGTAGCCGTTTTCGGCGGCGTGATCGAGCAGCTGACGCATGGAGACGAGTGCCATGACGATGAACTCCGAATCTGATGAAAGGGAAAAACAAAAGGGCGGCGCAGGCCTTGCGGGCCGTTTTCGGGCCGCCCGAAACTGATCAGATGCATTGTATAGGGACAATGCGTCTAGGGAAAGAGGTTTATCCCTGCCTGAGGGGCGAAGGGACACAAAAAACGCGTCCTCCCGTCAGCCCGTCAGCAGGGACGGATTCGCGGCCACCTGCTTGCGGATGCCATCGTAGATGGCCTGGGCGATCTTCTGCTGGTGCCTGCCGTTGATGAGGAGCTTTTCCTCGGTCGGGTTCGAGATGAAGGCCGTCTCGACGAGGATCGACGGAATGCCCTGACCCTTGAGGACCGCGAAGCCCGCCTGTTCGACGTGCTTCTTGTGCAGGCGGTTGACGCTCTTCATCTCATTGAGGACGGAGGCGCCAAGGCCGAGGCTGTAGCTGATGGTCCAGCTCGAGGTCATGTCGACGAGCACGCTCGCTACCTGGCGGTCGACGCTGGCGATGTTGACGCCGCCGATCAGGTCGGACTCGTTCTGGTTCTTGGCGAGCCAGCGGGCGGCGGCGGACGTTGCGCCGCGTTCGGAAAGGCAGAAGACGCTCGAACCTCGGGCGCTGGCCTTGATCCAGGCGTCGGCGTGAATGCTCACGAGCAGGTGCGCCTTGGCGCGGCGGGCGATGGCCACGCGGCCGCCGAGGCTCACGAAGTGGTCCGTGTTGCGGGTCATGATGGCCTTCATGCCGGGATCGTCGTTGATGAGCGCGGCGAGGCGCTTGGCGATCTGGAGCACGACCGTCTTCTCTCGGTTGCGTCCGCGGCCGATGACGCGGCCGGCAGCGTCCGCGATCACGCAGCCGACAGGCACCTCGCCGTGCTCCGTCGCCTCGCGCGCAAGGTCAAGGGCGAGGGACATATATTCTTCATTCGTCATGGCGAAGCCTCCGGAATAAAAACGGCACACCGCACAGCGGTGCGCCTTAACGTTATTTTTCAGCGTTCCCCCGTAACTCCGAGCAAAGCCCAGCCACAGGCGGGTTTGCGAGGAAGAGGATGAAGGAACGAATATAGTGCAGTTTTCCTCGCAAGAGGGAAACGGAACGGTATTCGTTTCTTCAGACGAGAGCCGCAGTTATAATGCTCATCAGGTAGACCTCTTCGGCGTTGCAGCCGCGGCTGAGGTCGTTGATGGGGGCGTTCAGACCCTGGAGGATCGGGCCGTAGGCCGCAAAGCCGCCGAGGCGCTGGGCGATCTTATAGCCGATGTTGCCGGACTGGATCTCCGGGAAGATAAAGGTGTTGGCATAGCCCGCGACCTTGCTGCCGGGGAACTTGAGCTGGCCGACCGTGGGAGAGACGGCGGCGTCGAACTGCATCTCGCCGTCAACTGCAAGCTCGGGAGCCTTTTCCTTGACTATCGCGGTGGCATTGCGCACGAGGTCGACGGAAGCGCCCTTGCCGGAGCCCTTGGTGGAGTAGGACAGCATGGCGACCTTCGGGTCCATGCCGAAGACCTTTGCGGTCTTTGCAGTCTCGATGGCGACCTCGGCGAGCTGATCGGCAGCGGAGAGAACGACGTTGCCCTCCTTGTCGAGCTTGTCCTCATAGGAGATGTTTATGGCGCAGTCGCCCATGCAGAGCATCTCATCGCCGCGGGTCAGGATGAAGCAGGAGCTGACAAGGTTCGCGCCCTTCTTGGTCTTGACGAGCTGGAGTGCGGGACGGACGGTATCGGCGGTGGAGTAGGTTGCTCCGCCGAGCAGAGCATCGGCCTTGCCCATCTTGACGAGCATGGTGCCGAAGTAGTTGCCCTTGGAGAGCGCGGCGCGCGCGTCCTCTGCGGTGACCTTGCCGCGGCGCAGCTCGACCATCTTCTCGACCATCGCGTCCATTTCGGGATAGGTCAGAGGATCGATTATCTCAAGACCCTCGATATCGAAGCCGCCCTTTGCAGCCGCTGCCTTGACCTCATCGACGTTGCCGACGAGAATAGGAGTCAGGAAGCCGTCCTTCTTGAGCCTTGCTGCGGACTCGAGAATGCGCGCATCGCTGCCCTCGGTATAGACAATCTTGCGGGGATTGGCTTTAAGTATCTCTATCAGATTTTCAAACATGGTTAATTCCTCCGGAATGTTTATTTTTGCACACAAACACTGTACCACTACTCGCCGCCGTTTTCAAGATTTTTGCCGCAATTTCTATTTACAAAGGTATTTTTTATCTGTATAATATACTGACTGTTATCAATTTTTAAGGTGAAACAATGCAGAGAAGCTTTCCTGAGACGCTCTCGGCGCTGCGCCGGGACAAGAACATAAGCCAGCGCAAGGCGGCAGCCGACCTTAACATCAGTCAGGCGCTGCTGAGCCATTACGAAAACGGCGCGCGCGAGCCGGGGCTCGGCTTCGTGTGCCGCGCATGCGACTATTACGGGGTCAGCGCCGACTATCTGCTGTGCAGGACGGACAGGCCGAACATCGCTTTCAGCACCGCTCAGGCGGCGAGAGCCTTTCTTGACCAGATGCAGAGCGTGATAGACCGCGCGAACCAGACCCTTGCAGAATTTTCCGAGGAGGAACGGCCTGAATGATAAAGCAGGAGAATATACGCAACTTTTCCATAATCGCACACATTGACCACGGCAAGTCCACGCTGTCTGACCGCCTCATCGAAAAATGCGGCGCGGTGGAGCAGCGCGAGATGGAGGATCAAATCCTTGACAACATGGATCTTGAGCGCGAGCGCGGCATAACCATCAAGGCGCGCGCCGTCGGCCTCAACTACAAGGCCGCCGACGGGGAGAACTACACCCTCAACCTTATTGACACCCCGGGTCATGTCGACTTCAACTACGAGGTCAGCCGCTCGCTCGCCGCATGCGAGGGTGCGGTGCTCGTCGTGGACGCGTCGCAGGGCGTTGAAGCGCAGACGCTCTCGAACACCTACCTCGCGCTCGACAACAACCTTGAAATACTCCCGGTCATCAACAAGATAGACCTGCCCGCCGCCGACCCGCACAGGGTCAAGGAGGAGATAGAGGAGATCATCGGCATCCCCGCGATGGACGCGCCGGAGATAAGTGCGAAGGCGAACATCAACATTGACGCCGTGCTTGAGGACGTTGTGAACGGCGTCCCCGCGCCGAAGGGCGACCCCAACGCTCCCCTCAAGGCGCTGATATTCGACAGCCAGTATGATAACTACCGCGGCGTCATCGTCTTTATCCGCGTGTTCGACGGGACGGTACACAAGGATTCCGAGATACTCCTGATGTCCACCGGCGCAAAATACAAGGTACTCGAAGTCGGCCACCTGCGCCCGATAGGGCTCGACCCCTGCGCGGAGCTTGCAGCGGGCGACGTCGGCTACTTCACGGCGAGCATAAAGAACGTCTCCGACACGCACGTGGGCGACACCGTCACCGACGCCGGGAAGCCGACCGCCGAGGCGCTGCCCGGCTACCGCCCCGCAAGGCCGATGGTCTTCTGCGGCATATACACTGAGGACGGCTCCAAGTACCCCGACCTGCGCGACGCGCTCGAAAAGCTCAAGCTCAACGATGCTTCCCTCTCCTACGAGCCGGAAAGCTCCGTCGCCCTCGGCTTTGGCTTCCGCTGCGGCTTCCTCGGGATGCTGCACATGGAGATAATCCAGGAGCGGCTCGAGCGTGAGTTCGACCTTGACCTTGTGACGACTCTGCCTTCCGTTATATATAAGGTCGTAAAAACCGACGGCAGCACCGTCATGGTCGACAATCCCCACAACTATCCCGACGTGCCGTCGATCGCCGAGGCATACGAGCCGTATGTCAAGGTGTCGATCATCACGCCGAATGAGTTCGTCGGCAACATCATGCCGCTGTGTCAGGACAGGCGCGGTGAGTACAAGAACATGCAGTACCTCGACACCCGCCTTGTCGAGCTGCATTACGAAATGCCGCTCAACGAGATAATATACGACTTCTTTGACACGCTCAAGGCGCGCACCAAGGGCTATGCCTCGCTCGACTATGAGCTGAGCGAATATAAGCCGAGCGACCTTGTCAAGGTCGATATGCTCCTAAACGGCGATCAGGTCGACGCGCTCAGCTTCATCGCCCACCGGGAGAAGGCCTATGGCCGCGCCCGTAAGCTCTGCGAGAAGCTCAAGGACAATATCCCGCGCCAGCTCTTCGAGGTGCCGATACAGGCGGCTATCGGCGGCAAGATCATAGCTCGCGAGACAGTCAAGGCCATGCGCAAGGACGTGCTTGCCAAGTGCTACGGCGGTGACATCACGAGAAAGAAGAAGCTGCTCGAAAAGCAGAAAGAGGGCAAGAAGAAGATGCGCCAGCTCGGCACGGTGCAGATACCGACCGAGGCTTTCCTCGCGGTGCTGAAGCTCGACGAGTAAAAGGAATAGAAATAAGGCTGTGTACAACGCTTTTACGCAATTGTACACAGCCTTTTTATAATAGCCGCCGCGCAGCCTACAAGCACATCCGGTGCGCGGGCGGGTTATTATCAGCTTGTCAAAAAAGTCCTGTGAGGGCTTTTTTGACCGCGCTTTCCGCCGAGCATTTTGAAAGTGTTCAAAATGCTATTACCGGAAGCCTTGATGTATCAAGCCTTTCGGCGGCGGCTTATCCAATTTGAGGCGGGCCTTGTCTCGCTGCGGCTCGGTCACGTCACGGCTCTGACATGCCCCCGGCATGTCATTCACTACCGTGCCGCCGCTGCGCTACCCCTCAAGCTCCCCCGCTGCTCTATTATCTGACTTCAAAACATAGTTTTTTGACAGTCTGATTATCCCATTCTGTCCGTCCCGAAGAAGAACAGCGCCACTGTCCCCGGGCCGACGTGGGAGCCGGTCACCGGCTCATAGCAGACGCTCAGGCACTTGCCGGTCAGTCCCTTGTCACGCAGGCGCTGCACGAGATATTCCTTGCCCTCCTCATTATCGGCATGGGCAATGCCGATAGTCTCCGCCTTGTTCAGCACGAGCTCCGCATAGCGCTCGGCAAGCGCGGCAAGCGTGCGCTTCATGCCTCGCACCTTGGATTTTACGACTATCTTGCCCTCATAGTCCCCGACGAGGATCGGGTGGATGCCCAGGACGTTGCCGATGATTGCCGCCGCGCCGCTGACCCTGCCGGTCTTTTTCAGATATTTGAGGTCGTCCACAGTGAAGCTCTGGCACATACTCGGCACCTGCGCGCGGATGTCCTCTTCTATAGCATCGAGCGAGGCGCCGTCCTTTAACTGCTCCGCCGCCTTGATGACGAACATCCCCTCGCCGAGGGATGCGGCAAGCGTGTCGATTACAACGATCTTCCTGTCCGGATACTCCTCGTCCAGCTCCTGCTTTGCCATGAGTGCGGCGTTTGCCGTGCCGCTTATGCCGCCGGACATGCCGATATACAGCACGTCCCTGCCTGCGTCGAGTGTCGCCTTGAAGCGCTCGATAAACGTTCCCGTGTTCACCATCGAGGTCTTTACCTCGCTCCCGGCGCGCATCGCGGCATAGAAGGCCTTGCCGTCAAATTCTCTCTCGGGTATGTATTCGACTCCGTCTATCGTGTATGAAAAAGGAATGACCTCGATGCCGTACTCGTCGATGATCTCAACGGGGAGGTTAGCGGAGGTGTCTGTAAAAAGCTGCGTCATTTTGGGTTCTCCTTAAAAGTTATGGGTACTGCACACTGTCATTAGCATAACGCAGTTCATACCGAAACCGCAAGCTATTGTCTCTATTCCGCGCTCTACGAAACATAGAATAAGAGTAGAACCCCTTGATTTCAGGGCTCTACTCCGAGTATAGCCGTATCTTCTTCACTTGCCTGCCGCGGCTTTCAGTCTCTCCAGCCATGCATACGGTACGTCGAGCTCTCCCTTGCCGACGCCGAGGCTTATCGTGGGCTTGTTCGCACCGTGGAAGTCGCTGCCGCCGGTTTTCAGCAGCCCGTACTCTTCCGCGAGTCCCTCAAGGTAGGCCGTCTGCTGAGCGTCGTAGCCGGAATAGTGGCACTCCATCCCACGCAGGCCGTGCGCCATGCAGTGCTCTATAAGCTCGCGCAGCTCCGCGTCGTTCTTCTTATACTGGAACGGGTGTGCCAGCACCGCGACTCCGCCCGAGCGGCATATCGTCTCCACCGCCATTTCTATCGGGATGATCGTGCGCGGCAGATAGTACTTCTGTCCTTTCTCAACATAGCGCTGGAACGCATCGTTCACGCTCTCGGCAAGCCCAAGCTCATAGAGCATCCGCGCAAAGTGCGGCCGGCCTATGGATTCGCCGAAGCGCGCCCTCATCTCGTCATAGTCAAAGGGCAGGCCGTCCGCCGCCATGAGCTCCGCCATCTTGCGGTTCCTGTCGTTGCGGTCGTTTATCACCCAGTCCAGCACCGGGCGCAGCTCGGGTGACTGCGGGTCTATGAAATAGCCCAGGATGTGTACGGCCACTCCGTACTTTGTGCTTATCTCTATCCCCGGCACGACCTCTATCCCGAGCTTTTCCCCCGCCTCGGCGGCTTCAAAATATCCGGACTCCGTATCATGATCCGTTATCGCGATGGCCTTCAGGCCGATTTTATGCGCAAGCTCTGCGACCTCCGCCGGAGTGCATGTCCCGTCGGACGCCGTGGTGTGTACGTGCAGGTCTATCTCTCTCATGCGCGCACCCTCTCCATGAGGCGGTTCGCCTTCTCGTATATCTCCTCTGGCGCCTCGCCGATGAAGAACTCGCCGTTTTCGTAGAGGATGCGTCCGTTCACCATCGTCATGCGCACGTTCTCCTTAGACCCGGAGTATACGATATTCCGCGCGATGTTATTGAGCGGCTGCATGTTCGGCCTGTGCAGGTCTATGACGACGAGGTCCGCAAGCTTACCCGGCGCGATATCGTCCGCGTCATGAAGTCCCATCGCGCCCGCCCCGCCGGCGCAGGCCATTTCAAGCACGCGGTCGGCGCTCCCGGCTGCGGCGTCCTTATTCGCGATTTTTTGCAGTACGCTCGCAAGGTACATTTCGCGGAACATGTCCAGCGCGTTGTTGCTCGCCGCGCCGTCCGTGCCTATCGCCATCGGTATCCCCGCCGCGGCGAGCCTGTCCAGCGGCGCGATTCCGGAGGCGAGCTTCGCGTTCGAGCCGGGGTTCGTCACCGCCCAGAGCTTCTTGCGCGCGAAAAGCTCAATGTCCTCATCGCTCATCCACACGCAGTGAAAGCCGCCGCCGCCGTATGCGAACATGCCTATGCTGTCCAGAAGCTGCGGCGGGGTCATGCCCCAGCGCTCTACGCAGCCCTTGACCTCGCTCTCCGTCTCGCAAAGGTGCATGAAGCAGGGCTCCTTGTACTTTTCCGCAAGAGAGGCCATGTACTTCATGCGCTCCATGCCGGTGGTGTACTCGGCATGGATGCCGAGCCGGTAGGAGACGAGCTCGTCATAATCGTTAAAGCGCAGGTACTCGCGCTCGATGTTCTTCTCATCCGCGTCAAAGTTATTGAGCGCCGAGCATATCACCGTGCGGAAACCGCAGTCGACATTCGCCTTGGCGTAGGCTTCATTGCGCATATACATATCAAAGCTCGATGTGATCCCGGAGGAGAGATATTCCATTATCCCGAGCTTTGTAAAGGTATATATCATCTCGTCATCGAGCTTTGCCTCGTTCGGGAACACCTGCTGATAAAGCCAGTCACTAAGCGGCATGTCGTCTGCAAACGAGCGCAGGAAGGTCATCGCCGTGTGGGTGTGCGCATCCTTGAAGCCCGGCATCAGCAGGTCGCCGCGCAGATCGATCTCGCGCTCAAAGCGCGGCGCGTCCTTGCGTTCCGCCCCGACGTAGGCGATGCGCCCGCCGTCCGTCCATACCTCGTCCCGGCTTATTTTTATCCCGCCGGTAAAGCTCAGCACCCGGCCGTTATAGAATCTTATCATCTGTTTTTTGCCTCCAGCCGCGCGCACATCGCGTCATGCGCGGCCTTTTCAAAAGTATCGTCAAGCGGCTGAAGCTCCGCCGCGCCGTATTTCCTCTCAAGTGCCGTTTTCAGCAGCAGGTCGCAGAACTCCGGGTTCTTCGGGAGCATCGGCCCATGGCTGTAAGTGCCGAAAACGTTCTTGAAATGCGCACCCTCGGTGCCGTCCTCACCGTTGTTGCCGAAGCCGGAAATTATCTTACCCAGCGGCTCGATACCTGAGCCGAGCCATGTCTTTCCGCTGTGGTTCTCGAAGCCGACAACGACGCTGCCGCCGGCGTTTTCGGTGCATTTGAACTCATAGTTGCCGATCATGCGCTTCTTACTGCCGACCGTGTACAGCTCCAGCGCGCCGATAAAATCACAGCGCTTGCCGTCATAGGTCTCGTAATATTCGCCGAGCATCTGGTACCCGCCGCAGATCGTGAGGAAGGTGACGCCGTCGTCAATGGCGGCCTTTATCTCCTTGCCGCGTCCCCGGTGCAGATCCTCAAGCAGCACCTGCTGCTCGAAATCCTGCCCGCCGCCGATGAAAACAAGGTCGAACCCGGCAAGGCTCTGAGTTGAACCTATGGGCATTTTCGTGACTGCCGCGTCTATTCCGCGCCACTGCAGACGGCGCTTCATGCAGATTATATTTCCCCCGTCGCCGTAGAGGTTCAGGACGTCAGGGTACAAATGACAGATCTTCAGTTCCATGCTTCCGCCTCCTCAGACCCAGAATTCGTCACCGCCGCAGCGGCGGATGACAGCTTCGCGCAGCTCGAGCATCGCGGTATAGGTCGGCATGATGAACACCGGCTTATCCTGCTGGGATATCCACTGCACAAGGCGCTCGTAATCGCGCTCGGTCGAAATGTGGTCACCGGCCACACCGGCGTATTTGATGCGCACGGCCATGTCCTCCGCGCGGTCACCGGAGACGATGACGCGATCTATATAGCCCGACATCGCGGTAAGCCCCTCAAAGTCCGCGTCCCATATCCATGAGACGTCCGTGCCGTCCGCCCCGCGGTCGTTGAGGCAGACGATGAGAATGAATTTTTCCTTGATATTCTCCAGAAACTCGATAACCTGGTTGCAGCCCGCGGGGTTTTTGACAAGCATCATCTTCGTCCCGGCCTTGCCAAGGTCGAACTGCTCCATGCGCCCGAAGCCGCATTTGAAGTCCGCGATTGCGGATATCGCCGCCTCGGTGCCGAGTCCCATCTCCGTCACGGCGGCGACAGCGCCGATGGCGTTATAAATATTATACATGGCCGGGAGGTTCACTTCGGCCAAGTATTGGCTCCCATTGACCATCAGGACGACGCTGCTGCCGTTCGCGCGCTGCTCGACGACGTTCGTGACGGCATATTCAGCCTTCGGACGGTGGTAGCCGCAATGGGTGCAGCGGAAATTGCCGAGGTGGCCGTAGCTTATAAAATCATATTCGTATTCACTCTTGCAGTAGATGCAGTGCGACGCGTCGGAAAGCTCCGTCTTGGGTCTGGAAGGCGCAGCGCCCTTATCGATGCCGAAGAACACGGCGCGGTTCGGAAGGTCGTTTGCCAAGGACGCGGTGAGGGAGCAGTCGGCATTTAAACAAAGCGTCGCTCCCGGAGCGCCTTTTATACCCTCGCGGATATTTTCAAGGGTATGCGTCACTTCACCGTAACGGTCAAGCTGATCGCGGAAAAGATTGGTGACGACGATGACCTGCGGCTTGAGCTGGGAGAACACCTTGCGCGCCGCAGCCTCGTCGCACTCAATGACGGCATACTCCTTGCGGCACTTGCCGGAAAGAGAGCTGTTGATGACAAACTCCGTGGTTATGCCGGAAATGAGGTTAGCCCCCGAACGGTTGGCAAAATAACTTTTGCCCTGCTCAAGAAAGGCCTGCTCGATCATGCGGGAGCTGGTGGTCTTACCGTTTGTGCCGGTGACGGCGACGGTCCTGACGTCCTTTGCCAGAAGGCTCAGCAGCTCCGGATATATTTTAAGCGCGATGCGGCCGGGCATCGCCGTGCCGCCGCGGTGCAGGATGCGCGAGACAAGACGCAGCGCCTTGCACACCAGCATTGCCAATACTGCTCTGAAATTCATAGGCGGACTCCTTGCTGTAAAGATAGTTGCGAAAACAACTTATATAGTATATCACAAGTATATTCGCTCAGGCAAGAAATTTGCCTGAGCGAATACTGCTTACGTTTTTTTATACACCGTTACCGCTCTGTCAGCGGAGAGAAAATAAAGCACGCACTCCTTGACGGGCTTGGCGCAAATTCGGTACAGGGCTTCGGCGTAGGCCATGAGCTGGCCGCGGTAGAGTTCACTGCGGGCGGCGATGTCTTCCTCGGTCTTGACGTAATCCGTCTTATAGTCGATGATGACAAGCTCGCCGTTCTCCTCGATGCAGCAGTCGACAACACCCTGAAGCAGCAGCTCCTCACCCTTTGCCGCGTCCCCGTAAAGCTTATCCGCATCCATGAGCAGGGAGAAGCGAAACTCACGCATCGGCTTTTCGGCGGCGAGCATGCGCGTACCCAAGGGGGAGGCGAACAGGCGCTCTATAGAGCGGGCATTGACGGCCTCGGCTTCGCGCGCGGAGATGAAGCGCGCGGCGCGGAGGCGGTCAATCTCCGACCTTATGCCATCAAGGCTGCGCCCCTTGGAGAAGTCCATATATTGCAGCACAAGGTGCGTCGCGACGCCGCGCTCCGCGGCGGTGAGCTTACGCTCCTCATCCCCAAGCTCCGGCATACGGAAGCTGTAGTTTATATCCTGCACGAGCCGCTCCCCGTCTGGGTCAGGCTCGGCGTGGCCTTTGAGCTCGGTAGCCGTGACCTTTGAGGGCAGGTCGACGGCCTCGGCATACGGATAGCGGAAGGCAAGGCGGCGCTTTAGCTCCGAGAGCATTTCGGCGTCGGCTTCCAGCGCTTCGGCATCGGGTAACTCCGTGCTCTCCGCGGTATCGGCGGTACTGCAATAGCTGAGAGTCAGGTTCTCGCCGCCGTCGGCAAGGGCGGCACAGATGAGCCAGCTCACCGGTGCCTGCGCCTGACTGAGCACCTCGGGCGCCATCGGCTTTGTGACGGCGGTGCGGAGCTTTTCGACAGCGCCTTCCGGATCCTTTAGGGCGGCAGTCATGAACAGGCGTTCCTTCGGTCGGGTGAGGGCGACATAAAGTAGGCGCATCTCCTCCGAGAGCATTTCCCGCTCAAGGCGGAGCTTGATGGCGTTGCGCGCGAGGGTGGGATACTCTATGCGCCGCTTGAGGTCGATGAGCTTCGGACCAAGGCCGAGCTCCGGGTGGACAAGGACACTCTCGCGGCTGTCCTGCCGGTTGAAGCGGCGGGCGGTATCGCAGAGGAACACGACGGGGAACTCAAGCCCCTTGGACTTATGCACGGACATGATCTGCACGGCGGAGCTGAAGCTGCCGCCGGTGGAGGGCTCCTGCCCCTTTTCGGCAAGGCGGCGCAGCCAGAGCACATAGCGGTGTACCCCGCGGTAGCCGGTGGCTTCAAAGCTCTCGGACAGGCCGACGAGCGCCATGAGGTTTGCGCGGCGCTGCGCACCGTCGCCCATGGCGGTGCAGAGGGCGAGCATGTCCAGCTCCTCAATGACGCGCCAAGTGAGCTCGGCGGCGCTGAGGTCAGCGGCGGCCCCGCGCAGCGCGTCAAGGCGCTGGACAAAATTGCGGCACTTTTCGTTATTCTCCGCGGCGGTAAGCAGGGCGGTGTAGAGATCCGCCTTTTTATCGGCGCTGCGGATATCGGACAGCTCATCCGGGCTGAAGCTCAATGACGGCGAGCGCAGAACGGCGATGAGCGGAATGTCCTTATGCGGGTTATCGATGACGGCGAGCATGGAGATGAGCGTGGAAACCTCGACGCTCTCAAAGAAACCGCCGCCCTGAACGGAGGACACGGGGATGCCGTGCTCGCCGAGGACGCGCCGGTACACGCCGCCGACGGTATTGGCGGAGCGGAGGAGAATGGCGATGTCACCATACTCAAGGGGGCGCTCCCCGCCGTTTGACGCGACGGTCGTCCCGGCGGCGAGAAGGGAATTTATCTTCCGGGCGACAAGCTCAGCCTCAAGAGCGGTCTTATCCGGGCTGTTCTCATCCTCGCTCTCGGGCAGGGCGAGGAGCATAAGCTCCGGCTTCGGGACAGACGATGGGTACTTTGCCCCGCAGCGGAGAGCCGCCGCGTCGTCATAGTCCATGTCGCCCAAGGCGCGGGACATGCACAGGGAGAACACGCTGTTCGCCCCGTCGAGAATTTCACGCCGGGAGCGGAAGTTCTCGCGCAGCAGGATGCGGCTCGGCTCGGAGGCTTTTGCGGACTCATAGTCGGAATAGCTCAGGTATTTCTCGGTGAAGATGGCAGGATCGGCAAGGCGGAAGCGGTAAATGGACTGCTTGACGTCTCCGACCATGAAGAGGTTCTTACCGGCTCTCGACACAGCGGCGAAGATCGCGTCCTGCACACGGCTGACGTCCTGATATTCATCGACCATGATCTCGGTAAAGCGGCGGGAAATGCGCTCCGCTGTCTCAGTCGGGCTGCCGTCAGGGTTCGTGAGCAGCTGCGCGGTGAGGTGCTCAAGGTCGGAATAGTCGACCAAGCCCCGGCTGCGCTTATCCTTGGTATACTCGCGGTCAAAGTCAAGGGTGACCTCGAGCAGCGCCTCCATCGCGGGGGCGGTAAGCTCCATCTCGCGCAGGAGAGAGGCGGAATCGGAATATAGCGTATCCTTCATGCCGTCCATAGCCTTTTTGCAGGCGGTGCGCCGCGCCTTGAGCATATCGGAAAGCGCGGGATCGGGCGACTTCATAAGACGCTTGAGCGTCGGAAACTCTATGGGCAGACAGTCACGCGCCCTGTCCCAGCCGAGGTCAAGGCAGCGGGAGAGCTCACGTATGCCGTCGGCAGTTATCGAAAAGCTCTCGGTATACGCGGCGGCAATCTTCTCCTCGGCGGTCATGGCTTCAAGAAGCCTGTCCATCTCGCGGCTCCAATAATCGGCGGTGCGCTTTGCCCATGAGAGCAGCTCCTGCCCCCACGGCGTTTCGGCGACGTCCTGCGCCGGGGCCTTGAGCTGCGCGACCTGACGGCGCGCCCAGTCCTCCGGACGGGCGTGGCACTGCATGCGGCTGTGGAGCTTGAGGACAAGGTCGGAAAGGCGGCGGTCGTCCCGCCCCGCGCCGACGGTATCGGCAAGCAGGCGGAAGCCGGGGAGCTGATCCAGCGCGTCATAGCGCGCGTCGAGAGTGCGCTCGAGCGCGGCGGCGCGCATGGCTTCGGCGCGCTCCTCATCGGCGATCTTGAAATCCGGAGTCAGGCCAAGGGCGTGGCAGTTCTCACGCAGGACGTTCGCGCAGAAGCTGTGGATGGTGCCGATCTGCGCACGGCGGCACAGCGCGCTCTGGCGGCGCAGACGGCGGCTGCCGGGGTCTGCGGCAAGGCGCGCGGCAAGCTCCTCCATGATCCTGCCGCGAAGCTCCGCCGCGGCGGCGCGGGTGAAGGTGATGATAAGGAAGCTGTCAAGATCGACAGGGTGGGCATCGTCACAGATATAGCCCATGAGGCGTTCGGTGAGCACGCGGGTCTTGCCGCTGCCCGCGCCCGCGGACACGAGCACGGCACCGCCGCGCGCATCTATCGCGGCCTGCTGCGAGGCTGTGGGTCTGAAATCAGCCATTGGCGTCGCCCTCCTCCATAAGCGCCCAGACCTTCTCCGCGGAGAGCTTCGGGGTATAGCGGCAGCTCTCGCCGTTTTCACCGTCGGAGAAATGGCAGGCGTCAAAATAATCGCAGTTCAGGCAGGCATTCTCCTGCTGGCCGCGGTAGAACGGGTCGGCGGCGATGCTGCCCTGACGCAGCTGCTTTGCCATGCCCGCAAGGGTCTTTTTTATATGCCGGTCGAGA
>OLGA01002264.1_pt1 | contig 13981 bp, 17 predicted proteins | sample 1604881 | NCBI WGS metagenome assembly OLGA01 (sample SAMEA3888896, study PRJEB22519) | human gut metagenome | biome: human gut; feature: human-associated habitat; material: faeces | place: Denmark | collected 2009
TAATATAGATGAAAAATTACAAGTTACTAAAATTAATATACCTATTACCAAATATACAACTCAATGTTTTGAATTAAAATTTCTAAGTAGAGATAAAAATTTAAATTTTACTAATATATATAAAAAAGGTTGGTTTTTAGATAATAATAAAACTGATTTTTATTTAATTAGTTATATTGAAAAAGGTAGTATTAATAATCCTTTAAATACAAAATTATTATTAATTTCAAAAGATGATATTTATAACTTATTAGATGATTATGGTTATGATATATATTATATAGAAAGACTTAGTGATTTAATGGAATATAATGATTTTTATGGTGATATTAAATCTAATGGTAATAAATATATTAGATTTAAAAATACTCCTTTTTGGTTATGTAAATCTTATAATATTCCAGAAAAACCTATTAATTTAATTATTAGATGGAATTTATTAGAAAAATATGCTACTAAATCATTTGATTTAATTGGTAATTTAGTAGCTTAATGCTACACGAATTATAATATGTATATGATATAATAATCTTATAAAGATATAAAAGATTGGAGATATATTTATGGATAATATAGATGAGATTGGAAAATATAAGAAACATACTAAATCTAATGTTTCAAAAGCTAAATCAAAATCTAAACATAAACATACTTATGGTAAGGGAATTGTTATTATTAATGATAAATATAATTCAGTCTATAAAGTTAAATATTGTACTGAATGTGGTAAAATATATGATTTAGCATCTGAAACCGTTGTAACAGATGAAGGGTATTGCAGAATGCTTCATAGGGATGAATTATTAGAAAAATATAAAGATTTACCACATTTCACAATACCTAGTATAATGGCAAAATTTGTCAGTATCACACACGAATAATTTATATTATAATAAACCTTATTTGAAAGAATGAGGTAAATATTAATGAATAAATTCAGTGTGATAAGAGAAATTGATGATGTTGGTAGAATAGTTATACCAAAACAGTTAAGAGAACATTGTAATATCAAACCAAATGATATAATTGAATTTCAGATAATTGATGATAAAACAATTAAATTGTTTTCTAAAGATAATAAAATAGATAAGGGGAAAACATATATGGATAATGATTTAATCAGAAAAACGGATGTTTTACAAATGTTATATGATTTAAAAAAGGATATATCTGATAATAAAACACCTGTTAATTATGGCACTATATTGGATATTATTTATAATGTAAGATATATGGATAGTGCTGATACTAAGAATGAGAATAGTCAAGTTATATATACAATAACAATGCTTGAAAAAATAGAAAGTGATAAAAAAGGATGGCCTAATTTTGGTTCTACTAATATAGTGGGGTATTATACCGATTTAGCTGTAGCGATAGAAGCTGTGACTAGCAATGCTTGTGATATAAATGAAACTGTTTATGATTATGCAGTAATAGAAAAGGTTTCTGAAGGATTGTATAATCCAAGTGTTACATCATATTGGTTTAAATATAATAAAGGAAAAGATAGTTATGAGCCTATTGATGTTCCTGATGAGCTTAAGCATATTTGTGGATTTTCAATAGGTTAAGATATGAAAGGTTAATGTACTAGAATTAGTATATTAATCTTTTTTATTATAAATTTTAAATATAATAGTCGAAAATACTTATAAAATACGATACTTAATATATAAGATATAATATGGTTTAACATATAAAGGTCTATATAATAAAAAATAATAAGGAAATTCCTTATAAAAATAGGAGAAAATAAATAATGAAAACACCAGAAATACCAAATATGAATACAACAGGAAAGCATAGAGTTGATGTATCAAATCTTGAAACTAAATTTCATCCTGAAAGATTTAAATATTTAAGTCCTGAATATATTGATTATAGAGCATTAAGTATTACTGAAGTTGGCGATTTAAAAAGAGGTTGTGGAGTAGACTTAGATGTAAAAGCTGGTCAGCTTACATATTCATATGATGGACATAATATTTGGTCTACTGACCCAGAAGTGGAAGTAGAAGATATTTTTCATGAACAGGAAAGAGAACAAGCAATAACTAATGTAGATAATCCAGTACCAAGTTTTTAATACTTGGTACTTATGAAAGGCAAAATTATGAGTCCACAAGAATTTATTTTTAGACATAATTTAATTAATTTTTTAGATGATGGAGTATATACAGTTAAGCTTAATGATAAAAATATTGATGATTTAATTGTAGAAGATGAAAATAATAATTTAAAAGTAAATGTTAATTTAAAGGAAAATTATCAGGATTTTTTACAATCATCTAAATCAGAATCAGAATATTTTATCAGTGTATATAATTCAACTGAATATCAGATGAATAGTCTTTTAGAAGAAGCAAATTTAGAAAGATAACAGAGGTAAAATATTGAGGTAAAAAATAAATGAATAATAAACAAAATAATCAAGATATATATAATATTTATCAGTCATCAATAAAATGGCAAAAAGTAATTTTTGTAATGTTAGTTATTATATGTATCATTCTATTTACAATATTACCAATAAAAATTGGTTTAATTATTGGTGAAAGCATGGAACCAACATATAAAACAGGAGATTTATACTTAGGAATAAGTGATACGGATGAGTTAAAAAGAGATGATGTAGTTGTTGCTTATTCTAAAGGTTTAAATGAATGTTTAATTAAAAGAATAATTGGAATGCCAGGGGAAACAATAGATATAAAAGATAATAAGATTTATATAGATAATATCTATTATGAAAATGAAGGTGGTACTCCTTTAAAAGCTGATGAGTCTATTACATATCCAATAACATTAGGAAAAAATCAATATTTTGTAATGGGAGATAATAGAGAAGTTAGTTTAGATAGTCGAAGTGTTAATGTTGGTGCAATTTATAAACGAGATATTAAATCAAAAATAGTTTATGGGGGAGATAATAAATGATGATTACATTTAATTATAAAAATATACCACATCAAATAAATATTTCTGACGAAGATTGTATTTTATTTGAAAAAAGATTTTTTCCATTAAATAAATTTTCTATATTAGCTTTCATACCAGATGATGAAACAGAAATAGAAAATGCAGATATAGATAAATATTTAATAAATGCTATAGAAGAATGTATTTATTGATATATAATAGGAAAATAATAATATGAAAAGTTTAATATGTACACAAAATAGCACTTATGAAGTTAAATCAACATATAATCCGAATGTATGTATTTTGACTGGTGGAAAATTGGAAATGCCGTTATACATTAAAACACCAAATCTTGATGATTATAATAAAGTTCCACCATACGGAATAAAATTTGATACAATTGATTGTGGTTTAAATGGTAAATATGCAGGCGCTTCATTTAATACTTCATGGATAAAAGAAATATATAAAAATGTACCGGAAAATATGATTGAAGAGATTAATAATAAAATGTATTCTTTTGGTAAATTAGAGGTAAATACAGCCAATAGTTGTTACAGTATAACACCAACGGATGATATTAATACTTGTATATTGCAAGGTGGGGCTTTTCCTTTACCAATAAAAATTGAGACACCTTTTTTTAGTTTTATGGGGCAATATGCTCCGATGATGTTTACTATAAAAGATATTCCTGAAAATGGTTCAAAAGCAGGACAGATATTTTCCACATCACCAATAGAAGATATGACAATTTTAAATAAAAAAGGTGAGAATATAACAGACCGTTTTCAAGATGAAATAGGGTACGATAAAATGCAATCAAATGATGAATATATAAGAGATTAATATATGAAATAAGGAATAACACTATAATGTGAGATTCCTTATTTTTTTAATGAAATAATTTATTTTAAAATAATAGAAAAACAGTATAAAATACGATACTAATTATATAGAAGATTATTAAAAAATAGAACTATTCTAAAATTATAAAGGAATAAAAAATGAGAACATCAGAAGAATTAACAATACAACATGGATGTAGTAATTATAGAAAAGATTTAGATTTATCACATCCAATACCAAGTAAAATATTAGAACATGCAAAAGAAGAAATAGTCCTTAGATTATTACAAGGTGAAGATATTCCTAATGTTATAGAGGAATTAAATGCAACATGTTTAATATCTGGTTATAAATGGGAAAATGCTAAACAGCAAAATGTAATAATGGGTATAGCTAATAAAGATATAGAACGTTTTGTTAATGGGGACCGTAGAGATAAGACATTTCTTTGCAATCAGGATAACATTGTACATTTACCAATATTAAATGAAGATATAAATGTTAAAGCTTCTTATTATACTGAAAATCAATATGCTATCAATATTGTAAAGGTTAAAGGAGATAAAGCCTTACCAAAAGGACAAGTAGATAGTACAGGTGAATTAAAGCCAATACGTGAAGATGAGCAGTATGAAACATATGCTCTTGCAATGTTAGGTAAGAAGATTTTAGATGAAAGAAAAGAAGCTAATTTACAAGCAGATAAAGAAGGTAAACCACATCCTTATACAGATGCAGAATGTAATAAACAAATAATTGTTGAATATGACCATTTATCAGACCCTTATTATGGTAAAGGTTCTCCGAAGCAAGAAAGATTAAGAAATGCTGATTATTTTAATGAAGAAAGTGATAAAACATTTACAACATTAGTAGACAGCAGTTTTATGAATTTCTTTAAGAAAAAGAGAGAACAAGATTTAGAAAATTCATATACTTGTAGTGGTAATGGATGTGCAGGATGTGGATGTAATACAGCTTGTCATTATATTGAACCACCTATGGTAGAAAATGTAGCAGAATATAGTAAAAGTGCTGATGATATTAAATTAACATTTGCACAAAAACAAGCTGTTAATCATTTTGAAGGAAATATGCTTATAAATGCCGGAGCTGGAAGTGGTAAAACAACAGTAGTATCATTACGTATTTTAAATTTAATTAAAAATCATAATGTTGACCCAAGTAAAATTGCATTACTTACATTTACAAATGCAGCCAGTAAAGAAATGAGTGATAGAGTTCAGTTATATGCAAATGCAGATGAACAATTAAAAGATGTAGATGTATCAAATATGTGGAGTGGTACATTTAATAAATTCTGTGAAAATATAATAAATGAACATTATGAAGAATTAAATTATACACGTAAACCACATGTAGTATCAACTACACAGAAATATGCAATTATAAATAGTATTTTTAATAAATATCCAAAAATTAATGGTTGGCAGTATAATAAAATAACAGAAGATATAACAATGCCAAAAAATAATCAATATATTGATAAAAAGACTACAAAGATTGCTTATTTAGCTTTTACTAATATTATAGATAAGATAAAAAGTGAAGGCAATATGGATATAATTGATTTAAACCCAAATTATAGCGATATTGATAAAACATATATTAGAATGATGTATGATGAATATAATGATACATTAAAAGCTAATAATGTTATGGAATTTCAAGATGAATTTATTAATGTAAATGAATTAGTTGAGAGAAATCCAACATTTTTTGATGATTATGGATTTGAACATATTATAGTAGATGAGTTCCAAGATACTAACTCAGTTCAGATTGAATTATTAAAAAAGATACAGAATAATGCATCATATAAATCATTATATTGTGTAGGAGATTTTCAGCAATCTATTTATGGTTTCTTAAATGCTACACCGGAAATTATGGCACAGAATAATTTCCAAACTAATTTTGGACAATATGATAGTATAGATTTAATTGAAAATCATAGATGTAATCGTTCTATTATTGGATTTGTAAATAATATTACTGAAATCTATGGTAATAAAATGAAAGATAGATTAAGATATGATGATGATGAAGTTGTAGCACCAAGAAAACTTGTAGCTGCAAGAGATTTTGGTATGGAACCTATAGTTGAAGGGTTTTATAGTACAAATGAACAATATAAGTGGATTGCGAAACAGATACAAAGAGATATTGAATTAGGTGCTAAACCTGAAGATATAATGTTTTTAACACGTAATAATGATGGTGTTGAAAAAATGGGAGCAGAACTTACTAAATTAGGTATACTTTCTGTCTTAAGATGTCAGGTACCAATCATTGATAATAGTAATGTTGCAACTGCTGTCAATTTTATGGATAGCTTTTTATATGATTTTCAAGAGGGATATTTTGATTATGTAAATACTTTATCACATGGTAAATTATTTGATGCTTCAAAAGAAATTATTGATTATAATATAAATGCTTTAAAAGAAAAAATAAATGGTATGCCACATGATGCAGATGCATTATTTGAAATATTAGATGGTTTAGACCCAGATGCTACAGACGAATGTTATCAGCAATTTTTAACAGATTTTAAATTTTGTAAAACATTAGATGATGTAGATGCTAAATTAGGTGCTTTTAAGATGCATGGTAAAGAAGATAAATTCAAACGTGAATCAGTATATTCAGAAGTTAATTTATCAACAATTCATGGTTCTAAAGGATTAGAGAGTAAAATAGTATATGTCGATATTGCTAATCTTGATAAAAGAGAATATCATGAGAGTAATTTAAGAACAAATAAAATTGTTCAAAAAGATTATGATGAAACAACTCGTCTTGAATATGTTGCATATACAAGAGCAAAAGATAAATTAGTAATATCAGCACCATATGTTACTCCAAAAACATTTAATTTAGGTAAGAATACATATCATTTAAATGAAAGATTATTAAACGCATATAAAGCTACTGGTAAAGTATATGGATTTAATTATCAGGCACTTGTAGCAACTACCATAAAAGAAAAACAACAAAAAGATGCAGATAAAGCAAATACAAAGACATTCTTTAATGTTAATTTAAATCAAATAAGAAATGAAGAACTTTCAATGAAGAAAGAACGCAAAGAACAAGAATATAATTTAGAAGGTCAGTTAGATTTTTCTGATATTGGACTTGCTTTATCATAATATTACTTATTAGGGTAGAAATAATTTTTCTGCCCTAATATTTTTTTAAAGGAGTAAAATATTGAATTGCTGTATATGTAATAAAGAAATAAATATATTAAATAGTAAAAAGAGTAATAATAATCATATATGTAATGAATGTTATAATCATTTACCTCAATTAATAAAAGAAAAAATAAATAACTATATGCCTTATGAATTAAGTAGTTATATTGAATATGATAAATTATATCATAATGATTTAATTGATATTTTTACTAAAACCTGCAGTTTTGGTGAGGTAATATTAGACGAACATCATGGATTAATAGCTTTTTGTAAAAATATTAAAAATGATAAATTACCTGATACATGCCATGATATATATAAAGTATTAGAAATAGAAGATTTTGATTTAGCAATGAAAAATCCTAGTATATATCATAATAGTGTTATTGCAGATATAGAAATGTCTATAGTATTCCATAACCCAGATATTAAAATAACAAAAGTTGTAAAACATCATGAAAAATGCGAAGCAATACGGACTAATAAAGGCTATGATTATAGTATTCCACCAATTCTTTCTATTTTTGTAGGAATGATAGATAAAGCAAGAGAAAGTGCTTATAAAAAGGAATGTAATAATTTATATGAATTTTTTGATTTAAAAAATAAGAAAGAATATGAATTAGCCAAGGCAACATTAATGGTCGATGATTATTATGATGAACAGATTTTAAAAGAACAAAGAAATAAATTATTAAAAATATATCATCCTGATGAAAATATTGATGAAAGTATTTGCCTTAAATATTCTCAAAAAATAAATGAAGCTTATAAAGTTTTAAAAAAGAAGTTAAAGGGGTAAAAATATATGAAAAATCCAAAATTAAAATATAATTTATGGTTTTGTGTAGGTATACTATGTGTTTTAAATACAGTAGTATGCTTAGTATTATTAGCTAATAATTTTGATTCATATAATAGTATACAACGAATTTTATTATTTATAGGTGCTTGTACAGTCTTTTTACTCAAACCAATTGATAGGATTATGAAAGATTGGAAATTAAGTGCTGAATATGATGAATTTGGTATGAAAAAAAAGCAGTCTCGTTTTGATTTTACAAAAGATGAACAGAGACAAATAGATATGAACCAGACTGCAAATATGGAAAGAATTATTGGTAAGAGTACATTAAAATCTATTACAAAACAAGGCTCTAAAAATCCTGAAAAAGATTTAAATGAACTTATTGGACTTGCTCCTGTAAAGGATAAAGTTAATGAGATGGTTGCAAGAATGAAATTTGAAAGAACTGATTTAAAAAAGAAAGGTTCAAATAATGCTTTAAGTGGTCGTCATATGGTTTTTTATGGAAGTCCAGGAACAGGAAAAACAACAGTAGCAAGGATTATTACAGGTTTTTTATATAAATATGGATATATAAAAGAAAATAAAGTAATAGAAGTAGATGGTAACTTCCTTAAAGCTGGTTCTCTTGGTGATACAACCATTAAAACAAAAGTATTAATAAGACAAGCATATGGTGGAGTATTATTTATTGATGAAGCTTATTCGTTAGGAGAATCAGAATTTGGAGAGCAGGCAATAGCTACACTTATCAAAGAAATGGAAGATAATAGAGATAAATTTATTATTATTTTAGCCGGATATACAGAAAATATGAAAGAATTAATTAAGACAAATCCGGGTTTTGCTTCACGTATTAAGGAATATATTTCTTTCCCAGATTATGATGAAACAGAAATGCGACAAATATTTTTATATATGGCAGGTCAACAAAATTTTGCTATTGACCAAGATACATATGATGTATTTGATGTACGAATATCAAAAGAAAGACCTCTGATGACATTCGGTAATGCAAGAACAGTAAGAAGTATATTAGATGAAGCTATTGATTTACATGCACTGAATTATATCAATAAAAAAATAGATGCTAGTAATAAATTTAAGCTTATGCCTTGTGATATAAAACCAACGCCTAAAGAAATATTTTAATTAAGATATGGAATAGAAGAAATAACAATAGTTATTATCTTCTATTCCTTTTTTATTGTTTATATATTGAATTTTACAAGTATATATTTCAGTAATAATCATAGTATATACTATTTTTTATAAATATTACGTTTTTTTGAAAAATATTTAAAGAAAAAAAATGTCCGAATTTATGAAGTATTTGCGATACTATATATAGGAAGTTTAAGTATAGCTTTAAATAGTATAACTACTTATTTCCTATCATATATATACATAGTTTATATATATATTGAGGCTATTTAGGTCCTTAAAAGTGAGGTGAGTACCAAAGGGTATCACACTCACTAGAAATAGTGTTATATATACTATTGCTAAACGGCAAATGAATATAAACCCTCATGGTTGTGGGTTAAGAGTAGTTAGAATAAACACTTACAAAAAAATAATGATATGTGATTTTTAAATTACATAAAATATGGAGATAAAAAAATGTTTTTTATAGATACAGAAAATTATAATGAGGCAATGGAAATTGCCGATGCTTGTATAGTTAATTTAGATGAGATAAAGGAAGAAACAAAGGATAAAGTACGTAAAGATGGCTTTATCGTAGGAATATCTGATAATATTTTAATGATAATTCCGGGTATCGCTAGAGCATTAACATATGATGAGTATAAATGCTATGCAAATCCAATTAGACTGACATATGAAGAATATGTTAATTTTGCAATTCCGATTAAATTGGTGCAAGAACGAACATTAATAGTTCCACCAGTAATAGAACAATTAAATATACAATCATTAAAGGATTTAATTGCTCAATCTGATGATTTAGAAGATTAATGCAATTATAAAGGGTATAGCTATTAACTATACCCTTATTTTTTATTCATCAACATGATATATCTTTCCTAATTCTTCTTTATATAATATTGCTTCTTCATCTGTAAAGCCCAATAATTGTTGCATTTTATTGGGATTAGATAAAAACATTAAACTGTGTAGTTCATCATTATTTATTAGTAAATCGGTGTTTTTTAATATTTTATTTACTAGCTTAATATATTTTCTGCCAGATAATTTTTGACTTTCCGGATAAATATATATTTTTTCTATTTTAATACGATTTACTACTTCTTCAATAGAAACATGAGGCCCTTGATAATTAATAAATTGAATAAGATTATTTATATTATTCTCCTTACCAAAACAATATAATATAGCTTTATCTTTAATTTTACAAGTATACATCTTCATAAAATATTACTCCTTTGCTATAAATTTACTGTATATAATTATGCCTCATATTTTATGAGAAGTAAAGGAAAATATATTTATATGTTTTATCCGAAAATGATATTGTTTTACGATACTATATATAAGAAGCAAAGTATTATTATACTTTTAAATATTGGAGAATTTTATATGAATAATAATATTAAAAATAATAAATCTATCAATATAGATGAAATAATATTTCGTGATTTAGAAGAAATAGATTGTAGTCCAGATACTCTTTATATTGCGTATATAGACGAAATTAATGATTTAGATGATATGTTAGGAATAAATACTAATGATAATCATGATGAGTGTTTTCAGGTCAATTATTATATTTCTTTAAAGGAAGATTGTGCTTTAAAAGATACTATAGAAATATCTGCTTTAGTTACTGTATTTGATAAAGAGATGTTATTTAATAATTATTCTAAAGAATTAGCGGAAACAGTTGTTAATCTTCATAAACATTCAGAAATTACTAAAGATGCTACTTTATTATATTTTTCTAATAATGAATTAGCAGCAATAAAAGATAAATTTAAGGATTTTATTGAAAAAGAAAAAGAAGAAGAAAAGGAATTATAATACTTAAAAAAAAATGGAGAAAATATATGAATAAAAAATTGTTTGAATTAGCCGAAGATATTAAAAAATACATGCGAAAAGCAATTACTATAAATGAAATATTAAAAACTAAAGTGAATACATATAATCTTCGTAATAATGATATGATATTTTCTTTAAATGATGATGAATTAAAGAAATTTTCAGATAAAGAATTAGAAAATATAGAGAAAGTAAAAGAATATTATGTATGTAATGCATTATTAGATGTAATTTCTAGTGAATTGGAGATTAATTCTTTATATCAATATGTAAAAATTAATGATTTGTCTACAGAAAGAGTTTTTCAGTTATATAAAGAGTGGGCTGAGATTACTAAAGCACCATACCCATTATATTTAGATAATTGTATGTACAAGGTTTTTTCTGAAGATAAAGATTTATCTTTGAGCGATAGTATAAAGACATTATATTTTAATCAAAATCCATGTAGTATTACTGCTTCTTATAATTTAGGGTATCCTGTGAATTATTATGTATATAGGAAGAGTTTTTCTAATAAAGATATAAATAAATTAGGTATAGCTATTAATAATATGTTTTATGACAATTATTATTCTATGGAAAAAATAGTAAAAACAGATGAATTTAAAGATATATGTAATAAAATTGATGATTTAGATACTTTGTTCAAAAACACCATAGATATAAACAAAATACAATTTAGTGATTTAGACATATCTGTGTTTTATCCTAATAATGAAAGGACAACCGTATATTCGGCTTATATAGATGAAATTGATGAATTAGATGAGATATTAGGCATAAAGACAGAAACAAATCATAATGAATGTTTTCAAGTAAATTATTATTGTAAGCTTTTAGAAGAACTAGACGATTCAAATTTTTCATATTATGCGGATGAATGTTTTATTGTTGCAACAGTAACGTTATTTGATAAAGATTTATTATATGAACAATTTCCTGATATTGCTGATAATGTAGATAAACTTAGTAAATATGCTAGTCATACTGTTTCAGAAGTAAAATTTAATAATGAGTTACTAAAAGATAAATTTATTGCCTTTATTGAATCTGAAAGAATACAAGAAGAAGAAAGGGAATTATAATATGAACAATACAGCAGAAACAAAACTAATATTGGAAGAAAAATATATTAATTTTCTTTTTATAGATGCACCAAAAGAGCTTATAAATGCTGATGACTCAAGAGATGAAATTGAAAAATTAAGAGATGATTTTGAATTTATACATACATTTATTCAACCAAATATAAGTCAAGAAGCATTTTATACTATAGAAAATTATCAAATTTATCAGTTAGAGCTTGAAGCTATTATAAATGTTTTATCTGATTTACATGATAGTTCTGTTGAAGTAGATAAAAATACTTCATTTTATAAGTGTTTAAATGATTGGAGTAAAATAGCAAAAGCTCCTTATCCTTTTATAAAAACTGTATTAGGTTTTGATTTATATAATAAATATAAAGAAAAGCCTGATGAATTTAAATATTTAGGAAGAATAAATAATATACTTCAAAGGTATGATGATGCATCTTATATGGCATATACGCATGTATGTAATGCAGAATTTACATATAATGAGTTTCTTAATATTAGTTATGGGGATAAAGTATTTAAGTTTCATAATAATATAGATAATATTTTAGATAAAGTAAAAGATATGCAAGAAGAATTAAAAAAGTTATCTTATCCAGAATATTTTAAGTCTTTAGAAAATATATTCATTGAATCTATTTGTAAAGATAAAGATTTAGAAAATACTATTGAAATGGATAATGATATAGAAGAAAGAGATATATAAAATGGGATTATTTAAAAATATTGGCAAAACATTACATTGTGATGCTCAAAAAGAGAAAATTTTTGCGCTTATGTATGAATGTAATGATTTAATTAAGGAATCAGAAAATTATAGATTAGAACATCCTGACGCTGATATTAAATCGCATAGTGCAATTATAAAACAACATTCTAAAGAAGAATTTTCATTTGCTATAGATGAATTAGAAAAGATAGGTAAAGATATTAGATTTAATATACATAATTATGATTCTATGACAGAAGCTATGGATTTAATTAATAAGGAAATTTCAAGTATAGAACATGATTTAAATAATGCAAAAACTATGGAGATGTTAGAACAAGAAGATTTTTTAGAAGATAGACTTATTAATTCAAAAGTAACTTCTGAAGAAGAGAATACGGAAGAATTGGAAAATGAGGATTTTGAATTAAATTTCTAAAATAGTTATTGGATTTTTTATATTTTTTGCTATACTATATATGTAAATGGAAAATATTTTTCTATATATTTATGTCATTTATATTTTACCCCATACCTTAAAAGAGCCGGATGATTATTATATCATTTAGCTCTTTTTTACTGTTGTTAAAATTTATATATAAAAAATGATACAAAAATCGTGTATATAATTTGACAATATAGGTTCAATATGATAATATAATACATATAAATGAGCGACACTTAAATATCAATACATCCATCCAATTATTGATATTGCTTATTTATATTCAATCCAAATAACCCAAAATCCAAAGAATAACATCTTTCTGAAAAGAAGGTGTTATTTTTTTGGTTAAAATAATATAATAATATGCTATAATATTTATATCATATATAAATATTTAAGGAGAAAATTATGGATAATAAAGGAACAATAGCTATAGATGATATTACAGATATAGTATTAACAAAAGCAGATTATCATTGGAATAGCGGATATAATGAATTTACTTTTGCTTGTAAAATCAATGGGAAAGAAGATGAAATTTATTTAACCGAACAAAGACATGATGATAGTACAAGTTTTATAATTAACTCTAAAACAGATGATATATGGGAAAAATTATCACCTAAAGATGCTTATAAATTAGAAGATATATTACAAGAAAAAAGACAGTATGGAGTGTATCATAATAAAATAGAAAAACTTACTACATTACAAGATTGTGAATATATGAAATGGGATTTTATGGAAAATGATAATCCATATTTTAATAAAGTAAGAAGTCAATTACAATCGGAACTTAATATGAAAAAAGAAGAGTTACAATTAGAAAATGATGATATTGACTTAACTTTATAAATATTTATTAAATAATATTATTTTTTAAAGACTTAGTAC
>OLGA01002269.1_pt1 | contig 13957 bp, 9 predicted proteins | sample 1604881 | NCBI WGS metagenome assembly OLGA01 (sample SAMEA3888896, study PRJEB22519) | human gut metagenome | biome: human gut; feature: human-associated habitat; material: faeces | place: Denmark | collected 2009
TGCCGTCGCCCATGCCGCCCATGATGCCGTGCGTCACGCAGTACTGGATGCCGGGGTACGCCCAGTTTTTCTCCACATCGGTGAACATCTGCGTCACGTCAACGCTGACAACTGGGATAGACTCCGTCTTGGTCGCGCTGCAGCGCGTGCAGGTAAAGGTCCTGACGCCGGTCTCCGTCGCGGTCGGCTCCTTCGTCACTTTGCCGTTGTCCCATGCGTGACCCAGAGCGTCCACATAAGTGTCCACGTAGCTGTCGCCGCAGGCGCAGGTGTGGGTCGTGTAACCCTTGGACGTGCAAGTTGGGGCGGTCACAACAGCCTTGTAGCTGTGGGTATGGGAAACATAATTGTAATGGATGTTGGCGTTTTTCAATGCGTCATTAGCGGTGCCAATTGTAATGCAATTCCATGCCGTCTCAGTGCCGGTGAAATATACATCTGTGAGAGATCCGCAGCAAGAGAAAGCGTAATTGCCAATGCTCGTCACACTGTCTGGAATCGTTACACTCGTCAAAGACGCGCAGCCAGAGAAAGCATCGTCACCAATGCTCGTTACGCTGCCCGGGATCGTATATACCGCAAAAGCACCTGGACACTGCACCAAAGTTGTCTTATCTTTATTGAACAGAACACCGGACGCATCGCTGACATAATGACTGTTGCCCTCAGCGACCCATATACCGGTCAAAGAGGCACAACTGCTGAACGCTCCCCTGCCGATGCTTGTCACACTGTTCGGGATCGTCACGCTTGTAAGAGATTTGCAATCAGTGAAAGCACTATTACCAATGCTCCTCACGCCGTCTAGAATCGTCACGCTCGTCAAAGATTCGCACCAACCAAAAGCATCATAGCCAATGCTCACCACGCTTCTAGGGATCGTCATGCTTGTCAGAGATTTGCAATTATGGAAAGCAAACTCGCCAATGCTCGTCACGCTGTCCGGGATTGTCGCACTGGTCAGAGATGTGCACCAAGAGAAAGTATACTCGCCAATGCTCGTCACGCCGTCCGGGATCGTTACGCTGGTCAGAGATGCGCAATCAGTGAAAGCCCAACCACCAATGCTTGTTACACTGTCCGGAATCGTTACGCTTGTCAGAGATGTACAATATCGGAAAGCACTCCCGCCAATGCTCGTCACGGTCACACCTTTGATCGTATGCGGAATATTGGCTTTGGTAACGGACGGATCGCAATTGGTAACGGTTCCTGTCTTTTTATCGAACGTGAGATAGCCGCCTTCCACAGCATATTTCACTTCCCCACCGCATTCGCTGCAATCGCTTCTGGCCGTCGTTTCACCGGTATAAAACTTATCGCCACACTGACAAGTCTTATAGCCGCGATGCGGATGTGCAGATTCGTACTTTGTGCTGCCATAAGTATGCTGCTTTGTGACGGTCATGTCACTTTCATACTTCAGCCACACTTTTATGTCCTGTCCCTGATGGTTCGTCGCACCGACCTCGTACATGATGCTGCCATCACTCATAACGGCATAGCGAGATGAATACACGGTCGGGCCATAATCAAAATACGTCAGGCGTGTTGTATCCGTCGGATTGCTGTACAGATTGACCACGCGCGCCGGGAGCTTGATCGTACGCTTGCAGGTGATCGTTTCTTTCACGGACAGACCCGGATCTGGTGTCACTGTTCCGCCGCTAGGCGTGGAACCACCAGTGTATGCATGGATGGCATTGAAGGATGCGTATCTACTCGCAAGTGTTAAATCCGTATTTTGCGCACCGCTTAGGGAATCCATAATATATACTTGCCCAGTTGCCAGCGACTTTGCTTCATCGACCGCAACCCAGTGACCGCCAGAATTTACGTTGACCAACATATGTAATCCCTTGCGGATCCACGCAATCATCTGGTCATTATATGATGACGATGAATACGACCCATATCCCAAAACATCACCATAGTTTGACCAACCGGAAACACATTCTCCCGGCTTTCCCCAGTATAAGCCTCCGTCGGAAGTGAACCCGCCATTATTATTAAGCCAACGGACAAGTGTTCCAACATTGAAATCATTTGAATTGCGCAGTCCTGCCTGAATAATTAGCTTTGTCACAGATGTGACGCAGCAGCCAATACTTGATACTGTTGAACCTGATGACCCCATCGGGAGATTACCCCACCGCGAGTCTGACTGCGCCCATCCGCGATAGTCTTCTCCAGCCGCAAAAGCCCCCGTAATTGAAAAACTTGCTATTAGGCAAATAATTAAGATAATCGAAATAACACGTTTCACGTTTCTGACCACACCTTTCCGCTGCACTTTAAGGCGTTAAACTCGCCAAAAAATACAATCAATTAAAAATTCAATGAGTTGGATTCGAAAGCAAGCGATGAACCTGCACTAGTGCTAGCACACCCCTTCGCTCAAAAGTCGTTTTCTCATATGGTCTCCTCCCTACATTTTTTCTCGTGATTTTGCGCATTTCGCTGCGTGCTGCGTACATGGCATCCAAGACTCACATCAACGCAGCAAGTAGCAGCAAGTATTTGTTCCAATCCTATTGATACCATTTCGCAAGTATAAATGTAAGGTCATATGCACAATTGACACGTTTTGCGACATAATTACCGCAAAATCTATGTGTCGCGCGAAGTTGTCTCTACCGCAGAACCGCAAAAGCGGCATCTTGCGCAGACGCAGTCCACGCGCAAGACGCCGCTTCAAAACGAAATCAGGCGGAGCCGAAAAACGGCTCCGCCTGATGATGCTTGTTTGTATTCACGCGCCGAGATAGGCCTTGCGCACCTTATCATCATGCAGCAGATCGCGTGCGCCGCCGGACATGGTGATGCGTCCGTTTTCGAGCACATAGGCACGGTCGGCGATGGCGAGCGCCATCTTCGCGTTCTGCTCCACGAGCAAGATCGTGATGCCAAGCTCATGCATCGTGCCGATGATGGAAAACACCTCCTGCACGAGCACGGGCGACAGGCCCATGGACGGCTCGTCCATGACGATAAGCTTCGGTGCGCTCATGATCGCGCGGCCCATGGCCAGCATCTGCTGCTCGCCGCCGGAGAGCGTGCCCGCGAGCTGCTTTGCGCGCTCCTTCAGACGCGGGAAGCGGGCATAGACCCGCTCGAGATCGTCCGCGATCGCCTTTTTGTCCTTGCGGAAATACGCACCCATGGCAAGGTTCTCCGCAACGGTCATGCGCGTGAACACCTGCCGCCCCTCCGGCACGTGCGCAAGACCCATGGTGACGATGCGACTGGGGTCCGTCTTGCGCAGGTCGTGTCCGTCGTAGATCACGGAGCCGCTCTTGATGGGCACGAGCCCGGTGATGGCGTGCAGCGTGGTGGTCTTGCCGGCGCCGTTGGCGCCGATGAGCGAGACGATCTCGCCGTCATTGACCTCCATACTGATGCCGCGCAGCGCCTGCACAGCGCCGTAGGACACCTCCAGATCTTCAATCTTCAGCATCGTCGTCCGCCTCCTCTTCGCCGAGATACGCCTCGATGACCTCCTGATTGCTCGCGATCTCCGACGGGAGTCCGGCAGCGATCGTCTGGCCGAAATTGATGACCTGGATGCGCTCACAGACGCGCATGACCAGGCTCATATCGTGCTCGATGAGCAAAATGGCCACATGGAACGTATCGCGGATGGTATTGATGCACGAGAGCAGCTCTACCGTCTCGGTCGGGTTCATGCCGGCTGCCGGCTCGTCGAGCAGCAGCAGCTTCATGTTCGTTGCCAGCGCGCGAGCAATCTCCAGCTTGCGCTGCTGGCCGTAGGGCAGGCTGGACGCGAGCTGTCCGGCCTTGTCGTCCAGATGGACGATGCGCAGGTATTCCATGGCCTTGTCGGTCAGCTCCTGCTCCGTGTTCCAGTACCTTTTCGTGCGCAGAAGGCTGTCGGCAAGGTTGTAATGGATGTCCTTCGTGAAGGCGATCTTCACGTTATCGAGCACCGTCATGGCCTTGAACAGGCGGATGTTCTGAAACGTGCGGGCAATGCCGGCCTCTACGACCTGATAGGTCTGCTTGCCGTTGAGCTTCTGCCCGCAGAGGTAGAATGCCCCCTCCGTCGGCACATACACACCGGTGAGCAGGTTAAAGACCGTGGTCTTGCCGGCACCGTTCGGACCGATGAGTCCCATGAGCTCGCCCTCATGGATCTCCATGTTGAAGTCCGACACTGCCTTCAGGCCGCCGAACGTAATGCCGAGGTGCTCCGCTTTGAGCACAACGGGTCTGGTATCGGTCATGCGTCGGCGCCTCCCTTCCTGGCCTTGGCCTTTTTCTTCCCGGCCAGACGGCCGTCGAACAGCAGCCGGTCGAGTGAAAATTCATACGTGCCCAGAATGCCTCTTGGACGGAAAATGATGACGACCAGCAGCACAAGTGCATAGATCAGCATCGGGAACTGAAACAGCGACTGCACAAAGCTTGGCAGCGCCGACACCCATGCGCCGTTTTTGATCTCATAGTTGAGCAGGTACATCGCAACGGCCGCCAGCACCGAGCCGGTCATGGAGCCCATGCCGCCAAGCACCACGATGACGACGATGAAAGTCGAGTTCCAGATCGAAGCGCTGGTGAACGTGAAGCTCGCCGTCGTGAGCGAGGAAAAGCATGTGGCATACAGTCCGCCGGCAAGACCCGCAAAGAACGCCGAGATGACGAACGTAAGGATCTTATAGTACGTCGTGTTCACGCCGGAGGCCGCCGCCGCGATCTCATCGTCGCGGATGGCCTCAATGGCGCGGCCGTATTTGGAGCGGATAAATGTGCACATGAGCGCGATGCACAAAACGGTGATGCCCAGCACGAGCCACACATACTTCGCCTGCAGCGAGGTCGACAGGCCGAGGCCGTTGGCATAGAGCGAGGAACTGGCCGTTCCGCTCGCCAGACCGTCACCACCGGCAAAGGGCAGGTTTGCGATGACGTTTTCGACGATGAGGCCGAAGCCGAGCGTCACGATGGCCAGATAGTCGCCGCGCAGACGCAGCGCCGGAATGCCCACGAGCAGTCCGAGCAGCCCTGCGAAAATGGCGCCGAGCAGACAGCAGCCGAGCACGACCAGAATGAGCTGGCCGGGCGCCGCCTTGGACGCCTCGAACACGCCCGCGCGCTCAAGCGCGAGCGAGCTCAGCGCAGCAGTATACGCGCCGATGCCCGCAAAGCCCATGTGCCCAAGCGTGAGCTGGCCCAGATAGCCGAGCGTGAGGTTGAGCGACGTGCCGAGCAGGATGAAAATGCACATCTGCCAGATGATCGGTACCAGCACGCGGCGATAGGTATTGTCCGGGAGCACCTGACCGAGCAGCAGCACCACGGCAAAGAGCAGCACGATCAGGCCGCAGTTGACGCCGGTACCGCGCAGTTTCGTTTTTTGCAGCGTATTCATACCTTCTCACCTACATTCTTTCCGAGGATGCCGGCCGGCTTGACCAGCAGCATCACGATCAGGATCAAAAACACCACGGCATTAGCCAGCGACGAGCTGATGTACGCCGTCACGAGCGCCTCGATGATGCCGACGACGATGCCGCCGAGCATGGCGCCCGGGATCAGGCCGATGCCGCCCATGACGGCTGCAACGAACGCCTTGAGGCCCAGCATGGAGCCCATCGTCGTCGTCACGGTGTGATACTGCGCGCAGTACATCAGCGCCGCGACTGCCGCAAGCCCCGAGCCGATGGCAAACGTCGTCACGATCGTGCGGTTGACATTGATGCCCACAAGTGTGGACGCCTCCTTGTTCTCGGACACGGCGCGCATGGCGCGGCCGAGCTTCGTCTTCTGCACAAACAGCTGCAGCGCCGCCATAACGATGGCTGCAATGATGATCGTGACGACGGCCGCCATATTCACCGACACGCCGCCGATGGAGATCGGTGCCGTGCTGAAGATCTCGTCGGAGATCACGCGCGGGTTCGGTCCCATGGCCGGGATGGCCTGCGCGAGGTTTTCCAGCAGCAGGCTCATGGCGATCGCCGTGATGAGCGCCGACATGCTCGTGCCCTTGCGCCGCACCGGCCGGTAGGCCACCAGCTCGACCACAACGCCCACGAGCGCGCAGATCACAATCGCCGCAAGCACCCCCGTCCACGCCGGCAGCCCCATGCTGTGCAGCAGGATCGGCACGGTGAAATATAGCGTATAGCCGCCGACCATGATGAAGTCGCCGTGCGCAAAGTTGATGAGTCGGATAATGCCGTAAACCATCGTATAGCCGAGCGCCACGAGCGCATAGACGCTGCCGAGGCGCAGCCCGATGATGAGTTGCTGTAAAAAGTCAGTCATATTCTCTCCCTGCCTTTCAGTTTTTGCGCAGGTCAGCCGCGCCGGAATATTCGTGCGCGAAAGCGCCGGTCGGCGCTTTCGCGCAAAGGTCATTGCTTTGGATCGCGTCCGGTCCCGGCTGTATCGCCGGGGTCGGGTCAGCTCTGCGTCTTGACGAACTTCTGCACGAGCTTGCCGTCGGAGGGCGTGAAGGTCAGGATGGCCACGCTCTTTTCCGGTGTGCCGGTCTCGTCAAGGGTCATGTCGCCGGTGACGCCGACATAGTGCATGCCGCTCATCGCGTCGCGGATGGCCTCGTGATCGATGCTTCCGGCCTTCTCAATGGCCTGCTTGACCATATACATGGCGTCATACGCCAGAGCGCCGAGGGCGTTCATGGATTCCGAGCCGTACTTTTCCGTGTAGTTCTTGACGTAGGACTGCACGATCTCGGAGCTGTCCTCCGGGGAATAGTGGTTGGTGAAGTAGACATTCTCATAAGCGCTCAGGTCGCCGGTGGTGTAGTCCTGCGTGCCGTCAAAGCCGTCGCAGCCTATGATCGCGCCCTTGAAGCCGGCCTCACGGGCCTGCGGGATGATTTTCGGGCCGACCGCGTCGTAGTAATACGGGGCAAAGAGCATATCCGCGCCGGAGGCTGCGATGGTCGCCAGCTGCGAGGAGAAGTCCACGGCGCCGGTGTCGGACGAGGACTGCTCGCAGACGATCTCGATGCCGTATTTCTCGGCCGCCTTCACGAACGAGTCGTGCAGGCCGGAGGAGTAGGTGTCGCCGGTCGCGTACAGGACCGCGGCTTTTGTCCAGCCCTGATCCTTGGCGTAGGCCGCGACCATCTCGCCCTGGAAGCTGTCCTTGAAGCAGGAGCGGAACACATAGTCGTCCGTGGTGGTGATGGAATCTGCCGTGGAGCTCGGCGTGACGAGCACGATGCCCTCATCGTCGGCCAGACTCGTGATCGCGGACGTGCAGCTCGAGAGCGTTGCGCCGATGATGGCCGCCGCGCCCTCGCTGAGCAGCGAGTTGAAGCCGGAAACCGCTTCTGCCGGCGTGCCCTGATCGTCCTTGGTGGAGAGCTTCACGGTTGCGCCGAGGATACCGCCGGCAGCGTTGATCTCGTCGATCGCCAGCTGGATGGAGTTCGTGATGGCCAGGCCGTAGGCCGCCTGTGCGCCGGTCACCGGGGTGATATTGCCGATGATGATCTCTTTGCCCGACAAATCGCCGTCGGCAGAATCATCTTTGGCGTCTTTTCCGCCTCCGCACGCTGCCAGTGAGAGCACCAGCATGACAGAGAGAAGCAATGCAGTCAATCGTTTCAGTTTCATGTTCATATCCTCCTATCTGAATGTTCGCCCGCCCGGTGGGTCCAGTTCCGTTTTTTGTGTTTTTTCCGTTTTTTATGGGCGAAGGAAATAAAAAAACGCAAGGGCGCACAACTTCTGTTCGAAGATGTGCTCCCTTGCACGCTCTTATTATAGGGGAAATCGCACGCAAAAATCAACGGCGATAACCGCCAAACTATTTGTTTTCTTAATCGATATATTTAGCAAAATTCATAAAAGCCTGTCTTTTTCCGTCTGAGCCTGCTCGAAGGCGTCCGCCTGCCCCGCCTCCGCCAGCGTGTGGCGCAGGCACGTCAGGCACGGCTCGGCGTCCCAGTCGCAGTACATATACTTACAGGCAAAGCACAGCGTTCTGGCCACCGGATGCGCCTTGCGCGTCTCCGAAGCGGGCGATGCCTGCTGCGGCTGCGCAGCCCGCTGATACCGGTCGATGCCCTGCTGCGCCAGCTGTGTGCTGCGCAGGCAGTCTGCGCACGGCTGCAGATCCCGATCATGGAATTTGTACTTACAGGCAATACATAATGTCTTGTTTTCCGTCATGGTGATCCCTCCATTCTCTGTTTGCCGGACCCGAACCCACTCCGGGATGGTCTCAGTATATGCCGCCGTTTTGCGAATGTAAAGTGTGAGTTATACCTGAATTTTCAAGCGCCTTTCTTCTTTTTGTGTTTAAATAGCTAATGAATCCGCCATGCGGCGTACCGCGTTTGTGGAAAGCGGAAAAAGTGCATTTGCCCGCTTGACAAGCGATGATATTTGGGCGTATGCTTGCGCCAAGTTCAAAGCAGCAAACCACAGAAGCAGAGAAGTAAGCGAGGGTTTGCGTCTTTCCCAGAGAGCTGCCGGCCGGTGCGAGTGCAGCAGAGACGACCTTGCTGAATGGACTGCAGAGGGCGGACGAGACGCCGTGAGGCGGTAAAGTCCGACGGGCTTTTCCCCCGTTACCAAGGAAAGGCGTGTGATGGCACGTCGCTGAGTGGGCGTATTGCGCCAATTTGGGTGGCACCGCAGAAGTTTTCCGACTTTTGTCCCAAAGATCAATTCCGTATTGGTCTTTCATGGACAAGGGTCGTTTTTTCTTGCCCGGAAAGGCCCCGCCGAAGGGAGCAGACATCATGGCAAACGAAAACATCCCCTACAAAATCTACCTGAATGAAGACGAAATGCCGCGCACATGGTATAACGTCCGCGCAGACATGAAGGTCAAGCCCGCGCCGCTGCGCAATCCCGCCACCGGCGCACCGATGTCGTTCGACGATCTGCGCCCCGTATTCTGCGACGAGCTCATCCGTCAGGAGCTTGACAACGACGACCGCGAGATCCCCATCCCGGACGAGATCCGTGACTTTTATAAGATGTACCGCCCGTCGCCGCTCGTGCGCGCCTACTGCCTGGAAAAGCAGCTGCAGACCCCGGCGAAAATCTACTACAAGTTCGAGGGCAACAACACCTCCGGCTCGCACAAGCTCAACTCCGCCATCGCGCAGGCGTACTATGCCAAGCAGCAGGGGCTGCGCGGCGTCACGACCGAGACCGGCGCCGGTCAGTGGGGCACGGCGCTGTCGATGGCCTGCGCCTATCTGGGTCTCGACTGCAAGGTCTACATGGTCAAGTGCTCGTATGAGCAGAAGCCCTTCCGCCGCGAGGTGATGCGCACCTACGGCGCGTCCGTGACGCCGAGCCCGTCCACGGAGACGGAGATCAGCCGGCGCATCCTCGCCGAGCACCCCGGCACGACCGGCTCGCTCGGCTGCGCGATCAGCGAGGCCGTCGAGGTCGCCACCTCGACGCCCGGCTACCGCTACGTGCTCGGCAGCGTGCTCAATCAGGTGCTGCTGCACCAGTCGGTCATCGGTCTGGAGACGAAAACGGCCCTTGACAAATACGGCGTCGTGCCGGATATTATTATCGGCTGCGCCGGCGGCGGCAGCAACCTCGGCGGCCTCATCTCCCCATTCATGGGTGAGAAACTGCGCGGCGAGCGCGACTATCGGTTCATCGCCGTCGAGCCCGCCTCCTGCCCGAGCCTCACGCGCGGCAGGTTCGCCTACGACTTCTGCGACACCGGCAAGGTCTGCCCGCTGGCCAAGATGTACACGCTCGGCAGCGGCTTCATCCCCTCGCCGAACCACGCCGGCGGCCTGCGCTACCACGGCATGAGCTCCATCGTCTCGCAGCTGTATCACGACGGCTACATGGAGGCCCGCGCCGTCGAGCAGACAAAGGTGTTCGAGGCGGCCGAGCAGTTCGCGCGCATCGAGGGCATCCTGCCCGCGCCGGAGTCCAGCCACGCCATCCGCGTCGCCATCGACGAGGCCATTAAGTGCCGCGAGACCGGCGAGGCCAAGACCATCGTTTTCGGTCTGACCGGCACCGGCTACTTCGACATGGTCGCGTATGAGAAGTTCCACAACGGCGAAATGAGCGATTTCATCCCCACCGACGCGCAGCTCGCCGAGAGCTTTGCATCCCTGCCGCAGGTGCCGGGCCTCGACAACTGAACGAACGTATACGACCGCCGCACGGCGGGTAAAATTTCAACAGTCAAGAACAAAGGAGATCGGATCATGGGTCTGAAAAACATTGAAAAAGCACAGGTGCTGCGCCTCGGCGACGAGGTCGAATACCAGCAGGGGCAGATCGTGAGCAAGACGCTCGCGCAAAACCGCGCCCTGAGCATGACGCTCTTCGCCTTCGAGCAGGACGAGGAGATCAGCACGCACACTGCCGACGGCGACGCGCTCGTCACCGTGCTCGACGGCACGGGCCGCTTCACCATCGACGGCGAGGCGCACCTCGTCTCCGCCGGGGAGAGCATCATCATGCCGGCGCACGTGCCGCACGCGGTCTATGGACAGACGCGCTTTAAGATGCTGCTGACCGTGATCGTGTAACGCGGGACATCCCCGCATATAAGACCCCCGCACCGTTCGGTTTTCCGAACGGTGCGGGGGGGTTGTTAATCAAGATAAAAGTCAAAGCTGACTGCCGCTCCCACGGACGCCCAAAATGCGACGCTGCCGTCCGGAAGGACCAGCTCCGGCAGATCGTTGGATGCCGCAAACACCCGCACAGTCAGATCGGCATACAGATTGTATTCCTCACATAAGCGACGAACTTCCGCCTCTTTCCCGCACAGCATTTGCTCAAGCTGCTGCAGCGGCTCATCCAAAGCTCGGCAGTCCATTTTCGGCAGTTCTGCGCTCCAGTATGCGTGCCGCAGCGTCGGGTAAGGCGGCGCTTCCGCCGGGAGGTGATGCGCACCTACGGCGCGTCCGTGACGCCGAGCCCGTCCACGGAGACGGAGATCAGCCGGCGCATCCTCGCCGAGCACCCCGGCACGACCGGCTCGCTCGGCTGCGCGATCAGCGAGGCCGTCGAGGTCGCCACCTCGACGCCCGGCTACCGCTACGTGCTCGGCAGCGTGCTCAATCAGGTGCTGCTGCACCAGTCGGTCATCGGTCTGGAGACGAAAACGGCCCTTGACAAATACGGCGTCGTGCCGGATATTATTATCGGCTGCGCCGGCGGCGGCAGCAACCTCGGCGGCCTCATCTCCCCATTCATGGGTGAGAAACTGCGCGGCGAGCGCGACTATCGGTTCATCGCCGTCGAGCCCGCCTCCTGCCCGAGCCTCACGCGCGGCAGGTTCGCCTACGACTTCTGCGACACCGGCAAGGTCTGCCCGCTGGCCAAGATGTACACGCTCGGCAGCGGCTTCATCCCCTCGCCGAACCACGCCGGCGGCCTGCGCTACCACGGCATGAGCTCCATCGTCTCGCAGCTGTATCACGACGGCTACATGGAGGCCCGCGCCGTCGAGCAGACAAAGGTGTTCGAGGCGGCCGAGCAGTTCGCGCGCATCGAGGGCATCCTGCCCGCGCCGGAGTCCAGCCACGCCATCCGCGTCGCCATCGACGAGGCCATTAAGTGCCGCGAGACCGGCGAGGCCAAGACCATCGTTTTCGGTCTGACCGGCACCGGCTACTTCGACATGGTCGCGTATGAGAAGTTCCACAACGGCGAAATGAGCGATTTCATCCCCACCGACGCGCAGCTCGCCGAGAGCTTTGCATCCCTGCCGCAGGTGCCGGGCCTCGACGAATAAAACACACAAAGCCATAAAAAGCCCCGCACGCGCTCGGAACCGGAAGTGCGTGCGGGGGTAAGCTTCTCCACCGGTGCGCAGATCATGCACACGGCGGACTGCAAGCAGTTTTCCGGAGAGCTTCTTGTGTTTTCCGGAAATCTCAGACGCCCCTGTTTTCACACGAAAACAGGGGCGTTTGCTATGCTGTTGCGCTGCCTTACCGGCGCGGATTACAGGCTCTCCTTGATCGCAGCCTGTGCCGCGGCCAGACGGGCGATCGGCACACGGAACGGCGAGCAGGACACGTAGTCCAGGCCGACCTTGTGGCAGAACTCGACGGAGGACGGATCGCCGCCGTGCTCGCCGCAGATGCCGAGCTCGAGCTCCGGATTCGTCTGACGGCCGAGCTTGCAGGCCATCTCCACGAGCTTGCCGACGCCGTTGATGTCCAGATGCTGGAACGGGTCGCTCTCGTAGATTTTGGTGTCATAGTAGCTGCCGAGGAACTTTGCAGCGTCGTCACGGCTGAAGCCGAAGGTCATCTGCGTCAGGTCATTGGTGCCGAAGCTGAAGAAGTCCGCTTCCTTGGCGATCTCGTCGGCCGTGAGCGCGGCGCGCGGGATCTCGATCATGGTGCCGACGTGATACTTCATGTCCACACCGGCCTCCTTGATCAGCGCATCCGCCGTGCGAACGACGATGTCACGCACGAACTTGAGCTCCTTGCGCTCGCCGACCAGCGGGATCATAATGTAGGGCGTGATCATCTTGCCGGTCTCCGCGCTGACCTTGAGGGCAGCCTTGATGACGGCGTTGGTCTGCATCTCGGCGATCTCCGGGTAGGTGACAGACAGACGGCAGCCGCGGTGGCCCATCATGGGGTTGAACTCGTGCAGGGATACAACGACGTCCTGCAGCTCTTCAGCCGTCATGCCCATCTCCTGCGCCAGCTCCTCGATGTCCGCCTTCTGGGTGGGCAGGAACTCGTGCAGCGGGGGATCGAGGTAACGGATCGTCATCGGGCGGTCGCCCATGATGCGGTACATGGCCTCAAAATCGCTCTGCTGGAACGGCTCGACCTTCGCCAGCGCAACCTTGCGCTCCTCGACGGTACGGGCGCAGATCATCTCGCGGACGGCCTTGATGCGGTCCTCGGCGAAGAACATATGTTCGGTGCGGCACAGGCCGATGCCCTCAGCGCCGAGATCGACCGCCTGCTGCGCATCGCGCGGGTTGTCGGCGTTGGCCTCGACGTTCAGGCGGCGGGCTGCGTCAGCCCAGCCCATGAGGCGGTTGAAGTTCTTGTTGCCGGTAGCGGCGACGGTCGGGATCTGGCCGGCGTAGATGTTGCCGGTGCTGCCGTCGAGGGAGATCCAGTCACCCTCGGTGAACTTGTGGCCGTTGATCTCAAAGAACTTGTCGGCGTAGCTGATGCGGACGTTGTTGTCATTGCCGCAGCCGGAGACGCAGCAGGTGCCCATGCCGCGGGCGACGACGGCCGCGTGGCTGGTCATACCGCCGCGCACGGTCAGGATGCCCTGAGAGACCTGCATGCCCACGATATCCTCGGGGCTGGTCTCGAGACGGACGAGCACGACTTTCGGCATGGTCTTGTTCTTGACGGCTTCCTCGGCCTCCTCGGCGGAGAAAACGACCTGACCGCAGGCGGAGCCGGGGGACGCGGCAAGGCCCTTGCCGATGGCGTCGGCGCGCTTGAGCGCCTCGGCGTCAAACTGCGGGTGCAGCAGCGTGTCGAGCTGCTTGGGCTCGACGCGCAGCACGGCCTCGCGCTCGGAGATCATGCCCTCGTCGACGAGGTCGCACGCGATCTGCAGCGCGGCCTGCGCGGTGCGCTTGCCGTTGCGGGTCTGGAGCATGTAGAGCTTGCCATCCTCGATGGTGAACTCCATATCCTGCATATCCTTAAAGTAGTGCTCAAGGCGGTTGGCGATCGCCACGAACTCATCATACACCTCGGGCATCTGCTCCTGCAGGTGGCTGATCGGGCTCGGGGTACGCACGCCTGCGACAACGTCCTCGCCCTGCGCATTGATGAGGTACTCGCCCATGAGCTTCTTCTCGCCCGTGGCGGGATCACGCGTGAAGGCAACGCCCGTGCCGGAGCGGTCGCCGGAGTTGCCGAAGGCCATCTGCTGGACGTTGACGGCAGTGCCCCACTCGTAGGGGATCTCGTTCATCTTGCGGTAGACGTTCGCGCGCGGGTTATCCCAGCTGCGGA
>OLGA01002274.1_pt1 | contig 13946 bp, 10 predicted proteins | sample 1604881 | NCBI WGS metagenome assembly OLGA01 (sample SAMEA3888896, study PRJEB22519) | human gut metagenome | biome: human gut; feature: human-associated habitat; material: faeces | place: Denmark | collected 2009
GCGTCTTTTTTTGTTGGCAGGGCGGAGCAGAGCGAGACTTTGTCAACAGCACCAAAGTGTCTCGAGGTTACTTCTCCAAATCCGCCTTTTTCTCGGGCTTTTTCAGCTCGGGCGGCTGTTTCTCTTTCCATTCGTCCAGCAGGGACATGATCTGCTCCTTCATTTTGACAGGAGTGACCTCCTTGCCAAAATACTTTTCCAGTTCGGCCATAGAAATAATCACGCCGCGATCCTCCTTTTTCTTTTCACTCAGAATACCATCAATCACATCGCCGTTGAGCTTGCCCGCCTGATCCAGCTCCCGAAGCCGTTTCGCCTGGGCGTGGGAGGGCGAGGACTGCTCACCGTCGATAGACACGGCAATCAACCTCTGGTTTTTCGGTTTGATGTACGAGAGCTCCACGGCGGGCATGAAACCCAGCCCCTTCTCGTCCACCTTACTCAGCAGCTCCGGGACAAGGGAATTAAGGCGAAGATACCGCATGACCTTTTTGTAGTTCATATCGTGCGCTTCGCCAACGATCTCAACAGAGCGTTTTCCCACATCACCGGGAGCAACGCCGTCCAGCCGCCCGCCCTGGTGCTTGATGGCCTCCACTTCCAAATCCAGCAGGGAGGCCAATTCGCTGGGAAGTGTCTGATCTCGCTGCTTGTTACTGTCCCGCATGGCCTGCACAGCTTCTTGGTCGGTCATATCCCGGACAATAAAGGGCATTTCCTCCAGCCCTGCCAGTTCACTGCCGCGAGTACGGCGGTGGCCCGCGATAATCTCAAAACCGTTGCCGTCTTTCTCCGGGCGGGCAAGGCCGGGAACCATAACGCCGTTTGCTTTAATGGATGCGACGGTTTCCTGCATCTTGGCGTCGTCCGTGACCTTGAACGGATGGGGACGGAATGTGTGGAACGGGTGGAGTTCGGAGAGTTTCAGATAGACCAGCTTGCCCTCCTCCACAGGACGGGGCGGGGGCGTAGGTGTCTGGGGCTCCGCCGCGATCCCGGCACCGGGGCCAGCACCACCGCCAGCGGCGGCCTGTTCCGGGGCGGGAGCCTCCTTGACCGTTGCGGCCTTTTTACCTTGGGACACTTTGTCTCGAGGTTTGGGCGGCTGGGCCTCGTCGGGGGCCGCCTTGTCAGCCTTGGGTGGGCGGTCCCTGCGAGGCTTTGCCGCCGTCTGCTCTTTGTCTGCCTTGGGTGCGGCCTGCTCCGTTTTTTCAGCCTTCGGGGGACGGCCACGGCGGGGCTTTTTCTGTTCAGCCGCAACCTCCTCCTGCGGCTTTTCCTCCGGGGCCTGTTCAGTCGCTTTCTCGGGCTGGCTGGGAGTGGGAGCCTCCGGGGTAAGCGGTTCGGCCTGTTCCACAGCATGGCGGGCCGCCGCCCGCTGTTCTGCCATCAGCTCCTCGATTTTCTCAAAGGGTACAACCACATCGCCGGGAGCGGGCTGGGCCGGGGTAGTACCGGGCCCATCAGCTACGGGAGCCTCGGGGGTGTTATGCTCCTCCGCGCCCGTGGGCTGTTTCTTTTCTTCCATTTGCTAACCTCCTATCTTTTTGTAATGTTGCACAAAATTTCACTTGAAAATTTTGCACTTATTTTTTTGAAAAATCCTGCCTCCTTCCGAGCTTTCCACGCAAAAAAGCCGCCCTTGGTCTTGACCGGGCGGCCTTTTGCGTAATGTGATAGCTCTGTTTTATTTTGTTGGGTGTTGTAGGCTCCGAAAAGCCTTGTATTTGTAGTTTTCCTATTTTATAGGGCACATATGTGGATACTGTGGGGCGCAACAAAAAGATCATAGCGGAGTATATCCGAAATCAACTTGAGGAGGATTACGCTGCGGATCAGATCAGCATCAAAGAATATGCAGACCCGTTTACGGGTGACAAGAATAAGAAGGCATAAAAAGACAGCCGCTTGAAGCGGCTGCCTGAAATGGTAATGCGGTGTCAAACCTTCAACGCCCCTTTCAGGGGCTACGGTCGTAATAGCCCCTTTTAGGGGCAGACCAAACCACCAGTTTACTGGTGGTTATGATTTGCCTAAATCGGCGTTTTGTTCCACGTTTGTTCCACTATGCCTTTTTCTTTCCGAAATTGACCGGGAGCGCTGCTGCAAGACCGGCACTTGCTTCAGCCTGTGCAGTCTCGAAGGCGTGGGAATAGATGTTCAGCGTGGTCGATGTCTGAGAGTGGCCGAGCGCGGCAGAAACGGTGCGCACATCGGTGTGATTGGCGATGAGCAGCGAGGCATTGAGATGTCGAAACTGATGGATGCCGTACCACGGCAGGCCGTGACGTTCGCAAAGCTCTTTTCCCCAGTCATAGAAATCGCCGGGGCGTGCCGGCGATCCGTCGAGCTTGGTAAAGAGTCGGCCGCTCTCGTGCCATTGGTCACCCAGCTCCATACGCCGCATGGATTGCTCTGCCCGTAGCGCCTTCACCATGTCGAAGATCCACACAGGGAGTTTCAGGGAGCGATGAGAGCGTGCTGTCTTTGGCGGGCCTGTGAATATTCCATGCGCTGGATCGTAGAGGGAGACGCGCTCGACCGTGACGACGTTGGTTGTGAAGTTGAAATCTCGGAACTCGAAGCCGAGCAGCTCTTCGCGGCGGTATCCGCCGAAGATTGCCAGCACGAAAAAGACCACATAGCGCAGCGGCTCACCGTCAAGCACGTCGAGGAACGCTTGTGTCTCTTCTATGGTGAAGATCTTCTTCTCACTCTCCTGGCGCTCCGGGAGCACAATACGCGAACAGGGATTCTCTTTGGCCACGCCCATCCGCAAGGCATAGGCGAACACGCTGGAGACGAACGAGAGGTAATTTCGGATGGATTTAGGGTGGAGGCCCTTGGTGGCGTCTTTCTCATTTGCTCCCGGCTCAGACAGGCCGGAGATAAACTTCTGAAGCTGCCGCGCGGTGATCTTGTCGATGTAGAGATGTCCCGGAGCCGGATAAGCTAACGCAGAAATCTTCTGCCAGCTTCACCTATATTGCAATACAAATTCAACCGTGTATTCATCAACAACTTTAGCCTCTTTTACCGCAGAAAAGAGATAACCAAAGCCTTCGCCAAGTGTAAGCATACGTGTCATCGTATTGAGCGAAAGCTGACTCGCACAGAAAATACGGTGACCGCGCTCTGCTGAAGGTTGATCTTACGGCTCATTGCTCGTGCTTGGCGAGGTATTGTCAATAATTTCCCATTTTTCGGTTTTCGGGTCCTGAACCAAATAGAAATACTGTTCCGTGTAACCGTCGTCCAGAAAGGTTTTTGTATGGTCGTACTCCACATAGTATTTTGCCGAAACCACGACAAAATGCTCGGATAGATATTCGTCCGTCCAGCCTCTTGATCCGGCGAGCTCGCTGCCGGCGTACATCCGGACAACACGCTCGGTTTCGCTTTCGTCCACGTTAATCGCCTCGATGCGCACGCAGATCGTATACACCTTGTCGGCCTGCCCCTCAATCGCACTTTGGACGGTTTGCGTCGGATCGGCGGAGGGCTTTTGAAACCACCGGTCAAACAGCCCAAGCTCATGCGCCGTAAAACCGCAAAGTGCCAATACGGCAACGATGGCGGCGATCAGTAGGACGAGCTTTTTGGGGCTTGCCTTCGATGTGTACGGGCGTTTGTAGGAGAGGGCCTCCGCGACATATCGGTCATCCAGCTTGCTCATGGCCTCGGCAAACTGTCTTGCATTCATATAAACACCTCTCGTTCAATCAGATATTGTCTCAGCTTTTCGCGGATACGGGTCAGCCGGACGGAGACATTTTTCTCTGTAAGCCCCATAAACCCGGCGATGTCCCTGCAGCTGTCGGAAAACCAATAGCGGCGCATAAAGAGAACGCGGTTTTCGACGGTCAGCGTGTCCAAAAATCTTTCGATGATATGAGCTAACTCTACGGCCTCGATCTCGGCTTCCACTGCGTTGGTGGCTGCTATGCAGGCTTCGATCTCCTCCATAGCAATTGTATAGTGACTGCTTCGTTTGGCTGCTTCTTTTCTGTGATAGAGGTTCAAGGAAATGTTCCGGACGATTTTACAGATGTAGGTCAGCAGCGGGTCGGGCTTCACCGGCGGGATCGCGTTCCATGCGCCTAAGTAAGCGTCATTGACGCATTCCTCCGCGTCCTGCCGGTCGTTCACAATGTTGTATGATAATTTGCGGCAGGCTTTACCGTATTTTATATCCAGCTCTCGTATGCCCTGCTCTGAACGCTCAAAGAATAATTCGATGATTCCTGCATCTTCCATCACTTGTACCGCCTCCTTTCCGGCTTCACCTGTATATTACGACTTTGACCGCAAATACTACATGATTTTCAAGGCTTTTCCAAAAATTATAGCAGAATTTTGAGAGCGCTTCTACCCATGCCGCTTACGTTGCTTTTCCGCCGCTTCGCTTGCCGAATTGCGGCGTCTGCCGTTTGGCGGTGCGGCTGCTCCGACGAGCGGGGCTTCGTACAAAAAAGAGACGAGGCGGCCGGATGGCTGCTTCGTCTCCTGACGTTTTGTCGGGGCGCGATGGCGCCTGTATTGCCGCCGCTCCTCCCAAACATACTCCGTCCCTGAATACAAGCTCTGCGCCGCAGGCTACGGCTCCGAGAACCGCTCGTTCTCCGGCTCCGCCGCGTCGGCGGCGCGGCGCTCCGTCTCCGCAAGGGCGGCGCGGTGACCGGTGAGCGCCGCAAAGGGCGCGAACTGTGCCGCGCGGTCACGCATGGGCATCCGCGGATGCGTCTGCGGCTCGGGATGCGGCAGGTCGATGATATCGTCGTATTTTCCGCTCATGCCTTGTGTCCTCCGATCTGGCGGTTCCGCTCGCGCGCGGTCGCCCCGTCAAGGTAGCTGCCGCCGCTGAGGATGGCGTTTTTGCCGTACTTCTTCTTGATGCCCAGCATGGCCTCCTGGATCCGGCGCTCCCGCTCCTGCTTGACTTCCTCCTCCCGAAGCTGCCGCTCCCGCGCCGCGGGATCGTCAAAGAGGCTGAACTGTACCGGCTGCTCCGGCTCGCGCAGGATATCCTCCTCACGCATGAGCCGGTTGGCGGTGACGGTCAGGCGGCGGACCGTCAGCTTCGGGTCGGCCTTTTCGTCATAGACGCCGAGCACGGCGTCCACGATGCGGCGCACCGAGGATGTTTTCTGCCCCAGCGTCGCTGTGCCGTGCGCGTGCTTCGGAATTTTTCGGCCGTAAGGGTCGAGCACCGTCTCGCCGCGGTAGCTGCCGCTTGCCGTGTTTTCAATGTCGTATCCGACCGTCAGCGTGAGCTGGTCGGTCACGATCCGCTTTTCCAGCAGCTCCAGCGCGACCGCCTCGGCCATCTCCCGCACGACGAGCCGCGCCTTGTCATAGGGATAGGGGCATTGCAGCACCTGACCGGAGCTGATGCTGTTCGTTTCCGGCCGGTAGGCCTTGATGTCCGCCATGCGGCACGGCTCCCAGCCCCAGGCGTGGTCGATGAGCAGCTCGGCATTGACGCCGAATAGCTTATAGAGGAGTCCCTCGTTATAATACTCGTTCGGCTTCCCGATGGAGCAGCGCGCGACGTCGCCCATCGTATACAGCCCGTGCTCCTCCAGCTTTTTCGCATAGCCGCGGCCCACGCGCCAGAAGTCCATCAGCGGACGGTGCTCCCAAAGCAGCGCGCGGTAGCTCCGCTCGTCAAGCTGCGCGATGCGCACGCCGTTCTCGTCCGGCGGAACGCGCTTAGCCATCATATCCATAGCCACCTTGCAGAGATAGAGATTGCTGCCGATACCTGCCGTCGCCGTGATGCCCGTCGTGTGCAGCACGTCGAGGATCATGGCCCTCGCCAGCTCGCGAGCGGTCGTGCGGTAGGTCTCCAGATAGCCGGTAACGTCCATCAGCACCTCGTCGATGGAGTAGGTGTGGATATCCTCGGGCGAAATATACTTTAGGTAGATGCCGTAGATCTGCATACTGACCTCGATGTATTTCGCCATGCGCGGCGGCGCCACCAGATAGTCGACCGCGAGGGACGCGTCGGCCTTCAGCGTGAGGTCGTCCGCGCTCTTTCCGGTCAGCCGCCCGCCCGGCGCGCGGCGCTGCCGTTCGGCGTTGACCTGCCGCACACGCTCGACCACCTCGAAGAGCCGCGCACGGCCCGGGATGCCGTAGGCCTTCAGCGCCGGCGACACCGCGAGGCAGATGGTCTTTTCCGTGCGGCTCGGGTCTGCCACCACAAGGTTCGTCTGCATCGGGTCCAGGCCGCGCTCCATGCACTCCACGGACGCGTAATACGACTTGAGATCAATGGCGATATAGGTCCGCTCGTTTTGCGGCATGGCGCAGCCCTCCCCTCTGTCGGACAGTATACCACAACGCTCGAATTAGAACAAGAGTTTTATTCTATAATATTTAGCGCCGGAAGTATCGTTCAGCGGGTGAGGGCGTCGAGCTCATCGACCAGCTCGCCGAACATGGCGAGCGCGGCGTCGACCGGCGCGGGGGTGCTCATATCCACGCCCGCGAGCTTCAGAAGCGAGATAGGGTCGGTGCTGCTGCCGCCGGAAAGGAAGCGCTTGTAGTCCGCAACGGCAGGCTCGCCCTCGCGCAGGATGCGATCAGCCAGAGCGACCGCGGCGGAGAAGCCGGTGGCGTACTGGAATACATAGTAATTGTAATAGAAGTGCGGGATGCGCGCCCACTCGAGCGCGATCTGCGCGTCGCTGATCATGTCGGGGCCGAAGTAGAGGCGGTTGAGCGCGAGGTATTTTTCGTCCAGCGCGTCAGCGGTCAGCGTCTCGCCGCGCTCTGCCATGCGTCCCAGCTCGCGCTCGAACTCAGCAAACATCGTCTGGCGGTAGACCGTGCCCTTGAACTGGTCAAGGAAATGATTGATGAGGTAGGCCCGCTCGCGCCTGTCGGTGCTCTTGCGCAGCAGATGCCGCATGAGCAGCACCTCGTTGCAGGTCGAGGCGACCTCGGCGACGAAGATGACGTAGTCGCTCGTGCAGACGGGCTGATGCTTGCAGCTCAGATAGCTGTGCATGGCGTGGCCCATCTCGTGCGCGATGGTGAACTGGCTGTCGAGGTCGTCGGTCTGATTGAGCAGAACATAGGGGTGCGGGCGCGCGATGCCGGAGGAGTACGCGCCGCCGCGCTTGCCGACGTTGGGGTACACGTCGAGCCAGCGATGGTCGAAGCCCTCGCGCAGCATGGCGGTATAATCCTCGCCGAGCACGGCGAGCGCGTCGAGCACGGTGGCCTTCGCCTGCTCAAAGGGGATCTCCTCCGCCACATCGGGGACAATGGGCGTATAAACATCATACATGTGCAGCTCGTCTGCGCCGAGCAGACGGCGGCGCAGGGCGACATAGCGGTACATCTTGTCGAGGTTCGCGTGGACGCTCTCGATGAGACTGTCGTAAACGCTCACCGGCACCTCGGTCGCGTCGAGCGCGGCGTCGAGTGTGGAGGGGTACCTGCGCGCGTTTGCAAAAAAGCGGAGTTGCTTGAACTGCGCGTCAAGCGTCGCGGCGAGCGTATTGCGATAGCCGCCGAGCGTTGCGTAGTAGGTCTCAAACGTATTGCGCCGCAGCGTGCGGTCGCCGCTCTGGAGCAGGGGAACAAAGGTCGCATCGGTCAGCGGCTGCTCCGCGCCCGCGCCGTCGGTCACGGCGGGAAAGCGGAGGTCGGCGTTGTGGAACACGCCGAAGATGGCGTCGGGGCTGTCGGCCATCTCGCCGGCATTCGCCAGCAGCGCCTCGCACTCCGGGGAGAGGATGTGCGCCCTGCGGCGGCGGACCCGCTCGATGGGACGGCGATAGGTCGCCAGCTCCGGCTGCTCGGCGTAGAAGCGCGTGAGCGTTTCATCGCTGAGTGCAAGCAGCTCGCTCGCGGCAAACGCGCCTGCGCCGGAGAGCGTGACGGAAAGGCTCAGCGCCTTGCCGCGCAGGTCCTGATAAAAGCCGTTCGAGGTATCCTCGTCCGCCTTGCAGTTGGCGTAGCCGTAGAGCCGGCCGACGCGGACGTTCAGCTCATCGTCGAGCCGGAAATAGGCCAGCAGCGTCTCCGCGCTCTCACCGAGGCGGCCCTGATAGGCGGCGACTGCTTCGGTATAGGGCCTGAGCGCTTCGTACTCGGCCCTCCACGCCTCGTCCGAGGGGAAGATGTCGGTGAGATCCCAGGTAAACTCGGCAGCGACCTCGCTGCGCTTGCGAATCGGCTTAGACATAAAATAACCTCCGTCGGGGAAAATTTCTTGTCCCTATTATGTGCAAAAAAGCCGCGGCGCGCAAGCCTTTTTTAGCGCACGCCGCGGCAAATTTCGCTTTCGCTTACCACAGCCCGGCGGTGAATCGGATCCCGTCGCCGCGATCCGGATGCGTTTTCCGGAAAACGCTTGACTTTTACGCATCAAAGCTTTAGAATGACAAAGTCCTGACCGCTGCGGGTCGGGGCTTTGCTATGATTACGGAAGGAAGCGGGCCGCCTTGCCGGGATGCGGACGGCCCAAGGGGAGAACACCATGAAGCACACGAAAAACACAAAGAGCTTTGCCAGCCGCTGGGGCTTTATTCTGGCCTCGGTCGGCTCGGCGGTCGGCATGGCAAACGTATGGGGCTTTCCCAACAAGATGGGCAGCAACGGCGGCGGGGCCTTTTTGCTGATCTACCTGCTGTTCGTGTTCATTTTCAGCTACGTCGGCCTGCCGGCGGAGTTTGCGATGGGCCGCCGCGCGGCGACCGGCACGCTGGGCGCCTATGAAAATGCCTGGGCCACGCGCGGCAGGAGCGCGGGCAAGGCCGGCGGACTGCTCGGCTGGCTGCCGCTGGCGGGCTCCATGTGCATCGCCATCGGCTACGCCGTCATTGTGACCTACATCCTCAAGGCGCTGGCGGACTCGCTCCTCGGCACGCTCATGACGGCGGACACCGCCGCGTGGTTCGGCGCCTTCTCCGGCACGCCCTACTCGGTCATTCCCTATCACATCGTCGTGGTCGTCGGCACGCTGCTGACGCTCTTCCTCGGCGCACACAGCATCGAAAAGACCAACAAGGTCATGATGCCGCTCTTTTTCCTCATCTTCCTCGTTCTGGCGGTGCGCGTGGCGCTGCTGCCGAACGCGGCGGAGGGATATCTTTTCATGCTCACCCCGCGCTGGGAGGCTCTGACCGACCCGATGATCTGGATCTGGGCGATGGGGCAGGCGTTCTTCTCGCTGTCCGTCACCGGCAGCGGTATGATCGTCTACGGCGCATACCTCTCCAAGGACGAGGACGTGGTGGACGTCGCGCAGCATACGGCGCTCTTTGACACCATTGCCGCCGTGGTCGCGGCACTGGTCATTATCCCCGCCTGCTTCTCCTACGGACTGGATGTCGGCGCGGGCCCGAGCCTGCTGTTCGTCACGCTGCCGACCATCCTGCAGGATATCCCGCTCGGCCGCCTGTTTGCCATCATTCTCTACGTTGCGATGATCTTCGCGGGCGTCAGCTCGCTGCAGAATATGTTCGAGGCCGTCGCGGAATCCCTGATGCACAAGTTCCCCAGGCTCAGCCGCACGGCGGTGCTGGTGATCCTGTGCGTGGTGTGCCTCGGCTTCGGCATCGGCATGGAGACCATCGACAAGTGGGGCCCGTGGATGGACCTCGTCTCTATTTACATCATTCCCATCGGCGCGACGCTCGGCGCGATCTCCTGGTTCTATGTGATGAAGAAGGACGAGCTGCTCGACGCCGTCAACACCGGCAGCGGCAAGCTGCGCGGAAACCTCTGGTACAGCGTGGGACGCTACGTCTATGTTCCGCTGGCTGTGATCCTCTGCTGCGTGGCGCTGTTCATGCACGTCGCGTTCTGAAAAGTGAAAAGGGGAGCTCCCATACGTTTCGTATGGGAGCTCCCCTTTTGCCGGTATCGCGCCTTACTGTCCGCCGACCATCACGCCGACGTTGCCGTAGAGCAGGATGCGGACAAGGCCGCAGAGGAAGAGGTGCGCGGGATAGTAGAGATAGAAAAGATATTTCATGCCCCGGCCCGCGCCGCGTGTGCCGTTGTAGCGTTTGAGCAGCGGAATGGTCAGCCCGGCGAAGAGCTGAAGTATACCGTAGACGGGGTCGATGAAGAGCGCGTAGATCAGCGCGTACATCGCGACCCAGAGCATCATGCGCGTCATCTGGCGGCGGAAGTCGCCGCGGTTCTGCCCGATCTCCAGAATGGCAAGCACGGCGATGCTGCTCCAGTCGCCCGGGAAGGCGAGAAGCGTAAGGGCGACCACGGCAAGCGTCTTTTGCCATTGCGTGAGCTCGGGCCGCTCCACCGTGTAGAGGCCGACGACGCCGAGAAAGAGCGGCCACATCACGCTGGTCTGGTTGAATACGCCGGTTTTGAGCGGGACAAAGGGGATGCCGAAGGCAAAATTGTAGGCAAAATGCCCGATGACGGCGAAAATCAGCAACCGTCCTGCGTACTTTTTCAGATTACGGGTGTAGTGGTAGCCCTCGGCCACCATGAACCAGAAGATCGGCGCGGCCATGCGCCCGATGATGTGCAGCAGCAATATCCACCAGTCCCGCGGATAATCCGGCCAGATCACACTGGTGAAGTGGTCGACCGTCATGGCAAGCATGGCGAAGAGCTTGAGCTGATTGCCGCTCAACCCTTTATTGGTCTGTTCCATTTTCTCTCCTTCGCGGGCATTGCCGCATCCCAATAGGCTGCTTACAGTGTAGCAGAAGCCGCCGCTCTTTGCAAGAGCGCGCACAGCGTTGATTTGCTTCAGGATTATTTTTGAACACTTGACAAAAATGAGAAAGGGCTCTACAATGTCGTTCTCTGCGGCGAAGGGAAGAACGCCGCGGAGCATTTGAACGATCCAAGCATCCAAAGGAGAGATGACACGATGAGATTTCAAAAACGATTTATGCCGCTGCTGCTCGCACTGGTGCTGGCGCTCGGCACGCTGCCCGTGCAGGCGGCGGCGCTCACGCGCGGCGAGGCCGCGCAGGCGCTGCTCTCTGCCGCGCAGGACTATAACCCCGGCGTGCAGCGGTCCGACATTCTCAAGGGCTATCCCGACGGCAGCCTTGCGCTCGACGGCACGCTGACACGCGCACAGGCGCTGGTGATGCTCACGCGCGCCTTCGGCGGCTTTGCCGTCCCTGTGGGGGACAACGCCCGCATGGCGCTGCCCGCAAGCAGCCTGACGAATGTTCCCGCATGGGCGGCGGAGGAGCTTTCCTCTGTCCTCGCCGCCGGCCTTGCGGACGGCGACGCGAACGAGGCTATGAGCGCCGAAGCACTCTCGACGCTGCTCCGCCGCGCCTACGCCGCCAAGGGCACGAACCTCAAGGACGACTACTACGCCGCCGTCAACAAGAGCTGGCTGGACGGCTCCGACATTCCCGCGGGCCTGTCCATCAACGGTCCGTTCTACGGCCTGAGCCTGACGGTCAACGAGCAGATCGCGGCGCTCATCCGCGAGATCGACGCGCATGAGCAGACTCCCGGCACCGCCGAGGCGAAGATCAAGGCGCTCTACGACTGCGTGATGGACGCCGAGGGCCGCGAGAGGGCCGGCGTCGCGCCCATTCAGAAGTACCTTGATGCCATCGAAAACGCCAAAACGCTCGACGAGCTGGTGAGCGTCGATGCGCAGATGCAGAAGGAGCTGGGGCTGTCTATGCTCCTCGGCTTCGGCCTGACGACCGACCTCGCGGATTCGAGCCGCAGGATCGCCGCGTTCTCGCTCATCGGCGCGGGTATGGACAAGGACTTCTACGTCAACGGCGCCGATGCGCAAAGGAGCGCCTACACCACATATCTCACATCGCTGCTGACGCTCTCCGGCCTTGGCGCGGACGAGGCGGCGCAGCGCGTCGCTGCGTTCTATGACGCCGAGGCGGCGATCTCCGCGGCCTCGCTCGACCCGCAGGACTACAGCAACGTGGACAAGACCTACAACCTCTTCACGCTCGGCGAGCTCAAGACGCTGCTGCCGAACGTGGACCTTGACGCCGTTCTTGCCGCCAGCGGCATTGAAAACGCGGAGCGGATCATGGTCAGCGACGTCGGCGCGCTGAAGGCAGCCGCGGCGCTCTACGACGACGCCCACCTTGCCCTGCTCAAGACCGCGGCGCGTCTGGCGCTGCTGCAAAGCGTGGCCACATCGCTCAATCAGGGATTTATGGACGCGTACTTCGACTTCGTGCTGGCCTACTACGGCGTAGATGCCCGCCAGAGCAATGAGCAGATCGCGGCGCAGCAGGTGCAGGCGCTTCTGGCGGATTACCTCAGCCGCGCCTATGTGGACGAATACTTCTCCGCCAAAGCCAAGGCCGATGTGGAGGAGATGATCGGCGAGTTCATCGCCATCTACAAGGAGCGCATTCTGGCGCAGGACTGGATGAGCGCCGAAACCAAGGCCAAGGCCGTGAAGAAGCTCGACACCATGGGCGTCAAGGTCGGCTATCCCGACAGCTGGGAAAGCTGTCTTGACCGCGCGGAGATCAAGTCCCCCGCCGAGGGCGGCTCCTTCTTCTCCAACGTCATCGCCATTCAGATGGCGATGAAGCAGGATGTCCTCGCCCACCAGAACGACGCGCCGGATAAGAGCGAATGGATCATGACGCCCTTTACGGTCAACGCCTGCTACAATCCCAGCGCCAACGACATCACCTTCCCCGCCGCCATTCTGCAATCGCCGCTTTACGACGTGAACGCCAGCCGGGAGGAGAATCTCGGCGGCATCGGCTACATCATTGCCCACGAGATCACCCACGCCTTTGACAACAACGGCGCGAAGTTCGACGAGAACGGCAGCGCCGCCGACTGGTGGACGGCGGAGGACTACGCCGCCTTCCGGCAGAAGTGTCAGGCTGTGGCCGAATGGTACGACGGGCAGGAGGCCTATCCCGGCATCGCGTGCAGCGGCGCGCTGACCATTTCCGAAAACGTGGCCGACCTCGGCGCGGCAAAGTGCATCGTCGCGGCGGCGAAGAAGCTCGACCACCCCGACCTCGACAAGCTCTTCCGCGCCGTCGCGAACACCTGGGCGTCCACGACCTCGCGGCAGATGCGCGAGTATCTGGCCGTGACCGACGTCCACGCGTCGGATAAGCTGCGCTGCAACCGCGCACTGCAGACGCTGCCGGAATTCTACACGACCTATGGTATACGGCCCGGCGACGGGATGTGGACCGCACCGGAGACGCGCGTGAGCGTTTGGTAACAAAACGTCCGAAAAGCAGCCCTTCTCTCGCACCTGCATATTTTTCGGCAAAACGACAAAATATCTTTCTTGACAAAAGCACGCAGCCTGTGTTACCTTAAAAAGGTAAGTGGATAAGGTGATCGGATGATGGGTCACGGGAGAGACCGCGGAATATCTGCCGCGGCGCCGAAGGGGAACGCAGAAGCTCTCAGGCAAAAGGACCGGACTCGGACGACGCTCCGAAAAGTGCGGCTTGCCGCACGCCGAAGGTGCAACCTGCAAAAATGCGATATGCTGTGTCAGGGAAACTCTCAGGTCATAAAACGGAGGCACAAAGTTCCAAGGGGGACTTTGTGCCTTTTTTCTATGTCATATTTTAATCGTTTTTATGACATCATTCAAGAATGATAATAGAGGAGGAAACAGCTTATGGAAAGGAAGACACCCCTGTATCAGACCCATGTGGACGCGGGCGGAAAGATCGTTGAGTTCGGCGGCTTTCTGATGCCCGTGCAGTACCCCACCGGCGTGCTTGCCGAGCACATGGCCGTGCGGCAGAAGGCGGGACTCTTTGACGTATCGCACATGGGCGAGCTGCGGCTCAAGGGCCCCGACGCAATCGCGAACGTGCAGAAGCTCATCACCGCGGACATCTCCGCCATGCAGGACGGCGACATCAAGTACGCCATGTTCTGCAACGACGCGGGCGGCATTATTGACGATTTCATCGTTTACCGCTGTGCCGCCGACGACTACTGGCTGGTCG
>OLGA01002281.1_pt1 | contig 13906 bp, 12 predicted proteins | sample 1604881 | NCBI WGS metagenome assembly OLGA01 (sample SAMEA3888896, study PRJEB22519) | human gut metagenome | biome: human gut; feature: human-associated habitat; material: faeces | place: Denmark | collected 2009
GCTCGTCGATGACCACCACCACGGTGGGCAGCTTTTTCACGTCCTCGTCCGTCTCGGACAGGGCGTTATAGCCCGCCAGGTCCTTGACGCCCTTTTCAGAGAACATCTTGTAGCGCTTCATCATCTCGAACACCGCCCATTGCAGGGCGCCGGCGGCCTTTTTGGGGTCGGTGACCACGGGGATGAGCAGGTGCGGGATACCGTTGTAGGGCGCCAGCTCCACCATCTTGGGGTCCACCATGATAAAACGGACCTCGTCCGGCGTGGACTTGTAGAGCAGGCTGACGATGAGGGAGTTGGTGCAGACGGATTTACCGGAGCCGGTGGTGCCGGCGATGAGTACATGGGGCAGACGGGCGATGTTGCCCACGATGTTGCTGCCGCCGATATCCCTGCCCACGGCAAAGGCCACCGGGGAGGGATGGTCGATGAACTCGCGGGATTCAATGACGTCGCGGATCCGCACGGCGGTGACGGTGCGGTTGGGGACCTCGATGCCCACGGCGGATATCTTGTTGGGCACCGGGGCGATGCGGACGCCGCTGGCACCCAGCGCCAGGGCGATATCGTCCTGGAGGTTCGTGATCTTACTGAGCTTGACGCCCTGGTCCAGGGTGAACTCGTAGCGGGTGACGGAGGGGCCGTGGATGACCTCGCCGGCGCGGGCGTCCACGCCGAAGGAGCGCAGGGTGTCCGCCAGGCGCTTGGAGTTGTTCCGCAGCTCGGCGCCCACCTCGGTGTAGTTGCCGCCGCGGTTCTGCTCCAGCAGGGTGATGGGCGGGTAGCGGTAGGTCTCCTCCCCCTGGGCCAGCTCCTGCTCGATGGCGTCGCTGACCTCCTGGGCGGCGCTCTCCACCTCCTGCTGCAGCTGGGCTTTTTTCTGCTTGTCGCTGAGGGGCTTTTTCGGGACGGGGGCCTCCGCCGGGGTGGCGGGCGGTGCAGGTTCGTCGCTGAGGGGCTGGGGCGCAGGGGCGGGACCGCCCCGCAGCACCTGATCCGGCGTGCGGATATCGTCGCTGCGGCGGGGGAAGAAGGAGCTGGCGGGCGGAAGGACCGTGTCGTCACGCTCGCCGTCCAGCGGGATGTCGATATTGGGGCGCCTGCGGCCCTTGGCAGGCTTTTTTGCCGGGGCGGGAGCGGCGGTGGGGGTGAAACCCTCCGGGAGGGCTTCGTCATCCGCGTCCTCGTCGTCACGGCGCAGGCTCTCGCCATAGCTGCGGACGCGCGCCGCGGCCTCCTGGGGCGTCAGGTGCAGGGCGCCCAGCAGGGCGGCCAGCAGCAGCACCACGAACACGATGATGGACACCACCTTGCTGACCAGAGCCTCGCAGCCCACGGCCAGACCGCCGGAGAGCACACCGCCGCACTTGAGGGCCTGTCCGTCGGCCCAGAGGGTCCTGACGCTGTCCAGGCCGAGGGTGTAGGCTGTGCGGCACAGGGTCAGGTGGCACAGCACGCCCACCAGCAGGGGCAGCAGCGCCACGCAGGTGGTACGCAGGACGACGGGCCGGCCCCGATGGCCCAGCTGGATGACGGCAATAGCCGCCAGCACCGGGGCCGTCAGGTAATAGCCGTAGCCCAGCGCACCCTTGAGCACCCTGGCGATCCACACCAGGAGGAGGGCGTCCACGTTGAAATAGCTCACCAGCACGCACAGCGCCAGCAGGGCGCAGACGATGCCGCCGGCCATACGCGCCGCGGCGTTATACGCCGGCGGGGGCGGCGGGGCAGGCGTTTTTTTGCGGCTGTTTCCTTTCTTTTGTGTCGATGCCATAGTCTATCTACCTCACTTGATGCCCTGCAGAACAAGGGTCAGCACGCCCGCCGCCCAGCAGTAGTAGGCGAAGGCACCGAAACGGCCCTTGTCCGCGATATACTTCAGAAGCCGGATGCACAGATAGCCCGTCACGGCGGCCACGGCCACGCCTACCAGATACATGGGCACCTCCGCGCCGACGATGCCGGCCTGCACCGCGTCCTTGATGGACAGGATATTGGCGCCCAGCACGGCGGGGATGCTCAGCAGGAAGGAAAAGCGCACGGCGAAGCGACGCTCATAGCCCACAAAGCAGCCGGCGGTGATGGTCATGCCGGAGCGGGAGACGCCGGGCAGCGTGGCCACCGCCTGCCCCACGCCCACCAGCAGAGCGTCCAGCCAGGTGGCGCTGCGCTCGGTCTTGCGGCCCCGGCGCACCCGGTCGCACAGGAACAGCAGGAAGCCGGTGAAGATCAGCGCCGCGCCCACGAAATACATATTGTCGCCCAGGCCCTGCACCGTCTTGCGGATGGGCAGCACCGCAAACAGCGGCAGCGTACCGACGACGATCAGCAGGATGAGCCGGCGGGCGGGCGGCACCGGCGTGGGGGTGCTGCGGTGCGCCAGGTCGCCGATGCCCCGGAAGAACTCCACCACCATGTCGCGGATGTCACCCCAATAGGCGGCGAACACAGCAATGAGCGTGCCCAGGTGGAGCAGCACGTCGAAGAACTCCGGAATGCTCCCCGCGCCCTCCATATTCAGCAGATTGCGGGCAATGGCCAGATGGCCGGAGCTGGAGATGGGCAGGAATTCCGCTATGCCCTGCACCAGTCCCAACAGGATCGCTTTCAGATAGGTCATGACACACCTCACGTCATTATACACTCCCGCAAAACGGGAATACTGTTCCAATATAGGAAGAGTATACCACATGGGGCAAAAAAATGCCACCACTTATTTCTTACCTGTCTGTCACCCGGCTGTCATTTTACCGTCACCCTGCACAAAGGATGCCGGTTATTTTTGCCATTCTGCCTGTTGTTGTTCCCCGTGCTTTTGTGGTATGATAAACTATGTATAATCAGAGGCAGGCGAAGGGAGTTTCCTCCGCGGAATATATACTTCAAAGGGGGACGGCTTCCGAAAACGGGGTCTTCCCCTGTCTGTTTCCCAGATCAGGAAAGGCGGTGAGTAAACTGTACCGTGAAAAAATAGACCAGCTGCAGGCGGCGGAGCAGCGGCTTCTGGAGCAGAAGGCCGAGGCCCAGCGCGCTGCCCGGGCGCTGGCCGAGCAGGCCCGCCGGGACGGCGACGGTTTGGTGCGGGAGGCGCAGAACGCCGTGAAGGTGCTGGAGAACGAAGCCATGCAGCGGGCCGGTGAAGCCGGACAGGCGGCGGACGCCGCCCTGCGAAGCGACGCCGAGCGCACCTGCACAGCCATACGACAGCAGGCGGAGCAGCGCATGGACACGGCTGTCCGCGCCATCGTGGAAAAGGTGGTGAAGCGGTAAATGCCCATTGCAAAAATGAAGCGCCTGCAGGTGCTGGCGCTGGAGCGGGACCACGACGCGCTGCTGCGGCAGCTGGAGCGTATGGGCTGCGTGGAGATCAGTGAGCCGGACGCGCCGGATGCGCCGGAGAGCCTGCGGCGCTGCGACAGCGAGACGGCGGACTGCCTGGCCCGCCAGCGGCAGGTACAGACGGCGATCGATGCCCTGCGGCGGGCTGCGCCGCCCAAGAAAGCGCCGCTGCTGGCGCCCCGCCCCGCCATCGGCGAGGCGGAATACCTGAGCGAGACGGGGCTGGCCGACGGGCTGGCGCTGGCCCGCCAGGTCAACGAGGCAGCGGGACGATTACAGCAGCTGACGGCTCTGGCCGCCCAGCTGGAGACCGACCGGATCACCCTGGGGCCCTGGCTGAGTCTGGACCTGCCCCTGGAGCTGACGGAGACACGCTGCTGCGACGTGACCCTGGGCGTACTGCCGCCCTTCGTCCCCTGGGACGAGCTGTGCGGGCAGGTACAAAACGAATATCCGGAGAGCGAGCTGCATCTGCTCTCCGCCGACCGGCAGCAGCAGTGCGTGCTGCTCATCACCCACAAGGCAGCGACGGCACCGGTGCTGGAGCTGCTGCGGGGCCGGGGCTTCGCAGCCTCACCCCTGAAGGGCCGCACCGGCACGCCGGAGGAAAACCGGCGGCGGGACACAGACCGGCTGGCAGAGGTCAAGAGGCAGCAGGAGGCCCTGCGAAAGCAGCTGGATGAGCTGGCGGAACGGCTGCCGGAGTTGTATCTGTGCGCCGACCGGCTGGCCTCCCGCCTGCAGCGGGAGGAAAACCGCCGCAGGCTGCTGACCGACGGGTGCATCGTGGCATTCGACGGCTGGGTGCCGGAGAAAAAGACGGCAAGGCTGACGGCGTATCTGGACACGGCGGACTGCGACTACACCCTGTCCGATCCCACGACGGAGCAGATACCGGAGGTGCCGGTGCTGCTGGAGGACAACGCGGTGGTGCGGTCCATGAACTGCATCACCGAGCAGTACTCCCTGCCGGCCTATGACGGCGTGGACCCCAACCCGGTGATGGCACCGTTCTTCATCCTGTTTTTCGGCATGATGATGGCGGACATCGGCTACGGGCTGCTGATGCTCCTCGGCTCATGGCTGTTCCTGAAGAAAAAACGGCCGGACGACCGCAGCTTTATGGAGATGATCTTCTGGTGCGGCGTGACCACCGTGGTCTTCGGCGCCATGACCGGCAGCTTCTTCGGCGACTTCCTGCCGCAGCTCTTCAAGTTCTTTGACCCGGAGAGCACCTTTGCCCTGCCGGCGCTGTTCTCACCCCTGGACGACACCATGGCCATCATGGTGGGCTCGCTGATCCTGGGCGCCTTGCAGGTGTTCACCGGCATGACCGTCAGCGTGGTGGAAAAATGCAAAAAGGGCTGCTTTATGGATGCCCTGTTTGACGAGATCACCTGGTGGATCATTCTGGCGGGCACGGGTCTTGCGGTGCTTGGCATCGGCAGTGTATCCGGCGTGCCGGTGGTGCTGATCGCGGGCGTTCTTATGCTGGTATACGGCGCGGGCCGGGGCAAAAAGGGCTTCGGCAAGGTGACGGGCTTCGTGGCGGCGGTGTACAACGGCGTGACGGGTTTCTTCAGCGATATCCTGTCCTACGTCCGGCTGATGGCGCTGATGCTGTCCGGCGCAGTGCTGGCCCAGGTGTTCAATATGCTGGGCGCCACCACCGGCAACGTGGTCACCTTCATCATCATCGCATTCGTCGGCAATATGCTGAACCTGGCGCTGAACCTGCTGGGCTGCTACGTCCACGATATGCGCCTGCAATTTCTGGAATTTTTCGGACGCTTCTACAAGGACGGCGGCAAGGCCTACCGTCCCCTGCGCGTCCGGGCCAAACACGTAGAGATCATTAAGGAGGATACTAAATCATGTTAGCTTTTCTTGAATCTGTGGGCGGACTGGGTTTCGCCATCCTGGGCGCGGCGCTGACCGCCGGCCTGTGCTGCATCGGCTCCGCCAAGGGCACCGGTATGGTGGGTGAGGCCGCCGCCGGATTGACCAGCGAGGATCCCGATAAGTCCACCAAGTGCCTGATCCTGCAGGTACTGCCCGGCACCCAGGGCCTGTACGGCTTTGTGGCGCTGTTCCTGGTGCTGGGCCAGACCGGCCTGCTCAGCGGCAGCGTGCTGGATCTCTCCCTGACCCAGGGGCTGTCCTTCTTCGCCGCCTGCCTGCCCATCATGCTGGGCGGCTGGCTGAGCGCCATCTTCCAGGGCCGCGTGGCCGCCGCGTCCATCAACATCGTGGCCAAGCACCCGGAGGCCGCTACCAAGGGCATCATCTACTGCGGCATCGTGGAGTTCTACGCCATCCTGTCTCTGGTGGCGACCATTATGATCTCCCTGAACATCATGAAGTAAGGCGGGTGCGCCTATGAACGGTATCGACAAGATCATCGCACGCATGGAGGCCGACACACAGGCCGAGTGCGCCGACATCGCCGCCCAGGCGGCGGCGGAGGCCGAGGCCATTCTGGCCCGGTACCGCGCCGAGGCGGACAAGCTGCTCCGCGAGGGCGAGGCCCGCTGCAAGGTGCTGGAGCACGAGCAGGTGGAGCGCCTGGAGGGCGGCAGCCGTCTGGCCTGCCGCCAGCGGGTGCTGGCGGAGAAGCAGCGGATGCTGGACGAGGCCTTCGCCCGCGCCGCCGACGCGCTGCTGAAGCTGCCGCGCCCGGAGTATATCGACCTGCTGGCATCGCTGGCCGCGGAAAACGGACAGGGCGGCGAGGCGCTGGTGTTCTCCGCCGCCGACCGGGACACGGTGGGTCAGGCGGTGGTGGACGCCGCCAACGGCAAAAAGCCCGGCGCGGGCTTTACCCTGGCTGCCGACACCCGGGAGACGGGCGGCGGCGTGGTACTGCAGCGGGGCCGCATGGAGATCAACTGCGGCTTTGCCGAGCTGCTGCGCCGGGCACGGCAGGAGGACTCCTCCGCCGTGGCCGCCGTGCTGTTTGACTGAAAGGGGGCGTCCCTTTGACAAAACGGAGAAAGGACACGGACTATCTGTTCCTGTCCGCCCGCATACGCGCCATGGAGCGCCGGCTGCTGACGGCACAGCGGCTGGAGCAGCTGCTGACGGCACCCTCCGTCGAGGCGTGCGCCCAGCTGCTGAGCGAGTGGGGCTACGCGCCCGTACACGATGAGCCGTCCCTGCAGGCGGCGCTGAGCGCGCAGCGCGAGGCGGTGTTCGCCGACGTTTCCCGCTTTATGCCGGAGGCGGAGGTGCTGGACGTGTTCCGGCTGAAATACGACTACCACAACATCAAAACGCTGCTGAAAGCACCGCAGGATGCGGAGCGTCTGCTGATCGACGCCGGGACCGTACCGGCAGAGACGATGCAGAAAAAGCACGCTGAAAACGGCGGCTGGGACTTTCTGCCCGCCGACATGGCCGCCGCGGCCGACGAGGCCCAGCGGGTGCTGGCCGAGACGGGCAGCGCCCGCAGCAGCGACTGCATCCTGGACCGGGCCTACTTCGCGCGGCTGGAAAAGCTGGCGGCGGACAGCCACATACCCTATTTGCAGGACTATGTCCGCGCCATGATCGACGCGGCGAACCTGCGCTCACTCATCCGCACCCAGCGGCTGGGGCTGGACGCCGGCTTCCTGCGGGAGGTGCTGTTCCCCGGCGGCAGCGTGACGCCGGAGGCGATCCGCGCCGAAAGCGGCAGCGGCGCTGCCGCGCTGTGGCGGGGCACGGCCTTCGCCCGGGAGGCGGAGCTGGGAGACGAGGCCGCCAAGGGCGGCAGCCTGACCGCCTTTGAAAAGGCCTGTGACGACGCGGTGCTCCGCGCCGCCGGCGCGGCACGCCGGGTACCTTTCGGCGTAGAGGTGGCGCTGGGCTATCTGGCGGCAAAGGAGGCGGAGTGGACGGCGGTGCGTACCGTGCTGTCCGGCCGGATGGCCGGTGTGCCGGCGGAGGCGCTCCGGGAAAGGCTGCGTGAGCAATATGTATAAGATCGCCGTTATTGGGGACCGGGACAGCGTGCTGGGCTTCCGCGCGCTGGGGCTGGACGTGTTCCCCACCGAGGATACCGACGCGGGGCGCAGAACGCTGCACCGCCTGGCGCAGGAGGACTACGCCGTCATCTATATCACCGAGCAGTTGGCGCAGCAGCTGACCGCCGAGATCGCCCGGTATAAGGACGCACCCCTGCCCGCCGTTATCCTCATCCCCGGCAAGACCGGTTCGCTGGGCATCGCCGGGGCCGCCCTGCACGACGCGGTGGAACGCGCCGTGGGCGCGGATATTTCCTGAAAGGAGCAAGAGAATGGGTAAGATCATCAAAGTCTCCGGCCCGCTGGTGGTGGCGGACGGCATGGCGGACGCCAACATGGCGGACGTGGTGCGCGTAGGTCCCCAGCAGCTGATCGGAGAGATCCTGAATATGACCGGCGACCGGGCCTCCATACAGGTGTATGAGGAGACGTCCGGTCTTGGTCCCGGCGCTGATGTGGTCACCACCGGCGCACCGCTGAGCGTGGAGCTGGGCCCCGGCCTGATCGAGAATATCTATGACGGCATCCAGCGTCCGCTGGAGGAGATCGTCCGCCGGGTGGGCAGCAACATCACCCGCGGCATTCAGGTGCCGCCGCTGGACCGCGACAGGCTGTGGGACTTTACCCCCACCGCCGCTGTGGGCGACCCCGTGGCTGTGGGCGACATTCTGGGCACCGTGCCGGAGACGGAGTCCGTGCTGCACAAGATCATGGTGCCCAAGGGCGCCGAGGGCACGGTGGCGTGGCTGGCCGAGGCCGGACAGTACAACATCACCCAGCCCATCGCCCGGGTGAAGCTGGCCAACGGTGAGGTGCGTGAGCTGACCATGGTGCAGAAGTGGCCCGTCCGCGTGGGCCGCCCCTATAAAAAGAAATTCCCGCCGGTAAAGCCTTTGCAGTCCGGCCAGCGTGTCATCGACACCATGTTCCCCATCGCCAAGGGCGGCACCGCCGCCGTGCCCGGGCCCTTCGGCTCCGGCAAGACCGTGGTGCAGCACCAGCTGGCCAAGTGGGCCGACGTGGACATCGTGGTCTATATCGGCTGCGGCGAGCGCGGCAACGAGATGACCGACGTACTGCGGGAGTTTCCGGAGCTGACCGACCCCCGCACCGGCGAGAGCCTGATGAAGCGTACAGTGCTGATCGCCAACACCTCGGATATGCCTGTGGCCGCCCGTGAGGCATCGGTCTACACCGGCATCACCATCGCGGAGTATTTCCGCGACATGGGCTACGATGTGGCCGTCATCGCCGACTCTACCTCCCGCTGGGCCGAAGCCCTGCGCGAGATGTCCGGCCGGTTGGAGGAGATGCCCGGCGAGGAGGGATATCCCGCCTATCTGGCCTCCCGTCTGGCGCAGTTCTATGAGCGCGCCGGCGTGGTGCAGTGCCTGGCCAGCGACGAGCGCACCGGCTCCCTGACCGCCGTGGGCGCGGTGTCGCCTCCCGGCGGCGACCTGAGTGAGCCGGTGGCACAGGCCACCATGCGTATCGTCAAGGTCTTCTGGTCGCTGGACGCTTCGCTGGCCTATCGCCGCCACTTCCCGGCCATCAACTGGCTGAACTCCTACTCCCTGTATCTGGACGCGGTGACGCCCTGGTTCAACGAGAACATGGGCGAGGACTTCATCCGGAACCGCAACCGCGCCATGCACCTTTTGCAGGAGGAGAACGAGCTGAACGAGATCGTCCAGCTGGTGGGCAAGGATTCCCTGTCCGCCAACGACCAGCTGACGTTGGAGATCGCCCGGATGCTGCGGGAGGACTTCCTGCAGCAGAATGCCTTTATGGACGTGGACTCCTACTCCAGCTTTGACCGGCAGATGCAGCTGCTGGGGCTGATTCTTCACTACGAGTCCCTGTGCCGCGGCGCTGTGGACAAGGCCGTGGCCCCATCCGCGCTGTACGCCATCCCCGCCCGGGAGAAGCTGGGCTGGGCCAAGTACGCCGCCGCGGAGGAATACGCCGCCAACTACGCCGCCGTCCGCGCTGATATGGAGCGCGAGATCGCCGAGCTGATCCGAAAGGCTGGTGAAGAGGAATGATGAAGGAATACCGTACCATCCACGAGGTGTCCGGTCCCCTGATGGTGGTGGACCATGTGGAGGGCGTCACCTATGACGAGCTGGCGGAGATCCAGCTGCACAGCGGCGAGGTCCGCCGCTGCAAGGTGCTGGAGGTCAACGGCGACCGCGCCGTGGTCCAGCTGTTCGACTCCTCCGCCGGCATCAACCTGCGGGACGCCACCATCCGCTTCCTGGGCCACCCCTTGCAGCTGGGCGTATCCGCCGATATGCTGGGGCGCGTGTTCAACGGCATGGGCGAACCCATCGACGGCGGCCCCGCCCTGCTGGCGGAGGAATACCGGGACATCAACGGCCTGCCCATGAACCCGGCGGCCCGTGACTATCCCAACGAGTTCATTCAGACCGGCATCAGCACCATCGACGGACTGAACACGCTGGTCCGCGGCCAGAAGCTGCCCATTTTCTCCTGCTCCGGTCTGCCCCACGCCAACCTGGCGGCGCAGATCGCCCGACAGGCCAGGGTGCTGGACGACAGCTCCAACTTCGCCGTGGTGTTCGCCGCTATCGGCATCACCTTTGAGGAGTCGGAGTTCTTTGTGCGGGAGTTCCAGCGCACCGGCGCCATCGAGCGCACGGTGCTGTTCACCAACCTGGCCAATGACCCCGCCGTGGAGCGTATCGCCACGCCCCGTATGGCGCTGACCGCCGCGGAGTATCTGGCCTTTGAGAAGGATATGCATGTGCTGGTGATCCTGACGGATATCACCAACTACGCCGAGGCGCTGCGTGAGGTCTCCGCCGCCAAGAAGGAGGTCCCCGGACGCCGCGGCTATCCCGGCTATCTGTACACCGACCTGGCCAGTATGTACGAGCGCGCCGGCCGCAAGCTGGGGTGCAAGGGCTCCATCACCATGATCCCCATCCTGACCATGCCGGAGGACGACAAGACCCACCCCATCCCCGACCTGACCGGCTACATCACCGAGGGGCAGATCATCCTGAGCCGCGACCTGTACCGCAAGAACATCCTGCCGCCGGTGGACGTGCTGCCCTCTCTGTCCCGTCTGAAGGACAAGGGCGTGGGCGCCGGCAAGACCCGGGAGGATCACGCGCCCACCATGAACCAGCTGTTCGCCGCCTACGCCAGCGGTAAGGAGGCCAAGGAGCTGATGACCATTCTGGGCGAGGCTGCCCTGAGTCCCACGGACCTGCTGTACGCCAAGTTCGCCGACGAGTTCGAGAAGCGCTACGTCTCGCAGGGGTTCGACGAGAACCGCACCATAGAGCAGACGCTGGACCTGGGCTGGGAGCTGCTGCGTATGCTGCCCCGCAGTGAGCTGAAGCGCATCAAGCCGGAGATGCTGAACAAGTATCTGCCGGTGAAGGAGTGAGCGCCATGGCGGGAAAGACTGTCAATCCCACCCGGATGGAGCTGACCCGGCTGAAGGGCCGGCTGAAGACCGCACGCCGGGGCCACAAGCTGCTGAAGGACAAGCGGGACGAGCTGATGAAGCAGTTTATGGACGTGGTGCGGCGCAACCGCGCGCTCCGCGCCAAGGTGGAGCAGGGGTTGAAGGAGGCCAACGCCGCCTTCACCGTGGCCGCCGCCCTGATGGGGCCGGAGGTGCTGGAGGAGGCCCTGTCCTGCCCGCGGCGCAGCGTGTCGCTGGAGGTGTCCACCCGGAACATCATGAGCGTGAACGTGCCGGTGTTCACCTTCCAGACCGACAGCGGCGACGACGCGCTGCTGCCCTATGGCTTCGCCCAGACCAGCGGCGAGCTGGACGCGGCGCTGGAGAAGATGCAGGCGGTATTCGCCGATATGCTGGAGCTGGCGCAGGTGGAAAAGACCATGCAGCTGCTGGCCCAGGATATCGAAAAGACCCGCCGGCGGGTCAACGCGCTGGAGTATGTGATGATCCCGGAGACGGAGCAGAACATCCGCTATATCACCATGAAGCTGGACGAGAACGAGCGCGGCAACACCACACGGCTGATGAAGGTCAAGGAGATGGTGCTGCAGGACGCGCACCACTACCAGCCGTAATGCGCACAAAAAAGCACCGCCCTCGGCGGTGCTTTTTGCTTGCCATGCCGTACTCCGTGTGCTATGATGGTAAAAACACGAAAAAGGGAGAGAATATCATGCGAAAGAGATGTGTTGCGCTGGTGCTGTGCCTGCTGACGCTGGCGGCGCTGGCTGGGTGCGGCGAGAGCAGCGCCAAAGCAGTGACCTCCAACGGTGTGGAATGTTACCGCGTGGACGGCGTGTGCTATCCGGCGGTGTTCGGCGAACCGCAGCTGACCGGGGAGGAGATCACGGCGCTGTTGGACGGCGGGGACACCGCGGAGATGGCGGTGACTGTGAGCACCGTGCCGGACGCGCTGCGGCTGCTGAAGGCACGGCAGCAGGACAGCGAGGATATCGACAGTCAGGACGTGGAGACCACGCTGCTGCGCGGCAGCAGCCAGCCCCGCGGCTGGGTGGATGCGCTGCTGTATCTGCTGGCAGGGGACTATGAGGAAAGCGGGCGCATCGATCTGTATTCCAGCAGCAATTATAGCGCCTATGCCGCCATAGCGCAGGACGGACTGTATTATGCATTTGACCCGTTTGAGATACGCGGCGACTGCTGGCTCGTCCTCTCCGGCGAGAACTATGTGAACGCGGATGCACAGAAGCTGGCGGATATGCTGCGGACAGCGTGCGGCTTCAGTACGTCTGCCTACACGGCAAACGCGTACCCCGTTCTGAGCAAAGAGGAGCAGGAACAGCGGAAGGCCTTTGAGCAGCGGGAGTACACTGACGAAGAGATTCAGCAGTTGGCCGGCGCCGGCCTGACGCTGGACGAAGCCGCCGACAAGCTGCACACCATAGAGGACGCCGCGCTGTTCCTGCGGGCCAGCGGCTACCGCATAGATGAGGAAGCCGCCCATTTTCTGGGGGGGCGCTACGTCAATTTCAATCTCAATCCGGGCGGCTATATCAACGGCTATGGCTGGGGCTGGGGCTTGCCTGCGGACTACACCTATGAGTACATGGCGGGGACGTGCGCCGGGACCTCCAACCTGATGAACCGCCTGCTGGCAGGAGATTATGAAGAACAGGGCTACGTGCAGTATTTGGGCGGCCACATCTTCAACTACATCAAGCAGGATGGATACTATTACTTCTGCGACTTTCCCAGAAGCGATGTCATCAGCAACACTGGCCTGGACTATCTGATGTACGTCTGCCAAGACCCATTGGAATTTAAGGATTACTATTGCACCAACGTATTCCCGAACTGGGACGATTCGGAAGACGATAATTATCTGGTGCTGATGTACCTCTATCCCCGGGACGGTAAGGATTCGCTTCCCATAGGCGACAGCGGCGCATACGACTATCTGACCGGAGGACGAAGCTCTGATACCATCAGTTCCGAGGTGGAGGACACAGTAGTCATTCTCTATGAACGGGATTGGTATCACCACCGCTTTGCGGACGTGGACCCCGAAGCGATCCCGGAAGAATGCTACGATCTGATTGACGGCGTGATGCATAAGGTGAATTGGCGTACCGGGGTGATATTGGAGGACTGACGCAAAAAGAGAACGCCCGATGGGCGTTCTCTTTTTGCTTATTGCTCGTTCCACTGCGCCAGGGCGCTGCGGGCGGCGGACTGCTCCGCCTCCTTTTTGCTGCGGCCGGTGCCCTGGCCAAGCTCTCTGCCGTTCAGCGTCACCCGGAAGGTGAACTGCTTGGCGTGGTCGGGGCCGGAGGTCCCCGTCAGCTCATAGTGCAGCACCTGGCCGCTTCTGCGCTGGACCAACTCCTGCAGCTCCGTCTTATAGTCCCGGCGGCGCTCCTCCACCACCTCCTCACGCTCCTTGTCCAGCAGGACACGGTGGATGAGATCGCTGGCGGCGTCCATCCCGCCGTCCAGATACACGGCGGCAAACACGGACTCGGTGGCGTCGGCCAGTATGGAGGGCCGGCAGCGGCCGCCGCCCTGCTCCTCGCCCTTGCCCAGCAGCAGGTGACTGCCCAGGTCCAAGGACTGGGCCACCTCGTGCAGGCTCTCCTCACACACCAGGGCGGCGCGGATGCGGGTCAGGTCGCCCTCCGGCAGCTCCGGGTGCTTCTTGAACAGATGCTCGGCGGACACAAAGCCCAGCACGGCATCGCCCAGGAATTCCAAGCGCTCGTTGCTGCGTATGCCCTCGCTGCGGTGCTCGTTGGCGTAGGAACTGTGGTACAGGGCGGCACGGAGCAGCTCCGGGTCGCGGAAGGTGTAGCCCAGCTTTTTTTCCAGTTCTTCCATAGGAACCTCCTGAAAAAATACGGCCCTGCCGGGCCGTATTTTCTGTCGTTATAGTCGGATCAGCCCAGCTTGCTGTTGAGATAGCGGACGCAGTCGCCGACGGTCTTGAGGCCGGCCAGGTCTTCTTCGTCGATCTCGCCGATGTCAAACTCCTCTTCCATCGCCATGACCAATTCCACCAGATCCACAGAATCGGCACCCAGGTCGTCCACGAAAGAGCTGTCCATGC
>OLGA01002290.1_pt1 | contig 13872 bp, 12 predicted proteins | sample 1604881 | NCBI WGS metagenome assembly OLGA01 (sample SAMEA3888896, study PRJEB22519) | human gut metagenome | biome: human gut; feature: human-associated habitat; material: faeces | place: Denmark | collected 2009
CCAATATGCGTGACAACGCCATCTGGCATGACGTGAACGCCGTGAAGAATAACCGCGTCTACCAGCTGCCGCCGAGCCTGTTTACCGTTAACCCCGGCACGCACACTATCGACGCGATGAAGATTATGAAAGAATATATCTATGGAGAGGCCAAGTAATGAGTAATGATGCAAAGACAAAGGAAAAATTGCGCATAGCAGTGTTCTTCGGCCTGTGCATCCTGCTCGTCGCAGGCATCTTCATGAGCATCGGCAGCGGTACAGTGAGCCTTTCGGTGAGCGAAACATGGGCGGCGCTGCTGGGCGAGGCTGATGCTGACACCGACCGCATTGTGAATCTCATCCGCCTGCCCCGCACGATTGTTACCGTGCTTGTAGGTGCTAACTTGGCTTTGGCAGGCTGCAACCTGCAGGGCGTGCTGCACAATCCGCTGGCAGACCCCGGTATCATCGGCGTGAGCGCCGGTGCGGGCCTGTTTGTGATGGTGATAATGCTGCTTTTCCCGGAACAGTCCGCTATGGTGCCGCTGGCAGCCTTCGTCGGCGCCGTGCTTTCCACGGGCATCGTCTTTTTCCTAGCGTGGGAAAAGGGCATCAACCCGCTGCGCATGATTCTGGCGGGCGTGGCGGTTGCCACCTTCTTCGGCGGCGGTATGGCGGCGCTGAACGTATTTTACAGCGACAGAATCCAAGGCACGGTTATGTGGATGGCCGGCGGCTTTCAGGGACGCAGCTGGGGGCATGTGGAAATGCTTTTGCCCTACAGCGCCATTGGCATTATCGGCACGATTTTGTGTGCGCGTTCTCTAAATGCGTTGCAGTTGGGTGATGAGCTGGCCAAGAGTCTGGGCGTACGCGTGATGCGTATGCGCACAATTTTAATCTTTCTTTCCGCGCTGCTGGCGGCGGTTTCCGTAAGCGTAGCAGGCATGCTGGGCTTTGTGGGCCTCATAGTGCCGCACATCATGCGCCTGTTAATCGGCAGCGACCACGAATACCTGCTGCCCTGTGCGGCGATTGCCGGCGGTGCGGTGGTAACACTGGCTGATACGGCGGCAAGAACGCTTTTCAGTCCGCTGGAAATCCCCGTGGGCATCTTCATGTCCTTCATCGGCGGTCCGTTCTTCTTGTATCTGCTGAAACGGAGGATGCGTTAAGCTATGAATATCCCGACATTACATACACAAAAAATTACTTTGCGCTATGGCGAGCACACGATAATCAGGGACCTGACGCTGGATATTTCCCAGCCGGAGATTGTGACGATTATCGGGCCGAACGGCAGCGGCAAATCAACGCTGCTGAAGGCGTTATGCCGCCTGCTGGAGCCTGCGAGCGGTGCGGTTTATCTCGACAGCAAGGACATCAACAAAATGTCTACGGAAGAGGTAGCGCGCACGCTGGCGGTGATGGCGCAAAGCGCGAATGCTCCCGGCGGCACGACGGTGGAGGAGCTGGTGTGCTACGGACGCCTGCCGTACCGCAGGTTCTTCGACGGCCTCAATCAGGAGGACCGCCTGGCGATTGAAGAAGCACTGGAGTTTACTGAGCTGGGACCGCTGCGTACGCGCCTGGTGCATACACTGAGCGGTGGCGAACGTCAACGCGCGTGGCTGGCCATGGCGTTGGCGCAGAAGCCGAAGATTCTGCTGCTCGATGAGCCTACGACCTATCTTGATGTGCATCATCAGCTGGAGCTGATGGAGCTTGTTGTGCGATTGCATAACGAAATGGGGCTGACGGTTATCATGGTGCTGCACGATTTGAACCATGCGGCGCGCTACAGTGAGCGACTGATTGCGCTGAAAAAGGGCACAATCATGGCAGACGGACCTACGGACGAGGTGTTCACGCAGTCTGTGATTGAAGAGCTTTACGATGTGAAGGCCGTGATTATGCGTGTCGAGGCCAACGGAACGCAGTACCCCGTGTGCTTTCCGTATAGTGTAGAGGAGCATGATTAAAATGAATAAATTCATGAAAACAATCGCTCTTAGCATGGCAATGCTGTGCCTGGGCGCAGGTGCCGCAGGTGCGGCGCAGTTCAGCGATGCGCAGAGCGGTAAAAATTTAACAGCAGCGCAGTTGGCAAGCAAGCTGCAGAAGTATGATGTAGTCTTCTTTGGTGAATATCATGACCAAAGTGAAATACACCAATATGAATTAGAGCTTTTGGAGGCAATGTATAAGGTAAAAGGCGCGAAACTGGCCTTATCCATGGAAATGTTTGAGGTAGATAACCAAAGTAAGTTAAATAACTTTTTGGCAGATACTCTGAGCGAAGAAAATTTTCTCGCTGCAAGCCGTCCCTGGCCTAATTATCGTACGGATTATGCTCCGCTGGTAAATTTTGCCAAAGAAAAGAAAATGCCCGTTATTGCCGCTAACGTACCGCGCTTTTTGGCAGCGCACGTAGCGAAAAACAACGCTTCGACGGAGGGCGTGGAGGCGCAGTATCAGCAATGGCTGCCCAAGCATACCTATGCTCCCGAGGGCGCGTATAAGGATAAATTCTATGCGCAGATGAGCTCCCCGGCAGCTCCGATGAAGATGCCGCCGCAGCGCCTGGCTGCTGTGTATGCGGCGCAATGCCTGAAGGATGACAAGATGGCCGAGAGTATTGCTGCGTTTGCCGACGCATATCAGAATATGCAGATTTTGCATATCAACGGTTGCTTCCATTCCGATGCGCATCTGGGTACAGCGCAAAAGCTGGAAGCTTTGCGTCCTGAGCTCAAGGTTGCCGTAATCACACCGCTGGAGCGCAAACAGAAGGGCGAAAAGCCTGCGGGTGATTTTGTCGTGTGGTTCGACAGAAAATAAATTCTTCCGATATTTTTTTATCCGTTAGTTAGCTGTTGCTGACTTTACGGGTGTGAAATATACCATAAAAATAAGCAGAAAAAAGAGGTGCATTATGAGAAATTTAAACAAAAAGAAGATAGCATTACTTACTGCCTGTGTTGTCAGTGCAGTTGGCCATATGGCATTTGCTGCTGAGGCAGATAATTACGATGAATACAGCGGTGCGGATTACGTTGTGACTGCTACCAAAACACAGCTGGAGAAAAAAGAGGTTCCGCAAAGCGTTGAGGTTATTACCCAAGAGGATATCAAGAATACTGCTGCTTATAACGTGCGCGATGCCTTGCGTTTTGCAACCAACATTGATGTACAAGAGGTTGGTATGACCGGCAATGTGGTTATGGTTCGCGGTATGGAAAGCAAGCATACGTTGATTTTGCTTGACGGTCGTCGTATGGCTGCCGAAAACACCGGTTCTACAATGAATGCCTATGAGCTGAGCCGTATCAATCTTGCAGATGTAGAACGCATTGAAGTTATTCGTGGCAATGGTTCTGCTTTGTATGGTAGCGATGCTATGGGTGGTGTTATTAACATCATTACAAAGAAAGCCAACCAAGAGCATGCAAGTATCGGTGCTCATACCGGCACTAAAGAAATGGGTACAAACTTCTATTATTCTTCCGGACGTCAAGGCAAAGTAAGTGTAAAAGCCAGCGGCGGTATTGAAGATGTCCGTAAAGAGGTTAGCGGCTATTACAATAAAACCAAAGGTTATGATACTAGCAGCTCCAATATGTATGGACCTCGCCGTTTCTTAAATCTTGGTTTTGATTATGCCTTTGATGCTAACCGTGGTCTTGCTTTAGATTTGAATTTTATGCGTGAACAGTTCACCAGTAATAGCAGTGAAGGCACTGACAAAGGTGTTTATAATTATGATAACAACCGTTCCGATTATGCTTTGACCTATTATGGCAAGGATAATAAAAACGATTATAATCTGCGTATGTATTACAATACATTAAAGAAAAGCAACGTAACAAACGAAAATAATGCTATTACCGATTTTGACCATACCTCGTATGATACTTTGGTGTTTGAAGGCAAAAACAGCATGAAGCTGAATGATAAAAACACTATGACTTATGGCGCTGAATGGACTACGACCAATATGCGTGGTACACGTTTCGGCGGTGGCGGTGATAACAAATATAGCGAAACCTTTGCAGGTATCACTAAAGCAGGTTCTGAAAAGGATGTAGATACTTATGCTGCTTATCTGCAGGATGAATGGAAAATTACTGATAAATGGCTGCTTATTCCTGCTGTGCGTTTTGACCATCACAATGCCTTCGGCAGTCATACATCTCCTAAAATCGGTACTACCTACAGCTTCAGCGATAATAGCCGCTTTAAGGTCAACTATGGCAAGAGCTTCCGTGCGCCGACAGTATATGAATTGTACTCTACCATGGATAAACGCATGGGCATGATGAATGTTCAGGTCTTAGGTAATCCTGATTTAAAACCTGAGAAAGCAACTAATTTCGACATCGGTTTTGAAGCAGAGCAAGGTAAATGGTCCGGCAAATTAGGTTATTATCATAATGAAATAGATAATCTTATTGATTCCGATATGTTCTACCGTGGCTATGTTCCCGGTGTCGGCATGGTTGTCAAGAGCAAATACTACAATGTAGGCGAAGCGGAAATCAGTGGTGCAGAAGCAGAGGTTGGTTACAATTTCAATGATAATTGGAATGTTAAGGCTACTTATAACTACACGGATGCTAAGGATAAAACCACTAATGCTCGTCTGAATAACAGAGCAAGACAAAACGGTGTTGTCCAATTAAGTTATACTGATAATGCAGAATTGCCGTTTACCGCAACTTTGTGGTCTAAGTGGTATGTAGATTATCTGTACAAGGTTTCCAGCAATGTTAATACCTATACCTTTAACACGTTTAACTTTGTTGCAGACAAGCAAATTACTAAAAACCTGCATGTTTATGCCGGTGTAGACAATATCTTTGACAAGACCTTACCCTATGATGAAAATCATAGCTATACTATCGACGGCCGCACCTGGCGTGTCGGCGCAGAGATGACCTTTTAATTAACTCAGAGTTTTGATTCCATAATATACAGCATACTGCTCCTTTCTGTACTTTGGGGAGCAGTATGCACCTCCTGTAAAAGTACGACAGCATTTGTAGATTTGTGAGGAAAATATGCAGGCAATAACAGATTTAATAATGTACTTTCAGAAGGGCGGACTGGTTATGTGGCCGTTGCTCGCCTGTTCTATAACTGTGATAGCAATCGCCATTGAGCGGTTTATATATTATAAGAGCGTGGACAGCGGCGCTGTCTTTGCCTCCCTCTATTGTGCTGCCGTGCGCAGCGGTGATTTTGCTGTGGCGACGGAGCTGGCGCGCAAGGGCAGCGGTCAGTGCGCGCAGATGCTTGCCGATGTGGCGGCAATTGCAGGCGGTAAGGCAGAAAAGAGCGCCTTCCTCGAAAGCCGTGCCGGTATTTTTATGGCGACGCTGCGCGATAAGTTGGATTACCTGGGCATTATCGTAACGATGTCCCCGCTTCTGGGACTGCTGGGCACTATCGTGGGCATGATCGGTGCCTTCAGCATTTTCAATGTAGAAGCGGGTGCGCCGATGGCGATTACCGGCGGCATCGGTGAAGCGCTGATTGCAACGGCGACGGGCTTGTGCGTGGCTATTCTTTCACTGTGCGCACATTCCTATTTCGCTCACCGTATGGACAACATGATTACGGATATGGAGCAGTGCTTCAGCGCGTTGCTGGAGGCTGAAACAAGGAGAGCAAGATCATGAAGCTGCGAGATGTGCGTAACAGGAAAACGCCGCCGCTGATGATTATCCCGATGATTGATATTATGTTCTTCCTGCTGGTCTTTTTTATGCTGAGCACGATGTATATGATTGATCTGAAAACGATTCCGGTGAAGTTGCCGCAGGCTAAAAATGCGGCGACGGATACCACGACAACCTTCGCCGTGACGATGAAGGCCGACGGCAGCATTTATCTGGGCGATGCCCAAACGGATGCGGAGGCCTTGGCGCTGCAGGCAGGCCTGGAGCAGAAGAAGAACAAAAACTTCGCCGTTGTTATCCGTGCGGAAAAGGCGCTGGAGTACGGCGAGGTGATTAAGCTGGTAGATAAGCTGAAGGGCGCAGGCGTAGCACGCTTCGGCCTGGCAACGGATGGCGGTAAGTAACGATGAAGCAGATAGAAAAGCTGCAGGCGAAGGCACGTCAGCGCTTTGGCTTTTGCGGTTCACTGATAATACATTTTATATTGTTCGTCGCACTGGCGTTTTCCGGCGTCTTTGCTATGCAGCCGCCGCCTGCGGATGCTGAAACCGTAGTTTTCTTTGATGCCGGCGGCGGAGGCGGAGGTGGCGGCGATGAAGCTGTCGCTGATGCTGCCGACGATGGCGAGGAGCAGGTGGAGGAAGTCGTGGAGGAAGAAACGATTACTCTGCCTGACGGCAAGATAGAGCACAAGCAGGTTGTGAAGCATGTAGTGAAGCATGTGCCTGCAGGTGCAAAAAAAGGTAGCGGCAGTGGCAGCGGCGGCGGTCACGGAACCGGCCATGGCACAGGCACTGGCAGCGGTATTGGTCCCGGCAGCGGCAGTGGCTCCGGTGGCGGTCACGGTGCGGGACACGGCACCGGTGTCGGCGATGGCGTTGGCCCCGGCATTGCACGCAATCCCAAGGTGCCTCCGCGCGTAGCCTCAACTGCGGCTCCGGTTTATCCGCAGGCATTGCGTGATGCGGGAATCGGCGGGCGCGTTGTCGTGCGTGGCGTTGTAGGCATCGATGGGCGCGTAGAAAGCGCCGTAGTAGTGCGCTCCAGCGGCAACAGCACTCTGGATAACAACGCCCTCAGCGCCTTTTACAAATGGCGCTTCAGTGCTGCCAAAAACGACGCCGGCCAAAAAGTACGCTGCTACTTCGTACAAGGCTTCCCATTCGTAATTGAATATAAATAAAAGGCTTTATAATAAGGAATTTTCACTTAAACTACGCTCAAACTATCGTAAAGCATGATAGTCTTTGCTTCGCTCAAACAAACAGCACACAACCCTTGGCGCTGCGCAGACCGGAACGGACGACGGGCTCGCTAGAACCACGATGTCAAGCGAACTGCGCAAGCAACGGACAGGCACAGGAATTTTTCGCTGGAGTGTTGACGCATCCTGCGGATGAACGGCACGCAAAAATCAGCGACGTGAAAAATTTTGCGAATCCAGTCGCCGGAATCCGGCGGAGCAGCCATCCAGGGCATTTTTTGGATACTTTTTGCCGCCCCGGGCAAAAAGTATCATAGCACGCAAGAGTAAGGGAAGAACGTCACACATAAATAAAAATAAAAGAAACCCACAAGGAGAAAAACATGAGAAAAATAGCAATCTACGGTAAAGGCGGCATCGGCAAATCCACCACCACCTCCAATTTATCCGCAGCCCTCGCATTAAAAGGCTACAAAGTAATGCAAGTAGGCTGCGATCCCAAAAGCGACAGCACCAAAAACCTCATGGAAGGCAAACGCATCCCCACAGTATTAGAACAACTGAAAGCAAAAGGCGAAGCCTTGAAATTAGAGGACATTGTATTTGAAGGCTTCGGCGGCGTCCTGTGCGTAGAAGCCGGCGGCCCCACTCCCGGCATCGGCTGTGCAGGCCGCGGCATCATCTCCGCCTTCGAAAAGCTGGCCGAGCTGGAGGCCTTTGAAACCTACAAGCCTGACATCGTCATCTACGACGTCTTAGGCGACGTAGTCTGCGGCGGCTTTGCCATGCCCATTCGCGGAGGCTACGCACGTGAGGTATTCATCGTATCCTCCGGCGAAATGATGGCCCTCTACGCGGCAAGCAACATCGCCCAGGCCATCAAAAACTTCGGCCGTCGCGGTTATGCACGCTTAAAGGGCATCATCCTCAACGCCAAAAACATTGAGAATGAGCAGGAGCTGGTAGCCAAGGCTGCCGCAGAAATCGGCACCGAGGTTGTGCAGTACGTACCGCGCAGCGGCGATATCCAAATCGCCGAAAATCAGGGCGGCACTGTCAGCGAATTTGTCAAGGACTCACCGATGGTACAGGTATACAACGAATTAGCCGAGCGTGTGCTGGCTATGAGCGAGGACGAAGAAGAATAGGAGGCAGTACATGGGCTTAAAGGAAGATGCAATGTGGAAGATGGCCGAAAAAATGGGCATGCCCAAAAGCGCCATCGAAGCCATCAAGGCCAAGCAGAAAAACGGCGACAAGAGCGCTATGCCCGACATGGGCAAGATGATGAGCATGATGCAGGCCTTGAAGGGTGACAAGAAGGATGAAATGCGCAAAATGGCTGAGAAAATGGGGATGCCGCCGCAGGCTGCAGGCATGGACGGCAACGAAATCTTAGGCCGCCTGAATCGCCTGAGCAAGGTGCAGACAATCAAGGATGTGCCCCAGCTCACGACAGCGCTGTTCCCCGGCACCCACTGTCCTCTGATGGGCGCGGCGATGGTGGCAGGCGGTATCGACGATTGCCTGCTGGTAATCGTAGGCACGGACGAATGCAGCTATTACACCAAAAGCCTCACCATAAACGAGCGCTACGGCGGTATTGCGGGACGCTGCGTTTCCGTAGTGCTCGACAGCCATGACGTAACCTTCGGCAGCACCGAAAGCATGCATAAGGCCTTCAAAGAAATAGTGGCGGAATATCAGCCGAAATGCGTGATGCTCGTCACCACCTGCGTAATTGAGGTAATCGGCGATGATTACGACGCCATTGCCGCAGAGCTGACGAAGCAGTACAGTATTCCGGTAATGGCGGTGCACACCGAGCACTTTAAGTGCGAGGATCACTTCCCCGGTCTGGAGCGCGCCATTACTGCCTGCGCCGCCATGATGCAAAAGCAGGACTGTGACGGTAGCGTCAACGTTTTAGGCCAGCGCATGGGCAACTTTGCCGACACGGAGCTGCACGCATTTTTAGCGGCAGCAGGCGTCAAACTGGGCGTACAGCTGCCCAGCGGCTGCACTGCCGAGGAAATCCGCCGTGCTCCCGCAGCGAAGGTGAACATCGTCGTGCATGATATCGCGTTGCCGTTGGCGCAGGCTATGCAGGAGCAGTACGGCATTCCTTACGTTTACTTCAACCGCTTCGCCGCACCGGAAAAAATCCTGCAGACCTATCAGCATCTGTTTAATTATCTGGAGCTGCCGCTGCCTGCGGAGATTGGCGCTAAGTTTGAGGAATGCAAAGCATTGGAGCAGGAAATAAAGCCAGCGGTGCAGGGCGTGCCCTATATCTACGGCAATACGCAGTATGACTGCTTTGAGCTCAACAGCTATCTGTGTAGCCTGGGCCTGGTGCCGCAACTGATTCAGAGCAATAAGCTTAGCGAGGCTAATTTTGCGGATATCAAGAGCATTTTGGCGCAAACCGACCCATACATCTGCAAGGCGGCAAATATCGCACCGCTGCAATATGTTTACGACGTACTGCATCCGTGGTTCTATATGGGCCATGAGTTCGGTGAACGCCTGCGCCGCAAGGGCATTGCCCTGCTGCACAGCGACCAGGCAGGCAAGATGCTGGGCTTTGAATGCAGCAGCTTCATGCTGCAGGCAGTGGCGAAGGCTGTAGCCGACGCAAAGAAATTCAGAGAGGAGGCCGGCCTGTGAGCTTAGTAAGATTTTTACCGACACCGTCGGACAGAATGGGAATTATCTGGAGCCTTCTGGCCGTACAGGGAGCTATCGTGCTGGAATACGGCCCCGCCGGCACCACGCACTACAGCATGGGCTTATACGGAGGCTTGGGGCTGCGCTTTCAAAACCGCATGTTCACTACGCATATGAGCGAGGATGATGTTGTCATGGGCGATGTAACACGCTTAGAGGAAGCAATTATCGAACTTGATAAAAGCTATGCGCCGAAGGTTATCTTCGTCGTAGCCTCCTCCGTAACTGCAGTCATCGGCACCGACATCAAGGGCGTGTGCCGTTATATGCAAAACGAGGTCAAGGCTAAGCTTGTGGCCTTCGAGCAGGGCGGCTTCCGCGGTGATTACAGCGTCGGTCTGGCTGAAACCTACAAACTGCTCGTGCGCAACCTGCCAAAGAAGGACGTAGCGCAGGAAGCAGGCGTGTACAACATCATCGGCGCTTCTGCGTGGCGCTACCGCATGGCTAGCGACATCTGGGAGGTAAAGAGCCTGTTGGATGAAGCACTGGGCATGCGCTGTAACGCCTGCCTTTGCTGCGACACCAGCGTAGACGAGCTGCAGGCTATGGGCAAGGCACAGGTAAATATTGTGCTGGGCAACGAAGGCCTTGCCGCTGCCAAATATCTTGAAGAAAAGTTCGGTACGCCATATGTTTATGCCGTTCCCTACGGCTACAGCGGCACCGTAAGCTTTTTGGAGCAGGTAGGCGCAGCAGTTGGCAAAGCTCCTGAGCCCATAGTGCTGATGCGCATCAAAATGAAGGAAAAGGGTATGTCCATGCTCAGCATGTATGCCATGATGGGCGGCAGCAAGCCAAGGCAGGCCGCTGTTAAGGGCGATTATGACCTGGTGCAGGGTGTGGGTGCTTTCCTGGAGCAGGCAGGCATCAGCGTGACGCACAAAATGTGCGCGCACAGCCTGAAGGCCATTACCGAACCTGCGGCAGATGTAGAAGCCTACGCCGAGGAGGGCGAATGGCTGCAGAAAATCCGTGAGCTGCGCGACACGCTGCTTTTTGCGGACGATGTGGCGCTCACGCAGGCAGATGCAAGCAACATGAAGGTGCTCATCTGCGCGCCGTTTATGAATGGCGTAGTGGCAACACACCTGCCGTTTATGGGCGAAAAGGGTGCTGATTTCCTGCTGGAGCAAATCCAGGGTTATTATCAAAAGTAAAGTTTAAAGCAAAAGGAGGACACTATCATGAAACAAATTCCTGTAATTTTTTGGACCGGTACCGGTAACACACAAATGATGGCTGACGCTGTTGCAGAAGCAATTAACGCTGCCGGTGCTGAGGCTGTTGTAAAAAATGTCAGCGAAATCACTGCTGACGAGGCTGCAGGCTATGATGCTCTGGCACTGGGCTGCCCGGCAATGGGCGCAGAGGTGCTGGAGGAATGCGAATTCGAGCCGTTCTTCACCGAGCTTGAAGGCAAGCTGGCAGGCAAAAAGGTAGCGCTCTTCGGCTCCTATGGCTGGGGCGGAACCTATATGCAGGATTGGGAAGCACGCGTTAAGGATGCGGGCGCAACACTTGTAGCAGACGGCGTACTGGCGCTGGGTGCTCCAGATGACGAAGCAATGGCTAAGCTGGCGGAAGCAGGCAAGCTGCTTGCCGAATAAGGCTGAAGCAACACAAAAAACTGCCTTTCAATTTTCAGAAGGGCAGTTTTTTAGTGAAGCGCTTGCGTTATAGCAATTGGCAAATAACTCGCTTTGTGATATTATTTAAGAACACATCCTATTGACTTTATACCTGCTATATAGTGTAGACTGTATCATCATAAAAGAAAGTATATAACGCCGCGGTAGCGTTTTACGCCAGGCACATCGGCAAAAGCTGCTGCCCGCGCTTTAGAATATATATGAATAGAGGATAGGAAAGCTTTATGTTCAAAACATTTCTCAGCTATTATAAACCGTATAAGGGCATTTTGCTCTTTCTTGTGATAGGCTCGCTGCTGCGCGCACTGCTCGAGCTGTTCTTTCCCTATGTAGTGAAGCTGATGCTGGAACAGCAGCTGCCGCTTAAAAATCTGCCGCTGCTCCTTGAATGGTCGGCGGCACTGCTGGCCATGTATCTGGTAAACTTCGGCATGCATTTCGGCATCATCTATTGGGCGCAGTCCATGAGCTATTCCATGGAACGCGACATGCGCCGCGATTTGTTCAGCCATCTGCAAAAGCTGTCCTTCGGCTTTTACGATAAAAACAAAAGCGGCCAGCTGCTTTCGCGCCTTACAAGCGATTTGAGCGAAATTAACGGCTTCGCAGGCAATGCGCCGATTGATCTTATCGTCTGTGGGTTGACGATGGGCGGCACGATGGTTATTCTGATTTACATGAATCCTATGCTGGGCAGCCTTATTGCCTTCCTGCTTCTGGTGAAGGCAGTGCATACCGTTTTCGTCAACCTGCGCATGAAAAAGGCCTTCTTTGCCAATCGTGTGGCAATGGGCGAGGTAACGGGCAAGGCTGCGGAAAGCATTAACGGCGTGCGTCTGATCAAAGCCTTTGCCGGTGAGCGCAGCGATATGGCGCAGTTTATGGAAAAGGCGGATGCCTATCTGACAGTATGCAAAAAATCCTTCAAAATAACATCATATTTCGTCGGCAGTATGATTTTCTTCAGCAACTTTATCAATGTGGCGATATTAGTAGTGGGCGGCCTGCTGATAAATCAGGGGCTGATGAGCTTCGGCGAGCTGGTGGCCTTCTTCCTCTACGTGGGCCTGTTTATGAAGCCGCTGATGCAGCTTTTAGGCTTCATTCAGGTATATCAGCGCGGCATGGCAGGCTTCAAGCGTTTTTATGAGCTGCTGCAGGAAAAGCCCGAGATTATTGATGCACCGGATGCTAAAATCTGCCCGCCCTGCAAGGGTAATATTACCTTTGATAACGTCAGCTTTGCCTATGCGGACGGCAGACCTGTTATCCGCAATCTTTCGCTGAGCGTGGCAGCAGGTGAAACTGTGGCCTTTGTGGGTGCTACGGGAGCAGGCAAAACAACGATTGCCAGCCTTTTACTGCGCTTTTACGAGCCGCAGAGCGGCAGAATTCTGCTGGACGGCTGCGATATCCGTGCATTTACGCAGGAATCGTTGCGCAGGCAAATCGGCCTGGTGCAGCAGGATGTCTTTCTCTTCGGCGACAGCGTGCGCTACAACATAGCCTACGCCAAACCGGATGCGACAGCGGACGAGGTGCAGGCGGCAGCGAAGGCTGCGGCGGCGGATGAGTTCATTCAAAAGCTGCCTGCTGGCTACGACACCGAGGTGGGTGAGCGCGGCGTGAAGCTGAGTGGCGGCCAGAAGCAGCGCTTGGCGATTGCGCGTGTCTTCCTCAAAAATCCTCCGGTAGTAGTGTTGGATGAGGCTACAAGCGCGCTCGACAATATTACGGAGCAGCAGATACAAAAGGAGCTCGACGAGCTGGCGGTAGGACGTACCACGCTGATTATTGCGCACCGTCTTTCCACCATCCGTCATGCGGACAAGATTGTGGTGCTTGACGAGGGCGCTGTTGCGGAGTGCGGCAGCCATGAAGAGCTGCTGGCGCGCAAAGGGCATTATTATAATTTGTATCAGAAGGGGTAAAGCAGAGGCTTGCGGATGCAGGCGTACTGCAGAAGATAATAAAATAAAAATAGCACACGCTCTTAAAGTGTGCACTGAAAATACAGAAAACCCATGTCTTGCCGATTTCGGCGGGACATGGGTTTTAGTTTGTGTTTAATTTTTTATTTTTGTATTAGGCTTGCTTTACGTGCTTAAGACTCTTCCTTTAGCTTCTCCACATCAGCGATAGATAAATTTGTAAGCTCAGCGATAACCTCGAGAGAATAGCAACCCTTAGCCAGCATGCGCTTAGCAGTAGCGAGTTTTTCCTCAGCAAGGCCTATTTCTTTACCCTCAGCAATGCCTATTTCCTTGCCTTCGGCAATGCCCTCAGCTTTACCCTCACGTCTTTCATCTAACAAACGCGCTTCCATAAGCATAAATTCTCGCCTCACTTTCGTATCTAATTTGAGATAGCTGATTTCATCGTCAATCTGCTTGGTGAAATCAGTAGTTACAATGTGGTTGTTTACATAATCATAAAAGCTCTTGATGTCTTTAGAAATATCGCCATGCGTACCTTTGGTGTTCAAAATCATGGTGGTTGCTTCATCGGGAAGCTCCAACTCCCGATTCTCCAGACAACACTTTTTAAAGGTATAGACATAATTATCCTGTTCAAAGAAATCAAAAACACAGATAAAAATGATAAAGGTCGGTGGCAGCAGGTCA
>OLGA01002302.1_pt1 | contig 13815 bp, 9 predicted proteins | sample 1604881 | NCBI WGS metagenome assembly OLGA01 (sample SAMEA3888896, study PRJEB22519) | human gut metagenome | biome: human gut; feature: human-associated habitat; material: faeces | place: Denmark | collected 2009
TCGTGCGGTCAATTATCGCACAGACAAGCGTTTCACGCTATGCCTGGATGAATTTCCGTATCTGGTTGAACAATCCCCGGAACTTCCGTCAGTGTTGCAGAAACTTGTTGATGAAAAGCAGTTGAAGTATAATCTTGTACTTTGTGGTTCATCGCAAAATATGATGTATGGACTGTTTCTTGATTCTACGGCACCACTCTATGGCCGTGCTGATGAGATTATGAGACTTACGCCGATACACTTGCCGTATATTCAGGAGGCTTTGAACCTTGAAGCTGTGGGTGCCGTTGAAGAGTATGCTGTATGGGGCGGTGTGCCTCGTTACTGGGAACTGCGAGAAAACAGAAACTCACTTTCCGATGCGTTGTGGCACAATATCCTTTCTGTAAATGGTACTCTTTACGAGGAGCCGATAAAACTATTTCAAGATGATGTGAAGAATATTGTCAAGACTTCTACAATCATGTCCTATATCGGCTCCGGTGCAAATCGTCTTTCTGAGATTGCTGCCAGATGTAATGAGCCTGCAACTAATCTGTCACGTCCATTGAAGAAACTTATTGACCTCGGATTTTTAGAGAAAGATGTTCCTTTCGGAATTGACGAAAAGAATGCAAAAAAGAGCCTATATAAGATTGCAGACCCTTTTATGGCATTCTACTATCAGTTTGTCGTTCCTAATCGCTCGTTTATCGAGCTTGGCCGTCGCTTACCATTAGAACAGGCACTGACAGCCCATTTCTCGGAGTATGTGAGTATTCATTGGGAAAAACTATGCAGGGATGCTGTAACGGGAAATATGGTCAATGGAATTGTTTACGGTAAGGCAAAACGCTGGTGGGGTTCTGTTCTCAATGAGGATAAGAAGCCTGAACAAGTGGAGTTTGATGTAATGGCCGAATCGCTTGATAAAAAGTATCTGCTGGTTGGTGAGTGCAAATGGACAAATCAAGAGAATGGTAAACAGTTAACAACTGAACTTCTTCGCAAGGCTAATTTATTGCCGTTTGCCAAGAACTATACCATCGTTCCGATGTTGCTTCTTAAGAATACTCCGAAAGATGATATTGGGAATGCGATGTTGCCGGAAAATGTTGTTGAGTTGATAAAATGAATTGATTAAATTAAAGAACTATGAGTGGCGGATATTTTGATAGGAGCACATATGCAATGCGCGAGATTGCAGATACCATTGAGCGTGATATTGCAAGAGCCTTACAGCCAAAGCCGGAAAAGGTTTACGAAAACTATTGGACTATTTACGAGAAAGATAGCTTTGGCTCATACCATAGCTATAAGGACTACATGAGTTTTGCAAGTTATGAAGATGCGGAATCTTTTCTTCTAAGAGATACAACTATCGTTAAGGCAGAACAAAAATATGTAGACCGACAATTCTTTGGTGATGGGGTGATATTCCAATCAACAACGCGATATATGTCTGACACTTCTGACGGCGAACAGATTCCAGTGTTATACTCAATCCATCATTGTTATTATGACCGCTATCCCGATGAAGCGGATGTGTTGGAACTGTCCGATGAGACAATAAATGCTATGAAAGAGGCTTATTGGCAAATGCGTATAGCAGAAATATATGCAACTCGTGTAGATTGGATGATGAGTGGCGATGACAGCGAAGAGAATTTCCGTGAACGTATCAAGGAAGACTTGACGAAATTTGAGAAGGAATATGCAACTAAAGACTGGACTTATCCCGATGAAAATGAGGAATAACTATAATGCAATATTATTTTATACTTTAAATATATTGTATAGTATGTCATAATGTTAAAATAGGATATTGAGATGGCAAAGATTAAATACCACTTCGCCCTAAACGACAAACGACAAATAATTGGCTGATGTCATTCAAAACGTGCTGACTCTTTTCAAATCAAATATTATAGTCTGTCTGCTTTGCGATGCTCACAAATTTGTTTAACTTTATACATAAATGTATATGTAAATTCAATGGAAAAGAAAGAGTACAGAAATCGCATCCGGGTCATTTTAGCCGAGAAGATGATTACAAATACTTATTGGCAGAACAGCTTGGCCTGTCAAAAATGACAATAAGTCGGTGGTGTACCAATACCACACAGCCAAGTGCACCGCAATTAATTGAGATTTCTTCCAGATATTCTATATCGGCGTTGCGCAATTCGTATGGGAAAGAAGATTTAATGAATATCGCTCTGTCGCGACGGGAGACTCCAAGCCGTTCACCGATATTCCAAGCTAAGTGTCTTAAAGAGGGAGAACTGATCTTTGCTTCTTTCGTTGAATGGATTGGCTGACAATCGTTAACCCGGTTTTCGGCAATGCACTCTATATTCCGGAATAGTGTGCTGATATTCTCTTTTGAGAGATATTTAGAGGTCTTTTCCACTACATATTCGCGGATAGCTATCATGATGCCCCTTTTCCGTTTCACCTCCTTTAGTTGCTCTTCCACAAGAATGCTCTCATATCTCTCCAAACTATCAGGTATCTGTTCCTCTTCTACTGAATCTTGATTAGCATTTTGATGGCTGCATTCTTGCGAACATACGCTTTGTACTTGCTTATTTGTAGTACTACTTGAGATTGTCGTAAAAAGCCTTGCCATTACTTTGCGGAATATGGCAAAGGTCAAAATAAGCATTACCAAAGAGATAATAAAAATGGTGGCATCAAACAGGATGTTGTGATTGAACTTTTCACCGACATTGTATGCGGTGAGTGCCGAGAGTGAAACGATGACCACTCCAGCCAAACTGCTGATATCAGCTGCTTTCTGAACTTGTATATTATTCTCCATATAGTTGTGATTGTTTACAGTTTTATGGTGCAAAGTTCAGCACTAATTTCCATATAACCATAAGTCTTTCACTACATCTTCCGGCTCTATCTTCTCCAAGAAATCATTTACATTGGAGTGAATCAACTTGTTGCGATAGAGTATTTTGAGAAATCCTCTGAATGTGGACCAGTAGCCCACAGCCGAATTGCGTGATATGGGACGCTCAGGACGTCTAAGTTGTTTCGCATTAAGCAGATACTCTCTGAACTTGTTGCATAAGTCCACATCAATTTCCTCGAACGAACATTTTCCACCCACGAAATTGAAGAAATGCAGATATACGAACTCCCATTTCTGGTCGTGCTTGCGGAGTGTCTTCTTATAATAGGCAAGAAAATCTCCTTTCATCTTGCTCTTGTCAAAGAAATCGTACCGCTCATTCACGATGGATTCAAAACGTCGGCATCGGATAGCTTCCGCTTTTTCCGACATGACGGCATTAAAGTTCTGTTCCCGTTGATTCTTTGGTTCGGCATAGATGTAGATGCCCAAAGATTCATGACGGATTACCTTCATACTGTCTTTGTCGCGATAACCGGGATAATAATCCAAATAGGACGACAACATGTTTTTCTTTAGAGGTCTTGCCCTCAATGTTACAGTTTTACATTCGTGCATAATGATATGTTTTTATAATTGGTGATTAATTTGTTACAAACCAATACAATGAAACAATGCTGATGACTGCCATTGCTGAAAATGATTCTTGTTGCATCGGTATCCTGCAATTCCACGAATTAAAACGGGAGAAGAAAGGCAGGTTCGTGCGCTTTCTGAAAGTACAAGCAAAGCATGGTGTACTCACATAGTACCACACTACATTCTCAAAAACAGCAATGGCAGACTATCAGATTTCCGAATTTCAGGTCTTGGATTATGAACTACAAACTTTTTCCACAAGTCCTGAAAGGCCATACATCACATTTACAGGATTCAGATATTCTGACGGTGCCAACGTGGTCGGCACAATCACTGAGAAACGATAAAATCACAATCGACAATGTTGCGGACAACGGCGAACAGATAATCAACTTTATACCGTCGAATTAAAATACAAAAAATCAGATAATCCCCTTGTTGTAAATAAGTTACAACAAGGGGATTTTTCTATCTCTGAACTATCGGTGCAAACTTGTATGCAAATGCCTATCTGAAATTTCTGAAGACCGTTTTTCCCAAACACACATGTTGAAAACAGCATTCGTTTACACATTGGTCTCTGATGAGGAAATCATATTCTCCAATATCAGTCTAATATATGAGTCCCTTTGGTCTCCTTGAAAATAGACATGATGTTCATTGAACTTCTTCTGCTTGCTGCTCAAATCCAATTCCGGGAAATCAACCCAATGCTTCACATCTTTCATCTCCGTGTTTGAGATAATATAGCTATTCAAGGTAATACTTGTATCGTGCAATCCCGGCTCTATATCATCACGGATAACTTTATACAACTGAATTTTGCTGCTGGCGAAGCCATTCAAATATGTAATACCCTTAGGATCAATAAACGACACATACTGATGCTCGCCTACGACAAGCCATACGATAAAATCAGGATAGAATCCACTATCATCAAAGAATCCAATACCTTTACGACTTTTGTTGCGAAGTAAATACAATGATTTACCTTCAAAAAAAGCAGGATTATTATCAAAGAACCGTTGTATATCGCACACGAAATCACGTTCACCTTTGTTCAACGCTACAGGCCTCACTTCAATGAGATTGCCGATTTCCTTGTGTTTAAAGCTCGATTCATTCAGATACAGTAACGGCTGATACAGGTGTCCGGCTATACACAACGCTTCAAAATCGTTCGAATTTGCAATCCTGATTGATTTCGAAAAGGTACCTGCCGTCAATTCCTGTTTCAGTTTATTGATTGCCTTGCAGAAACCAGCTTCATCCTCGTTCTTGAACAATTCCTTGTGTATAAGGACACGATATTCCTCTTCAAAATTAGGATGGCTGCTGTCAAGGTATGCAGTCTCCACATTTCGGCTCATCCAACGGCTTTTCGCATTGTTATACACCTTTTCCACATAGCCTTTTAACAGAGCGACAAGAATATCATGCCACATAGCCGTCTGGCTGCCAAAATCCGTAAACGACATCTGAGGTTCGGGAATAAACAGCGTGTACCAGCTGCTATCCAAGGCTATTTCCTTGATATCTTCGGAAGACACACACAGATTATACCAGCTACGTTCATTTTTGTAGTCTATTATGGCAAAGTATATCCTGTTCCAATCAACGAATGCAAGATGCTCCGGTGTCAATATTGCTTTATGCAAAGTGGTATTTGTCTCGTCAAGAATACTCTTGCGGCCCGCACTGCGCATCGCTTGTATTTTCGGATAATAATCAAGCGTAATAGGAGTATTACTCAGCATACCTGCTTTAATTATTACCTTCTCATCCTTCTTGAAATCACAGCCTTCTTTTATCTTCAGGTATTTCAACCGCTTTCCTCTGAGATTGGCAACGGGCAAAACAGGCAAATCAAACTTCTCCCAATCAGAGTCATTTGTCGGCAGGCCTTCATCTTCGAGGAACTGCTTGAACTGTTCCATATAATCGGCCTTAATACCAAAAATATTGAGCGTTTCAAGGTTATACATAAAACGCGGTTTACTTTCTGGCTGAAGAGAAGCGTCCAGGGCAGAGGAACGTTTCAGCGAGAATTTATAGCCTTTCAAACGTACACCTCGGCCAAATAACTGGATAATCTGACTCCCCTCCGACTTACCCACGTTGAGCAAGCCCATGGTAGAAACGCGCCACGACGACCATCCTTCCGTGAATTTCTTGCTACCTATGAGAATATTCAGACTACTGTCGGGCTTATTGATATTGGCAAAAAGCGACTTTTCGGTATACTCCTTACTCATTACGTTAAGTCCGACTTCCTCGCATTTCTTTGCCAACGTACCACTGTCTCCAACATTGATGATGCCGAAGTATTCGCCATTGCCGATGCGCATACCTATCTCGCCGTCCTTACCTTTCAAGTTGTCAAGGTGCAAATGTGCTCCTGCAACCGAGCAATGGAACACCAGCCCCAGCATATCATTGTATATGTCTTCCGCCCCATGTTCCGGCAGGTTGCGCAAATAGGCAAACTGACGTGCAAAGACAGGATGCCCATACTTGTCAGTAAGCCCATCACTTCCATGCAAGAGATGATCTATATTGCCGATTGAAGCCTGTTTATCGGCAATGAACTGCTGAAAGAATTTCAGAATAAAGACAATGTCGCTGACTTCCTGTGACCCGATACTTTTATCAGCCGTCACCGAGCCACCTACAAACACGGCAAGAGGATTCTCCAAAAGGAATGAACGTAAATCAGCCCGATTGTCACGATACAAACGCTGTTGCTCGTAGAAGTTGAGCATACAAGCCGTCAGGTACATGATGAGCTGGTTGTCGCTAAGCGAACTGCCCCAATTGCTGTTCATGTTCAGAATCTGGTAGTCCTTACCATAGCCATCATTATAAAAATAGCGATAGCTGTAGTCGAAAAGCGTAGCCTTGCCATACTCGTGCAGCATCTCCAGACGTTTTGCAGCATTGCTGATCGCGGATATCGACTGACCGAAGGTGGCACTATACTCAAAAGAGAATCCGGTTTCACACAATTTGTCGCGTCTTTGTTTCCATGCATCACCGCCGGAACCTCGATGCCCTTCATCTACCAACACCAGGTTGTTGCCCTCAAAAAAGCCCACTGCCACCGTCTTGTCGCCATCGGTGTCTCCAAGTTTGGTAATTTCAAGAACATCAATGTCATGACCCGCAAACATCCCGCTGGCGGTGTTCTTGTTGAACACATCTGCTCCGATATTGCTCTTCCGGAACTCTTCAAGGTGCTGGTTTGTCAAGCCCTCATTAGGCGTAATCAGAATAATGCGATTAGGCTTCTGACGATATTTCCCGGCATAATGGCAATACTGCAATACATTTACATGCATGAGCAGTGTCTTACCCGAACCCGTAGCCGACCAGAAAGCCACCTTGTTAAGATCGGCTTCCGTGAAATCCGTCATGCCATGATAAGTTTTCGGATCGGCATTGAAACCAGATTGAAGATATGTGTTAATATCGGCAAGCAACTTCTTCTTGTCGCTGAAATATTTGTCGAGATATATCTCCGTGAATAACAGACTAAGATACTGGAAATATTTCCACCTGATCCGAGCTTCGCGTTTCTCGCTGATTGCCTTGGTGTGACGGAAAATATGCTCGTCATAAGCCAACAACATCTCCTCGGTCAGCTCGCTGGTTGCAAACAACCGCTGCACAAGCTCTTTGTGAAAGTACGACACATTGTTTTCGTCCCAACCTTCAAGAACGGGGTCTTTCAAATGTTCGCTAAGCGCTTCCAAACTGGAAGCACCAAACAGCGAGAGTAGATACCGATTAAGGACAAGCGAATTGCTCAGCTTGCCTTCAACCTGTGGTTGTCTTGTTTGTCTTTGTCTTCTTGGCATGGTGCTTCTCCGGTTTTAGCAATCCTCAAACATGCGTTTTGCAAACTCCTGCTCAGTGAGAACCACTTTCCATTGCTCTTCATCGGTGCGCAGATTCTCCAGGTTGTTGTCGCCATTCACATAGATGCGGTCGAACTCCGTGTCGCGCGTAGAATAGCTCATACGACGGAAGAAATCGTTAAGCGCATCATTGTCCACCGTGTCGCAGTCACGCCAGATAACCAGTGTGCGTTCCCCGCGGCGGGTCACACCCTCGACCGTGCAAACCCCTTTCTTGGGATGGAGAATGCTCGTTACATTCAGACCGATAAGGTAGTTGAACGTTTCGATTACATCGACATTCTCTTCACGTGTTTCATTCTGCCGGATGATGCGCAGCTTCATATTCCACGGATTTCTAAACCACTGCATATTGAAAAGCGAATCGCGAGTCTCGATGTCGAGCATATAGCCAAGCATGTATCCGCCATAAAAGTCGACATTATCTTTGCTGATATTTGTCGGCTCTATGGTAAGGTTATTGAGCGTATCCTCGTACTGCTCCAAACGCATATATTTGAAAAAACCTCCTCCTTTCCACTGATAAAGGTTTGTTACACCAGAAGTATCACCATGCAGTGTATTTTTCAATCGTTTTAGCGGAATATCATCGAAATATTCATTAGCTTCAATATTTATAAACTTACGTTTTGATTTTAAAGCCACTGCTCCGGATGTAGCAGAACCAGCAAAATAGTCAAGTATAATATCGCCTTCACTTGTAGTGCATTCAAAAATCCGATTTACTAATTTTTCCGGTTTCTTCCCTTTTCTCAGTTGTACCCCACCCTCATTGTGAAGATCATTAGGCAACACATCATCCCAAATATCAGATATTTGTTCCACAGGAACAAAACCATCACCCATCCATTTTAGACGATCTTTATAAAAAAGAATAGCATTTCCATTTATAACATAATAATCATTTGCCCCAGTACGTTCCAAATAATAAATATGAGTAGGATTCTTTTGAGACTCTTTTTTTATCTCTATAGCCTTACTACCAATACTATCCTCATCCAAAGCAGCCAATCGAATAACCCTTTCTGCATTCTTAATTACATATTGCAAAAGTTCTTCCTCATAAGCATCGCCAAGTACTTTTTTTAACTTGGACTTCTGAATCCCCTTATATTTTGCAAACTCTTCGAGTACAGTACTAAATTTCCATTTACTATAATCATCTTGAGGGTTAACAATCATGGTACCATAACGATTGTCATAACCCTTTGCTCTATATGCATTCTGCGGCTGCCATTTTGAGATATTATTGTTGTAAAGAATCACATTCTCACCAATATTTACAGGCCCAGGATTTATAACCTTGGCCCCTGTCAAGGACGCTCGTCGAACAGTTATATTAGCCTTCCTATTTATTCGGTCTAATTCTTTATCAAGCAATTCGGTAAGATGGTCAATCTCATTAATATCAATACTTGCAGCAAATGTACCTCCTGCTTGATAGAACGCTCTTGATGATTGAAGACGATTTTCAATAAAAGTCAACCAACTGCTTTCTTTTAAGCAATCCTTGTATGCAAAATCATCATCTCCCGTATTGTAAGGCGGGTCAATATACACACATTTTACGCGTCCTCTATACTTCTCCTGCAACAGTTCCAATGCCTGAAAGTTCTCGGAGTTGATGAGCAGGCCATCGCACTGCTCATCAATATTGTCGATAGAAGCGAGCAGAATATTCCTGAACTCTGCCGTAAAGAATTTGGTATCGAGCACGAGGAAAGGATTTTCCTTGAGGAATTCCACCGACAGCGGCACGGTATAGGCCGCCGTGTGTCGCTGGTCGCGTTCAATCCCGTCAATCGCAAACAGACGCACCCACTCCTCGCGCTGTGCATCGTTGGCAGCAATCTCGGCGTAGAGGCTTTCCGGCACACGGTCGAGCGTCATGCAATAGTTGGACTCTATGACAAATTTCTTTTTCAGCCACAGCCGTTTCTGATAGTTCTCCAATGAAGCCAGGAAGGTAATGAGCTTCATGCCCACCATCTTTATGGCTTTGATTACGGTGAGATGCTTCAGGAATTCGCCGGGAGTGCGCGCATTGATATCGTCGATAACCAGTATTTCATTCTTGATGTAGAAATCGAGCTCGCGGGAAAGGAAGCCCCCAAGGTCCTTATGAATGAAATAATCGAACGTGTTGCGGGCCACATAGTCATTCAAATGTTTCTGCAACAGGGTACGGGTGCGGTCGCTTTCGGTCGGACGCGGAGCCAGAACGGAAATAAACTCAGCAGGGATAGCGTCTTTGATTGCATCAAAAGCCGCCTCTACAAGCGCCTTTTGCTTGGTCGCCTTCGGGTACAGTTCGTAGGTGAAGTATATGTGCAGCGTATCACCGATAACCTCGATCGGCATTTCCTTACAAAGAGCAAAACGACGCTCCATATTATTCTGAGCCACATTGTTGTTTTGCTCAGTGGTAGTCTCACGCAGGGTAAACTCGCAGAATTTATCGCCATCGACAGCAAAACGGTAGTTGCGGAAATACTCGGCCGTCTTGATATAATACTGGTCGGCATTGGCCCAATACAGTTTCACCTCCTCGCCCTCGTAAGGTATGGCATATACGTCCTTCTTGTAACGGCGCTGAGAGACAAAGTCTCCACCATCATAATAGCGGCCAAAGAATATAGAAAGGTGTGAATACACCTCATTTTCAAGCTCTTCATTATTACCGCAACGGGCAATACGTTCCTTGAGCTCCTGGACTTTGGGGGCATTGTCGGGATTCATGCCCGCCTCCGTCAGCGTAGAAACCAACTTCGCCAGCTCCTTTTGCAGGGCTTCCGCATCATTGGAGGCATTCTCGCTGATAGCTTCGGCCACCTGCCGGCGCAAGTCATTGTTGAGATAGGATTCTATTTGGTCACGTTTCCTGTTCATGATGCGATAGATACCGAAATCCAGGTCTGCCTGGTCAAGCATCAGCACCTTCTTCATCGTAGCTATGAACTTATCAAATTGTGTTGCCATATTGTTTTATTCCATTTTATTACTTTGTCGTTTATACTACCTGCCAAGCTATGGTAAACAGATGTTCCTCTTCGGCTGCTTTATCCAACGAACTGTCGATGGCAGCGATGAGAGCATCTCGACGTACTATTATCTCGTCCTCCAGAGAAAACAGTTCTTGACGTTTTTGTCGCTGGTTACGCTGAAGATTAATGATTTCCGTTTGCAACTGCCGACGGCGATGGTCGTCAGTCTCTTTTCGGAATTCCCGCTCACGTTCCTTTATTCGTTTCTTCACGTCACGCAGCTCCTCTTCGAGCGAGAAGGTCTGATCTTCAGCCCATTGTTCAATCTTGGCACTTTCTTCATCGATAAATTGCTTGTCGCGCAAAGCGATGCTTTCATTCAGTGCCTTTCGCTTCAAGGCCATCTCCGTCTGTAAATGAGTGTCATCCATAACGGGCAAAAAGTCCTTTGAGACATGGCCGCTAATTGACATCAATTTCTCAACGAAATCATCCGGCATGACACGGCCTTCGCTATCAACGGCTGTGGCAATGATACAGTCTTCATCATCCTTTGGCGAATGGTAGTGCACGATTTTAACAGCAAGAATTCCATATTTGCCAACCTCGTTTTCAATTACAGACATCTTTTCCGGAGAATCGGTATAGTCGAATACGATACCGACAGTGTCCGATGTATCCTGCCGTTTGGCCTTTGCAAGAAGATATTGCGCCAACGGATGCCCTACACGGTAGGTATAGGCATCTGAAATATCTTTACCCATACGGTATGGCCCTGTGGAGAATGGCTGCCCAGCGTCGGCAGGAGTCTGACGCAAGGTGAAGCTATATCGCTTGCTGTCAATTTTGTCTATGCTGCTGCCAAGCATACTTATAGTGAGCTGCCACAACAGTTGATAAAATTGACTCAGAGCTTGTTCATCGGCAGACTTGCGCACTTTGAGTTTATTGACCACGTCGCGATCAAAATTCTCGATGAGTCGAGTACGTGTTTTGTCAAGTACCTCCTCTATCTGCTGGCGCATTTCTTCCTGCAATCGGTCAAAGGCAGCGTCTATTTCCTCCGTGGTGCGACAAGTCTGGTAGATGTCAAGTACACGATGCTCGAAGTCGATGCCATCCATTGTACTCCCCAGTACTTCGTCGCTGCTACCGAATACGCCTTTGAACAAGTTATATTTCTGGTCAAGCAACTCATATACGCGCTGGTCGGCTCGATTGGCTTTATTGATGAAATTGACCACAACCACATCATTCTTCTGCCCATAACGATGACAGCGGCCTATGCGCTGTTCTACTCGTTGTGGATTCCATGGCAAGTCGAAATTTACCAGCAGCGAACAGAATTGTAAATTGATACCTTCGCTTGCCGCTTCGGTTGCTATCATTATCTGCGCCTCTTCCCGAAAATAATCCACAAGAGCCTGTCGTTTATCCGCTGTCAACGAACCAGTTATACGAGACGTACCCGCATAGCGCTCTTTCCATGCTGCATATATCTCTTTTGATTTAGGGTCAGTATTACTCCCATTGAACAGCACTATACGCCCAGCATATCCATTTGCTTCAAGTAGTTGTTTCAGATATTGCTGGGTGCGATTGCTTTCTGTAAAGATAAGCGCTTTCTCAGGCTGCCCATTCTTCCGTTTATCCTCAAAGGCAATCTGCAAGGCTCGAAGCAAACATTCCCCCTTTGTATTCTCGGCAATACCAAGAGCAAGAGAGTGAATCTCTTTCAGATATTTTATCTCTGACCGAATTTCTTCAATCTCATCAGCCGAGTATGTACGCTTTCTCTCTTCTTTGTCCAATTCTTCATCGTTCTCATCGAGCCACTCGTCTTCATATTCCTCAAAATCCTCCATATCGCTGGAAAGCTCGTTCACAAGCACTGCATCGCGAGCTTCGTCAGAGGTATTATCCCCGACTATATTTTCCAAGCGTTCAATAATGGTTTGCAAGGTACCTGCAATGGCAAAAGTTGACGATGATAAAAGCTTGTGCAGAACAAGCGTGATAAGCGACCGCTGGCTGCGAGGCATACCAAAACATTCGTCCCGTTGCAAATATTCACTGACCATTTTACCCAAGGTCTGTTCGTCCTGACTTGGATAATATTCCTGCACCAAAGCCTTCCGCTCGGTATATTTCACGTATTCCTGGACGTCGCTTCGCAATGTGCGATGGATAATAGGCTGAATGCGCTCACGCAAATCTTTATATGTTGATTCCTTGCGAAGTTCGGTCTTACCATATCGAGTATTAAAGCTCTTAAGCCCCCCAAAATAGCCATCATCTATAATAGAAATAAGACCATACAGCTCTTGGACATTGTTCTGCAATGGTGTAGCCGTAAGTAACAATTTCTTGTAGTTTTTCAGCCCCTCCTTCAAGACAATGGCAGTCTTATTGCTTGATTTGTAAACATTACGGAGTTTATGCGCTTCATCAAGGACTACCAAATCCCAGTTTACACGTTCAATGTGACGTATCTGTTTCTTTGCGAACTGGTAAGAGCAAATTACAATATGTTCTTTATCATCAAAAGGATTACTATATGTATCGGCAAGGATACGATTAAAATTCTTGGATTCCAGAATGACCGACGGGAGAAAAAACTTTTCCTCCAATTCCATACTCCACTGTTTTCGCAGTGTTGCCGGAGCAATGACAAGTATATGACGATGTCGCTCTGCCCACTGTTGTGAGATAACAAGCGCTGCTTCGATGGTTTTTCCAAGCCCTACTTCGTCAGCTAAAACAGCTCCCATACTCAACGGAGACTTGAAAGCAAAAAGCGCTGCATCCACCTGATGCGGATTCAAATCAACCTGAGCTTCAGCAAGTACACTCGTAAACTTATCTTCATCACTTGATGAGCGACGACGATCAAGTTGCCATGCAAGAAACTTTTGCTGATAGGCAGTAAGGGTTGGGATATTGTTAATTTTTGCCACAGTTTAAAATAACTAGTCCTCCTTGACGAGAGTTCGCATTGGTACATTAAGCACTTGGGCTATCCGGTCTAAAGTCTCAAGATTGGGTTGCAATCTATTGGCACAGTAAGCATTGACCGTACTGAAACTCTTACCAATTTGGGCCGCAAGCTCTTTCTGCGAGACATTCTTCTCAACAAGCACAACTTTAATCCTATTCAGTTTAGCTCCCATTCCTTTCCTGTATTTTGAATTCAAAGATACCATTTATTTTGCACAAACATAGCATCCAATTGCATATAATGCTAATTTATCGCTCAATACAAATAATCTTATATGCCTTTTATGTTTATTTAAAGGACCTCTCCATCATTGCAAACAAACGATTGGGGTAAATATTTGACATCTTTCTTTGGATGCAAAAGGTGCGAATAAGCCAAGCTAAAGGCCAGGGAAAATGCAGCCTCACTCGACCCGCAAAATGGCAACTCGCA
>OLGA01002318.1_pt1 | contig 13744 bp, 13 predicted proteins | sample 1604881 | NCBI WGS metagenome assembly OLGA01 (sample SAMEA3888896, study PRJEB22519) | human gut metagenome | biome: human gut; feature: human-associated habitat; material: faeces | place: Denmark | collected 2009
AGGCGCTCAAAAGGACGATGTTGCCGGTCTGGGCGTTGGCAAACACCTTGCCGCGGCAGAGATAGGTATAGGCGTCCTGCAAACCGCCGGAGAGAATGATGAACGAAGCCGTCAGCAGCGAGTCAGACATCTGACCGCGTGCGGCACGATGGGAGGATGACATGTGTTTCGCCCCGAATTTCAAGTAGAATACATTATATTATGTCACACTCCGCCCTTTTTCGCAAGAGCGCCGCAGCGAAAATGAACAGCGTCCCGTTTGTCAGACTGTATGGCCGCGCATTTCAAGATGCCTGCGCAGCCCCTGTAAAAATTTTGCCTGAAAAATATCCCCCCGGGAGGCTTCCTCGAGATGAAATCCTATATTAAAATATGATTGTATATATTTCTGCCTGATTCCAACGCAACAGCACAGCGTTTCATAAGAAATCGCACACAGTTCTTTCTTGCAGGGCTATAGAGAAACGTCGATTCGGAGGGAAACTTGGAAAAACCGATCTTGCAGTATAATAATGGCGTGGTCGCCGCAAAGCTGGACCGCACGGAAAAAGAGCTGGTCCGTGGGGTTTCTTTCCATATTTTTCCCGGGGAGAGCTTGGCCCTCATCGGCGAGACCGGATCCGGCAAGACGTTGATCGCGCAGTCGATCATGGGTGTGCTGGCCGGAAATGTGAGCCTGGTCTCCGGTGAGATATCCTTTTGCGGAAACACTTTGCCGAAGGGGAAAAAACTCCGATCCATGCTGGGCAGGGAGATCGTGTACATCCCGCAGAACGGGCATGAATTTCTTGACCCATCCAGAAGCATTCGCCGGCAGCTCTTTGACAGCATCGGGAAGCTGGGCGTTGCGCCTTCTCAGCGATATGCCTTTGCCTGCGAAAAGCTGGCGCAGGTGGGATTTGCACAGCCTGAAGCCATTCTGAAACAGTATCCCTTCCAGCTGTCCGGCGGCATGGCCCAGCGGGTGACCATCGCTCTCGCTCTTTGCTCCGAGGCAAAGCTGCTGATCGCCGATGAGCCCACCAACGGGCTGGATCAGGACAGCAAGCGGCAGACGCTGTCCCTTTTGAACGAGCTTTTCCCGGATGCGGCAAAGCTGATCATCACCCATGATATTACCGTTGCAGCGGAGTGTGACCGTATCCTTGTCCTGTGCGGCGGGAGAATGCTGGAGACAGGTATTTCATCGGAGGTGCTTGCCGCCCCGCATCATCCCTATACCAAAGCGCTGCTGGGCGCGTTGGTAGAAAATGGCATGCGGGAAACGCCGGCCTTGCGAACAGAAACCGGCTGCTGCCCGTTCTACCGCCGCTGTCCTTCGGCAAGGACTCCGTGCCGTACCGAAATGCCGCAGAGAAAAGCCAACGGACGAGAATGGTGGTGCTGCGCGGAATGATCTCCATTCAAAATATTGAAAAAAGCTTTAGCGGAAATCCCGTGCTTCAAGACGTTTCTTTTGATATTCCCGACGGCAAGATCTGCGGCGTTTTCGGGAAAAGCGGGATCGGCAAATCCACGCTTGCAAAAGTGCTTTGCGGTGTCTGTCCGCCGGATGCGGGCACGGTCATGCTGGATGGGCAGACGCTTGTTTCGGCAGACCATCCGTATGACCGCAGGCTGGGTATCCGCATTCAAATGGTTTACCAGCAGCCTTACGCCACATTAGACCCCTCTCAGAAAATCGGGGCCGGTTTTACAGAGCTGATACGCTATCACCGTTTCCGTCCGAAAGGCGAAGAGCTGTCACTGACAAAAGAAATGCTGGACAAGGTTGGCCTTGCGCCGCAGATCCTTGCCCACCTGCCCCACCAGATCTCCGGCGGCGAGGCGCAGAGAGTCGCCATCGCACGGTGTCTGCTATTCCGGCCGAAACTGCTGATTCTGGATGAAGCCACCTCCATGCTGGACGTATCCACACAGGCCAATGTGCTGGGAATGATACGGCGGCAGATGCGGGAGAGCGGAGGCGGCATCCTGCTTATCAGCCATGATGAAGCGCTGGTAAAATCACTTTGCGATCAAATCTATGTATTTGATAACACAAAACAAAAGGAGAGAAGACAATGATGAAAAAAGTCACCGCCCTGCTGTTGGTTATGCTGATGGTGTTTGCCATGGCAGCCTGCGGCGCGGCTCCGGCAGGCCCTGCGCAAGTACCATCTGCACAGCCGGCCGCCGATGCTCCGACTGCGGAAGCCGCCGAACCACCCCTCGCCTCTCCCATCGACACGCTGACCGTCGGCACGACGGCCTCCATCGAAACCGCCGTATTCGGCGAGTACAACTTCGATATGCTGGCCAGCGGCGTATCCGAATTGCCTCTGGTCTATCAGGATACCAAGGGCGAATACCATCCGCTGTTGGCAGCCTACAGCACGGAAGACGCCGCCACCTGGACCTACACCATTCAGGACGGAATGACCTGGTCCGACGGAGAGCCCGTGACGGCAGAGGATATCCTTTTCACCCTCCAATACGATCAGGCCAACGGCAGCGCCAATTTTGAGGCCCAGACCGCGGAAGACGGCAAGGTTACGGAAGCCAAGTACACCGGCTACACCTTCTCCGATGATATGATGAGCATTTCTCTGACACTGGCGTCTCCCAATGTCCGGGAACTGAGCAACATGACATCCTTCCGCGTGATGCCCAAGCATGTTTATGAGGGCAAGGACACCGTCACCGATGAGGAAGCTCGGATCACCTGCGGCCCTTATGTGCTGGAGTCCTTCAACAAGGAAGCGGGTACCATCACCTTCGTTGTGAATGAAAAGTATCCCCGGCAGCCCAATGTGGAAAAGATCGTCTATCAGCTTTTCGGCAATGAGGATACCATGTATCTGGCGCTCCAGCAGGGTGATATTGATATGGTCTGGGCCTACTCCACCGGAGTGGCCGGCACCTATCAGGATGTGCTGGCCGGTGATGCCAACGTGTCTTTGATCAATGTGGCGGCGGCCAACGCGCCCGCTGTGCTGGCATTCAATAACGCGAAGGGTCTGTTCACCAACGAGGATCTGCGTCAGGCGGTCTCCTACGCGCTGGACTACGATGCTTTCAGGACATATTTCGGCAGCGCCTATGCCGAGATCCCCAACCGGGGCTTTGTACCCGCCACCACAGTCGGTTACAAGGATACCGAAAAACTGACGACCGACGCGTCCAAGGCAGATGAATACATGAAGGCGGCCGGTTATACCGAAAAGAACGCCGATGGCTTCTATGTGAACGCAGACGGTCAGGCCGCTGCCTTCACACTGACGGTCAACGCCGCCAAGGAGACCCATGTGGGCTATGCGGAAATGATCAAGACACAGCTGGAGACATTTGGTATTCAGGTAAATCTGGATACGGTGGACAAGGATGCCTACAACGCCAAGACCAGCAACAAGTTCTCCGAGAATAACATCACCATGGAAGCGGCTATCTATGGCTACACCGCTGCCGGTATGGGCATGGGCAACGGTCTCGGTTCCATTTATGTGGACGGCAATCACGCCGTGCAGGGCGGCTGTCAGGTGTTTGATGAGGAGTTTTCCGCGATCCTCCGTGAGATGAAGGCTGCTAGGACGATCGAAGACTACTACACGGGCGCGGCAAAGCTGCAGGACTACTACGCGGCGCATATGCCGCTGATCGCTCTGTACTGGGACAACATGATGCTGGCCTATTCCTCTTCGCTGGACAACGTGACGGTTGACGCTGTGTTCGGACTGAACAACGTCAACAACTGGTTCAGCGTCACCAAGAAATAATCGTTTTAACGCAGGAGGCACACCGGTGAAAAAGTATCAAAAGAATCTGATCCTTGCACTGGTGTGCTTTCTGATCGTTATGGTGCTGAACTTTTTTCTGCCCCGGCTTCTGCCGGGGAATCCCATTGCCTATCTCACCGGCTTTTCCGAGGAGGATATGACCCCTGCCCAGGTGGCTTACTACCGGCAGGCCCTCCATCTGGACGAGCCGCTATTCGTGCAGTTTGGGTACTATCTGCGCTCGCTCTTTGACGGTACGCTTGGCTATTCCTACAAGAAGGAAGCCCCGGTTTCCGCCCTCATTGGGCAGCGGCTGGGATACACTCTGCAGATCACGCTGCCCGCCGTGCTGCTCAGCACGGCGCTGGGACTTTTGTGGGGACTGCACTGCGGCTACAAAAAGGGCGGTGTCTTAGACAAGCTGTCAACGACATTGCAAATCGTGGTCAATACAATGCCTTCGTTCGTGATCGCGCTGGTGCTGATGATTCTGTTCTGCTTCCGGCAGCGGTGGTTTCCCTATACCGGCCTGAACAGCGCCGGTGTTTCCCCCGGAACGGCTGCATATCTGTGGGATCGGATACGCCACCTGATCCTTCCCGTGCTTACCCTGACCATCGCTGCTGCTCCATCCCGCTATCTGCTGATGCGCAATACCGTCCGTCAGGTGACGGAAGAAAAGTATGTGCTTTACGCAAAGGAGCGGGGATTGTCCGATCATAAGATCAAATTTGGGTATATCCTGAAAAACATTGCTCAGCCCTTCATTACCATGGTGGGCATGAGCGTCAGCACCTGTATCGGCGGGTCGTTGGTGGCGGAAAACATTTTCTCCATCGGCGGCATGGGGAGGCTGCTCTCTGACGCCGTATATACGCTGGATTATCCGCTGATGCAGGGCATCCTGTTCGTTACAACGGCCATCATGACCGTTTCCATTGTTGTGACGGATGTGATCTGTATTTTGATCGATCCCAGAGTTCGGTTGGGAGGTGGGCAGGTATGAAAAAGCGCTGCGTCCCGCTGGCACTTGGTGGAATACTGCTGTTCTTTTTCCTCGTGGCTGCCGTATTCCCGGCTGCGTTTACGAGTTACGGGCAGAAAGAGATGTTTGCCCCATGGCTTACGCCATCCCCGGCGCATCTCCTTGGCACCAATGCGCTGGGATATGATATTTTTACGGAGTTGGTATACGGCACCCGGCAAACGCTGCTGATCGGCGTATCCAGCAGCGTCCTGACACTGGTTCTGGGAAGTGTGATCGGTACACTGGCGGCCGGAAAGAGCGTGGTCGGCGGGGTATTGAATGGTGTCATCAACATTTTTGTGCTTCTGCCAAAGCTGGTGACGATGATCGTACTTGCCACCTTTCTGGGCAGCTCCAGCCGGAATCTGATCCTGCTGATCGCCGCATTCAGTTGGGTGGGCACTGCCCGGAACGTAAGAGCCAAGGTGATCCATCTTAATGCCCAGCCTTTTATGGAAAATTGCGTGATCCAGGGATACCGTCATGGGCATATTGTTCTGCACCACATTATCCCCAACCTGTACGACGTGCTGCTCTCCCGTTTCCTTTTGGGGGTCAACAGCTGTATCATGATGGAGTCTACGCTGAGCTTTCTCGGCTTTGGCGACCTTTATTATCCCACTTGGGGCACGATGATCAACTTTGCCTACAAGCGGGGCGCTTTTCTCCGGCAGGCATATGAGTATCTGCTGTCGCCGGGTGTGTGCATCATGCTGCTGTCGCTGTCGTTTTATCTGATCAGCCTGTATTTTGAGCATAGGCAAGCCACGATTCAGGATATATAGGAGGTCACACCATGCAAAAAGAGTTAAAGTCCCTGTGGGATACATGCGTGACATTTCACGGCCACGGCTGCGGCGGTCTTGCGGTCGGCTTCCGCGCCGTCCTGTACGCGTGGGAGCTGTTCGGGAGCGGCCGGGCGGCCGAGGACGAGGAGATCGTATGTGTTGCTGAGACGGACGCCTGCGGCGTGGACGCTATTCAGGCGCTGATGTCATGCACCGTCGGAAAGGGCAACCTGATTTTCAATTTACAGGGGAAGAACGCCTTTTCCTTTTACCGCCGTTCGGACGGAAAGTCCTTCCGCCTTGTTCTGCGCCCCACGCCGGATAAGACCAAGGACGAACGCCTGGCATGGCTCATGGATGGGGATTTTCACGAGATGTTCGACGTGAAGGAGGCTCCGGCGCCGGTACCGGAGGAGGCCCGGATCTTCAAGACCGTTACCTGTTCCGTATGCGGAGAACGTTTTGCTGAGAGCTTTGCCCACTTACAGGACGGAGAGATCGTCTGCTCCGCCTGCTATCGCCCGTATACACGGGGGCTGTGATGGAATATCCGTTTGATGATCTGCACGCCGGGGTCGGAAGCCAGATCATGAATCTTCCCGCCGGGATCCCCGATTCCGAGGCGGTCACGCAGGCAAAGGCGCTGCCGGACTCCGTGGGGAAATTTATGGCGTTGGGAAAAGCCCTTTCCCGGCAGCTTCGTTATCGGGAAGCCATTGATGCCTATAAGGAGGGGCTGAAATCGGAACCGGAAAGCCTGCCCTTGCTCCGACTACGGGCGGGACGGTATCTGACGACCCTGCAAAACGATCTTGCCATCGCTGATTTCAAGAAATGCCTGTCCTTAGGAGCAGATAAACCGGACGGCCTCTATCGGATCGGGCTGGCACATTACTACGCCGGGCGGTATGCACAGGCGATAGAGATGTTCGAGAATTGTATGCCCCTCTGCGATGAGGAAATGGGCATTGCCGTCATGTACTGGCATACGCTAAGCGCAGCACGGGCGAAAAAGCCGCCGGCACTTCTGAAGGACTATCATCCGGGCATGGCAGTGGGCCATCATACCGCTTATGAAAAGGCCATGCAGGTTTGGAGCGGCACAACGCCGCTGCCGGCCATGCTTCAAATGCCGGAAGACGAAAAAGATGATCTGGAATACAGCATTGTGCTGTATGGTCTTTTGTGGTATCCGGACTGTGACGAGCAGGAGTGCCTGTATGAAAAGCTCTTGTCCCGCGGCGGCTTTTGGCCAAGTTTTGCGTATCTCGCAGCGTGGAACGATCGGTCAAGAGCCTTATAGTCTATCTTCTCCAGTCTTGCAAACAGCAACTGCGTCCGAGTCCGCTGCTATGTTGGTGATCTCTGCGTTGGCGGCCGGCTTATCGGCGTATCAAAAAGTAACCGTCAGAGACGTTGAATAATGTCCGCACCGCATGACGATTAAGCGAAAGAGCAGAAATAAAGTGCAAGAGCCATCCGCGTTTTGAAACGGTTGTTCTGATTTCGGAAGAAATGGACATCAGCCTCGACGGAATCGTGTTCCACGACAGAGCGCCGCAAGCCGTCGCCAAGTGCGCGGCAGATTTCTTTGCCGGTAAGAGTGACGCCGAGTCGCAGAAGCACAATAGGCCCGTGCATGAGCGCGGATAAGCTGAAAGGACACGTCAAAGGGAAATAAAAAAGAGCCGATAACCCGTACTGCCTGTTGGCTTACGGATTATCGGCTCTGCGTCTTTGCGCCCGGTTCTTTTGAATTGGATTTTTTCGGCTTATTTGATCTGCCCATCGCCGCCCATAAGCGCGGTCATTTCCTCAATGCGCTCCAACGGGAACGGCGGCTCACAAAGAGGCTTCATCGCGATGCTCATGAGCTTCATGGGGTTGTCGTCCGCAGCCACGCGGTTGGAGCTGAGCGCACCGCAGCGCTTGCAGCGGTGAATGATCGCCCATTCTCCGCCCTTGCGTACCCAGACGGCGATCGGCTCCATAATGCCGCCGCAGTCGCTTGCCCGGTCGCCGGGTTCTATGTCCACATGAAGGCTTGAAAGGCAGTTGGGGCAGTGGTTGCGGTGGCTGCTGCCGGCATGTTCCGGCACACACGGTCTACCGCAGACCTTACAGGTAAATGTGTCGTGACAGGCGTGGGTTTTATAGTACCCTTTTTCAAAGGTTTTGCGTTTGTTTTCGCGGTTCATTGGAAGTCCTCCTGAAGATGTGCGGCTTGTTCTTCGGGAGGAATGGCGTGTGAATGAATTTGCCAGACCTCCCGGTCAGGCCACACGCTCCGGTAATAAAGTGGTAAGTTTCAAAAAATACTCCTTGTCTTTTTGTTAAAATCTTTCCTGCCCGGATTTCGGATGACCGCCAAAAGGTTACCCCATAGCTTGTTCTCCCCGGACGGTGTCCTTAAATGTATCCCCTTCATTTCGGCGCTGCCGCCCGAATTATACCGCTTCAAAACCAGTATATCAATAGGCAGAGATAATTGCGTTCATCGTATTTTTTCCTCTCCATGGTCGCCCATTGTGTTCAGCTTAAGATTCATCCGGTCAAAATCAATAACACAGCTTCCGAAAGCCGTACTTTTCATACAGTCTGACGGCGCGGGCATTGTTGCTGCCCCAGGTGTTCTCCATATCTTCACACCCGGCGCATGAGAGAGGCAGAAACTATAAGCCTTTCCCACGCACGAGTTATTCGTTTTAACGTCACTTAAAACGAATAACTCAAAACAATATGGCCTTAAAGCATGAAAAGGAGCATCCGATGAAACCTGTACGCCGTATGGCGTCAATACGCGCCGACTGCTGGTGCAGGGGTACCGCGTTCCCTATGAGCCGGAAACCGTTTCGGCTAAGATCACAGAGTCAGCCGGAGAGAATAGCAGAGTTTCCGGCTGGCAGCAGCGGTATTTCGCCGGCGTATATTACGGCGTCATTCTGGCTGACACCGTAGTCCCTGTATGGGTCATTGTACGGGAGACACGCCGGGGGGCAGTATCCGGTGCCGCCATCGGCATTTCTGAGGGAAGGGAGCATCGTTCTTTTGGAGCAGATCACGACGATAGACAAACGCCAAAGTAGGCAATATCTTGGAACGTTTGATGCCCGGCAGATGGATACCATCCGCCGCTGCATCGAGATCAGCATCGGGCAGGCTATTCCGGAAAGAGAAAACTTGCCTTAGAAAAGCTATCTATAAGAATTCGTCGGGAAAGTAAAACGAATTAAGGCAGAACAAGAGGCTGCGGCTGGTGCGAACGAATTATGTAGGAAGAGATTATCTCGATAAATTGCGAGGAAGTGGGTTCAGATTCCAATGGATAACCTGCCATCTGGCAGAGCAGATCGGGATTGACAGACCATGCGCGGGAAACGGCGGTGCGGATGTTTCTTTCGACGGCTGTCCAATTGCATTCAAAGTGCTCGGCAGTTTCCATGTAGATTTCTTTTGTGATCGCCTCAAGGCGAGATTCATCCTGGATGGCCAGACAGATGGCGTACTCGGTGTGTTTAAAGCCTTTGTAGCATCTTGTAATGCCAAAAGATCGCAGAATGTCCTGTACAGCGGTCATTGGTATATCCTCCCAAATCCAAAGATTTAAGAAGATGATAGAGCCGATAACAGATAAATCGGTCTTCATCGCCTCTTTTCGTCATTTTTCGACATATTTTCTTCTCATCTGCCGAAAGAAACAACAGACTCTCGTTTTTCCAAGTCATCAAAAATGCAATCTGTAAGGAGACGAAAATGGGCTTTAGCGATGTTTTGACAAACGGCTTGCAGGGGGCTTTAAACGTGATTTCCTGCTGCGGCAAATAAAAAAATCAGAGCAAAGCGAACTTTGCTCTGACTGGCGGAGATGGAGGGATTTGAACCCCCGCGCCGGTTTTCTACGCCGACCTCACGGTTTTCAAGACCGTTCCCTTCAACCGCTTGGGTACATCTCCAAATGTATTCCCGCTCCAACGTTTCTCGGAAAAAGGAGAGAAACTTGGAGAGAAATCCCGATTTTCTCTTAATTTCTTGTCGCCGCAACCCGTTGAAAACACAGGGGAAATTGAAAAACGGCTTCCAAAATACTCTCCCGTTTTCAAGACTGCCCCGTTATGTCCGCTTTGGTAATTCCCCATGGCGCGCCGAACGGCTGTATGCTCAAAAAAGTTACCACAAATCCCCCGTACTGTCAATCGAAAAACGCCGCTGTACAACGATTTTCGGCAGAAAGGGGTTGCATAAAGGGCATTTTATGATATAGTAATGAGATGTATGTATACTCGCATTCATTCTACGGCAGTATATAAGTGTAAGGAGAGTATTTGAATGAACGACTTTGGAAGCAAGATTTACGCCGCCGCGCAGAAGGCCGTAAAAGAGGTCTATGATCTGGACGTGGCGGAAGGCCAGCTCGTCGTTGAGACGCCGCAGGACACCAAGCTGGGTGACTATTCCACCAGCATTGCGATGAAGCTGTCGCGCACTCTCCGACGCAACCCGATGGAGATCGCCGAGCCGCTCGTCGCCAAGCTCGCGGAGCTTCTGCCCGAGTGTGAATCCATCACCGTCGCCCGCCCCGGCTTCATCAACTTCAAGCTCAAGGCGAGCGCCCTTACCGCCGTTATCAACGATGTCATCGCCGCCGGCGACGATTACGGCAAGAACGAGTCCGGCAAGGGCAAGCATCTGCTGCTCGAGTGGGTCTCCGCCAACCCGACCGGCGATCTGCACTGCGGTCATGCCCGCAACGCCGCCTGGGGCGACTGCATCGCCCGCATGATGGAGGCCAGCGGCTGGGACGTGCTGCGTGAGTTCTATGTCAACGACGCCGGCAACCAGATCGTCATGCTCGGCGAATCGCTCACCGCCCGCTACTTTGAGCACTTCGGCAAGGAATACCCCCTGCCCGAGGGCGGCTACCACGCCGACGACATCAAGGTCATCGCCGCGCAGCTCGCCGAGGAAGAGGGCGACAAGTGGCTCACCGCCGATCCGAAGGAGCGCCTCGCGCACTTCATGGACTACGGTAAGAAGAAGGAGCTCGAAAAGATCGACCGCGATCTCAAGGCCTACCGCGTCACGATGCAGAGCTGGATGCATGAGACGTTCTTCTATGAGAACAACGCCAAGCGCATCAACGACTGCCTGCAGCACATGGCGGATATGGGTCTCACCTACGAAAAGGACGGCGCGCTCTGGTTCAAAAGCACCGACTACGGCGACGACAAGGACCGCGTTCTCCGCAAGAGCGACGGCACTTTCTCCTACCTGACGCCCGATATCGCCAACCACGTCTATAAGATCGAGCGCGGCTACCCGCTGCTCGTCAATCTCTGGGGCGCCGACCACCACTCCTACGTCACCCGTATGCAGAACGCCCTCACCGCGCTCGGCTATCCGGAGGGCACGCTCTCTGTCGACCTCATCCAGATGGTCCGCATGGTCGAGGACGGCAAGGAAGTCAAGATGTCCAAGCGCACCGGCAACGCGATCACCATCCGCGAGCTGTGCGAGGATATCGGCGTGGACGCCGCGCGCTGGTTCTTCGTCTCCAAGGACGTTGCGACGCACATGGATCTCGATCTCAAGCTCGCCCGCTCCAAGGACAACAACAACCCCGTGTACTACGCCCAGTATGCCTACTCGCGCATGTGCTCGATCCTCAAGAATCCCCAGATCCCCGAGTTCAAGCCGGTCGATTCCTATGACCGTCTGACCGACGAGAAGGAGCTGCAGCTGCTCAAGATGATCAGCGAGTTCCCGAAGGAGGTCGCCGCCGACGCGCTCAACCGCAAGCCGAACAAGATGACCGAGTATATCATCTCGCTCGTCAAGGTGTTCCACAGCTATTATAACTCCACGAAGGTCAACAATCCCGACGATCCCGAGCTCACCAACCAGCGTCTCGGCCTCATCAAGGCGACGATGATCACGCTCAAAAACGCGCTCCAGCTCATCGGCGTTTCCGCCCCGGAGACCATGTGATTTCCAGCCCGTGAATTTTCACAAACTGCACAAAATACAAAAAATATACAATTCGCAAAAAATCAAACCGTACAACCGCCGACTTGGCGGCTGATACGAAACGAAAAAGAGAAAAGCCGCCGAAAGGCGGCTTTTCTCTTGCGTTCCGGGACTTTCGCTAACGATATTTCCAATTTTTCGGACTGTTTTTGGGTGTATTCCCCAGTATTCATCATTTTTTTCATTCCCGCCGGATTTTTCCGGCGGGTTTTTTCGTTCTTTTACGAAACTAAAGCATAGAAAATGACTGCCGAAAAAGCGCAAAACTGTTGATTTTCTGTACAACGATAAGTGCAGAAATATACAATTTATCCCGCATCGTTCTTCCAATATTTCAGGTTTCGTCGGATATGATAAGGATAGTAAGTCACTGTGCCGGTGCGGAAGCGCTACGGACCGGCGCAGCCAAAAACACTATGTAGGAGATTTAAATCATGAAAGGTATTTGCGTTCGCAGCGAGATCAAGCCGCTGAAAAAAGTGCTTCTTCACCGTCCCGGTCGTGAACTTCTTCATCTGACGCCGGACCGTCTTCCGGAGCTTCTCTTTGACGATATCCCGTTCCTCAAGGTCGCCCAGCAGGAGCACGATGCCTTCGCGCAGATCCTGCGCAGCAACGGCACCGAGGTCGTGTATCTCGAAGACCTGATGGCGGAAGTCCTCAAGCTCCATCCCGAGCAGACGAAGCCCTTCCTTTATCAGTGGCTCTCCGAGGGCAACATCAAGACCCGCCGCTGGCAGGACAAGCTCTATGAGTACCTCATTGGCAATTTTGAAGGCAAGGCGCTCGTCGAAAAGACGATGGAAGGCATCACGCTCAAGGAAATGGGCGGCGCTTCCGCTTATTCCCTGCAGGATCTGATCGCTCCGGCGGATGATCTGATCGTCGATCCGATGCCCAACCTCTACTTCACCCGCGACCCGTTCGCGTCCGTCGGCACCGGCGTGTTCCTGCATAAGATGCGCTTCCCGACCCGCTGCCGCGAGACCATTTACGCCGACTACATTTTCCGCTTCCACCCCGATTTTGAAGGTCTGGTCAAGCGCTACTACGACCGCGACGGCCACGCCAACATCGAGGGCGGCGACGTGCTCAACCTCACCGAGGACACGCTCGCGATCGGCATCTCCCAGCGTACCTCTCCGGACGCCATCGAGGAAGCGTCCCGCAATCTCTTCGCCGATCCCGAAGCGAAGATCCGCACCGTGCTCGCGTTCGATATCCCGAGCTGCCGCGCGTTCATGCATCTCGACACCGTGTTCACCCAGATCGACTACGACAAGTACACGATCCATCCGGCGATCCTCGGGCCTCTCACCGTTTACGAGATCACCCCGGGCGTGAGCGATCCGACCGATCTCCACATCCGCCGCATCGACTCCAAGCTGGAGGACATTCTCGAGAAGTACACCCGCACCGACCACGTCAAGCTCATCAACTGCGGCGGCGACGATCTCATCGCCTCGGCCCGTGAGCAGTGGAACGACGGCTCCAACACGCTGTGCATCGCGCCGGGCAAGATCGTTGTTTACGAGCGCAACGACGTGACCAACGCCATTCTCCGCGACGAGGGCATCCAGGTTCTCGAAATGCCGTCCGCCGAGCTTTCCCGCGGCCGCGGCGGCCCGCGCTGCATGTCCATGCCGATCATCCGCGCCGAATAATTTTCATTCGCTGAATAAACCCATTCATATAACACACATTACAATCATTTCCTATAGGAGGGTAAAATATTATGGGTCTCAACATTCGCGGCAGAAGCTTCCTCACTCTTCTTGACTTCACCCCGGAAGAGATCAACTACCTCATCGACCTCGCCGTTGAGTTCAAGCGCCTGAAGAACAACGGTGTGGAGCACAAGTGGCTCTCCAACAAGCAGATCGTTCTGCTCTTTGAGAAGACCTCCACCCGCACCCGCTGCGCCTTTGAAGTCGGCGCGCGTGATCTCGGCATGGGCGTCACGTTCCTCGATTCCGGCTCTTCCCAGATGGGCAAGAAGGAATCCCTCGCCGACACCGCGAAGGTCCTCGGCCGCATGTTTGACGGCATCGAGTACCGCGGCTTCAAGCAGTCCGTCGTGGAAGATCTTGCGAAGTACTCCGGCGTTCCCGTGTGGAACGGCCTGACCGACCAGTTCCATCCCACGCAGA
>OLGA01002319.1_pt1 | contig 13728 bp, 10 predicted proteins | sample 1604881 | NCBI WGS metagenome assembly OLGA01 (sample SAMEA3888896, study PRJEB22519) | human gut metagenome | biome: human gut; feature: human-associated habitat; material: faeces | place: Denmark | collected 2009
AGCTACGTCGTCAGTCAGACGCAGAAAACCGAGTCGATCTCCTACTCGGATGTGTACAGCTACTTTGAACAGGGCGACGTAGACCGCTACACCCTCGAGGGCGGCACGCTGACCATGCATCTGAAGAACGAAAACCGCGCGGTCAGCTACGAGATCGGCGACTATACCTCGGTATGGTGGTCGCAGCTCGGCTCGGTCATCGACCAGCAGATGAAGGACGGCACGCTGACCAAGGTAGACTACATCACCACAACGATCCCGTGGTGGGCGCAGTTCCTGCCGTATCTCATCCTCGTGGTGCTGATCGGCGCGTTCTGGTATTTCATGATGAACAAGCAGTCCGGCGGCGGCGCGGGTCCGATGCAGTTCGGCAAGGCGCGTGCAAAGCTCGCGCAGGACGGCAAGAACAAGGTGACGTTCAACGATGTCGCGGGCGCGGACGAGGAAAAGGCCGAGCTGCAGGAGATCGTTGAGTTTCTGAAAAATCCGCAGAAGTTCGTGCAGATCGGCGCGCGCATCCCCAAGGGCGTGCTGCTCGTCGGCCCTCCGGGCACCGGTAAAACGCTGATCGCGAAGGCGGTCGCAGGCGAGGCAGGCGTTCCGTTCCTGTCTATCTCCGGCTCGGACTTCGTCGAGCTGTATGTCGGCGTCGGCGCATCGCGCGTGCGCGACCTGTTCGAGCAGGCCAAGAAGAACGCGCCGGCCATCGTGTTCATCGACGAGATCGACGCGGTCGGCCGTCAGCGCGGCGCAGGCCTCGGCGGCGGTCATGACGAGCGCGAGCAGACGCTCAACCAGCTGCTCGTCGAGATGGACGGCTTCGGCGCGAACGAGGGCGTTATCGTCATCGCCGCGACCAACCGCAAGGATATCCTGGACAACGCGCTGCTGCGTCCGGGCCGCTTCGACCGTCAGGTCTATGTCGGCGCGCCGGATGTCAAGGGCCGCGAGGCGATCCTCAAGGTCCATGCGCGCAACAAGCAGTTTGACCCGGATGTCAAGTTCTCCGACATCGCGAAAACGACCGCCGGCTTCACCGGCGCAGACCTCGAAAACCTGCTCAACGAGGCGGCTCTGCTTGCGGCGCGCCGCAACAAGAAGCTGATCTCGCAGGAGGAGATCGAGGAGTCGCTGCTCAAGGTCGTCATGGGCGTGGAGAAGAAGAGCCACATCATCACCGAGCACGACAAGCGCCTGACGGCTTACCATGAGGCCGGTCACGCGATCTGCTTCGAGGTGCTGCCGACGCAGGACCCGGTACACCACGTTACCATCATCCCGCGCTCGTCGGGCGCAGGCGGCTTCACCATGCCGCTGCCCGAGGAGGACCAGGCGTACCGCACGAAGAAGTATATGGAGGAATATATCGTCGTCTCGATGAAACCGAAGACGATGAGCCCCGCGCTGCAGCTCGTGGTGAACATCATGGCGATCCATGAGAACTTGCTGTACTCGGGCTTTGCGTCCTCCCCGCCGAGCTTGACCTTGGCGTAGGGGCCGAAAGCGATCCACAGCGAGAAGATGAACGCCGCAAGATTCGAGGCGACGAACAGCCAGTCAAACTGCTTGGAGAAGAAAGCGTAGGTGCCCTCGACCGCGGCCTGAACAGATTCCAGACTCACGGAGACGAGGATCAGCACGGCGGCGATGATGCATACGACGGGGAAGAATCTTTTTTTATCTATCTGCGGATGCAAGGTGCATCACTCCAATCTCTGTGTTTGTCCGGCTGGGGATCATTTACCCGCCAGACCGTCCTCATATACCTTGCGGAGGTAGTCGAAATCATCATAATAGATGAGGACGTTTTCGCCGCGGTCATTCGTGATCTTCACGGTGTCGTTGACCTTCTGGATAAAGCGGCAGGTCTCCTCGATATTGTCGGTGTCGAAGAGAATATCGCCGAGGGGCTGGTACTTCGTCAGCTCGTCGCCGACACAGGCGAGGGAGTCGACCGTGACGCCGGGGATGGCGGCGATCTCGTCAAGCCCTTCGATGGAGGCGATGACGCCGTCGTTATTCGTCCAGAGCATATAGCTCGAACCGCAGCGCTTATAGGCCTTGGTCTGGGACGGGGGCAGCATTGCCGGGTCATTGCGCCTGCCGAGGGCATAGTCGACGATCCATGCGACGGTGTCAAAGCCGAGCAGGCTCTTGATGGGGATATACATCATGTCCCCGTCAAGGCGGTAGCCCATTTCGATTATGTAGAAGTGCCCGTCCTCATCGAGCATGACCTGAACCCAGCCGATGCCCTCGCGGCAGCCGACGGCCTTGAGGACTTTCTGGATATGGGGGTCGATCTCGGTGACATAGCGCTCAACATTGTTGGAGACGGTGGAGGTGATGGAGTAGCAGTTCTTCGGCTCGCCGGGCTGGGAGTACATCGCGCACAGCGCCATAAGGCTTATCTCGCCCTCGGCGAAGGCATAGAAGCTATACCACTCCTCGCCGTGGAGCATACGCTCGACAACGAGCTTAGGGCTTTTGGACATGGAGCGGGCGAGAGCGCAGGCTTCAAGCAGCTCCTGCTCATTATGACAGTAGCTGATGCCGCGGTTGCAGCTGAGGTCTACGGGCTTTACGACGACGGGGTACTTCACCGCGTCGAGCTCCGCGCGCGTCGGGGGATCGGAGAGATAATAGTCATCGGGCAGCGGCGCGCCGAGGGAGCGGGCGAGGCGCTTGAAATCGTCCTTATCGCGGGAGAAGTGCCATGCCTCGGGCGTGCAGTAGCACGGCAGACCGAGACGGCGGCAAAGCTCCATGCACATCTCAAGGTTAAACTCGCTTATGCCGCAGACGACGGCGTTGACGCCCTCCTCGCGGCACTTGGCTTCGAGGGTATCGAGGTCGCCGGTGTTTATCATCCAGTATTCGTCGCTTATCTGCTTGCCGAGAGAATGCTCCGGCTCGTTATAGTCGGTGACGATGGTATGTACGCCTATGCTTTTGGCATAGCGGAGCATTTCGCAGGTGCCGTAGCTCGTGCCGAGCATCAGTAGTTTTTTCATGTTGAGTCCTTTCAATCAGTCGACGGCGACGCTGTACCAGCTGTCGTCGGCCATATATTTTTCAGCGTCCTCGCGGGTGGAGAAGTTCATAACAAGCGTGCCGATGGCCTTGTTTGCGCCCGAGAAACGCTCGACGGCGTCGCCGGGCTTTACCCAAAGGTCGCGCTGGACGACGGCGCTCTCAAGCTCAGGAGCGATATCGAGTGCGCGGAAAATACCGTCGCGGCCGCTGTGGAGGATGATCTCCGTCCAGTGCCCGTTATACACGGGGTCGCGCATCTCGTCCACCGGCAGACCGACGGCGGACTTGACGGCGTTTGCGACGAGGTTCGTTTCCGCGGCCATGCTCAGCACCTCGCTCAGGCGGTTGCCGCCGCCGCGGGGGGAGACCTCCATTATGTAGGTCTTGCCGTTCGTGCCGAGGCGCGTCTCTATATTATAAAGACCGGTGCCGAGACCGAGCAGCGTGATGAGCCGCTGGAGCTCGCCCCTCAGCTCCGCCTGCGCCCATGCGGGCATAGTGGACGGCCATGCGTAGGCCGCGGGGGTATAGGGATTGTCGGCATGCGCGTCGAAGTGCTGCTCGTCAAAGGAGCAGTAGCGCAGCACGCCGTCAACGGAGAAGCAGTCGGTATCCGAGGAGAAGCCCTGCTGGGTGATGAACTCCTCGATTATAAAGTCACCACAGATCGAGAAAGCCTTGGCGTGCTCTATCGCGGTGAGGAGCGCGCCGGGAGAATCCACGCGTGTGACGCCCTTGCTGCCGGCGGAGTCTACGGGCTTTACGATCATAGGCCAGTTGAAGCCGGCGGAGTCGGAGAGCGCATCGGCAGGCTCGGTATAACTCTTTGCCCAGGGGACATTGAAGCCGTTCTCGGTAAGGAAGCGGCGGAAGCGCCCTTTGTTCTGGAGGATGGACACGGCTTCATAGGAACCGGCAAAGGGCAGGCCGAGCTTTTCGGCCACATAAGCCGCCGTCACGACGCCGGGGTCGCAGGCGAAGGACATGATGCCGTCTATACCGAGCTCTCGCGCGGTACTGAGGACGGCGTCCTTATCTATGATGCTGACGTTGCGGTATTCATCGGAGTGCTTATGGGCGATGTTATCGGGCAGATAGTCACAGGTGATGACATACAGCCCCAGCTTGTGGGCCTCTTCTATGACGGGCAGCAGGTACTGTGCGCCGCCTAAGAGCAGCAGCTTTTTCATGGGATGGGCTCCTTTCGCGCTCATTCGTCATAGCCCTGCTTCCGGCGGTAGAGCCGGTGCAGCGCGGGAAACAGGCACTTGACGGCGTTATTGATGCGGAAGCGCAGAGGCTTCGTTTTAAGCAGCTTGTTATACGGCGGGCGGCGCAGCTCCTTGTCCTTCCCCTGCGTGTAAAGAAGCTGGAACTTCCATTTGAGAATGTTGTCATCCACAAGGCGCAGCACATCCGGATCGGTGACGTGAGCGCGGTAGGCTTCGTGCATCGCGACAGCGCCGGTCATGAAGCGGATGAGCTTATCATAGCGCCCCTCGACGCCGCTGCTCCAAGACGCGTCGTTGCTGCAGATGCGGTAGGCGGACATCGTGCGGGCGATGAAGCGCACCGGGCCGTTATGGCGCAGCCATATGCCGTAGGGGTAATCGCCGAAGCCATACTCGGCGGCGATATAGTAGAAATCGGGGGGATCGGCCAGAAGCGGAGTTTTGGCGAGGAGCGAACTTGTGTGCCACGCGGTGCTCATGCCGGGGAGGATGTCTTCAAACTCAACATCGCAGTCCCCGCCGCGCTGCACGAGCTCTTCGTCCGGGCGGCTGCCGGTGCAGTAGTGCAGGAGCGTGTTGTGGACGCAGGCGGAATACTCCGGGTGCGCTTCGAGAAAATCGACCTGACGCTGGAGCTTGGTGGGGTCTGTCCAGTAATCGTCCCCTTCGCAGAAGGCGACGTATTTGCCGCGCGCGTTCGGGAAGAACACGGCATAGTAGATGTCTATATCCTGCGAATACAGGTTCTTTTCCTGATAGAACGGGCGCACGATGTCCGGGTACTTTTCGGCGTACTCGCGGATGATCGCGGCGGTGCCGTCGGTCGAAGCGTCGTCATTCACGAGCAGCTCAAAGGGAAAATCCGTCTGCTGGGTGACGATGCTCTCGAGCGCGTCGCGGATATATTCTTCGTGGTTATAGGCCGTACAGAGTACGGAAACGAGACAGTCTTTACTCATTATATGACCTCGGATAAATTATTCCTCCGCGGCGCGGCCGGTGAGACGGCGGAGCACATCCAGCATGAAGCTGAAGCTGTCAACGCGGAAGATAACGGAGCCGCCGACATATATCGCAATGCCGAGCGGGACCTGAATAAGCAGAGTGAGCCAGTCGCTCAGCCCGAGCAGGCTGATCGGATAGATGCAGACGCCCATCAGGCAGGCGAGCAGTAGCGCGGGCAGGATATCCCGCAGCTGCTTTGTCAGCTTGTACCCAAGCAGCTTACGGTTCGGCCACGCGTTGATGACGAGGGAAATGAGCCCGGAGACGAACTGACTGACGGCGACGGCATAGACGCTGATGTTCATCGCGGCGAAGATAAGACCGATGCCGACGAGCTCCTTGATTATTTCGAGCTTGAGGAAAATGTCGCTGTGTCCCATGGCCTTGATGGCGTTGAGGTTTGCGGTGTGCAGCGGATAGAAGGCGTACATCGCGCAGAAGACCTGCATATACGGTACGCATGGCAGCCACTTCTCGGTAAGCAGGAGACGGATGAGCGGTTCGGCGCACACGGCCATGCCCATCATGAGCGGCATCATGATATAGGAGCTTGTTTTGATGGCGCGGCTCGTCATCTCGCGCACATGGTCGCGGCTGTCCTGCTCGGCGGAGAGCACGGGCAGCAGGACGCTGTCGATAGAGGAATTGATGTTTTCAACGACGAGCAGACAGAGTTGGTCGCCCTTGTTATAGAAAGCAAGGTCGGACGAGGTGTACTTCAGCCCGACGACGAGCTGGGATATCTTGAGATATATCGTGTCGAGCAGCGCGGAGACAAGGAGCTTCCAGCCGTAGGACACGAGCCCGCCGAGACGCTGCAGGGAGAACATGAGCTTCGGCTTCCAGCCGACGGTCAGCCAGAGGATCGCGGTATTGACAGCGGCGTTCAGAAGCTGCTGAGCGACCAGCGCCCATATCCCGAAGCCGCGGTAAGCCATCGTGATGCCGACGACGGCGGAGAACAGCGTACCGCCGAGGGTGGAGAAGAAGAAGCGGCGGAACTGCATCGTCTTTGCGACATAGGCCTGCTGCACGTTCTTGACGCCGGAGACGACGATCGTCAGACCGAGCACACGGATGACCGGGACAAGGTCGGGCGAGCCGTATATCCGGCTGATAAGCGGAGAAGCGAAGAACAGCCCTATATACAGCACGAGACAGAAAGCGACATTGAAGTAGAAAACGGAGGAATAGTCAAGGTCGTCGGTGTCCTTCTTCTGGATGAGCGCGTTTGCCATGCCGCTGTCGACAAAGACCTGAAGGATCGATGTGATAACAGTGATGAGGGCAATGGTACCGTACAACTCAGGCTCAAGGATGCGCGCGAGCACGATGGACACGACAAAGGACACGACCTGTGCCCCGCATCGCTCCATGAATCGCCATATCAGATTGGAGAATACGGTTTTCTTATTGTCGTACATAGCTTATCCGATCCCGCACCTATTCGCCGTAGCCGCGCATTTTCCGGTAGAGCCGGTGCGGATGCGGCATGGTACACTTGAGAAAATTATTAAGCCGGTATGAGAAAGGCTTGGCCTTGAGGATATCCCGGTAGGGCGGCCTGCGCTGCTCCGCGTCGCGGCCTTCGATCTGAAGAAGATCAAATTCACGCTGTATCTCGGCACTTTCAACAAGCGGCCTGATAGCCTCCGGGGCGTGGGAGCGGAATGTGTGCAGCACATCAAGCTCACCGGTCAAAAAGCGCTTCAGCTTGTCGTAGCGTCCGTCTACACCAGAACTCCATGCCTCTGGGTTACTGTTTATACGGTAGACCGACATGCATCGGTCGATGTAGCGAATCGGACCGTTGAGACACAGCCACAGAGCATCGGGGTAATCGGTAAACCCATGTTTCCAGCCGACGAAATAGAAGTCAGGCGGGTTTGAGATAATGCCTTTCCTTGCCAACAGCGAACTTGTATGATAGGCTTTTGACATACCGGGAAGAATATCGCCGAACTCAACATTGCTATCACCGGTACGGTTCAAAAGAGGGTGATCAGGCCGTGACTCCCTGCAGTATTGACAGACCGTGTTATGAACACAGGCGGAGTACTCCGGGTGGGCCTCCATAAAATCGACCTGCCGTTGGAGTTTTGAAGGGTCGCACCAAAAGTCATCACCTTCACATATTGCGACATATTTTCCCAGAGCTTCTCTATACAGAAAGTGATGATAGGCATCTATTCCCTGAGAATATAAATTCTTTTCTTGGTAAAATGCCCGGATGATGTGCGGGTATTTTTCCTTAAACGAGCGGATGATCGCGGCGGTGCCGTCGGTCGAAGCGTCGTCATTCACGAGCAATTCAAAGGCAAAGTCCGTCTGCTGATCGACAATGCATTGAAGCGTCTGCGCGATATACTTTTCATGATTATATGCCGTGCACAGGACAGACACCATACACTCGTTTTCTGCCACAGACACACCCCCAATACGAAAAGAATAAATACAAATTCATTATATTATACAGCAAATGCAGGCTTATTTCAACATAAACATGCTCGGGATACGAAAAACCTCCGAAGCATGTGCTTCGGAGGTATAGTGACTGAGTAAGTTTTACGGAAATGCTCACATGATCTTCGGAAGAGGGAAACGGTCTGCCTCGCGGCACTCGTCTGCCCATTCGAGAATGGCATTCAGGACTACCGTGTGTTCTGACAGGGTCTCTTTCATTTCTTCCTGAGTGGCTTTGAGTTCTGCGATGTCGGCCTTCATGCCTGCAACATCAGATTTGAGGCCTGCGACGTCAGTCTTAAGGCCTGCGACATCAGTCTTGAGGCCGGATATATCTGCCTGCATTACCTCAAGCAGCTGTAAGATTTTTTCTTCGTTGGTCGCGGTCACATTCTCGCCTCCAATCATATTGCAACAAGCATAGCACAAAGAACGTCGGATTGCAAGGGCAAACAAGCACAAAAACTCCCGCCGGGGTGTGCGCTCCGGCGGGATGGTGCGGGTTACTTTGCAAGCTCTGCCGCGGTCTTGGCCGCGACGGTCGCGTTATTGAGGACGAGCTTGATGTTGCTCTCGAGGCTGTCGCCGCCGGTCAGCTCGACCACGCGGGCGAGCAGGAACGGAGTGGTCTCCTTGCCGTGGACATGCTGTTCCTTCGCCTCGGCAAGCGCCTGCTCGATGGCCTTGTCGATGACTTCCTTGTCCATTGCGTACTGCTCGGGGATGGGGTTGGTGACGAGCATGCCGCCCTTGTAGTTGAGCTCGCGCTGGGCGCGGAACATCGCAGCCAGCTCCTCGGGGGAGTCAACGCGGTAGTCGACGCCGAAGCCGCTCTTGCGGGTATAGAAGGCGGGGAGCTCATCAGTGCTGTAGCCGATGACGGGGACGCCCTTGGTCTCAAGATATTCAAGGGTCAGGCCGAGGTCGAGGATGGACTTTGCACCTGCGCAGACGACCATGACGGGGGTCTGGGCGAGCTCCTCAAGGTCTGCGGAGATGTCCATGGTGACCTCAGCGCCGCGGTGAACGCCGCCGATGCCGCCGGTGGCAAAAACATTGATGCCCGCCATGTGGGCGATCATCATGGTGGTGGTCACGGTGGTGGCGCCGTCGCGTCCCTCGGCCACCAGAATGGGCAGGTCGCGGCGGCTGGCCTTGGTGACGCCCGCGCCGGTCTTGCCCAGATAGTCGATCTCCTCCGGCGTCAGACCGGCCTTCAGCCGTCCGCCGATGATGGCGATGGTGGCGGGCACCGCGCCGCCGTCGCGGATGATCTTCTCCACGTTCAGCGCCGTCTCCACGTTCTGGGGATAGGGCATGCCGTGGGAAATGATGGTGCTCTCCAGCGCCACAACGGGCTTACCGGCCTTCAGAGCCTCCTGCACCTCGGGGGCGACATCCAGATAACGGTTCATAATACGTTCCTCCTTATGATCTATGCAGATGTGTTATTTCGCAGTGTTCACGATGTATTCGATGCTCTCCCAGCTCATGCCGGGGTGGATCGTCTCCGACGCCGTACACGCCAGCGCGCCCGCGCCGGCGGCCATCCGCGCGCACTCGGCCAGCGGCCTTCCGTGGGCGATGCACGCGGCCAGCGCTGCGGCCATAGCGTCGCCGCCGCCGGTGGCATTGGCCACCTGTACCTTCGGGCAGGGCAGCCGCACGCTGTGTCCCTGCCGGTCGGCGGCGTACAGCCCGTCGCCGCTCAGGGAGATATACACCTGCTCCACGCCCCTGTCCAGCAGGGCGGCGGCGGCCTTTTCGATGTCCGCCTCGTCCCGGATGGGCACGCCGCTGAGCAGCTCGGCCTCCATGCGGTTGGGCTTCAGCGCCGTCAGCTTATCCAGCACCGGCAGCAGCTTGGGCGCCTTGATGGTGGACACCGGGTCGGCCAGGATGGGCGCAGTACAGTGCTGACACAGCCATTGCAGCGACGCCTCCGGCAGGTTCGTCTCCACCACCACCAGACCGGCGTGGTTGATGAAATCCAGCCGCTGGCGCAGGAACTCCGGCGTGATGTGCTCGTAGATGCCCATGTCGTTCACCGCCAGCGCCATGTCGCCGTCGCAGCCGTCGATGAACAGGTACGTGCCCGTGCGCCCGCCGGGGATCACCGCGCTGTGGGTCAGGTCAAGGCCGATATCCGCCGCGTTTTCCCGCACGGACTGGGCGAAGCCGTCCTGCCCCAGCACCGTGACCATGGACACCTGCTCCCCCAGCAGGCACAGGTTGTGGGCGATGTTCCGCCCCACGCCGCCCAGCGACGTGGTCACCCGGCCGGGGTTGGAGTCCCTCGCCACCAGCGGCGCGGCGGACACCGCGCCGATGTCCATATTCACGCCGCCCACCACCACGATGTAGGGCGCCTCCCGCAGCAGGTAGCCACGCCCGGCGATGTATCCCTTTTTCATCAGGTTGGAGATGTGAACGGCGGCGCTGGAGCGGGTGATGCCCGCCTTGTCCGCCAGCTCCTGCTGGGAGATCAGGGGATTTTCCCGTATCCATTCCAGCAGCTGACGCTCCCGCTGTGTCATAGCACCGCCTCCTAAGCAAAATTCATTTTCTAATCGTATGCTTATTATATACACACATGCTGCCTTTGTCAACAAGAAAAACGCCCCGAAGGGCGTTTTTTGTTGTCCGGTACGGCGCTGCCGCGCCGGGAGACGGATTCCCACGCCAGTGACACGGTCACTGGCTCGGAATGACAGTGCGGCGCTGCCGCGCTGATGGGACGTCGAGGACGCCGTCCCCTACGAGGTGCAGAGTCGGGGCGTTAGGGACGGCGGGGCGCGCTTTACAGCTCTTGCGTCACATCCCGCAGCCACGCGGACACCTCCGGCTCCAGCAGCGGCGACAACGTGTCGTACACCCGCCGGTGGTAGTCGTTCAGCCACGTCCGCTCCTCCGCCGCCAGCAGCGACACGTCCAGCGCGTCCCGGTCGAAGGGCGCCAGGGTCAGCGTTTCGAAGCGCAGGAATCGCTCCTGCTCCGCCGGCTGCACCAGCAGCAGGTTCTCGTGGCGGATGCCGAACGCACCCGCCTCGTAATATCCCGGCTCATCGGAGAGGAGCATCCCCTCCTCCAGCGCCGGGTGGGGTATGCCCTCCACGAACCGCCAACGGAAGGACGGCGGCGATTCGTGGACGCTGAGCACGCAGCCCACGCCGTGGCCGGTGCCGTGGTCGTAGTCCAGTCCCTGCTCCCACAGGGGCATCCGCGCCAGCGCGTCCAGATTCTCCCCCATGACGCCCCGCGGAAACCGCGCCATGGCCAGCCGGATATGTCCCCGCAGCACCAGCGTGGACATGCGGCGTTCCTGCGCCGTTACCTCGCCCAGCGCCACGGTGCGGGTCACATCGGTGGTGCCGCAGCGGTAGTGCCCGCCGCTGTCCACCAGCAGCAGCCCGTGCCGCTGCAGCGGCACGTCCGTCTCCTCCGTGGGCTCGTAGTGAACCACCGCGCCATGGGCGCCGTAGGCGACGATAGCCGGGAAGCTGTCCTCCCGAAATTCCGGCTGCGCCGCCCGGCACCGGTGCAGCAGCGCCGCGGCGGACAGCTCCGTGTAGTCCTCCGGATGCGTTTTCATGTGGTACAGGAACCGGCACATCGCCGCGCCGTCCTGCACATGGGCGCGGCGGAAGCCCTCCTGCTCGCCGGCGGACTTCACCGCCTTGCGGCGGGAGGCCGGGCTGTCCGTATCCAGCCACTCCGTATGGGCGAGGCACCCGGCGATGCGGGCGTTGGCCGTGGCGCTGTCCGCCATGACCCGTGTGCCGGCGGGCAGCGTCTCCAGCAGCGCGTATATGTCCCCGTAGGGGCGCAGCGCCACGCCGTCCGCCGCCAGCTGCCGCCGGATGTCCTCCGGGAAGCTCTCCGCCTGGGCGCACAGGACGGCCTCCTCCCTGCCCAACAGCAGAAAGCCCAGAAACACCGGCGTACACGCCACATCGCCGCCCCGCAGTTCCAGCGTCCACGCCGCGTCTGTCAGGTCGGTGAGCAGCAGATACGACGCCTCCCGCGCCGCCATATCCTGCCGCAGCAGCGCCAGCTTCTCCCGCCGGGTCACGCCGCTTTCAAACGTCCACACCGGCGCGGCGGACAGGGGCGGTCTGTCCGACCAGACGCCCTCCGCCGGGTCGAAGCCGCCGTCCATGCGGACGCGCTTGCCCGCCAGCGCCTTTTCCAGCGTGCGGTACAGCTTTGTACTGACGGTGCGCCCGTCAAAGCCCAGCGCGCCGCCCTCCGGCAGTCTCTCCGCCAGAAAAGCCGACAGCGTGGGCACGCCCGGCTGTCCGGCGCGCATGAGTGCAATGCCGCTGCCGGTCAGCTGCCGCTCCGCCTGCAGGAAATAGCGCCCGTCCGTCCACAGGTACGCCTCCTCCGCCAGCACCAGCAGCGTGCCCGCCGAGCCGGTGAAGCCGGAGAGGTACGCCCGCGTCTTGAAGTGGTCGCCCACATACTCCGAGCCGTGAAAATCGTCCGTGACCACCACGCAGGCGTCCAGTCCGCGCAGCGCCATGCGCCGCCGCAGCAGCGCCAGTCGTTGAGAAACAGTCTGCATTTGCATCACCCTTCTTTCGGGGACAGTATACCATATCCGCCGCGAAAAAACATCCGTTTTCCAAATTTCCTTCTCGTATAACGTCCGCCGCTTCCGTGTACAATGAGATATAGTCTATAAGGAGAAAGGACTGACTGACGTGAAAAACCAACGGGAACGGCGTACATGGGAGACAGCGGGGATGCTGCTCACCCTGCTGCTGGGCAATCTGCTGCACTTCGTCTACGACTGGACGGGGCAGGCATCCTGGGCCGCGTACATCTCCGCCGTAAACGAATCCACCTGGGAGCACATGAAGCTGCTGGCCGTGCCGTGGATCCTGTGGACGGCTGTGACCATTCTCATAGAGCGCCGCGCGGACTGCGCCGCGCCCCGCGCCGCCGGGCTGCTGACGGGGCTTATCCTGATCCCGGCGCTGTTTTACACCTACACCGGCATCTGCGGCAAAAGCGTGGACGTGGTCAATGTGCTGATCTTTCAGGCGGCGGTGCTGGCGGCATGGCTGGTCAGCCGCGGTCTGCAAAGACGAGGCTCCCTCAGCGCGCCGCTGTGGCAGGTTCTGGGCATTCTGGTGCAGCTGGGCGCAGCCGCGGTCTTCGCCGTGTGGACGGTCAATCCGCCGGAGCTGCCCCTTTTTGTGGATCCCACCAACGGCACCCGCGGCGTATGACCGTGGGCGAAATGGCACAGCGTCCCGCCGGGGCGCTGTGCCGTTTTTTTTGCTGGAATTTTCCATATTTTGCTCACAGCCGCGCAGCATCGCGTAAAATCGCTCGTTTTTGTCGAAATGTGTCGAAAAATGTCGAACAAAAGTGGAACGGTTCGACAAATTACGGTTGCATTTTCCGGGGAAAAGTGTTATTTTTGATAACGGTGTAGCGATTCGTGGTGTGTTTTGATGCGTTGTGCACCGTAAATAATTTGTTAAGGGGGAGCTTACGATGAGTGAGCAGATCACCGTCTGCATAGCAGACAACGACGAGGATTACCGAAGATGGCTGGAACGAGAGCTGGGCAGCGCGGGCGATATCCGCATCGCCGCGTCCGTCAGCGACGGGCGGCAGGCGCTGGCTGCGGTGGAGCAGCACCGTCCGCAGGTGCTGCTGCTGGATCCGATGCTGCCGGGTCTGGACGGCGTGGGGCTGCTGCGGCGGCTGCGGGATGACAGCGAAACGAAGTGCATCCTGCTGTCCGGCTATTTCGGCGACGGCGCGCTGCAAAGCGCGCGGGACGCGGGGGCTTACGCCCTGCTGCCCAAGCCGGTGGACGGTGCGTCCCTGCTGGAGCACGTCCACGCCGCCGCTGCGCCCCAGAGCGTGCGGCCGGCGCCGCAGCTGGAGGCCATGGTCACCGCCATCATCCACGAGATCGGCGTGCCGGCGCACATCAAGGGCTACCAGTACCTGCGGGAAGGCATTATCCTGA
>OLGA01002330.1_pt1 | contig 13680 bp, 11 predicted proteins | sample 1604881 | NCBI WGS metagenome assembly OLGA01 (sample SAMEA3888896, study PRJEB22519) | human gut metagenome | biome: human gut; feature: human-associated habitat; material: faeces | place: Denmark | collected 2009
CAGAGCGGATAGCGTGAGCCTCTTCTTCGCTGCGTTCGGTCAGAGGAATGAGGTTTTTGTCTTGCGGTCTACTCACGCTTCACACCTCCTATCAGTGGTTTTTCCCCCTTCGTCATTTTGCTTTTCGATAGCTGTACTTGTAACCGTACTTTTTCTGATTGGCTTTCAGCCACTTGGAAACAGCATCGTTGTAGTCTTTGCCGCTGAGCTGGGCGTTGTTGACCGCTTTTACAAAGTCGGAAGCCTTAAAGTGCGATTCCTTCGTAAAGGTATACACACCTGCATATCGTGTAGTATCATCGTTGCGTCCAGTTTTGGTGCTGACAGCTACGATGCCGCGTCGGGTTCCGAGAGCTGTATTGATGACATCCTCCTTGCTGAATGTTGGCCAGCCATCCCGAGGGTGGTTGTGAATGGCGATTTCTTTGCCACTACCACCGAGGCCGGAAATGCTGCCGACATTGCCATGACGGTATTTCGTAGCAAAGCCTTGCTCATCTACGACCACACCATGTTCTTCCAGTGCATCACCGTGTGCAGCAACAAATGCGCGTACCATATCTTCGTATGTACGGCGGTTTCCTACTTTGACATTTATGCGGGCCGGAAGATCAGCAGTGGTTTCGTCATTGCCGCCTCCGCCTAATGCTGACGGCCATTTTCCATTGAACTCAGCACCGGAACTACTGCCACGACCGCCGTGTTCCAATGGAAATGTGATCTCCGTCCATGCGCCGATCCGCTGTTCAAGAGTCTTTCCGTCAATTTCATAACGTAGGGCCTCGTCAAGGCTGCTGAATGATGCAATGGTTTTTCCAGTCGTCAGACTGTACAGCTCAAGCGGATTGCGGAAAAGCACCATCTTATCAGTTGCGTAAATGCCGTTTAGGCGTTTGAATTCATGCTTGAATCGGTCAAGCTGCATATTGTCTCACCTCTTTTTGAGTATAAAAATACCGCCAGCGGAAAGCCGCTGACGGTTGAATGGGTTATTTCTTGCCCTTGTTTTTTGGGGGCTTGCTTTTGTTTTCGTCTTTGGGTGAGAAGAGCTTTTCAGGCTTGATACCACCACAGTCAGAAACAGTTGTGTTTTTGACAGGCTTTTTTGCTTTATTCGCTACCATTACTTTGATCTCCTTTCAAGGGTATAATGATAACCATAAAGCTTTTGACCAGCTCTTAAAGAATTATGCTCCGCAACAAGATAACCTTGTCCAGAACAACGCCCCAGTTTCTCTCCTTGACAGCCTGCTTGATGTAGTTGAGCGTCTTGGTCTTGTCACCAAACCACAGCAGTTTGTTCTTGCCGTTGCGCTTACAGATGTCTACGCAAAGCTCAATGAGCTTGTTGTAAACAACATCCTTAAAGGCATACGATTCTGTGGCATCGGATGCACATTCGATGGTGATTGCACGCTGGTCGTTGGCGGCAGAAGAAGAACACCAAGAACGGTTCTTTTCCTCTACATGAAGCGCACGTCTTCTGGAATCCGTGTTTTCCGTCAGTTTATAATCTGTGACGGCAGTGGGAAAATACATAAACCCAACATTATGATGCAGTCTACATCCCTCCCCAAAAGCCATTTATCCACCAGCATATGCCGTTATCCACATCAAAGCGCTTGTCCGCTCCTGTCATCATACGTTACTTCTACCGTTGTGTAGGGAATCGTGTCTTTCGTCTTCACGCTGACCCACGCCATCTTATCCTTTACTTTTTCAACGGCTTCTGTCAGTTATGCTTTCTCCCGTTCCGGACACATATCATATCTTCTTCCGCAGCAACAGTTCCTTACCGGAGATGCCGGGCTCCGTCATATGCACCGGATCCAGAATACTCTCCAGATCCTCCTGGGACATAAGTTGCTCCTCCAGAATCAGACTGCGCACGGACTCTCCGGTCTGCAGTGCTTTTTTTGCAATATCTGCTGCCTTCTGATAGCCTACATGGGGACAGATGGCCGTAATGATCCCCACACTGTTCTCCACCAGATAATGACACCTCGTTTCATTGGCCGTGATTCCCAGCACGCAGTTGTCCACAAAGGTCTCCACCGCATAAGCCAGAGTATCAATGGACTGGAACATACAGTAAAAGATAATGGGTTCAAAAGCGTTCAATTCCAACTGTCCTGCTTCCGCAGCCATAGTAATCGTCACGTCATTACCGATGATATTGAACGCCACCTGATTGACCACCTCCGGAATCACCGGATTCACCTTGCCGGGCATGATGGAGGAGCCGTTCTGTTTAGGAGGCAGATTGATCTCGCCAAATCCGGCTCTTGGACCGGAAGACATCAGCCGGAGATCATTGGCAATTTTAGACAGAGTGACGGCGCACGCCTTGACAGCCCCGGAAACCGCCACAAAGGGATCCAGGTTCTGCGTTGCGTCGATCAGGTCAAAGGCCTGAACAAACTCCATATCGGAAACTTTGTTCAGATTGGGAACAATTCGCTTTAAGTATGCCTCGTCCGCATTGAGACCTGTTCCCACGGCTGTGCCGCCCATATTCACCGTACGCATTTCATCCATAGCAATCTCCATGCGACGGATATCTCGCAGGATGGCATCGGAATATGCCTTGAATTCCTGTCCCAACCGGATGGGAACAGCATCCTGCATCTGGGTCCTTCCCATCTTAATGACATGATCAAATTCGTCGGCCTTCCGGCTCAGGGCCTGATGGAGACGCAGCAGTTCCTTTTTCAGATTCTGCAAGAGACGTAAGGACGTCATCTTTCCCGCCGTGGGGATCACATCGTTGGTGGACTGGCCGCTGTTTACATGGTCGATGGGATGTACCACGGAATATTCACCCTTCTGTCCGCCCAGAATCTCAATGGCACGATTGGCAATAACTTCATTGGCATTCATATTGAGGGAGGTGCCTGCTCCGCCTTGAATGGGATCTACAATGAATGCATCGTGAAATCTCCCCGCTGCAATCTCATCACAGGCCTTCACAATGGCGCCGGCAATTCGTTTGTCCAGAAGACCAATCTCACAGTTGGTAATGGCCGCAGCCTTCTTAATATATGCCATACTGTTAATAATTTCCGGATGCATGTTAAGACCTGTAATGTGAAAATTTTCCGATGCCCGCAGAGACTGAACCCCATAATACACGTCACCTGGTACGTCCTTGATACCGATGGAATCCTTCTCTGTCCGGTAGTCTGATTTTTGATGTATTGCTACCATGTATAGCTACCTCCGATTTCTTTTCCGATAAACTGCCGGTGTGGTGCCTTCATACTTTTTAAATAACCTAGTCAGCGCCACGCTGTTGCTAAGGCCCACCTTCTCGCTGATTGTCTCCACGGTAAGCACCGTATTCAAAAGCAGTTCCTTCGCATTATCCAGCCGCACTTTATGAATATAAACAAGCGGGGACATGCCTGTCATGTCCTTAAAGAAGGTGGACAAATACGATATATTCATATGAAAATGCTCTGCAATCTCCTGGTTACTCAGGTTTGGCTCTGCAGCGTGCTCTCTGATATATTCCTTTATCTGCTGCGCTACAATATCTCCCTTTTTTCCTCTGGAACTGGTTACTTCCTCACATATCTGCGCAATCCTTTGTGCCAGAATCTCCTTCGACTCATGCAGCGTGTTCATTGATTCTACATGCTCCAACAGATTTTGCATATCCGGAAGGCAGATCCTGTTCTTAAGTTCATTTTCCGCCCGAAGCAAACTGGCAGTCAAATCCCATACCAGACATCTGCACAATTTCAGGGAATCATTGGCATTCCCCACATTTTTCTCAAAAATCTCATCCAACAGTTGCAGAGCCGCTTCCTTTTTCCCCTCATAGATCCAGTGGAGCAGAGCAGTCTCATTCTCCAAAGAATACAGATAACTCATCTGTGTCTTCTTTACCATCTCCTGATAGCTCATGACCAGCTCACCGCCCTTGACAAGCTGATACTCCATGACTCTGGATGCCTCGGAATAGGCGTCGTGCAGCGAGAATACATTTTCATGCACATCGCTGACGGAGATCGCTTGAAAGCCGGCCAGCCTCTCCGCTTCAAAATCTTTCTCCAGCCCGGCCAGACAGGCAATCTGCTCATAGCAAATTTCTTTTTCCAACGTCCCGAAATCCACAAGGCAGACAATCTTTTCATCCAGATTCAATATCTCACAGGCAAATCCCTTCTCCTGAAGCTTCTGCACAATAGAGACAACGGTCTGCCGCACCCAACCGATATCCCGTGGTTCACACTCTGCCTCATCCTTATCCAGGAAATGATCGAAGCCATTCATTTTAAACAGCATAACCGCATAATTGTCAGGATGATAGGCGACCTTGTTGCTCTCAAACACGTGCTCCACATCCTCCGCCCGAATTCTGCCATTCAGCGCGGCCGATATGAGTAGCTCCTTCTTCATGCTATCCACTGATGTAAGCTGCTTTTGCATGGCATCATATTCCTGCACGATATGATCAATAGCTGCCGCAATCTCCTTGCTGCTATAGTGCCATCTATCTGCATCTTCTTCCAGTTTTCCTTCTACAATTCCTTGAAACTTTCCCCAAGTGTTCTTTTTTCTCAGGGAAAAGACGTATGCCACTCCGGTTCCTGTCAGAATACACAGAGAAAGCACTGCCAAAAAGGACGCCAGACTTTGAATTGCCCGCTTCCAGAATTCCCAATAGGGAATAACGGATACCGTCTTCATTCCGACACGCTGTGATTCTATGCAGGAAACCATCATTTTCTTCCCATCCACCATAACTGTCTGATATCCTTCTCCTGCGCAAATCTTAGAGGAGAGCCTCTCAATATCAATATCTTCCAGGTTACGGCTGGCTAGAATCCGATTTTTATCATCCAACAAAACGATACCGCTGTTTTTCATATCGTCAAGACTGCTCAGCTTGCGCTGGATATAGCCGCTGTCCATTACAAGGAGCATGTTCATGGAGACGGTATTCTTGCGCAGGGGGAGGGAGGAAAGGTAGCCGATGGAACCTGTATTGGAATTCACCAGGAATACGCCGTAATTTTTTGTCCTCAGCAGTTCTTTCCACTCTTTGTCTGAGTAACCGGTTCCCTTTCCAAACCGCTCATATACCTCCGCCCGGCTCACATACGCTCCGCCCGCCGTCAATGCCATGTCATTCAATGGATAGTAAACATACCAGGACTCGATCCATGCACTGTTTCCAAGATAAGTCTGTACATTTTTAGCCGCATCGATTAAGAGGAAACGTCTTGCGGCATTCAGTGGAAGCCCGGCCTGTGCAGATTCTTTTACCTTTTGGTTATTCTGCACCTGATATTCCAGCAAAAAGGTCTCGTTAAAAACCTGATCCAGCTCCGACGCCACCAGCTGCAGCACTGCGGTATTGGAATCCCGAATCTCCTCCCATGTCATAAGATATGTGTACAGGAAGAATGCCGAACATATCACAATCGGTATCACCAGAACAACCAGATAGGAAACAATCCATTCCTTTATATCATGTATCTTCCGCCCAACACTTTTCCTGCTTTTCATAACTCCCCAGCTTATCCTTTCACTGCACCAACCATAATCCCCTTCACAAAATATTTCTGTAAAAATGGGTATATAAGAAGAATCGGTACTGTTGCCACCATAATAGTAGCATATTTGATGCTCTCTCCGATAGCCTGCGCATTTCCGCTTTCTCCCACCTGCATCTCTGTCGTGCTGTTTACGATCAATATCTCCCTTAATATAACCTGAAGAGGATACTTTTTCCTGTCAGTCAGATAGATGCTAGCTTCAAACCAGGAATTCCAATAACTCACTGCGTAAAACAGGATGATCACCGCCATGCAGGGCAGCGCCACCGGAATAATGATCCTCATCAGGATCGTGAACTCCGACGCACCATCTATCCTAGCAGATTCCTCAAGGGAATCGGGAATCGCAGCGAATCCGGTACGCATCACAATAAGGTTATATGTGGATACAAGCGCAGGCAGGATCAGCACCAGCCTGTTGTTGCCCAGATGAAGCCAGTTATTGCGAAGAATATAATCGGGAATCATTCCCCCCGAAAAATACATGGTGAAGATCATCATGAGCATCATGGCCTTCTGAAATGGAAACGGCTTTCGTGACATCACATAGGCTCCTATAGCCGTCATTATGGTGCTGGACAGCGTCCCTACCACCACAATTAGTATCGTATTCGTATATCCCGAGAGTAAATTGGGATTTTTGGCCACCATCCGGTATGCGTTCAGATTAAAATGAAGGGGCTTCAGAAGCAATCCAGCGTGCGCCATCAACGCATTGGAATCAGAAAAGGACGCCATCGCCACATACCAGAAGGGATAAAGCGTAATTATCATAAGCAGAATCATGAACACCGTATTGACGATGCGAAAGATTCTGTCACTCCATTTTTGTTTTCTCATTTATATGACCATTCCTTTCCGCTGCGCTCCAAGGCACAAAAGGGCATGAAACGCAGGTGTCGCTGTCGCAGCATTACAAAAGTTGTTAGAATATGCTTAAGGAAGCAGGCACACTACACAGCACGTGGGGTGAGTGGGCGCAGTCCGCTGACTGACCGTATTTATATGTGTGCCGGACGCTCGTTCAAGCACAAATGAGTAGGGTTTAGAACCCTGTAAACTTATCCTTGGAGAGACAAACTACTTCAATCTTTCAGTGAGTGTCCAGTCCCTGCCTGTTTCCTCAAATATTGTTTTGATGGGATGTGCTGTGCTCAAAATTGTTTATCCGATTTGTTGTGGAATGGACGTCCACAAAGCTTTTGTCGTTGCCTGCATCGCATCAACCGACCAGCAAGGCGTCACCAGCTACAAAAGCAAGCGGTTTTCCACCTACACCGGTAAGTTGCGTCGCTGTGCTGTGTGGCTTGCAGAGAACAACTGCAAGGACGTGTGCATGGAATCCACAGGAAACCTATTTACAACATTCTGGAAGCTACCTGCAGGATTGTCCTCGCTCACCCGAAGTACGTCAAAGCGATTCGCGGCAAGAAAACAAGCAAAAAGGATGCTAAATGGATTGCTAACATCTTCAAGCATGATCTGGTCTCCGGCAGCTTTATTCCTCCCGCTGACCTTCGTCAGCTTCGAGACTTGGTGCGTTAGCGTTGGAAACTGACTAAATTCACCTCAGGCGAGAAAAACTGCGCCCAGAACTGTCTAACTGTTTCCAACATAAAGCTGGACGATGTTCTCACCGATGTCTTTGGCAAAGCCACTCCGGCTATTACAACCCGCATTTTAAAAAAGCCCGACGAACCTATTACGGATGTGTCTGTCTTTCGCACCAAAGGCATGAACTCCACCAATGAAGAAGTCCTTGCTACCGTGGACGGAGAGATGTGTGCTGAACAGGCTGAAAAGCTCCGCATCATCCGCTCCCACATGGACATTCTTGAACTGTGCAAAGCCAATCTGGAATCGTTGGTTCTTTCCGCAGCAGAGAAGTATCTGCCACAGCTAACCTTGTTATGACGGTGCCGGGTATCCAGTCCTTTTCCGCTATCGCTGTTATCTCGGAAATCGGCGTGGATATATCCGTGTTCCCGACTTCTAAGCATTCATGCTCATGGGCCGGTCTTACGCCGCAGAACAACGAAAGCGCCGGGAAAAAGAAAACTGCCAGAATTGGCCATGCAGGAGCCTACATCAAGCCTTTGCTGATGCAATGTACGCTGGCCGCAATCAAGGCAAAGAACAAGCATCCTGAGATATTCGTTCGTTCCAACAACTTAAAGAAACGCCGGGGTCACAAAAAAGCTATCATTGCCATTGCAAGAATGCTGCTGACTGCCATCTACAACATTCTGAAGAAGAACGAGCCGTACAATCCAGAGCTTTACCGCAATGGTGACCGGCCTCCTGTTCACCGTGAGATTTCTGTCGATGAAGCCGTTTTTATCCTTCAGTGTCAGGGCTATCTGGTGCAGGCTTCGGCTTGGTACCGCATTCTTTTTTGAAGCCGTCGATAGACAGCTTCGTTTTATGCGCCCTTTTTCGTGACGATACTCATATTAACTCGTTTCAAACTTCGCTCCTTACCAAAGCCCACTGCCGTTCAGTTTCTTACATATCTTATTTCCCAGCGTCACCAGTATGAGATTGATCACCGAGGTAAACAATCCAACCGCCGCCGAATAGCTGTACTGCGGATAGCTTGAAGCGATACCCATGCGGTAAACATAGCTTGAGATCACATCCGCCGTCTCCAGGTTCGCCGTATTTGACAGCAGGAGTATTTTCTCATATCCAACGCTCATCACCTGTCCCAGTCTTATTATAAACATAACCGTGATTGTTGGCAAGATTCCCGGCAGGGTAATATAGCACATTTTCTGCAGCCGTCCGGCGCCATCCAGATCTGCCGCCTCATACTGCTCCTGATCGATGCCCGCAAGCGCCGACAGATATATGATGGAATTCCACCCAACCGTCTGCCAGATACCGCTGGCCACATGAATAGCACGGTAATAAGCCGGAACCATCAGCAAATTCTTTTGAGGAAAGCCCAAATAGGATAACAGCGTAGTGATGATTCCATCAGAGCTTAAAAAATTCTTCAACATACCGCAGATTACCACCATGGAGACAAAATGCGGCAGGTAGCTGACAGTCTGAACCAGACGTTTAAACCTCATGTTCCGTATCTCATTGAGCAGCAGTGCCAGAATAATTGCCGCCGGCATGCTGAAGATAATACTGTAAATGCTGATCAGAAGCGTGTTGCGGATCAGGCGAAAAAAATACGGATCCGACAAAAAACGGATAAAATGCTTCAAGCCCACCCAGTCGCTTCCGAGAAATCCTTTTGCCGGCTTAAAATCCATGAAGGCGATGAGACCGCCGTACATAGATCCATACCGAAAGATTATATAGAATAACATAACCGGCAGTGCCATAAAATAAAGCTGCCTGCTTTTTACAATATCTTTCTTAAGTTTTTTCCATTTACTCAAGTGACATCCTCCTACTATTATGCCTGCGGGATAAAAGAGAATGGGCCAAACACAGAATTCCCGTTTGGCCCATTGCAAGCACTACCTTGCCAGATATCTCTCATATGCGGCCTGTTCTATCTCAAGAGCCCGGTCGATATTCAGCCCTTTCAAACTCTCCACATAGCTGTCAAATTCGTTCAGATCACGCAAGCCCATGATAAATTTGGTGGTCTCCTCTTTCACATAGGTGCTGACTGCGGCATTGATGGTTGCCATCTCCTCCGCTTCCTCCGCCGTTGGCGAGATGGCCGGCAACGTCACTTCCAAAGCCGGATCGGTGTTTTTATTCCACAGTTTCACGGCATCCACCTGCTGTGGAAGCTGATAGTACTGTTCATAATACCTGGCATCGATCAGCCCTACAGAAGCCTGAGATGCCCTGGTATATTTTCCAAGTGCCGCCGATATGGACAACCCGTCCGGATTCTTCAGGATCTCATCCGTATAATACGGAAGTCCATCCCGCATCTCATAGCTCACACCTTCCACTCCAAAGTTCTTCAGCCGTGAACCTTCTTCGCTGTACCAGAAATCAAGATATGCCACTGCGGCTTCAATATCCTTGCATGCCGTTGTGATCGCTGCCTGCCCTCCGGCTTTCACTTCCCAGCTTCTCTTCATAAATTTCGCTTCATCGCCTGCTTTCCCCACCGGATATGGTACAGCCACCAGCTCCAGATCAGGATTTGATTCCTTTGCGGAATTCATCAGTGTTCCGATTCCTGTGCCAATGTATCCGAAAAATGCGCCGGAATCATCATTTAAGATTTTACTGTTCACGGTTTTTGTGTCATTTCCGAAGAAATCCTGATCAATCAACCCTTCCTCGTACCATCTCCGCATAGTCTCCAGATATGTCTTAAAATTGTGATCCATATATCCGTACTGAACTTTGCCGTCCCGCAGATAGTATCCCGGATAGGTATCAAAGGCTCCGGCGAGCCAGCCATTCTCCCCAATCAACTGACCGCTTGTTCCTGTCATAGGTGATTTTACACCCAGCTTGTCCCGAAAAGCAATCAGCATCTCCTCCCAGTCCGCAATAGTCTCTGGCGCTTCCAGATTCACAGCCTTCAACATATCGTTTCTCACAATATAACCTGCGGATACTGCCTGCGCATCTCCGATTGCAGGGAAAGCATAAATCTCCCCTTTGTCGGTTGTGATCTGCTTGGCATATCCGGGATTCTCATCCAGGAGTTTCTTAAAATTCGGCGCATAGCCCTGCTCGATATAGGGCGCAAGATCGATGATGATGCCATCTGTAATGGCCTGAGACGGACCGCCCGGGTAGCTGCCCCAGGCATTCTCCATAATATCCTCCAGTTCTCTGTTTGTCATCTTCAGATTGAACTGATCTTGTTCCGTCCCGGAAGCAGGATGGGTATAAGTAACGTCCACGTTCACAAGCTTCTGGGCTTCCTTCAGCATTTCCATGTCATTAAAGCTTACCAGTGTCTGCTGGGAATTACTGTCAAGCGCGCACCAGTAGGAGAGGTTTGCCGGTTCCTTCGGTTCATCCGGCTCTTTTGAAGACGGGTCCGATGAAGACAGATTAGATGAAGACAGATCGGAATTTCCTTTTTCTCCGCACCCTGTCAGACATCCGGCCAACATGCAGAGAGCTAAAATACATGTTGCAGCATTTTTCCACATTTTCTTACTTCTCATGATAAAACCTCCAACTTTTTTACATTTTTTCGCACGTGGTCGACTCACTTGCTGTTTATTTTTATTATAAATATTTCTCCATTTTTTTAAAGAATCACTTTTTTGGATTAATAACAAATTCTTGGAAAACGGACGAATAAATTCTTGGATTTTAGCAACTTCTACACAATTTCACGGACATACTGCCTTAATGCTCTTGCAAAACAGCGCCCTGTCTCCACTCCACGTTCCTGGGTAAACGCATACTCTCTGGTTCCGAAATACGCTGTCTCCAATGTAAACGCCAGCTTTGATGAGGGCTGCTCCAGCACAAAGGATGCAAAGGTAGGTGTTGTCGATTTATTCCATCCAAAATCCGGCGGATAATCATTTTCATGGGCATAGGGAAACGCTTCCGAGGTCATACACGCCTCCAGCAATTCTCCAAACCGGTTGAGGAGTGGCAACTCCTCTTTTCTCTTCTGAACGATAAAGCATTTATCCCCGACACCTCCACAGTGATAAGGTGAATGAAAATCAAACCCGAAGACCACCGGATGCTCCAGAACATATCGGCGTATTTCCGCCACGGACGGGTAGATTGCTTTCTCCTCCGGCTGATAATCACGATTATGATCGTGGGGAAAGCGATTTTTCCCCTGATCGCCGTCAACAACGCCGTCATAATCCACAAAGGGAACACAGAATATCCCAAAACCTTCGATCGGCTCTCTCAGCAGTTCTTCTAAAACTCCCTCTAAAACATAGCTTCCGGTGGACTCACATGCATGATGTCTTGCAGTCAGAACAATTTTTCTGTTTCCGTCTCCCATTTCCACACAGGGAATCGGTCTTCCCTTTTGCGATAAAGTAAGCGTTTTGATCTTGACTCCGTTCCTGTGAGCAAATTTCCGAAAACGTCCGGGATGGTACAGCATATCATGGGCAAAATATACCTTTTCTTCCTGCCCGGAGAAGGTATAGCAGAAAGAATCCCCCTCCTTCTCATTCAGCCAGTGCCATGTCTCCAGATCGTGACTGACTGCCGGCCCGAAATAGCCCAGCCGATTCTCCCGAAACCGAAAGGTCAGCGTCCGGCCTTCCGCTCCCTCTATGCAGAACGCCCAGTAAAACCATTCGCAAGTAGTATCCCGCAGATTATTGTCCAAATATATTACATTTTCTTCCTGACTTTTCACAACGATGTTTCCGCCTGTAAAATTTTCATGAATTAGCATAGATGCTCTCCTTATCAGGCTGATTGACAGTGTTCATAAATTCAAGAAACTGTCAGCACCACTTTTCCCACATTTTCCTGGCGATAAAGAATCTCCTGGGCCGCTTCCGCCTCCGTGATAGGCAGCACCTTATAGATCGTCGGCTTTACTTTTCCCAATTCCACCTTCGGCCACACCTCCCGCACCAGACTCGCCAGAATCTCCGCCTTCACCTCCGGGGTTCGCGAGCGGAGGGTGCTGCCGACAATACGGACATTACGAACATAAATATTCTTCAGATCAATCTCCGTCTTCTGCCCTGCCAGGGCAGCGATCACAATCCAGCGCGCTCCGTGTCTCAAATAATGAAGGCATTGCCCCATCACAGTCCCCCCCAGATAGTCGATAGCCGCATCCACCGGATGTCCTTCCTCTAACTGCTCCTTCAACACTTCAACAATGCTCTGCTTTTCTGTATTTACCACTATATCGGCATTTAAATGCCGGATGGACGCTGCAATCTCATCCGAGCGCACAGTCGTGATTACACGAATCCCAAATGCTTTTGCCATAGGAATGACTACACTTGCCAGTCCGCTTGCCCCGGCATTCATCAGCAGCGTGTCGCCTTTCTTCAGCTTTCCCTCCCAAAACAGATTCAGATAGGAGGTTGCAAATGCCTCCGGAATAGCCGCAGCCTCCACCATGGAGCAGTTCTCAGGCACGGGCATCAGCATATCATACTTCACGCTGACATATTCCGCATAGCCTCCTCCCCCCAACAGTGCGCATACCTTGTCGCCGATCTTCCAGTCGGACGCTTCCGCCGCTCTTACACCGATCTTTTGAACCGTACCTGCAATTTCAAGCCCCATCCACTCCGGACATCCCGCCGGAGGCGGATAATCTCCCTCCCGCTGCATCAAATCCGCCCGGTTCAGTGCAGCGGCCTCAATCTTCACCAATACTTCCTCCGGTCCAACGCAAGGATCCGGCACCTCACTCCAACGGAGCTCTCTGTTTTCTCCTACCAATATTGCCTTCATGCTTCGTTCCTCCTTCTTTCCCTAAGTCCTCCGCTCCACAAGCCTTAAGCAGTATCTCGTGCAGCGTGATCTCGTACGCATATGTGTACGGATTTTCTTTTTCTCCCCGCACCATGGCGGCAAAGGCTGTCATCATAGGATCATAGCGATTCACCGGTTCCGTCTCCCGGTAATCCCCCTGATAATTCCACCCGTACGTTTCTGCCTCTTTTCGGCAGGTCTCCCGGATGCCTGTCACCATATTGCGCTCCCTGCCAATGGCCGCCACATATTTTTCAAAGGGCCTGATCTCTATGGTTCCCTTCTCCCCACATATCACAAGCTGTCTGCGCAGGAAGCCTCCCGGCTCCACCCCGCTGGTCTTGGCAAAGGATATCCCCTTCGGATATTTGAGGACAGCCATCCCATAATCCGTACCTGTCACATTGTCAAATCCCGTGGCCATATTCAGAGGAATGACTTCCTCCGGCACTCCCTGAATACGCACGATCAGATCGATCAGATGACACCCCAGGAAATACATCATTCCTCCCGGGAAGGTGCCAAGCCACTGCCGCTTTTTTTTCTCATGCAGACAGTCCATATGAGCCTCCACGCTATAGATCTCTCCCAACCCTCCTCTCTCTATGACCTCCATGGCATGTCTCACTGCGGGATTGTAACGATACATATAGCCCAGATGCACGGTAAGCCGCTTCTTCTCTGCGCTGCGCATCAGCTCTTCAAAGGTCCTCTGGCTAGTGCTTCCCGGTTTATCCATATG
>OLGA01002335.1_pt1 | contig 13667 bp, 10 predicted proteins | sample 1604881 | NCBI WGS metagenome assembly OLGA01 (sample SAMEA3888896, study PRJEB22519) | human gut metagenome | biome: human gut; feature: human-associated habitat; material: faeces | place: Denmark | collected 2009
TGTGCTCATCCCCAATGTGCGGGAAGCACTCAAGGGCGATCTGCAGAACATCAAGGCCTATGTCCTGGGCGATACCGTCAAGGAGTTTGAGCTGTACATGGCTCCGCTCACCACCGACGAGCGCCAGATCCTGGCTGATGGCTGCCTGATCAATTTCTATAAGCACTAAGGAAGTAACCCGCTATGTCCTGTGACTTGCATATCCATTCCACCTGCTCGGACGGTGCTGTGCCCATTGAGCGGCTGGCACCCATCGCCGCCCGCACCGGGCTGCACGCCATCGCCCTTTCGGACCACGATACTCTGCTCAGCGCCCAGTATGCCTATGCCCACACCGGGCAGGACGGGGTAGAGCTGATTCCCGCCGTGGAGCTGACCGGCTACGACTTTGAGCGCCAGCACCGGGTGCATCTGCTGTGCTACTACCCGGACATTGACTGCCCGGCGCTGCGGGAGCACTGCGCCATCATGAAGGAGCGCCGCAACGCCTGCGCTTTGCAGAGTGCAAAGGAGCTGGAACAGCTGTACCCGCAGTTTACCACCGACCTTGCATGGGAGACCACCAAGGCCAGCGGGGTGCTGTTCAAAAGCGGGCTGATGCAGGCGCTGGAACTGCTGGGCCTGACCGATGGCAGCATCTACGGCGAGACTTATCACAAGCTGTTCGGGTGGAACCCCCGGGGCATCGTGCTGCACTCGCCGGAGTATCTGCCGGTGCGGGAAGTGCTGGCCACGGCCAAGGCCAGCGGTGGTGCAGTGGTGTTTGCGCACCCCACCGTCTACAAGAGCATGCCGCTGGTGCGCGAACTGGCGGCAGAAGGCGCCATTGATGGTATCGAGGTGGACCACCCCAGCAACAGCCCGGAGGACCGCGCGGAGTGCGTGCAGCTTTGCCGGGAATACGGCCTTGTGCCCACGGCCGGGACGGATTTCCATGGCCGCAACCACAAGGTGCCCCATCCCATCGGCACTTGTACCGCTCCGGACGAGACGGTCACCCGCCTGCAGGAGATCGCCCGCAAACGGGGCGGCGGCAATGGCACACGATAAAGCCGGAAAAGGCTTTTCCTTTATAAGAAAGAGAGAGGAAGTTTGAAACCATGAGCAAGGAATTCAGCTTTGCAAACAAAGGCACCTGCTCCAAGCAGACCAATTTTGTCCTGAACGACGACCACACCATTGCGTCCATCGAGGTCATCGGCGGCTGCAACGGCAACCTGAAAGGCATCTGCCAGCTGCTGAAAGGCATGAAAGCTGAGGACGCCATTGAGCGCATGAAAGGCACCCTGTGCGGCTCCAAGCCCACCAGCTGCCCGGACCAGATCGCCATTACGCTGGAAGAAGCCCTGCAAAAGCTGTAAGCCCTGAATATTATTTGTAAGGAAGCGCCGATATGGATTGTTTTAACTACCCGCTGGATACCGAAACGCTGCTGCGCAAAAAGCGCCGCCTGCGCAAGGAACTGCTGGCCCAAAACCCGCACCCGCTGCAAAAGCGCATCGCCATCCTGGGTGGTTCCACCACCAATGAGGTGGCAGACCAGCTGGGCCTGTTTTTGTTGCAATACGGCATTCAGGCGGAGTTCTACCAGAGCGAGTATGGCCAATATTGGCAGGACGCCATGTTCGGCACGCCGGAGCTGGATGGGTTCCACCCCGATGTCATTTATATCCACACCAACTGGCGCAACATCATCAATTTCCCCACAACGGCCACCCCGCAGGCGGAAATTGACGCCATGCTGAATGCCGAGTACAGCCGCTTTGAGCAGATGTGGCAGGCGCTGGAAGCCAAATTCCACTGCCCCGTCATCCAGAATAACTTTGACCGCCCCAACTACCGCCTGATGGGCAACCGCGATATCTGGGACCCGCATGGCCGTTCCAACTATCTCAGCCGCCTGAACCAGCGCTTTTACGCCTATGCCGCCGCGCATGAGGATTTTTATATCAATGATATTGACTATCTCAGCGCAGATTACGGCCTGACTGCCTGGGGGGATGCGTTCTTCTGGCATATGTACAAGTACGCCATGTGCCTGGATGCAATCCCGTCTTTGGCAAACAGCGTGGCAAACATCATCAAATCCCTGTATGGCCGCAACAAAAAAGCCCTGGTGCTGGATCTGGATAACACTCTCTGGGGCGGCATTGTGGGCGATGACGGTGTGGATGGCATTGCCATCGGCCCCGAAGTGCCGGAAGGCCAGGTGTACGCCGAGTTCCAGAGCTACTGCAAAGCCCTGCAGACCATCGGCGTGGTGCTGGCGGTGGATTCCAAAAATGACGAAGCCAACGCCCTGGCCGGCCTGAACCACCCGGACAGCGTGCTGCACCCGGATGATTTTGTCTGCATCAAGGCCAACTGGGATCCTAAAGATCAGAACCTGAAAGCCATCGCCGCAGAGCTCAGCCTTGGCGCCGACAGCTTTGTGTTTGCTGATGACAATCCGGCGGAGCGTGCCATTGTGGCCGCCCAGCTGCCCGGCGTGGCCACCCCGGTGCTGGATGGTGCCGAAAACTACATTAAGATGCTGGACCACGGCGGGTACTTTGAAACGACGATCCTTTCCGGCGACGACCTGAAAAAGACCGCGCAGTACCATGCCCGCGCCCAGGCCGCCCAGGCCCAGGCAGCTTTTGCCGATTACGGCCAGTATCTGGACAGCCTGGAAATGACGGCGACCATCCGCCCCTTTGAGGCGGTGTATATGCAGCGCATTGCTCAGCTGACCAACAAGAGCAACCAGTTTAACCTGACCACTCTGCGCTGCACTGAGGATGACATCCGTTCCATGGCAGAAAAGCCGGACTGGATCACCCTGTACGGCAAGCTGGTGGATAAATTTGCGGATAACGGCGTTGTTACCGTTGTGGCAGGGCAGGCCCAGGGCCAAACGCTCTGCCTGCGCCTGTGGCTGATGAGCTGCCGTGTGCTCAAGCGCGGCATGGAAGACGCCATGATGGACACCCTTGCCGCCAAAGCTGCCGCTGCAGGGTATACTGCGCTGGAGGGCTATTATTACCCCACCGCCAAAAACGCTATGGTGCGGGAATTTTATGCTGGGTACGGCTTTGAAAAAACGGCCGAGGATGCCGATGGCAACACCACCTGGCGCCTGGACCTTGCCGCTTACAATCCCCGCTGCCCCCATATAAAAATTGAAACCTGAGCCGCGGCGCATACCGCGCGGCAGATGGCAAACGTAAAGGAAGCTACATGCCCCATACAACCCCAAAAACCAGCCGCATTCCCGGCCCGCTGCACAAGGCGGGCCTGTTTGTGTTGTTTGCGGCCATCACGGCGGCGCTCTGCCTGCTGCTGAACTTTTTGCTGGTGGATGACCTGCACGCCTATTCCCGTGTGACGCTGGGGGAGTATTACGCCCAAGCGGATGCGGTGGATACTGTGTTTGTGGGTTCCTCCCACAGCTACCGCAGCTTTGACCCGGATACCATTGACCCCATTCTGGGCAGCCACAGCTTTAACCTTGGCACCAGCCAGCAGCAGCCGGATGGCTCCTATTGGCTTATTCGGGAAGCCGCCGCCAACAGCCCGCTGAAAACCGTCTATCTGGAAACCTTCTATACCGGCTATAATCAGCAAAAATCCAGCAATGTTCCGCTGGCCTGCTACCTGATCACCGATTACATGCGCGCGTCCTCGCCCTACCGTTACCAGTATCTGTGGGAGATGGGCGGTGCCGCGGCGTTTGCGGATCTGGTGTTCCCGGCGCGCCATGCTATTGCTGACCCCGGTGAGCTGCCGGCCCTTTGGCGCGGCAAGCTGACCGGCGGCTATAACGCGGGGAACTATGACTGGGTCACCTACCCGGACGAGGGCGAAGCCTACCGGGACCGCGGTTTTGTCTATACCGAGGGTACCAGCATCTGGGGGTTCGGCACCCTGATGCACGTGGATGCCAGCGCGCCAATCTCACCGTTTGGCCGGGCGAACCTGACCCGCATTGCCGAGTTCTGCAAAAAGCAGAACATCCGCCTGGTGCTGGTCACCGCCCCGCTGCCCAGCGCCTATGTGCAGGATACCCAGAACTACCAGGCCTATGTGGATGCCATGCGCAGCTTTGCCGCGGCCAACGGCACCCAGTATTGGGATTTTTCGCTCTTTAAGGATACCGACCTGCTGCCCATTGGCTTTGACGATTTTTCAGATATGCACCACCTGAACGGGCAGGGGGCAGAAACGTTCAGCAAGGCGTTCGCCACGGTGGCCGCTCGCAGTGCTGCGGGCGAGGATGTAAGCGGCCTGTTCTATGATACGGTTGCCGAAAAGCTGACCACGTCACCGGACAGCACCGTGCAGCAGGGGGAGGGCAACTGATGTTTTCTGTTACATCCCTTGGCTTTTTGCCGTTTATGGCGCTGTTTGTCTGCCTGTGGTACCGCGTGCCCCAGCCTTCCCGCTGGAAGCTGGTTCTGGCAGCCAACGCAGTGTTCTGCCTTTCCATTGATATCGGCGCGTTTTTTGCGGTAGCCCTTGCCACGGCAGTGGTGTGGCAGGCCGCGCAGCATGCGCAGCCAGAGCAGCCCAGCCGCCGCGGGTGGCTGGCACTGGGGCTGGCCGCAGCCCTGCTGCCGCTGCTGGTGCTCAAATACAGCGGCATGCTGGTGCCGGGCCTGCGGGATTTGTATAAGCCCTTTGGCCTTGCGTATTACAGCTTGCAGCTGGCGGGCTACCTGCTGGATGTGTGGCATGGCCGCACGGCACCCACGCCCAGCTATGCACGGCTGTGGTGCTATGCGGGCTTTTTCCTCTCGCTCACCCAGGGGCCGTTCAACCGCTATAATACCCTGATGCCCCAGCTGGAAGCCGCCCCCAAAACGTTTGAAACCCAGCGTTTGGTCAGCGGTTTGCAGCGCAGTGCGTGGGGGTATTTCAAAAAGTTTGCCATTGCGGACCGTGCGGCCATTGTGGTCAGCGCCGCCTTTGCGGACCCGGCGTCCTTTGACCGCAGTCAGCTGATTTTTGCCACGGTTATGTATTCGTTCCAGCTGTATGCCGATTTTTCCGGCTACACGGATATTGTGCTGGGCATGGGCGAGATCCTGGGCCTGCACCTGCCGGAAAACTTCCGCCAGCCGTTTTTTTCTGCCAGCGTCAAGGAGCTGTGGGCCCGGTGGCATATCAGCCTTTCGCAGTGGTTCCGGGATTATGTGTATATCCCACTGGGCGGCAACCGCAAGGGCATTGCCCGGCGGGATGCCAACCTGCTGCTGACCTTTTTGGTCAGCGGGCTGTGGCACGGCGCCAACTGGACCTTCCTTGTCTGGGGTGGGCTGCACGGCCTGTGCCAGGTGGCGGAGGACCACATGCCCGCTCCGCTGCGCAAGCGCAAATCTCTGCCGCTGCGCATCGTGGGCGTGCCGCTGACATTTGCCATCTTTGTTACAACCTTTACCATCTTCCGCACCAGCAGTTTGGGCAATGCGGCGGCATACTTTGCCGGTATCCTGCATAACCCCGGGCACGAGGTGTTTGCCCAGTACTGGCTGCTAGGCCTGACCAGCAAGCTGGAACTGCTCTTGCTGTTGTTGGGCATTGCGTTGCTGGTGCTGGTGGATGTGCTGCATGAATGCGGCCTGCACCTGCGCGCCTGGGTCAACGCCGCGCCGCGCCCGGTGCGCTGGGCTGTGTACGAATTTGCCATTTTTGCCTTTTTGCTGATGGCAAGCTTTTATTCCAATACGGGCTTTTTGTATGCCCGGTTCTGAAAAGCAACAGCCCCGGGCAGTACCCATAAAAGGTGCCGCCTGGGGCTGTTTTTGTCTGTGTGGAAAATATAAAAAGGGAACAAAGCTTTACCAAAAGCTGCTTATTCCTCGCCCTCAAATTTCATGCCCCAGGCCATGCGGATATCATACATCAGTTGGGTCAGGGCAATGCTTTGCTGCGGGGTATAAATGCTGCTGTGGTGCCTGCCAGTGGCAGCACAACGGCTTACTTCCCGAATCTGGTATTCAAAACCGTTCACATCAAAGGGAAAATCCAGTTCCTGCGGTGGCTGGCCGTCCAGTTCCAGCGTCATATGTTCGGCGTACTGGAAGTCCGGCAGGGTAATGCGGCCCTTGGTGCCCACAATGCAGGCCATGCGGGTAAGGCGCTGGCCGATGGTTTGCACCGATTCCGCCGTGCAGCCGCTGGGGTAGGCAAGCCGCAGTTTGCTGTATTCATCGGTGCCGTATTCTGTCAGGCGCAGCTCTTCTGTCTGCACGTTCTGGGGCTGCTGGCCGGTGACCATCTGCAAAAAGCCAAGGTTATAAATGCCAATATCCAGCAAAGCGCCACCGCCCAAAGCAGAGTTGAATTTGCGCTCGCGGCGGGCGCCTTCAGTGGTAAAACCGTATTGGCAGGTGATGGTTTGCAGCGTACCGATCACCCCATCCGCCAGCATCTGCTGCAATTTGGCATACAGCGGCAAAAAGCGAATCCAGAATGCTTCCATGATAAAAAGCTGCTTTTTTTCCGCCAGGGCATACAGCTCTTTGGCCTGCTCTGCATTGATGGTGAACGGCTTTTCGCACAGAACATGCTTGCCGTGCTCCAGGCAGAGCTTGCAGTTTTCGTAATGCAGGGCGTTGGGCGTAGCAATGTAGATGGCATCTACGGCGGGATCGGCGGCAAGCTCTTCATAGCTGGCGTACCAGTGCGGGATGTTGTACTGCGCCGCAAAGGCTTTGGCACTTTCGGCCCGGCGGGAGCCGACTGCGGCAAGCCGCTCGCCCTCGGCAGCCATCGCATTGACTGTTGTGGCAAATTTGTTGGCAATGGTGCCGGTAGCTAAAATTCCCCAATTCATAAAATTACCTCCCATTAACAAGAATTCTTTGTGCACATCGTACCACAAGCAGGAAATTGCGGCAAGGAAACACGCGCAAAACAGCAAGAAAAAACAGACCCGGCAGGGGAACAGCAAAATCCGTTCCATCATGCCGGGTCTGAACTTATTATGGGAACAGAACAGGAAAATGCGGCACTGCCTTACGGGCGTACCTTGAACTCCTGCTCACAGTAAACGCAGCGGTAGCGTCCGCTGGGGGTCAGGGCAAAGATGTGGTCGCAGCCGGTCTCCAGGGAGGTAATGCAGCGGGGGTTGGTGCACTTGATCACGTTCACCAGGCGCTTGGGCTGGTCCGGGCGCACCTTGCGGGCCACATGACCGTTCTCAATAAAGGTCAGGCTGATCTGCGGGTCCACATAACCCAGCACATCAAAATTCAAGCCGGAAATATCGCCCTCGATTTTAATAATATCCTTTTTGCCGCTTTTCTGGCTGCGCACGTTCTGCAGCAGGGCCACGCTGGCTTCGCTCAGCTTTTCCAGCTCCAGCAGGTGATACAGCGAAAGCCCGGTCCCGGCGGTAATGTGGTCAATGACCACGCCGTTCATGATTTCATCAATATTCAGCATTCAAAAGCAACCTCCCCGGTTTTGGGGTCTTTCAGCCCCAGCAGCGTCATAATCAAAGCCATGCGCACATACACGCCGTTCTGTGCCTGCTCAAAGTAGGCGGCGCGCGGGTCATCGTCCACATCCAGCGTAATTTCGTTCACACGCGGCAGGGGATGCAGCACCGCCATGTCCGCCGGGGCAAGGTTCAGCTTTTCGGCGGTCAGAATGTAGCTGTCACGCAGGCGGATGTAATCTTCCTCATTGAAAAAGCGCTCGCGCTGCACACGGGTCATGTACAAAATATCGAGGTCCGGCAGAGCACCTTCCAGGTTGCGGGTCTCAATGTAGGGGATGCCGCGGGGCTCCAGTACTTCATTGATGATGTAATCCGGCACGCGCAGTTCTTCGGGGCTGATCAGGACAAACTTTACGTTGTCATAGCGGGCCAGGCTCTTGATGAGGGAATGTACCGTGCGGCCAAACTTCAGGTCGCCGCAGAAACCAATGGTCAGGTTGTCCAAACGGCCCTTGCGGCGGCGGATGGTCATCATGTCCAACAGGGTCTGGGTGGGGTGGCTGTGGCCGCCGTCACCAGCATTGATCACCGGGATCTTGCTGTAAAGGGAAGCGCGCAGCGGGGCCCCCTCTTTGGGGTGGCGCATGGCGGCAATATCCGCATAGCAGCTGATAATGCGGATGGTATCCGCAACGGTTTCACCCTTGGAAGCACTGGAAACACCGGCATCCGGGAACCCCAACACCTTGCCGCCCAAACGCAGCATCGCCGATTCAAACGAAAGGCGGGTGCGGGTGGAAGGCTCATAGAACAGTGTGGCCAGGCGCTTGTGGTCAGCTACATCCTGGTATGCTTCGGGGTCATCATGGATGCGGTCCGCAAGGTCCAGCAGCTTTTGGGTTTCTTCCTTTGTAAAGTCAAGGGGATCAATCAAATGTCTCATCAACAGCCATCCTTTCCTTATGGTGTATCTGAAAACAAAGAAAATGACGGATATTTTGCAAACACAAGCAGGATGTAAGGCAAAGAGCCGCCGGAATCCTTTGTGGATTCCAAGGCTTTTTAACGCAAAATCTCGCTGTGTTTGTAGAAATAAACGATATTTTCGACTTTTCAGATACACCGTGGTCAAACGGTGCCATGCGCGGGGCAGGCACACGTTCGGGAAATACGTTCAAACTGGCAGTGCGGCAAAGCTGGCCGCAAACCTGGCTTATTATATCATACCTGCCCGGCAAATAAAACCCATTAACCCCCAAAAATATCCGCTTTTTTTGAGGCAATTTTACAAAAGCGGTCAAAATGCGCGGCAAAGCCGGTGCAGCCTTTACCGGACCTTTACATCCTGGTGGCTCAACAGCAGCTGGACCGCAAGCAAAATCAGCGCCAGCCAGCCAACACAGGCCAAAGCGAAGCCTAGGTAGCTGTCCGCCAGCATATCACTGCTCTGGTTAGCGTTCATGCCGCGCTGCATCAGGCAATAGGGCCAGGCGTACCAGTAGCCCCGGCTGGCCAGCAGCATGCCGGAAACACCCCCGGCCAGCCCCAAAAACACCGGCAAGGCAAAGCTGCGGATCACCATGGAAAATAGCAGCTGCGCCGCTACCACGGCCAGGCCGCCCAGTACACTGCGCACCAGGTAAAAGATGGTAATGGCCGGCGGGGGCGCTGTGAATCCGGCGAACACCCGGCCGCAGAACCAGTACAATACAAACACAAATGCCTGAGTCAGCAGTACCAGCTTTGTCACCACAAGCAACTTGGCAAGGAACAGGTAAAAGGGCGGCACCGGCTCCGCCATAATCAGGTTCCAGTTGTGGCCTATGTGCTCCAGCCGCCACAGGTACGCCGCGTATACCGCCACCATGCAGGGGAAGAAAAACAGCGAGTAAAATAGTGTGTGCTGGGTCCACAGACTATACCAGCCGTCCCGCAAAATTTCAAGGTTTTGCAGGTAGTTGAAGGTTCCGTACCCGGCGGAAATGATGGGCAGAATAAAAAACATAAACCAGATGGGCGAAGCGTGCAGTTTGCGGTTTTCTGCACGGATACAACGCAGCAGCATGGGTCACACCTCCTTGTTCCGCATGGCATACCACGCGGCAAAAAACAAAATACCGGCCAAAACCACCGTGGCAACCAGCAGCGGCCACTGGAACGGCACAATCATGTAGGTGACTACTTTGCTGGCCTGGTCCCAGTCCGCAATCCGGTAGGTGTTCAGAGGGATAAAATACCCCCACGGCACAAAATAGCCGACCCATGTCGGCATAAAGGCACTGAACAGTCCCAGCAGCGTGCCAAGAATGCCCACACACAAAGCGGGCAGGGGATTGGCCAGCAGCACTGTCAAAAGCAGCTCAGAGAAAAAAATCATGCAGTCCACGGCAAAGGTGCAGCCCCAGAGATAGGCAGCCTGGCCTGCGGCGGGGTAGGGCTGCGTGTAATGCTGCAAGTGCCCGATCAGCGGGGCGCCCGCAGCTTCCAGCGTGACGATCAAAAAGATCTCCGCCAGCCCCAGCGCTGCCTTTGCGGCAAACAGGCTGCGGCGGCTTTGCAGGGTATACAGCAGTTTGGGCGTACAGCCTTTGACTTCCACATCCCAAAGCCTGCTTGCCAGAATCGCCATGGCCAACGGCATTAAAATGGTATTGATGATGGGCAGGCTGTAAAACAGGGCACTATAAGCGGACGCCAGCTCGTCAGCACCGGTCGGCGCAGCGGACTGGCACCAAAGCAGCGCCATGACCGGCACCAGCAGACAGACAATCAGATCATGCCGGCGGCGGGCCTTTTGCAGCTCGGCGCGGATGCTTGTGTACATGTCAGCCCACCTCCTTGCCGGTTTGCGTGTTGGTCAGGCTCAGGAAAATTTCTTCCAGATTCTTGGTCTGCCGCTCCACGCCAACCACCCCGGCCCCCTCGGCGGCAAGATCCTGCACCAGCGCGGCCAGGCGGGCATCCTCCATGGTGGGCAGCAGGCAGCCGTTGTCCGCAGGCTGCGGGGTCAGGCCGTAGCGGCGCAGCACGGCGGCCCCGCGGTCCGGAGCCAGCAGGCGCAGAACAACATTGCCGCGGCTGTGGCGCTGCAATTCCGCCAGCGGGCCTTCAAACAGCAGCTGGCCGTGGTTGATGATGCCCACCTGGCTCACAATCTGCTCCATCTCGCCCAGCAAATGGCTGGAAATCAGCACCGTGGCACCGCAGGCATCTGGCATATCGTGGATCAATGCACGCATTTCCTGGATGCCAGCCGGGTCAAGACCGTTGGTGGGTTCATCCAGGATCAGCAGCCTGGGGCTGCCCAGCAGAGCCATGGCAATGCCCAGGCGCTGTTTCATGCCAAGGGAATACTGCCCCACCTTGCGCTTTCGGTCTGCCTGCAGGTGTACAATTTCCAGCACGCGGTCGATGTCTTTGTAGGGCACGCCTTTCAGGTCGGCTACAATTTCAAGGTTTTCCTGCGCAGTAAGGTGCAGGTAGCCGGATGGCGACTCAATCAAACTGCCGGTCTGGCGCAGCAGCTCCAGCCGGGTACGCTCCGTCAATGTGCGGCCCAGCAGAGCCACGCTGCCCGCCGTGGGGTGAACCAGCCCCAGCAGCATTTTCATGCTGGTAGATTTACCCGCGCCATTTGGCCCAATAAAACCATACACACACCCCTGTGGAACATGCAGGTCCAGATTGTGAACCACGGTGCGGCCACCATAGGTTTTGCACAGCCGTTTTGTTTCAATTACATATTGCATGGCTAACACTCCTTTGTTCATCTTTTGGGAACAAAGGCATGGTAACACGCCGACCTTAACCTGCCACAAAGCCCAGCTTAAGTTTAGCTTAATTCTGCCCGGCGGCTCTATCGGCAGCCCGGTGCTCGTATTATAATAAAGGCAATACCGCACAATTCCCGCCTGACGGCTTAAGCACCGCTCCGGCGGCTGCGGCACGGCATCTGCGTTGCCAAAATGCTCGATAAGACTCCAGTATTATCTGCGCTTTTGGCTTAGCATCTGCCGTACCTCGCTCACCGTATCGGCACTTAGAATTATGCGGTATTGCCTAAAAGCACAAAGGGGGGCGCACCCATGCAAACCATTTATGATGCTAAAATTTTGATTGTGGATGACAACCAGGATCTGCTGAACCTTGTTACCACGGCGCTGCGCAGCACCGGCTACAACCAGCTGACCGCCTGCACCGGCTGCGCAGCGGCCCAAGCGGCATTTGCCGCCAACCGCCCGGACCTGATGATTTTGGACATCAACCTGCCGGATGGGGACGGCTTTACCCTGTTCCGCACGCTGCACAGCATGGCGGATATCCCGGCGCTTTTTCTTTCTGCCCGCGATGCTGACGCCGACCGGCTGTTTGGTCTGGGCCTGGGCGCGGACGACTACCTGACCAAGCCGTTTTTAACGCAGGAGCTTTTGCTGCGCATCCAGCGCATTTTGCAGCGCTGCTATCGGGGCGAACTGCAGCGGACTGCCGCAAAAACGCTCCAGCTGGGCCAGCGCACGGTGTATCTGGCCGATGCTTTGGTCCGCCTGCCGGATGGCACCGCCCAGCCCCTGACGGCCACCGAGCGCGCTCTGCTGCAAAAGCTGGCCGAAAACCGCGGCCATATCGTTACTTATGATGCGGTGTGCGAAGCCGTGTGGGGGGCAGACTATTACGGGTACGAGAACAGCCTGAATGTTCACATCCGCCACCTGCGGGAAAAGCTGGAACCCAACCCCAGCAAGCCGCAGTACCTTTTAACGGTGCGGGGCATCGGCTATAAATTGGCAGAGGAGAACGCACAATGAAAACGTTTGCAGCCCTGATCCGCCGCTATGTGCTGGCCACAGCCGCTATTGTGCTGCTGGTGGGCGGTTTGCTGGTGGGGCAGATTTTTTATGTGGGGTTCAAGTCCAACGCGGTGGATGCAACAGGCTACCGGGTCGGCGCCTTGGCTGATGCCCTAAAACAAACCGAAACCGGCCTGCAATGGGGTCGGGAACATACCCCGGCGGAATGGATGCAGGGCTATGCCTGGGCCATGGTGCTGGACGATAATGGCAATGTCATCTGGCAGCAAGACCTGCCGCAAAAGCTGAATCACCGGTACACGGCATCGGAAGTTGCCGTGTTCTCCCACTGGTACCTGGCCGATTACCCCGTGCAGTGCTGGGCGGCGGATTACGGGCTGTTTGTTGTGGCGGAACCGGTTGGAACCTGCTGGAAGTATAACATCGACATGAAGCAAAAAATGATAATAATGCTGGCCAAAAGCATTCAGCCCACCATGGTGGAGCTCCTGCTGGTGGTGCTGGGGTGCTGCCTGTTCTTCAGCTGGCGCGGGAGCAAAAGCCTGCAAACCGTAACAGCCGGGCTGGATACCTTGGCGCAGGGCGGTACGGTCAGCCTGCCTGCCGCCGGCTTTGCGGGAGAGCTTGCCCAAAAGCTGAACGAAACCAGCGAGCAGCTGCGCCGCCGCAATGAGATCATTGCCCGGCGGGATACCGCCCGAACCGAGTGGATCGCCGGGGTCAGCCATGATATCCGCACTCCGCTGGCACTGATCCTGGGCTGGGCGGAACAGCTGCAGCGGGATGCCACCCTGCCCGCAGCAGCCAGACAGAAAGCGGGCGGCATCTGCACCCAGTGCGAAAAAATCCGCAGCCTGATTGAGGACCTGAACCTGACCAGCAAGCTGCAATACGGCGCCCAGCCCCTGCGCCGCCGGTCCACCCAGGCGGGGCCGTATTTGCGCCGGGTGGTGGCGGCTTTTTGTGAGAACCCCCTGGCCGCCCGCTGCACACTGGATTGCAGCATTACCCCGGCAGTAGAAACCGCCATCCTGCACGCTGATGCCGCTCTGCTGACCCGTGCGCTGGAAAATGTGCTGCAAAACGCCGTGCGCCATAATGCGGGGCCGATCACGCTGGCTTTCCACGCGGATGCCGACGAAACAACGCTGCACCTGACCATACAGGATGACGGCACCGGCTACCCGCAAAGCGTGCTGGCCGTGCTGAACGGCGAACCGGAAGGGGAGAACGCCCCGCATATTCTGGGCCTGCATGTGGTGGAGCAAATCATAAACGCCCACGGCGGCAGCGTGCAGTTTGTCAACCGGGACCCCCACGGTGCAAAAGTGATGATGCAGCTGCCACTGGCCAAGGACGAAAACGAAAAATAATACCCAAGGCAACACCGCACAATTCCCGCCTTGCGGCTTAAGCACCGCTCCGGCAGCTGC
>OLGA01002342.1_pt1 | contig 13614 bp, 9 predicted proteins | sample 1604881 | NCBI WGS metagenome assembly OLGA01 (sample SAMEA3888896, study PRJEB22519) | human gut metagenome | biome: human gut; feature: human-associated habitat; material: faeces | place: Denmark | collected 2009
GCATTGGATGACAAAAGACTGGGGCTTTACCGGCAACCTTTATTGGGGCGCGGACTGGTATTACCGCATTGACGCGAAAACAAACCAAGCTGACGGTATAAGAGATATTTACAATTATCCCGGAACTTGGCACAGTGATACGAAGGAGTATACCACTCCCGCAGGCGACGGATTCGTTGTTTGTTACGGAAGAGAGGGCGACGGCGTTGTAAACAGAAACATGATAATGCCCACTCTCCGTGCCGAGGCGATACGCGACGGCAGCGAAGATTTTGAGTATCTGAAGATAGGGGCTCTGTTTGAAAAATGGGGCGTGACCGATATAAGTCTCGACACTTATCTCGATACATATTTTGATTCTCTTTATATTTCTATGTCAAACATGTACCGTGATTCCGTCTTTACGCAGAGAATGCGTGAGCGTATCGCGCACGACATAATGCATGCCGAAAGCGCCGTAAGTGTTGAAGCCGCTCCGACATTCGAAAACCCGAACAGAAGAGCAGTTACGGTCTATGCCGAAAACGGTTCGAATGTTGTAATAGACGGCGAAAACATTCAGGGCGAGAGCCGCGGCGACTATTCCGTTTATACAAGATATTTCGATATGAACAATATCGCCGACAGAACGGAAATAACAGTTACCGTGAACGGCGAAGAGTATACCCGTGTTCTCAAAACGCTTGAAGACATGGAACTTATGGAAGAATCCCGCGCCGCCGTTCAGGCAGCCGCGGAAGAACTTAAACTTCCCATTGCTTCAAAGACTGTCCGCAAATTGTTTGAAAAAAACAGCTTCAAACCTTACGAGTATAATAACATGGGTTCGACTTCTCCGGTAGACGGCACAGGTATTTCCGATAACAGGGAATATGCTCAGGAAGTATGGAAGTGTCTTGCTCTTGATATAAAGAATACAATTCCTCTCGCCGTTATGAACGAGGCAGGCGATCTTTTGGACGAACCGAAAGCGGAATATCTGACGCTTTACGTTCCGAACGGGGCGACCGTAAAAGTCGAGGGCAAAGATGCGACGTTTGTTGAACAGACGGAAAACTATTCCGTTTACTCCGCAAAACTCGACACAACCGGCTGCGCAAGATATTTTTACGATGTTGAAGTTACGCTGAACGGCGTTACCGAAACTTGGAGAAAGATAGTATTCAATCAGAGCGCGGAGATGTCCCCGCTTATCAATATGAGCGCGGAAGACCTTGCCGCAAAACTTGCCGCAGAGCCGAAAAACGCGGGCACGGACTTTGAAGTTATCGAATACGAGGGAGCACCCGCGATAAAAGTAACGATAAATGCGGAGCATTCGCTTTCAATTCCCAAATCGCTCATTCCGTCCCTGAATCTGAAACTTTACAAGAAAATCATTGCGGATATCGTCAATGTTTCAGACGATCATGGCGGCTTTGCCGTTTCGATAAGAGCATCCTTTGCTACCCCCGTTACCGAAATTGAAATTCCGAGTAATGATTTTGACGGCTTTGCGATAGGCGGTATGCCTGCGGGACAGTTCGGAAAAGTGACCGCGGTTACGCTTCTTTACAGCACAAAATACCAAAAAGAGGTTACGCTCATCATTCGCGGTCTGTACGCGATGAAGAATCCCGACGACGCGGCACAGCAAAAGTAAATAACGGCACAGTAAAAACTTATTCCTCTCCGTGTTTTTGAAGACACGGAGAGGATTTTCATTTTTAATTTGCGCCGAAAGGAAACGTATTCTTGCAAATTTTGTATAATATGCACATAAAACCGATTTTTCGAGGTTTTTCGATGTGGAAAATGCAGAAAAAAATATTGACAGATTGTTACAGCTATGTTATAATATGAAACACGGAAAACCTATTGTTTTTTGCCTTTGCCGACATTCTCGGCAGAATAGGAGTTGTTCGCATGAAGAAAGTGAAACGCATACTCAGCGTTCTTCTTATCGTTGCGCTCACGGCGACATTCGTCGGTGCGTTTTCGATAGGCTCATCGGCGGTGACGCCGCTCGGATGTGTTATACAGAAGGACACCAAATGGAAGTCGTACTATTACGGCGGCGGAAACCTGTACGACACGGGCTGCGGCATTTTTTCGCTTGTCAACGCGGTCGGCTATCTTACGGGTATACGCATGAGCGTGACGGAGGTCGCGGTGCCCGCGTCGGTCTTGTCGAGCCCGAGGGACCTGTAGCCGTCCAGAATGAGCTGACCGAGCACGCAGATCGCGCCGCCGATCAGAAAGGCGAGCGCCGTATCCTTCCAGATGGGCGACTTCGGCGCCCTTTCCTTGATATACGCCTGATATTCCTGCGGTGACATATCCATAAGATCACTCCTTTTGGCATAGCATTTCCAGCGGGAGTATTTTTATCCATCGTTGCCTTTCCCCGCAAAATCGGCTACAATGGACGCGAGGTGATACCATGCGCTCACTTGGGCTTTACATCCACATTCCGTTCTGCAAGGCGAAGTGCATTTACTGCGACTTCTACTCCCTGCCGCGCGCCGAGGGACAGATGGACGCTTACGTCTCCGCGCTGACCGCGCAGCTCGCCGCGTGGCGGGAGCGCGCGGCGGACTGCACCGTAGACACCGTTTACTTCGGCGGCGGCACGCCGAGCTATCTCGGCCCCGACTGCCTGTGCCGCCTTCTGGACGCGGTTTTTCAAAGCTACCGCGTCGCCCCCGGCGCGGAGATCACGCTCGAGGCCAACCCCGACAGCGCGCAGGATATTTCCGCCCTGCGGCAGCTGCACGATGCAGGCTTCGACCGCCTCTCGCTCGGGATGCAGTCCGCGGACGACGCGGAGCTGCGGCGCATTGGACGCGTCCACACGTACGCGCAGACCGTCCGCGCGGTGGAGAACGCCCGCGCCGCGGGCTTTGACAATTTGAGCCTCGACCTCATCTACGGTCTGCCCGAGCAGACGATGACGCGCTGGCAGGCAAACCTCGACGCCGCGCTCGCGCTCGCGCCCGAGCATCTTTCCTGCTACGGGCTGAAGGTCGAGGAGGGCACGCCGCTCTTTGCGCGGCGCGAGCGCTTCACGCTGCCGGACGACGACGCGCAGGCGGATATGTACCTCTCCGCGGTCGGGCTTCTCGCGCGGCAGGGCTATGAGCAATATGAGATCTCCAACTTCTGCCGCCCGGGACGGGCGTCCCGCCACAACAGCCGCTACTGGACGCTCGCGGAATACCTCGGCTTCGGCCCCGGCGCGCACAGTGACTTCGGCGGCGAGCGCTTTGCGCTCGCGCGCGATCTCGACGCCTGCCTTGCGGGACACATCGTCTATTCCGAGCGCTCCGCGCCCTCGGCGCGTGAGCGGGAGACCGAGCGCGTCATGCTCGCGCTCCGCACGACCCGCGGCGTCGCCGCGGATACACTGCCGGAAGCCGCGCGGCGCATTCTCCGGAATTGTGAAGCCCACGGCCTCGCCCATCTTTCCGGCGGCTTTTATGCCCTCACGCCCCGCGGCTTTCTGGTCTCCAACGCCATCCTTGTCGATCTTTTGGAAACAATGGAGCTTTGACGGAACTTTTTTCCGCCTTTCTTCGTCTTTACTTTTAAGGGCCGTCATGGTATAGTAACGTTATGTCAACTTTTGCTGTGCAAAAGCATAGCAAAAACAGGTATGTGCCGTATTTCAAAAGGAGATCATTATGAAAGCACTGTCCCGCAAATGCACCGCCTTTCTCTTATCCCTCACCCTGCTGCTGACGCTCGTGCCGACGGCGCTCGCCTCCGAAGCGCTGGGCGACGACCTTGACCTGCGCTCGACGACGCTCAACCGCGGCGCCGAGCTCGGCGAGGGCACGTTCTGGAGCAACACTTTCTCCGACCTGCGGCAGGAAAACTACGTCGTCTACACGCCGAACACGAGCGTGACGCCCATCGTCACCTACGGCGATTACACCACCGCGACGAGCACCGTCTCTGCCGCCGCCAAGCGGCTGGAGGAGCAGGGCCTGCGCGTGGTCGCGGGCATCAACGGCGACTACTACGATACGCTCAACGGCGCGCCGCTCGGCACGGTGATGACCGATGGCGTGCTGCGCGTCGCCTCCGCGAGCAACTATGCCGTCGGCTTCCGCGCGGACGGCACAGCCATCCTCGGCGCTCCGGCGCTGGCAATGCAGGTCGAGAGCGCCAACACGTCCTTTTCCATTGCCGCCGTCAATCAGGTGCGCTACTCCTACGGCGGCATCTACCTCTACACCTACGATTTCAACGCCCGCCGCTCCACCGGCACCAACGCCGCGGGCTATGACGTGGTCTGCTCGGCGGTCGACGGCCGCCTGAGCATCGGCGGAGCGCTGACGCTCACCGTAGACGAGATCCTGCCCGAGGCCACCGACACCGCCGTGCCCGAGGGCAAATACGTCCTGACGGCGAACCTCCTCTCCGGCGAGGAGAACCTTGCTCTGCTGCGCGCGCTTGCGGTCGGCGACACGCTGACCGTCACCGTCCGCGCGGCGGACGGGGGTTGGAACGACGTGGACTACATGATCGGCGCGCTCTATCAGCTCGTGGAGAACGGCGTGGTCTGCAAGGGGCTTGAGGCCGGCGCCGCGCCGCGCACCGCCATCGGTCAAAAGGCCGACGGCAGCCTTGTGCTCTACACCATCGACGGCCGCCGGAAGGGCTACTCCATCGGCGCGAGCCTGACGCAGGTCGCGCAGCGCATGATCGAGCTCGGCTGCGTGACCGCGCTGAGCCTGGACGGCGGCGGCTCGACGACTCTGTGCGTCACGCTGCCGGAGGACGGCAATGCCGGCGTCTACAACACCCCCTCCGAGGGCAGCCTGCGCGCCGTGACGAACCACATCTTCCTCGTTGCGTCGAATGAGCCGAGCGGCACGCTCGACCACATCGCGCTGCGCACGGAAAGCGACCGCGTGCTCGCGGGCGCGCAGGTCCTGCTCCGCGCCGCCGCCATCGATACGAATTACCTTCCCATGGATAAGGAGGTCTCCATCGCGAGCGACCGCGGCAGCGTGCGGACCGACGAGCTGGGCAATACGGTCCTGACCGCGCCGAAAACCGCCGGCACCGTGACCGTCGGCGCAAAGGTCGGCGGCAAGTACACCACCGCCGAGCTCCGCGTAGTCGAAACGCCGGACGAGATCCGCCTCGGCAAAAGCGGCACGCTCACCGAGCTGCGCGTCTCCCCTGGCGCGAGCGTCGAGCTGACCGCGCAGGCTTACCAAAACCACCTCTCCCTGCTCGCGCAGAACTCCTGCTTCACCTGGACCACCGAGGGCGGCGTCGGCACGGTCGATGAAAACGGCGTCTTTACCGCCGCCGGCCATGCCGCCTACGGCAGCCTGACCGTCCGCGCGGGCGAGACCACGCGCACCATCCCCGTTTACGTCACCTCCGATCCTCTGGTCCTACTCGACGGCTTCGAGGGCGAGCAGACCGTCCTTACCCAAAATACCGACAAGAGCTTCGTCCGCTTCGGCTCCGCCTCCGCACGCTGGGGCTATCGCGCCGAGAACGTCCCCGAGAACGCGGAGGAGCTCCTTCTGAGCGTGGAGCGAACCTACGCCGTCCCCTCCGGCTATGACCGTGTAACGCTCTGGGTCTACGGCGATGGACAGCGCGAGACGCTCGCCCTCACGACCGATGCGGGCGAAACGAACGCTGCCGTGATCGACTTCACCGGCTGGCAGCAGCTCACCTTTACCCTCCCCGACAAAGCCGCGAGCATCACCGGCTTCGCCCTGCGCCTGCCGTCGGCTCTGAGCGGCACGCTGTACCTCGATCAGCTCGTCGCGGCCCGCGAGGGCATGAGCGATACCGCCGCGCCGGAGATCTCCGTCTCCCTCTCCGAGGACGGCACGGCCCTGACCGGCAAGGTCTTTGACGCCGTGGACGGCGGCTCGCTCGCCACGCTGCGCGTAACGCTCGACGGCAAAGCGCTCAGCTTCACCTACGACCACCAGACCGGCGCGCTCCACGCTGCGCTGCCTGCCGCGGACGGCAAGGCGCACCGCATCGCCGTCATCGCCGGCGACGCGAGCGGCAGCCTTGCCCGCACCGGCCTAAGCATCACCCCGTCGGAGCTGTCCGCCGCCTTCCCCGATACGGACGGTCACTGGGCCAACGCCGCCGTGAGCTTCCTGAAGGCGAGCGGCGTCACCACCGGCGACGATCTCGGGAACTTCAATCCCGACAGCCCCATCACCCGGCAGGAATTTGCCGTGCTGCTCTGCCGCTGGCTCGCGCCCGCGCAGGATACCTCCTCCGTTGAGCTGCCCTTCGCCGACAACGGCAGCATCGCCGACTGGGCGAAGGACGGCGTGCGCGCCATGTATGCCCTCGGCGTAACGAAGGGCAGCTACGACGGCTACGGCCGGCTCTGCTTCCTCCCCACCGCGACCATCAGCCGTCAGGAGGCACTGACGATGCTCGGCCGTCTCCTTGAGCTGGGCTACGCCGCGCCGGAGTGGAGCTTCACCGACAGCGACGCCATCGCGGACTGGGCGCGCGGGCACATCAACACGCTCTGCGCGATCGGCGCGCTCTCCGGCTACGCCGACGGCGGTATCCACCCCACTGAGCCCATCACCCGCGCACAGGTCGCCGCAACGCTGTTCAGCATGACGTAAAAAACGCAAGCAGCTCTTGCCGAGCCTTCGGCAAGAGCTGTCTGCGTGATTGTGTGGAGGGACTCTCGTCCCCTGGTATAGAAACCGCCTTCGGGCGGTTTTTATCATTTTTTACTCATTCTCGAGCATCCGGTAGCCCACGCCGATCTCGGTGAATATGTACTCGGGCGCGGCGGGATTCTTCTCGATCTTGCGGCGGATGTTCGCCATGTTGACGCGCAGGATCTGATTGTCCGCCTTGGCCTTGGGGCCCCAGATCTCGCGGATGAGGAAATCGTAGGTCAGCACCTTACCGGCGTATTTGCCCAGCAGCGCCACGATCTTGAACTCGTTGAGCGTGAGGTGAACGTCCTCCCCGTGCATGAGAACATGGTGCTTGTCGTAGTCGATGGTCAGGTCGCGGACCGTATATTTTCCGGACTGCGCGATGGAGTCGTTGTCAAGGCCCGTGCGCGTATGGCGGATGGCCGTGCGGATGCGGGCGAGCAGTTCACTCGTCCCGAAGGGCTTTTCGATGTAATCGTCCGCGCCGAGATCGAGCGCCGCGACCTTGTCGCCCTCGTGCGTGCGCGCGGAGACCACGATGACCGGCACGCTCGACCAGGCCCGCACCTGCTTGAGCACCTCCATGCCGTCCATGTCGGGAAGACCGAGGTCAAGGATGATCAGGTCGGGACAATGCGACGAGATCATCGACAGCGCCTCCTTCGCGCTGCCCGCCATGAGCGTGTCGAAGCCGTTGGCGGCCAGAATGGTGGACATGAAATTCTTGATGTTCTGCTCGTCCTCGACGATCAATACCTTATCCCTGATCTTCATCCTCTTTTTCCTCCTTGAGCGGCAGGTAGAAGCGGAACTGTGCGCCGCCCTCCGGCCTGTTTTCTGCGGTGATCCTGCCGCCGTGTGCCTTGACGATCGTCTGGCAGACGGAAAGACCGATGCCCATGTTTTTCTTCATATCAAAGCCGCCGCTCTTCTCGCCGGAAAGCGAGCCGTCGAAGAGCGTCGCAAGTCTTTCGCGCGGAATGCCGAGCCCGTTGTCGCTGACCGTGAAGCAGGCCTCGTCGCCGATGTGCTCCACGCTCAGCCGCAGCTCCGTCGTGCTCTCGCCGTGCAGCACTGCATTTTCCATCAGGTTGAGCAGCACCTGCTGGATGAGCGTCGCGTCCATCGGGACGAGCACGACCTCCTGCGGCACCTCGACTGCGATGCGGATGTTGCTTTTGAAGCGCTTTTCGAATTTGTGGACCGAGGCCGCGAGGATCTCCTCCGCCGCCTCATATTCCTTGCTGATGGCCGTCTGCTCGCCTGAGATGCGGGTAATGGAGAGCAGATTCTCCACCATGCGGATGAGCCACTGGGCGTCCTCGTTGACGTCGCGCAGCAGCTCTCTTTGCTGCTCGGTCGAGAGCGTGTCTCCGTTTTCCAAAATGGCGGAAGTGTTGCCCACGATGCTCGTGAGCGGCGTGCGGATATCGTGTGACATGGCGCGCAGCAGATTCGCGCGCATCGTCTCGCGCTCGGCCTCCGTGCGCAGCCGCTCCTGCTTTTTGATCTTGGTGTTCATCGCGCTGATGATGAGCGACACCGCCAGCATCGTCAGAAAGGTCAGCGGATAGCCGGTGAGCCTGAAGTTGAACGCCCAGAATGGATAGGTGAACACGAAGTTCACGCAGATCACGCCGAAAAGCGAGCTGAAAACGCCCCAGAAATAGCCCTCCGTAAAGCGGGAGATGATCACCACCGCCAGCACGAAGATCAGCAGCGTGAAGCTGCCGTTCTCGTCGATACTGCGCAGCACAAAGCAGATCGCCGCGGCGATACCGAGCAGCAGCGCGGTGAATATCGCGTCACGCAGGTGGATCGGTATGCTTCTCCACATTTTTTCGGTCCATTGTCCGATCCGGCTCAGCAGGTCCTTCATAGCAAGCTCCCCTCCGGTCACCCTCTATGATGACCATTGTATCATATCTCTTGCTAATTATCTGCTAAGCTTTCCGTTTTTGCAAGCCATTTCTGTTCAATTCCCGTCCGTTTTTGCCGCACCGGCGAATGGAAAAGCATCAGGGGCGGCGCGCTGCGCCGCCCCTGATGCTTAAAGGGAGAAGTGAGAATCTATGTCGGAGTTATGTAAGGGTGTGTCCTTCCGCTCAGATCCTGCGGATGTCGATCGAGCTCACGCGGGCCAGATCGAAGCCGGGCTCCTGCTGCAGCGCCGCGAGAATGGCGATCCTGACCTCGGCGGTCAGGCCGTCCGCAGGAACAGCGGGCGCGGCGGGGGCCGGCGCCGCCTTGGGCGGCTCGGGCTTTTCGAGCTTCTGCATGACCTTGCCCATCAGCATGGTCAGGAAGATGATGCAGATGAGGCCCACGAAGGTGGTGCCCATACCCATCAGACACACAAACAGATTGGAAACTTCATTCATTGGGAAACACGCTCCTCTTTTCTCTTGGTGTTCCCATTATAAGGTTGCAAGTTTTCCTGCACAAGGGCTTTGCCGCTCTCTTCACGCCGCCTTTACGCTATAAACTTTTCTCTTAACGCGCGGTTAACCGTCCCGCTCCTCCGTCACCTCCACCACATACACAGCGCCGTCCGCGACGCGGAAGCGCACCTCAAGCCCAGCAAACGCCATGCCGTAAATGCGCTGCGGATCGCTCTGGTAGTGCGGCCTCGGGTCCTGCGCGAGAACGCCTGTGAGGGCATCGCGCTTGTCCTCCGGCACGCGCGATAGAAGCTCCGCCGGGAAGTCCACCGCCAGCGCCTCGCCGCGCTGCGGCGCAAAGCCGCCGCTCGCCTCCGGCTTGCAGTCGGCGTAGGGGAGGTACGGCTTGATGTCATAGATGGGCGTGCCGTTCATCAGATCGGCCCCCGAAACGATCAGGGAGATTCCAGAATGGGCGTCCCCGCAAATTTCCACCAGCCGGACGCAGGAAAGGCCGATAGGATTGGGACGGAAAGGGGAGCGCGTAGCGAAAACGCCCATGCGCTGATTCCCGCCCAATCGGGGCGGGCGAACGGTAGCGCTCCATCCTTTGCGCTTGACCTCAGAAAACCCCCAGATCAGCCATAAATGTGAAAAATCCTTCAGGCCGCGAAAGGCTTCCGCCTGACGGTATTCCGGCAGAAAGACAATTCGGGATCGTAGTTCGTCTACGATCCCGCTTTGTCTTGGCACGCCGAATTTGGTGGGAAAATCATTTTCAATGGTTGCAATGGGCTGAAGCGTCAGCCGTCCGTCATTCCCCATATGCGCGCCCTCCTGCTGTTACCATGTTGCTTTGCTGGCCGTGGTCACGGCTTTCTGGTGATCGTCATCCACCTTTTTACTGCCGTGAGTCATACTGTTCTTAAAGTGGATGCAGATATGACCATCGAAACCGTTGTCAATGGTGGAAGTGCCGTGGGGCATTCCGTTCATGGAAGCAGCGTATACATTTCCGTTATACAGGATCAGAATGGCCCGCCGCCGCCAGCTCCAGGAGCCTCCGTAGATGCTCTTGAGAATAGCCGTGTCTTCCGAGGTGCGGGGCTCGGTATCCATGTGGTTGTAGCCGGACCAGCGAACCGCTTCGAAAGTCTTACCCGTCTTGACGTCCTTGATGGTGAACTTGGCGTTCTTAGGGATCACCTTGGTCACATTGTCTTCAAACCAGTCCAGCGTTTTGGTCGTGTATTTCTTGGTTTCATTCTTCACGTTGGTGGAGCTGTTGCTCTTGGAAGAAGACGAAGAAGTGCTGCCGAACAGAACACGGATGGTGGCTGCACCTGCAATGCCGTCTGCCTTCATAGAGCGCTTCTTTTGCAGGTTCTTGACAGCGGTCTCGGTGCCTTCACCGTAACTGCCGTCGATCACGCCATCGTAGTAGCCCAGCACTTTAAGCGCCTGCTGCAGCTTCACAACGTCTGTTCCGCTGTCGCCGACGCGGGTAGGCTTGGGGGCAGAACCAATCTCCTCGATACTGGAAACCGAGGCATAGGTTTTGCCGGAAGAAGATTTGGCAGTGGTCTTTGTACTGGTCGAGGTGGAAGAAGCCTTTGAAACGGTGGTGGTATCCTTCGTCAGGGAAGTCTTGGAGCAGCTGCCGAAAATGCTCGTGACGGTGTCCTTACCGGCTACGCCGTCAGCCTGCAGATTATGATCCCCCTGATATTCCATAACGGCCTTGGTGGTGCCGTCGCCGTAATCCCCGTCCAATTTACCGTTGTAGTAGCCCAAGAGCTTCAACGCCTGCTGCAGTTTTTTTACATCGCTGTTGCTGTCGCCGATCCGCATGGCGCCGGGCGCATCGCCCAGCTTATCGATCTCGGACTGCTTGTTCACCTGACTGTGGGAGCCGGTGGTAATATACTGCTTCATAATATAGCCGGTATATTTGCCGTAGCGAACCTTATACCAGTTGCCGGAGGTGCTTAGCAGCGTGACCTCTTCGCCTTCCGGCAGGGTTTGCAGCGAAGTAGAGTCTTTATCCGCCGATTTCCGCAGGTGGACTTTGGCGTTGGTGGTGGCGGTCTCCTCCGCAAAAGCGTTGTTCGCGGGCAGAATTCCAAATGAAAGTGAAAAAGCCAGTATAAGCGCTAATGCATGGCGCAGCCAATCTTTAGGGACATAGTTGCTCTTCTGCATAGTTTCCTCCTGAAAGTAGGGCAAAGTTTGCGCGTTTTTCTATGCTCTCTCAAGCACAATGCTAATATATTACGAAAATATTAAAAAGTCAAGACAAAGGGACACGGCTTTACAATCATTGCATTTGTCATAAAAGGACAAAGAAGCGAAAACGCTGCAAGAAAATGGCGGAAAGTATTGACGAAACAGGAAAACCAGATTAAACTTGTACAGTGTTCATCGTTCATTCATATTTTGGTTTTGGACACATTTCGATGAGTAAGGGGTTTTTGGGTCTATGAAGGACATCAACGGTACAGTAACACTTGCATACGTCGAGGAAGACAATAAACAGCGGGTTATTTTTCGTGTCGTCCCGCTTTGTACCCGCGAGGGCGTTTCTTTTCATGACGCCTCGGAGGATTTCCCCGATGAAGGAAGCCTGAGAATCGTTCCCGACAAAAGAGAACAGAGCACGTTCAAGGAACGGATGCGCGACATCAGCGGCCTTTGCGCGATTCATCTGGTGAATGATGGCGCGAAGGAGCTTATTAAGGTGCGCCAAAATCGAAACTATGCCCCGGACGCCGGAGAAAAAAACAAACTGGCCATCTATTCCGACGTGGTATGCGAATTTGCGGAGGACGGCTGCTTTGAAGTAGTCCAGCCCGGGCAGGACGCATCGGGAGCTCTGACCCGCAAGGTGATTATCCAAAAGGATAAGGTACTCTACGGCCCTGTATTAAAGGAAGAAGCAGCTTCGGTCTCTTTGGATTCTCTGCATCCCTTTGGAAATGATCGTTTCCTGCTGCAGAATATCCAGAATGATCTTTTGGGAAGTCGCATGATCTATTGGGACCCCGAAGCGATCATCAACTGGAGACAGCGCCGCAACGCCATGCCCCGCAAGGAAAGAGCGGAGGAAAAAGCTGAACTGGACGCGGCTATGCTGACGGCTTCCGCTCCTGCGGTCGAAGAAACACAGCCTGACACGAAACCACAGCAGACAGTTGTCCGTGAAAAGACGGTCGAGCCTCGCAGGAGAGCGGAAAAAAACGAAAAAGCAGAAAAAAAAGAAACTCCTGATAAAACGGAAAAGACTGAAAAAGATCGCGTAACGGAGAATACGGCCCTTCCTATCGGAACGAAGCTGGATATTCTGGATCAGCAGCTGACGTTCGATCAGCAGATCTCCCGGCTGGATCAGGGCATCGGCAGCACAGCAAACCGGCTGACGATGGACGAAACTCCCTCGGAAGAGGAAGAACCGGAGATCATTTCCCATTTTAATGGAACGCCGCTGGTGCCAAGCGCCAAGCCTATCACCAAGAGCGCTGCCCGGCCTGAGTCCATGCATCATGTGGTGGAACAGCAGCTTTTCCAGAATAACGAGGGAGAAAACCGCAGCATTTACCGTATGGTGGAAAACCCCATCGACAGTCTGAATCGCTGTTTGGATTATGTATGGCAGAACGCCGATATGCGCAGTCAGGCGATCGAAAAATTGAGCGAAAACGAGACTTTCATGCGGGATATGCTGCAGATTTTCCGCCGCAGGGGTCTGAACACGCAGGCATCCGCCGCTGCTCAGGAGCAGCTGGCTGAAATTGAAGCGGAGCGTCTGAGCCTGCTGATGCAGCTGGACTCCGCCAAGCAGAACGCCAAGCAGTACCGGGAAGAAGCCATTGCTTCGCTGTCTCAAAAACTGCGGGCTGAATCGGAAAAACTCAAGAATGAAATTCAGGCGCTGGAAAAGACCAAAAAGAAGCTGACGGACGAAACACAGGTGCTCAGCCAGCAGAACGCCCGACAGACTATCGACTTCTTCTCCCAGAATATGCAGTGCATGTCCGGGGCGGGAGAGGAACGCATCATGCTTTCCCCGGTGATCGGCTGCCACTATGAGGCCTCCGAATTGGCGGAAAAGCTGCGCGTTCACATGAACGAGAGCGGCTACGGCATCAACGAGGACGACGCCATGGGCCTGCTGATTTATTTCTCCGTAAACGACACGCTGTGCCTTTGCGCGGCCACGGAAGCCGATGCGGCTCGCTTTGCACAGGTCATGCTGGAGAGCTTCGGTCTGCAAAGCGTTTCCGGCACGATCCTGCCGGAGTCCTATGTAGAAGTCGTCAGCATCCTGCCAGAGGACGGCCAGCGTACCCCCACCGTGACGATCCAGTCCCTCGGCACGGAGAGCATGTCCATTTACGGCCATAAAACGCTGTATCTGGCGACCTCTCACCAGATCGAAAATTATTCCACCGCTGGTCTGCCCGCCCATCCCATTGTCCACGTCCCCACGGCCATCAAACGCGCCTTTGGCCGGGTGGAGGACTTCCAGGCGGTGCAGCCCGCGTCCTTGAGTTCCTTTATGGATATTCGTTCCGATA